>ERZ782914.359-NODE-359-length-13895-cov-5.568786_pt1 | contig 13895 bp, 12 predicted proteins | sample MGYA00375948_ERZ782914 | MGnify/ENA primary metagenome ERZ782914 (study PRJEB29894, sample SAMN03576417) | human skin metagenome | biome: human skin; feature: left retroauricular crease; material: organic_material | host: Homo sapiens | place: Italy: Trento...
GTAGCCACGCCGTCGGAATCCGACCGCGCCGCCCGGGACCGGGACGAGCAGGGCGTGCGGCGCCCCGGGCAGGTCCGGCTCGAGGCGCGCCGCGGCGACGGTCCGGCAGAGGGCCTCGCCCAGCACGCCGCGCAGGTGCAGCGCGTGACGGTCCTTGAACGCGAGCACGGCGGCCGCCAGCGGGTCTGCGTAGCGACCGGCCGCCATCACCGGCAGGGGAGCGCCGCCGGGGCCCAAGGGCAGGGCCGGGGCGTCCTGTTCCGCCCGGAAGGGCCGGGACAGGGCGGCGGTCAGTTCCTCCGCGCAGGCCGGGCAGAGCCGGTGGCCCGGCGCCGCGCACACCGCGCACTCGGCGGGCAGGACCAGGTCGGCCAGGGCCCGACCGAGGGTGCCGAACGCCGACGGCGGGGACGGGGAGGACGGCGGGGAGCGCATGGGACGAGTCCACCGCACGCCACCGCCGTCCGGGCGCCGGGGCGGGCCGCTGTGCGGGACGGGGCGGCTGTGCAGGAATGGACGATGGGCGCCCGGCGCGGGCCCGGCTCAGTCCGGGAACGAGAGGTCGCGTACCCCGCGGTCGAGCTCCTGCGCCCGCCACGAGGAGCCCACCAGCAGGAACACGAACTCGTCCGTCTCCGCGTAATAGTCGCCGTCGTCGCCGGCGGAGATCCCGCGCAGACCGCCCAGCGGGTTGAGCTCCCGGACGGTGCCGTCGATCGAGACGATCCGCGGCACCACGCGCTCGTCCGGCTTCTCGGCGTACGTCGAGACGAGCAGGTTCGTGTCTCCGGCCCACTCCACCGAGTCCTCCGAGCCGGAGGAGGGCAGCAGGATGGGCTCGGTCAGGGCGTTCGGCACCCCGTCCGAACCGCGCACGACGCCGGACACGCGCAGGGTGGTCCGCTGGCCGTCGTCGACGAGGATCGCGGCGCGAGCCCCGCTCCGGGACAGCCGCAGGTCGACGATCCGCTCGCCGGGCCGCAGCCAGGTGGCCGTCACGATGCGCTCCTGCCCGCCGGGCTGGGCCGGGACGGCACGGATCCGCGAGGTCGTCCCCCGGTCGGCCGCCCACACCCAGCCCAGGAGGTCCAGCGACGGGACGGTGAGCCCGGTGCCGCGCAGCGCCTCCCGCAGGGAGCCGTCCGTGCCGGCGACGAGGACCGCCGTCCGGTCACGGGTGACGAACGCGAATCGGCTGCGGTCGCCGGACATCGTCGGGCGGACCGGATCGAGCGCGCTGACGTCCGGGGCGCCGCCCACCGGCGTGACGCTGGCCCCCTGCACGTACACGAGTCCGCCCGTCGCCGTGTCGATGCCCACCTGGACCGAGCCGACGGCGGGGTCGGTCTGGAGCGGGGCGGGGCCGTCGTCTCCCGGCGTGGAGAGCTGGGCGCCGGCGACGGTCACCTCGACCTCCTTGACCGACTGGAGGCCCCTCAGGGTCAGCTCCAGCTGCTCCCGCATGCGGTGCCGCCGGTCGGCGTCGGCCCCCTCGGCGGCCGCCTGGGTGAGGTCGACGTGGGCCACGCCGTCGTCGTCGACGGGCACCGTGGGCGCGGCCAGGTCGGTGCCGGTGCGCAGCGGGAAGGCCGTCTCCACCGCCCCGGCCAGATACGGTGCCGGCCCGCGCAGCAGCGCTCGCGTCACCGCGGTCACGGTGGTGCCCCGATTGACGAACCACCGCACGTCCGGCACGACGTAGCGCTTCGCGGTGTCGTAGAAGGCGAGCTCGTGCGGGGCGAACAGCTGTCCGAACTGCGCCTGGGAGAGCAGCGTGCCGTTCTCCGTGGACGTGATCCGCATGCCCTGCGGCCGTTCCCGCACCGTGACGGCCCAGGCCCGCGTGGTCCCCGGCGGCGCGATGGTCCGCAGGCCGTACTCGTCGATCTCCGAGTCGACCTCGACCTGGATCTGGTAGTCCCCGGCGCCGTCGCCCCGGGTGATGCGCGGCTCCGCCGAGTACACGAGGGTGCGCTGCCCGGGCGTCCACTGGGTGGCCGCGGGCCCGTCGAGGAACTCGCGCGCCACCGCGTAGTCGTCCTGCGGGCTCGTGCCCGCGAGCAGGAAGCCCCGGATGGCCTCCTCCGCCGTGTCCGACTCGGCCGGTCCCGGCGGATGGAACTGCGGCGCATCGGCGTCTGCGGTGGCCCCGTCGACCGGGTCCGCGCTGCGCACCTCGGAGCTCTGGGGGATCTGGGTGCAGCCGCTGAGGGCGAGCACCAGGGCGACGATCACGCCGACGACGGCGAGCCGCGGCGGGCGGGGCGGCTGCGGATCCACGGTGGTCATCGGGCCTCCTCGGCCGGGTCGTCGCCGGTCGGGTCCCCGGTGGCCGGCCCGTGGGCGGGATCCTCCGGGGGGACCGTGCGCACCGGCCGGGTCGGTGCGGTCAGGGCCTGCTCGGCCTGGCGCGCGGACGGCGGGGTGTCCGCGGCCGCCGCGGTGACGTCCGCGACCGTGCCGACGGCGTCGGCGTCCGCCTCCTGCGGGACGGGCCGGGACAGGTCATCGGCGTACCGGCGGTCAGCCGTGCTGTAGCGGGGCGGAATGGGCAGCACGGAGCGGCCGATCGGCTCGGGGGCCTCCGCGCCCTGCGCGGCCGGGCGCGGCGCCCGCGGCAGGGTCACTATGAAGGTGGACCCCTCCCCCAGCTCGCCCCACGCCTCGAGCCGGCCGCCGTGCAGCCGGGTGTCCTCGGTGGCGATCGCCAGACCCAGTCCGGACCCGCCGGTGGTGCGCTTGCGTGCAGGGTCGGCACGCCAGAACCGGTCGAACACGCGCTGCACCTGCTCGGGGCTCATGCCGATGCCGTGGTCCACGACGGCGAACGTGACGGCCTCCTCGTCGGCCGCCACGAGCACGTCCACCGGCCGGCCCTCGGCGTGCTCGATCGCGTTGTTCACCAGGTTGCGCAGGATCCGTTCGATGCGCCGCGGGTCGACGTGGGCGACGTGGCCGTCGGCGCGGTCCCGGTCCATGGGCACCACGTACACGGGCACGCCGATCTGATCGGCCAACGGCTGAGAGGTGAGCACGACGTCGCGGGCCAGCTCGAGCATGTCCGTGGCCTCGAGGGCCGGGGTGGCGGCGCCGGCGTCGAACCGGGTGATCTCCAGCAGGTCCGCGAGCATGGCCTGGAAGCGATCCACCTGGTGGTAGAGCAGCTCGGTCGAGCGTCGGTTGACCGGGTCGAAGTCCTCGCGCGAGCCGTACAGCACGTCGGCCGCCATCCGCACGGTCGTCAGCGGCGTGCGCAGCTCATGGGAGACGTCCGAGACGAACCGCTGCTGCATCTGGGACAGCTGGGCGAGCTGGCCGATCTGGTCCTGGATGCTGTCCGCCATCCGGTTGAAGGACGTGCCCAGGCGGGCCATCTCGTCCTCACCGTCGACCGGCATCCGCACGGCCAGGTTGCCGCTCGAGAGGGACTCGGCCGCCCGGGCCGCCTGCTGCACGGGCCGGGTCACACGCCGCGAGACCCACGACGAGACCAGCACGTTGATCACCAGGAAGCCGACGCCGAACACCAGCAGCACCCCGAGCACCGAGTCGAGCGAGCTCTGGACATCCGAGAGGTCGTAGACGAGGTAGAGCCCGTAGGTGGCACCCGGGGGCAGCACCACCTGGGCGCCGAACACGAGGCCGGGCCGGGTGCCGCCGCCGGGATCCGGCAGCGCCACGCTCGCGTCGTACACGCCCGGCCCGGAGGCGACCGCGTCCTGCAGCTCCTGGGGGATCACCGCGGGATCGAGCCCGGCGGAGGAGATCGTCCCCACGTACGCGGACTCGGAGTCCGGCAGCGGGGCGAGGTGGTAGCGGCGACGGATCGTGGTGCCCGAGTCCCCCTCGAGGGCACGCAGGGTCTGGGTCACCAGCGCGTCCGTGCTCTGCGCGTCCGTGGCGGTGGTCTGCGCGAACGTCTCGCGCACCTGACTCAGGCCACGGCGGGCCTCGGCCTGGACCTGCTCGTAGCGGGCCTCGAAGAGGGCCTGGGTGATCTGCTGCGTCAGGAACGCGGCGACCACGAGGCCCGCGAGGATCGAGAGCAGGGCCGCGAGCACCGCCGTGCGCAGCCGCAGGGACCGGCGCCACCGGCGGCGCAGCGCACGCCACGCGGGGCCGGGGACCCACGACCGTGGGCGGCCGGCGGCGGGCTCGACCGGCTCGGCGTCGGCCTCGGCCGCCGGGGCCGCGCTCACCCCCGGGCCGGACACGGTCATGCGCTCAGCCCTGGCCGGCCTTGTACCCGACGCCGCGGACGGTCAGCACGACGCACGGGTTCTCGGGATCCGGCTCGACCTTGGAGCGCAGGCGCTGGACGTGGACGTTCACGAGCCGGGTGTCGGCCTGGTGCCGGTAGCCCCAGACCTCCTCCAGCAGCATCTCGCGGGTGAAGACGTGGCGCGGCCGCCGGGCGAGGGCCACGAGGAGGTCGAACTCCAGCGGGGTGAGGGCGATGCCGACGCCGCCGCGGGTGACCTGGTGGCCGCCCACGTCGATCTCGAGGTCCCCGATGTGCAGGACCTCCGCCGGCTTGGCCTCCCCCTCACGCAGGCGGGCCCGAACGCGGGCCACGAGCTCGGCCGGCTTGAACGGCTTGGGCACGTAGTCGTCCGCACCCGACTCGAGGCCGCGCACGACGTCCGCCGTGTCCGACTTGGCCGTGAGCATCACGATCGGCACGTCCGACTCGTCTCGGATGAGCCTGCAGACCTCGATGCCGTCGATGCCGGGGAGCATGAGGTCCAGCAGCACGAGATCGGGACGCTCGCGGTGGAACGCGGGCAGTGCGGAGGTGCCGTCCGCGGCGAACGCCGGCTCGAAGCCGTCGTTGCGCAGGACGATGCCGATCATCTCGGCCAGAGCCTCGTCGTCGTCCACCACCAGGATCTTGGCCTTGCCCATCCTGACCTCCTCGTCAGCGCTCCCCCCGGCGCCGCGGGCGGGACCGGCCCCGGGCACAGGAAATTTTCAGGATCAGCCCGATGATACCCGCCGGGCGGGCCCGTCCCCGGCGGACGACGCCGGAGGTCGTCCCGGTCCGTCGGGGCGCCGGCTCAGCCGCGCAGCTCGGCGAGCCGCGCGGCCAGCTCCTCCGCGTCCCGCCGCAGAGTGCGGAGCACGGCGGGGTCGTGCGACCCCGCCGCCGTGAGGCCGACGTCGCCCACCCGTCCGGGGTCCACCCCCAGCCGTTCCCACGTGCGGACGACGTCGACCGGGCGCACGCCCGGTTCGGGGGCCAGGGTCAGCCCGCGCCCGATGTCGGCCCAGCCGGCCGCCGCCTCCCACGCCTCGCGGGTGCCGGGCGTGCCGTCCGCGCCGTCGTCGAGGGCGCCCACGCCCACCACGAGGGAGACCGGGGCCGGGGCGGGCGCGTCCGCGGCTGCGTCGGGCCTGGGCAGGGACTCTCCCGTCAGCGTCGCCAGCGCGGCGGGCCCGGGCAGCTCGGCCCCCGGGGAGGTGGCCCGGCGGCCCGGCGCGAGCCACACCCGGGCGACGTCGGGCAGGGCGGTGAGCCCGTCGAGGGCGGCGCGCCACAGCCCGCGGGCCTCCTCGCGCGGCAGCGACCGGACGGTGCGGTACCCGCTCGCGGTGGGCAGGGTCCCGAGGAGGCCCGCGGGCTGTGGCGCGCCGCCCACGGCTCGTCGACGACGACGCCGAGACGGGCCGCGCCGGTGGCCCTCCGGAGGCGGGGCAGGGCGTCCTGCAGCCCCTCGAGATAGGACTCGGCGACGTCGCGGCGCGCGCCGTGGTCGCCGAGGACGCGCTCTCCCCCGGGCAGCCAGAGGCCGGCGAGCAGGCTGAGCGGGCCGCGCACCCGCACGGCCAGACGTTCGACGACGGCGCCCTCGGCCCCCGCGGTGTCCGCCCAGCGGTGCGCGTCCTCGCGCCAGAGGGAGACGGCGCGGCGTCGGTCGCGGCCGGAGCCGGCGGCCCCGGGCGGGCTGACCCGCCAGCCGTGCGGCTGCAGGTCGACGGCCAGCTCCTGCAGGAGGGCGGCCGAGCGGCCGGTGGCGTCGGCGCCGGGTCCGCGATCGGGCAGCTCGGGAAGCACCGGCCAGTGGTCCGCGCCGAGCTCGCCGAGCGTGACGCGCTGCGCCTCGGCGACGTCGGTGCCGCGCCACGGCGTGCCGCCGAGGGCGACGGTGCCGCTGGCGCCGTCGTCGTGGGCGGCCTCAGTCATCCGCGTCCCCGGGGCACTCCCCCGGCTCCGCCTCGGCGTCCGGCCGGCCCTCGGCCGCCAGCGCGCGGTGGTGGCGGATGACCTCGGCGATGATGAAGTTCAGGAACTTCTCGGCGAACGCGGGCTCGAGGTCCGCCTCGAGCGCGAGCCGGTGCAGCCGCGCGATCTGGGCGGCCTCACGCCCGGGGTCCGAGGGCGGCAGGTCGTGCCGGGCCTTCAGCGCGCCGACCCGCTGCGTGAACTTGAACCGCTCGGCCAGCAGGTAGACGAGCGAGGCGTCGATGTTGTCGATGCTGCCGCGGATCGCGAAGAGCTCGTCGAGGACCGCCGGGTCCGCGGTGCCGGGCAGCGAGCTGGCGTGGGGGTCGTAGTCCGGGCTCATGGCCGAAGCCTACGCATCCGCGGGGGCCGACAGCCGGGCATTGCGGGCGGTGTCGATGGTGGCCTGGCCGAGCACGCGGGTGCCCCGGTACAGGACGGCCGTCTGACCGGGGGCCACCCCGCGCAGGGGGCGCGCCGGCTCGATCTCCCACCCCGGATGCCCCGCCGCGTCGGCGCGCTGACGGGCGCGGGCCTCGACGATCTCGCCGTGGGCCCGGAACTGCAGCGCGCAGTCGAACCAGGCGCCCGTGCGGGCTTCGGGCACCGGGGCGCCGGCCCACGACGGGCGGATGCCGGTGATGCGGTCGACGTCGAGCAGCTCGCGTCCGCCGACCACCACGGTGTTCTCCTTCGGCCGCACCTCGAGCACGAACCGGGGCTTGCCGTCGGGCGCGGGACGGCCGATGGCCAGGCCCTTGCGCTGGCCGACCGTGAACGCCTGGGCGCCCGCGTGGGTGCCGAGCTCCCGCCCCTCCGGGTCCACGATGGGGCCGGGGGCCAGATCGATGCGCTCGGCCAGCCAGCCGCGGGTGTCGCCGTCGGGGATGAAGCAGATGTCGTGGGAGTCCGGCTTCGCCGCCACGGACAGGCCGCGCTCGGCCGCCTCGGCGCGCACGAGCTCCTTGGACGGCGTGTCCGCGAGCGGGAAGAGGCAGTGGGCGAGCTGATCCGCGGTCAGCACGCCGAGCACGTAGGACTGGTCCTTCGCGTCGTCCGCGGCGCGGTGCAGCTCCAGCGAGCCGTCCGGACCGGGCCGCACGGCGGCGTAGTGGCCCGTGCAGACGGCGTCGAAGCCCAGCTCGAGGGCACGCTCGAGCAGCGCCGCGAACTTGATGCGCTCGTTGCAGCGCATGCACGGGTTGGGCGTGCGGCCGGCCTCGTACTCGGCCACGAAGTCGTCCACGACGTCCTCCGCGAACCGCTCGGAGAAGTCCCACGTGTAGAAGGGGATGCCGAGCCGCTCACACGCGCGCCACGCGTCCGAGGCGTCCTCGATGGTGCAGCAGCCGCGCGAGCCGGTGCGCAGGGTGCCGGGCATGCGGGACAGGGCCAGGTGGACGCCGACGACGTCGTGCCCGGCGTCCACGGCACGCGCCGCGGCGACGGCGGAGTCGACTCCCCCGGACATGGCGGCCAGGACCTTCACGGGCGGACTCCTCTCTCGACGGCGGACGGGCGGTCCAGTCTAGACGCCCGGCCCCAGCAGCGTCCGCAGCGCGTCGATGAGCGCGGCCGCCTCGGCTTGCGTCGTCGTCCGGCCGAGGGTGAACCGCTGGGTGGCCCGTGCGTCGGCCTCGGTCCGCCCCGGCAGGGCCGCGACCACGTGCGACGGCTCGGCCACCCCGGCGGTGCACGCCGACCCGGACGAGGTGTCCAGCCCGGCCATGTCGAAGGAGAACAGCAGCGCGTCCGCCGTCCGGCCCGGCACGGTGATGTGGACGTTGCCGGGCAGTCGGCGCGTCCCCGGCGGCAGCGGCTCCCCCGTCGCCGGGTCGAGGTCCCGCGGCCCGGTCAGGCGCACCCCGTCCAGGGCGTCGACGGCGGCGATCACCTCGTCCCGCAGCCCGCCCAGGCGGGCGGCCTCGGCGGGCTGCTCCGCGACGGCCTCCGCCACGGCGGCCGCCAGCGCGGCGGCCAGGGCCACCGACACCGTGCCCGAGCGCAGGCGGCGTTCCTGGCCGCCGCCGTGCACCACGGCCTCCAGCGTGACGTCCCGGCGCACGAGCAGAGCACCGACACCCACGGGGGCGCCGACCTTGTGCCCCGAGACGGCCAGGGTCGCGGCCCCGGACGCGGCGAAGTCCACGGGCACCGCCCCGAGAGCCTGGACGGCGTCGGTGTGCAACGGGACCCCGTGGTCGGCCGCGAGCCGGGCGGCCTCCGCGACGGGCTGGACCGTGCCGATCTCGTTGTTGGCCCACATCAGCGTGGCCAGGGCGGTCCGCTCGGGCGCGGCCGCCAGCGCGGCCCCCCATGCGGCGAGGTCGACCCACCCGTCGTCGTCGACCGGGACGAGCACCGGCTCGGCGCCCTCGTGCGCGGCGAGCCAGTCCACCACGTCGAGGACCGCGTGGTGCTCGATGCCGGTCAGCACGATCCGGGTGCGCTCCGGCGCCACGGCGCGGCGGGCTCGGTACAGCCCCTGGACGGCGAGGTTGTCCGCCTCGGTGCCCCCGGACGTGAGGATCACCTCGGAGGGGTGTGCCCCGAGCGCCGCGGCGATGCGCTCCCGCGCCTCCTCGAGGCGCAGCTTGGCCCGGCGGCCGGAGGCGTGGAGGGAGGCCGGGTTGCCCGGCAGCGCGGCCGCCTCGGCCAGGGCCGCGAGCGCGGTGGGGCGCACCGTCGTGGTGGCGGCGTGGTCCAGGTGCACGCGGTCCGGGGTGGTCACCCGGCCAGTCTAGGAGCCGCGCCGGATGTGCCCGGATCAGTCCCGGGCGAGGAACCGCTCGACGTCGCGGGTCGGGCCCACCAGGAGGATCGTGTCCTCGGGCTCGAGCACGTAGTGACTCGGCGGGTAGAGCCACGTGCCGCGGCTGCGGACCGCGACCACGCGCATGCCCCGCTCCCCCGCGAGCCCGGTGGCTCGCAGGTCCCTGCCCAGCAGGCGCGACGGCGGCGTGGCCCGGACCATGGCCAGTCCCGGCTCGACCTCGACGAAGTCCTGGAAGGACGTGCTGACCAGGTGCGCCACGCGGCGGCCCATGTCCCGCTCCGGGTGGACCACGTGCTCCACGCCGAGCTGACGCAGGATCTCGCCGTGGCGGTCGTCATTGGCCTTGGCCCAGAGCTGGTGCGTCCCGAACCGCCGCATCAGCGAGACGGTGAGGATCGAGTCGGCGAGGTCGCCGCCGATGGCGACGACGACGTGGTCCATCTCGTGGACCGAGAGCTGGCGCATCGCCTCCTCGTCCGTGCTGTCCGCGCGGACGACGTGGGTCAGCCGGCCGTTGAGCGCCTGGACGGCCTCGGCATCGGCGTCGACCCCCAGCACGTGGCAGTCGGACTCCATGAGCTCGAGGGCGACCCCGGAGCCGAACCGGCCGAGCCCGAGGACGGCCACGGTGGGGCGGTCGCCCCGGCGGGGGGCGAACAGGGAACGGGTGAGATCAGCCAATGAGGGGCCTCTCCTTCGGGTACTCGAAGTGGCGGGTGCGGTCGGTCAGGGCCAGGCTGCCGGCGACGGTGGCGGGGCCGATGCGGCCGACGAACATGAGGAGCATCAGGATGCCCTGCGCGGCCGGCGGCAGCTGGGCGGTGATGCCGGTGGACAGGCCCACCGTGCCGAACGCGGACACGCACTCGAACAGGATCTGGTCGGTCGTGAACGAGGACAGGCCCATGAGCGCCATCGTGGCGACGGCGATCGCGGTCGCGGAGAGCATGATCACGGTGATCGCCTCGCGGTGCGTGGTCCGGGAGAGCCGGCGGCCGAACGCATGGACGGCGCCCTCCCCCCGGATCTCCGCGAGCACGATGAACAACAGGACGCTCGCCGTCGTGATCTTCACGCCCGAGGCGGTGCCGGCGGGGCCGCCGCCGATGAACATGAGCACGTCGGTGCCGAAGAGCGTCACGGGGTGCATCTGCCCGTAGTCCAGGGTGTTGAAGCCGGCGGTGCGGGTCGTGACGGACTGGAAGAACGCCGCGAGCACGCGCGAGGCCGGGTCCAGACCGCCCAGGGTCCGCGGGTTGGACCACTCGAGGACGAGGTACATGAGCGTGCCGCCCACCAGCAGCACCGCGGTGCCCACGAGCACGAGCCGGACCGTGAGGTTCCACCGCTCGGGTCGACGCAGGTCCCGCCGCAGGGTCAGCACGACCGGCAGGCCCAGGCCGCCCAAGATGATCGCCGCCGCGATCGGCAGGCAGATGAACGGGTCCGAGACGAAGCCCATGAGGTTGTCGCTGAACAGCGCGAACCCGGCGTTGTTGAATGCGGAGACCGCGTGGAAGACCCCCTGCCACAGTGCCTGGCCCGGGGACATCCCCGCGCCCAGCCAGAAGCGCAGGCTCAGCAGCAGCGCCACCGAGGCCTCGACGGCCGTGGAGTACAGGATCAGGGCCCGCAGCACCCGGGGCAGGTCCCCGATCCCCTCGGCCCGGGTGGAGGCCGCGGCGTCGAGGCGCTGGGTGAGGCCGAGCCGCCGGAGGATCACCAGCCCCAGCAGCGACGTGAACGTCATGACGCCCAGGCCACCGAGCTTGATGAGCGCGAGGATCACGACCTGGCCCAGGGGTGTCCAGAACGTCTGGGTGTCCACGACGCCGAGTCCCGTCACCGTGGTGGCGCTGGTCGCCGTGAACGCGGCCTCCAGCGGGGTGGGCGCGCGGCCCTGATACGAGGCGGGCAGCAGCAGTGCGCCGGTGCCCGTCACGATGACGACGAGGAAGGACCCGACCACGAGCTGGGTCGGACGGATGCGGGGCCGACGCGGGCCGACCCGCGGCGACGAGGTGGATGCCACGGGAGGGAAGCATAGTCCTCCCGGGGCGCACTGTCACCGTGCGGCGCCGATGGTTGAATGGCCGGGTGCCGACCCCCTCCGTCCCCCTCGTCCACCCGGTGCACCGGTTCGCCCACCAGGAGATCGACTTCCGCCGCCGGATCGTCACGATGGCCGTGGTCAACCGCACCCCGGACTCCTTCTACGACGACGGCGCCGGCGCCGTCCTGGAGGACGCCCTCGCCCAGGCCCACGCCGCGGCGGACGCCGGAGCCGAGTGGGTCGACGTCGGCGGCCTGCCGTTCGCGCCCGGGGCGGAGCTCGACCCCGCCGAGGAGGCGGCGCGGGTGGTCCCCCTGATCGCGGCCCTGCGGAGCGGGGACGGGGCCGGGTCGTCCGAGGCGTCGCGCCGGCTGATCCTCTCGGCGGACACGTTCCAGCCGGCCGTGGCCGAGGCGGCCCTGGCCGCGGGGGCGGACGTCGTCAACGACACCACGGGACTGTTCCACGCGGACCTGGGCCGGGTGGTGGCCGCCGCGGGCGCGCACCTCGTGGTCACCCACTCCCTCGCCCACGTGCGCGGACCCCGGGCCGTGGTCCCCCGGCCGACGTACGGCGACGTCGTCACGGAGGTCCGCGACCACCTGCGGCGCACCGTCGACCGGGCCGTGGCGCTCGGCGTCCCCGAGGAGAGGATCATCGTGGACCCCGGCCACGATCTGAACAAGAACACCCGGCACACCCTCGAGATCACGCGGCGGCTGGACGAGATCGCCGCCCTGGGGCTGCCCGTGCTGGCCGCGGTCTCGAACAAGGACTTCATCGGCGAGAGCCTGGACCGGCACCGGCACGAGCGGCTGCCCGGCTCGCTGGCCGCGGCCGCGGCCTGCGTGTACGGCGGCGCCCGGATCCTGCGCATGCACGACGCCGACGCCTCCGTCTCGGCGGCCCGCATGCTCGAGTGCGTGTTCGGGTGGCGTGAGCCGGCGCGCCTGGTCCACAACATGGGTGCGGAGAACCCGCCGCCGGACCGCAGCACCCTCGCCGAACACCGGGTCCATGGGGGCCGGGCGTGAGGCGCCTGGCCGAGACCGGCCCCGGCCTGGACGACGACGCCCTCCGCGCCGCCCTCGCGGCCCCGACGGCCGAGGACACCGGCCCCGGGCCCTGGGTCCGCGTCGTGTTCATCGCCTCCGCCGACGGCGCGGCCACCCTGGACGGCCGTGCCGGTGGGCTCGGCTCCCCCGCGGACCAGCGGCTGCTCTCGCTCTCCCGGCACGACGCCGACGTCGTGCTCGTGGGGGCCGGGACCATCCGGGCCGAGGGCTACGAGGGAGCGCTGCTGTCCGAGGAGGACCGGCGTCGACGCGCGGACGCCGGCGGGCCCGCGGACCCGCCCGTGGCCGTGGTCAGCGGCAGCCTGGACCTGGACCCGGAGTCCGCGTTCTTCACGGCCGCCCCGGTGCGCCCCTGGATCCTCACGTCCCGGGCCGCCCTCGCGGGCGAGCCGGAGCGGGCGACGGCCCTGGCCGCGCGCGCCGAGGTGCTGGCGGTCGGCGAGGAGCACGTGGACCCCCAGACCGTGGTGGCGACCCTGCACGCGCGCGGCGCCCGCGTCGTCCACTGCGAGGGCGGACCGCGCCTGTTCGGCAGCCTCGCGGCGGCCGGCCTCGTGGACGAGGTGCACCTCACCGTGGCGCCGCTGCTGGCCGGACCCGCCGCCGGCCGCGTCCTGACCGGGGAGGACGGCCCCGGCCTCCCCGCCCGGCTGCAGCTGGTCCAGGTGCTCCACGACGACGGCATGCTGTTCCTGCGCCTGCACCACGAGCGGCACGCCTCCCCCGGCCCGGACCCCACGCCGTGAGCGCGGCCGAGGAGCACCGCACCGCCTACGAGGTCCTGGGCGTGTCCCGCGACGCGACCGCCGAGGAGGTCCGGCGGGCCTACCGCCGCGCGGCCCGGGCCGCGCACCCCGACGTGGGCGGCGACCCCGCCGCCTTCCGGGCCGTGACGCGGGCGTGGGACCTGCTCGGCGACGCCGAGGCCCGGCGCCGGTACGACCTCTCGCTGCCCGGACTCGACGTCGCCCGGGCCCGCGACCCCCGCGCGCGGGCCGGATCAGGGCGGGCGAGACCGTCGGGACCGTCCGGACCCCGCGGACGTGCCGCCCGCCCCGTGCGCTACGAGCCCCCGCCCGGCGAGGTGGAGGCCGACCCGACCGTGCTGGACCTGCCGCGATCGAGCCAACGCGTCCACGGGGCACCGCGGCCGCGCGGGATCCTGCCGGACGAGCACCGGGTGCTGCGGCAGGCCCGCACCCTCGACGTGCTGCTGCGCCACGTGGCGGACGCGCTCCCGGCCGCCCGGGTCCTGACCGGGCTGCGGCTGGGCGGGCGCTGGGGACGGCACCTCGACGTGGACCACGCGGTGCTGTGCGGCCACCGCCTGGCGCTGATCGGCTCCGTCATGGTCCCGGAGGGGACCTACACCTGGGACGGGGCGGACCTGCGCTCCCGGGGCCGTCCCGTGGCCCCGCCGTTGCTCGGCCCCGCAATGATGGCGTGGCAGCAGGCCCTGCCCCAGGTCACCGTCGGCGGCTTCATGCACGTGATGACGGACCGCGACGCGCGGCACGCGCCCGTGATCCGGCACGCGCGGGGCGCGAACTCCCCGGGGACGCAGGCCGACCTGCTCACCGCCCCGCCCGCGCCCGGGCTCGCCTTCGCCCGCGAGGTGGCCCTCTTCCTGGGCACAGGCCCGGACCCGGACCTCGTGGACCGCCGCGCGCTCGGCGCGCTGGTCGCCCGGCTCCACTGAGCCAGACCCCCGCCCGGCGACGCCGCACTAGGCTGGGCGCGTGCCCGACTCCCCCGCCCCGCCCTGCC
>ERZ782914.360-NODE-360-length-13886-cov-9.031451_pt1 | contig 13886 bp, 17 predicted proteins | sample MGYA00375948_ERZ782914 | MGnify/ENA primary metagenome ERZ782914 (study PRJEB29894, sample SAMN03576417) | human skin metagenome | biome: human skin; feature: left retroauricular crease; material: organic_material | host: Homo sapiens | place: Italy: Trento...
GACGACACCCCCGCCGTCGAGCTCGGCGACACCCCTGCCGCGGAGATCGAGCCCCAGGAGCGCTCGGCGTTGCCGGTGCTCACGCTGGATGGCCTTGAGATGGACCACCCCATCGTGGCCATCCTCGTGGACGCTGGCGTGCAGGTGCTCCCCAGCACCGATCAGGCCCCAGCCGGGCACCTGGTGCTCTCGGTGACACCCCCTGCCGAAGAACACCACCGCCCAGGAAGGGACATCCGCGCCCCCGACGGGCCTTCTGCATGATGAGGCGCCCCGGACGAGGCGCCCGCCATCAGCAGGCCCCGACCCCCGACGCCTGCCCCACCGAAAGGCACGATCATGCTGATGCTCTACACCCGCCCCGGCTGCGGCCCCTGCGCCGGCCTCAAGCGCCGCCTGACCACCATGGACCTGCCCTTCACCGAGGTGGACATCACCCAGGACCCGGACGCCGCCGCCCGGCTCAAGGAGGCAGGGTTCACCACCGTCCCGGTCCTGGAGGACACCGCCACCGGGCAGATGTGGCCGGGAGTGGACACCGAGAAGCTCACCGAGGCCAAGCGGCGCCACGACCGTGCCCAGGCCGTGAACCCCTGCTTCGAGCTCGGTCAGATCGAGGCTGACGAGCCCCTGCAGTGGACTCCGACCAGCGGCAACCTGCTGGTGGTCGGTGACCGGGGCAGCGGCAAGTCAGCCATGCTCGCCCGGGTCCTGCAGGCAGTCGCCGGCGCCGGCTGGCAGGGGTGGGCCGTCGGAGTCGACGCCCGCTGCTGCACCCCGGGAGATCACCACGTGCAGGTGTGCACCGCCGACGTCGAAGACCAGCTCGAGCGGATCACCAGCGCCTACGAGCTGATGGAGCAGCGCTACCAGCTGATGGAGCAGGCTCAGCTGGCCCAGGAGTGTCCGCAACAGGTGCAGCCGATCGTCCTGGTCCTGGACGACTACGAGGACCTGCGCCAGCGCTGGGCCGATCTGGGCGCTCAGGGCCATCCCGGGGCTGACCAGGCCGAAGCTGCTCTGATCAGCATCGCCCGACTGGGACGGGCCGCGGGCCTGCACTTGGCCGTCGCCTGCCGGGGCATCGCCCACCACCTCGGCCCGACCATGGTCGACTGCGGCTCCACAGTGGTCCACACCTCCCTGTGGGGCACCGTCCCGCTCGCAGACCTGGCCCATGCGCACTGAGAAACACCCCGAGACCGAACAGCAGCCGGCCGGCGAGCCCACCCCGGTGCTCGCCGGCCAGCTCGATGCCCTGGAACTACTACCCGACTGGCATTAGGACAATGTAGAGTTGTTCTAACTGTCAGATCGCCGAGGAGGGGTCCCATGGCCTACCGCAAGTTCCAGGGCGGCGCGATGCGCGAGCAGGAGCGCCGCCCCACCTTCCGCCCGGCGCCGTACCGTCATCTGGGCGAGCGGAAGAACCTCTGGGCGGACTACGTCACTGGACGCGGCGTGCTCGACAACGGCACCACCGTGCCCCCCAAGATCGGCCCGCGCCGGAAGAACCCGAACCTGACCGACATGCTCGACACCGCCGCGGCCGTCGGGGTGGACCGGATCATGTTCACCGGCAAGGTCCCCATGATCGACCGCGGTCAGCGCCACTGGCTGCTCGTGCAGACTCCCGGCTGGATCGACGCGGGCCACTTCATGGGCTCGCCGCCGGTGGGCCGGTTCGAGCACCGCCAGACCGGCAAGCGCATCCAAGTCGCCGCGGCCAGCACCTGGTTCGGCGACACCCCCGTGACGCCTGAGCAGGCCCGTCTGGCCTGGCAGGCGCTCGGGAACATCATCGAGGCCAAGTTCCGGGACGGGAAGCTGATGGACACCCCCACAGCCACCGGCAGCAACCTCTGGGCCCTGTCCCTGCCGAAGAACCTCGAGCCCTATCCGCTGGCCCCGGACATCGCCGAGGAGATGCACCGTACCTCCGGGCAGCACCACGTCGAGCACCTCGTGGCCGGGGACTCCTCCGACCCCCATGAGGACTGCATTCCCCTGCTCGACCCGGACACGACCCCCAAGATCGACGGGTTCGCCTACGTCGACGGGCGCTTCATGTACGCCGCCGTCTGCTCCGAGCTCGGCGTGGGCCCCGGGGAACGGCTGAACCGGGCCGCCACCGCGGACCTGCTGCGGGAGAACCCCTATGCCCGCGCCCGCATCCACGTGAGCTTCACCGTCCCCCAGGACTGGAACCACATCGGGATCTTCGGGGTCCGCCACGAGAACGTGCGCGAGGGCTGGTACTGGCCCAACCGCCCCGGAGCCACCGGACACACGTGGATCGACGCGGCCGAGTGGCACGTGGCCCAGCGCTTCGGCTGGCAGGTCGACCCGATCGAGTCGGTGGTGTTCAACACCCGCACCCCGGCCGCGCGCGACCGCAACCGCCTCACCGCTGCCCGCCCCCTGGACACGTGGCAGGCGCGCCTGACCGAGGCCCGTGCCGCGGTCGCGGCCGACGCGATGATGTCCGAGACCATCAAGACCGCCGTCACCGCGGCGCTGCGGTCGATCCTGATCAACACCGTCGGCAACTTCGCCTCCCGAGGCCGCGATCAGACCCATGTCACCTTTGACCCCAAGGAGATCCCCGCCGACGCCGCCGACGTCAACCAGCGCGGCAAGGCCTTCATCTGGACGGAGAAGGCCCGTTGGAACTCCCAGGCCGAGCGCTACTACCACCCCGAGCTGGCCATGCAGGTCTGGGGCCGGGCCCGGGCGCGCATGCTCTCCGGGCCCATGGCCGACGGGCAGTACGGCGGTGCCCTGCACGTGCCGCCCCAGACCCTGCTCGGGGTGCGCGGAGACGCGATCTACACCACGCAGATCCCGCAGTGGTCCCTGCCCGTGGAGCGCGGCGGCGCCGACGACGGCCGGGTGGGGCGGATGCGCCTGCAGGGCTACCTTGAGGGTCCGATGAAGATCCCCACCAACGAAGCCGAACGCAACAAGCTGCGCCGCAAGGCCGCGGCCACCGGCGTGGACGCCGCCTACTCCGAGTTCGAGCTGCAGAGTCGCCCCGACGACGACGGCGCCGGCTACCTGCCGGGGGAGGAGGACGCCGGTGAGTGAGCCCACCGAGCAGCTCAGCCCTGCAGAGCTAGTCCAGCGCTCCCGCGAAGCCTACGGGCTGACCTGGAAGGAGATGGGCGCGGCCATGAACCGCTCCCCTCGCATGATCCAGAAGATCGCCCGCGGGGAGAGCTCCGGGGAGTCCTACCGCGGGGCGCTGACCGAGCTCTACGAGCGAGGCACCGTCTCGGCAGCCCCGCCCCGCCGCCGCAACGCCGCCGGCAAGCTGGTGCCCGTGCGAGCCAAGGCAGGGGCCAAGAAGCCCACGATCACCCCCAGGGACACCCGCCCGGGCGGCACCGGGCGCTCCGTGGGCGCCTACCGCTCCGAGACCGTCCACCTGCCCGACGGCAACCGCATCCACCACATCGTGGTGCCCAAGGGCCGCGGCCCGGCTGCCCGGGATGCTGCGGACCGGGAGATGCGCACCAAGCTGACCAACATTGCCCGCGGCACCCGATGGGCGGACAAGCGCGTGCGCGTGCGGGCCACCGTCGACATCGGAGGCGGTCAGACCCGCACCTTCGACGTCGGCTCCAAGGGCGGGTACCTCTCCAACGACATCGTCGCGGACATCCGCTCCCGCAGCGGAGGCAGCGTGAAGGCCTGGGTCTCCTCCCAGGTCGGAGACCGCTACGCCCAGGACTCCGTGGCCCAAGGACAGCTGGTTGGGTTGTCCCTGACCACCTTCAACGCCACCCGATCCAAGGAGGAACGCGTGGCCCAGGACGCCGCCGGCACCCGCCGGTGGGGACGCCGAGGAGGCACCAGTAGATGGAAGTGACGCCCCACCCACCGGTCAGGCGATGGCAGGAGGAGCTCGACCCGGCCGCTCAGCTCGGCCCCTACCAGCCCCCCGTGGTGCTGCTGGACCTGCTGGCCCGCTTGCTGGGGGCCGAGTCCTACGCGGCCGCCGACGAGCCCCGGCGCCGACGCATCCGCGCGGCCGCCGAACAGATCCGCTCCGCCGGCCTGGACCCGCGCGTGATCGGCCTGGTCGCCGAACCGCGGATCACCGAGTTGATGGGCGTGTCCGAGACCACCGGCCGCTCCACCCGCCAGCGTGACAAGGCCTTCCCCCGCGCCGTCGTGCGCGGGCGCCTGTGGTGCGAGCCGGACGTCATCGACTACCTCGAGCACCGCCAAGAGACCTCTCCCCGTCCCGGGGCGTTGCGCAGTGCCCGCGTCGCCCGCCGCGAGAAGATTCAGGAGGGACCCCGTCCATGAGCTCTGTCTTCAAGCATGACGTGGCAGCCTGCCCCTACTGCGGGGAAGTCTCGACCTTCGATGTCGACGGGCGGATTCAACTGGAACCGGAGGTCGTGGACTTCACGGATACCGACTGGGAACGCATCACTTCGACTCGGGAGGTCGATCCAGACACCAAGGAGATCATTGCGATCCGGTGCCGCGCGTGCGCTGGCCTGGTGATCCTCATGGACACCTTCGGCATGACCTCCACAGGAGAGGAAGCGCCGGGAGTGGGGGTGGTGGAGCGCAGGGTGATCGACCCGCCAGGCTCTGCCCGAAGACTGCCGGATGAAGCACCAGAGCTCATGGCCTCGTTCTTCCAGGAAGCCGGGGTCTGCGAATCGGTGGGAGCACTTCGCGCCGCGGGGGGCCTCTATCGCTCCGCCGCCGAGGCGATGCTGGATTCCAGGGTGACGGGCCGGGACATTCCGGCGAAGGTCAACCAGTTCGTCCAGTGGCTGGAGGAGGACCCGAACCTGGCGGAGGTGGACCCGAGCCTGGTGGAGGAACTCAAAGCGACGTTCACCGACGCGCGACTGGTGGGGCGTGAAGCGCTGCATCACGGGGTGGACTACTCCGCACAGGAGATCGGCGAGCTCGCGGAACTGCTCTGCGACGCTGCCGAGGCTGTGTTCGCACAGCCGGCCCAGCGTCAGCGCCGCCGCCAACGTCAGGCGCAACGGATCCATGCCGCTGAGCTACGCCAGCAGGCGCGCAAGGCAGAGAAGGGGAAGTCCTGACCGCGGCGATCCTGGTCTATGAGGGGCCGGCCTTCACGAGCCCGACCCAGGTCCACTCGGCGCCCTACAACCGGGAGCCCTACGTGAGGGTCCAGGTGCCCGATCTGGGGCAGGTGGACGCCATGGTCCAACGCTGGTCCCCGACCCACGTCCTGATCGTCTGGGAGCCGGCTCCAGGGGCTGCACGGATCAACGCATGGGTACCGGCCGAGTGGGTCCAGCGCATCCCGTTCGAGGAGTCGACCTGGAAGGACCCCTACCACCAGCGCGGCCCCTGGGACGACTAGGGCGTGTCTCCCTTATCGGTGATGAGGCTCGCGGCAGGCTGGTCGGGTGAGATCAACGGGATCGCGATATCGGGTGTTCACGGACGAGCAGTGGGCGTGGATCGAGCCGTTGTTGCCCTCGAATCAGGGCCGGCGCGGGCACCCGTTCGGTGACCACCGGCGGGTGGTCGAGGGCATCGCCTACCGGTACCGGACCGGGATCCCGTGGCGGGACCTGCCGCGGGAGCAGTTCGGGCCGTGGCAGACGGTGTGGAAACGCCACCGCCGCTACGCCGCGGACGGCACCTGGGACCGAGTCCTGACCCAGGTGCTGGCCGAGGCCGATGCGGCCGGGATGATCGACTGGGCCGTCTCGGTCGATGCCACCATTGCCCGAGCCCATCAGCACGCCACGAACACGGCCCGCCCGGACCAGGACACAGGGGGCCGGGGCGAATCACAAGAAACTGCCGCTGACCGAGGTTGAACCGCCTGGTCACGGCATCGGACGCTCCCGCGGTGGACTGACCACCAAGATCCACCACGCCGTCGATGGCCGGGGCCGGCCGCTGGCCACGATCGTCACCGGTGGCCAGCGCAACGACGGGGCCGTGCTGGCACAGGTACTGGCTGAGATCCACGTTCCCCGACGCGGCCCCGGGGCGGCGCGGACCCGACCGGAGGCGGTGATCGCGGACCGGGCCTACGCCACCGGGGTGATCCGCACCGAACTGCGTCGGCGCCGGATCCGGGCGGTCATCCCGGACAAGAAGGACCAGATCGCCGCCCGCCAACGGCGGGGTAGTCGCGGCGGGCGACCCCCGGCCTTCGACGGGCAGGCCTACCGCGGGCGCAACGTCGTGGAACGGTACTTCGCCCTGGCCAAGCAATGGCGCGGCTTGGCTACTCGCTACGACAAGCTCGCCATCACCTACCGCGCCGCCGTCACCGTTTGCGCCATTCTCACCTGGCTACGCGCATAAGGGAGACACGCCCTAGGCGGCCATCACCTGCCGAGCCGCGGCCGGCACGAGCCCGTGGGCCTGGGCGAACTGGAAGCGCATCGCCTGGGCGAAGTGCGGCTGAGCGGCCATGAAGGCCACCACACGCTCGACGTCCGGGCGTTCGGTGGCGCCGTCAGCCCTGCGAGCGAGAAGAAGATCGGGGCGTGCTGCCGCCCATGCGGCGACGTCCTCATCCGTGATGGGCAGGGACGTGCTCATCCGTCCCCACCAAGACACCTGGACCATGACGGGCCCTCCTATGTTGATCTGACCTAAACATAGTAGGTGCGTGGGGGAGGGGCCTGCAATGTCTTGGACGCGAAGAAGCGCCCCGCGGTATCCGGCGACTGTCAGATCAACCAGGAGGTGCGGGGCGCTACTGCACTCCAGCCTAATGCACAGACGGAGCGGTCGGGAAGGCGTCGGTGCCGCCGCCGTAGCCTGACGAGCATCCCCGCCATGACGGCCATCACGACGGCGGTCCCGGCACCGATGATCCAGGGATTACCGAGGAGCCCACCGACGCCTGCGAGTGCTCCGCCCGCCGCGATGAGCGGCAGGCCGCAGCAGAGCAGCAACGGAAGCGCGCAGCATGCCAGCAAGAGCAGCCCGGTCCCTGCAGCGACGACGGGACCGGCGCGCCGTTCGTCGCGGTCCTGATCGGCGCTCGTCGTCTGCACCTCTTCAGGATGAGATCTCCCCGATTGCCTGCGTTGCCGTTCATGCGCAGCACGACAGCAGCGACGGGTCGGTGGTGAAGGCCTTCGCGGCGATCCGGATGCCCTCGGCCATCGTCAGGTAGGGAGCCCAGGCGTCGGCGACCTCGGCGACGGTCCTGCCGAGCACGTGGACACCGGCGGCGGCGAGCTCCCCGGCGTCCTTGGCGACGGCGGTCAGGCCGAGGATCTCGTTCGTCTCGGCGTTCACGACGATCTTGATGAACCCGCGGGTGTCGCGGTTCACCAAGGCGCGGGGCACGTGGTGCAGCGGCAGGACGCGGCAATCGCAGCGGATCCCCGCGGCGAGGACGTCCTTCTCGGTCATCCCGACCGCGCCGATCGCGGGCCCGGTGAACGTCACCCGCGGCAGGCGGGCGTAGTCGACGGACCGGTCGGCGTCGGCGAACGCGTTCTCGGCGACGAGGGTGCCGTGGTGGGCGGCGACGTAGACGAACTCGGGGTGCCCGGTCACGTCGCCCGCGGCCCAGATCCGCGGGTTCGAGGACTGCAGCCGGTCGGAGACGACCACCTCGCCGGAACCTCCGGTCTTCACCCCGACCGCATCGAGGTTCAGGCCATCGGTGACGGGACGGCGTCCGAGGGCGACCAGGACCTGGTCGGCGCGGAACTCCTGCGAGCCGCCGGACACGGCGGCGGTCACGACGGCCTCGCCTCCCGTGCCGCGGGAGACCCGGGTGGGCACTGCGCGGCTGACGACGCGGATGCCCTCGTCGGCGAACACCTCCTGGAGCGCCTTCGACACCTCCGGCTCCTCCTTCGAGGCGAGCCGGGACCGCACGAGCAGCGTGACCTGCGAGCCGAGGCGGGCGAACAGCTGCGCCTGCTCCAGGGCGACGTAGCCGCCGCCGAGCACCAGCAGCGACTCGGGGACCTCCGTCAGCTCCATCGCCGTGGTCGAGGTCAGGTATCCGGTCTCCTCCAGGCCGTCGATCGGCGGTGCCCACGGGCGAGAACCAGTCGCGACCAGGTAGTGGTGGGCCTCGATGGTCTCGACGCTTCCGTCGGCTCCGGCAACATCGAGAACCGGCGCATCAGGGGTGCCCACGAACGAGGCGTCGCCGCGGAGGACCTGCCAGCCGTAGGAGTCGGCGACGTCGGCGTACTTCTCGCCGCGCAGCGACTCCACCAACGCTTGCTTCCCAGCGATCAGCGCGGGCATGTCGACGGGATCCGCCGTCGTCGCGATCCCGGGGAACCGGGTTGCGGCGTCGACGGCGACGTGCCGCGCGCCGGCCGCGGCGATGAGCGCCTTCGACGGGACGCAGCCCGTGTTCACGCAGGTGCCGCCGAGCGTCCCGCGCTCGATCATCACCACCGACTTCCCGAGCGTGCTGGCGCGGATCGCAGCGGCGAACGCGCCGCCTCCCGATCCGATGATGGCGAGATCGTACTTCGTAGGCATCGCTGCTCCTGTCAACTCTTGGCTTTCTGCTCTGTCTCAGCCATGCTGGACCTTCCAGTGCAGGGGAAGGTCAAGCGCGGCCACGGAGGGAGACAGCAATGCGGATCGGAGAACTCGCCGAGAGGGCGGGCACTACCGCGAAGACCCTTCGCTTCTACGAGGAACAGGGCCTTCTGCCCCCGACCGAGCGCACGCCGTCCGGATACCGCGACTACGCGCCCGAGACGGTCGCTCGGATCGACTTCGTCCACCGCGGCCAGGCCGCGGGCCTCACCCTCGCCCAGATCCGCCAGATCCTCGACATCCGCGACGGCGGCCATGCGCCCTGCGAGCACGTGCGCGACCTGCTTGACGTGCGCCTCGCTGAGATCGAGCAGCAGATCGCGCAGCTCTCCGTGCTGCGCGACACTATCGCGGACCTCAGACAGGACGCCGCGCACCCGGACCCTGAAACGTGCAGCACCGATCAAGTGTGTAGGTACTTGTAGACGACGGGAGTCAATGACTCCAACGCTACAACCCCGATATGCGCTATCAGAAGGCCGCCTGCGCCCCCCTGTGTCCCTAGCCGGGTTCCGGGTAGGGCGAAGCCCCCAGGTCGGAGGGGGGATGACCTGGGGGCCTCTGGGCCAGGAGATCAACGGGATTCGCTCAACCGGCCGTACCCTCACCGTATCAACGCACCACAGCGGCCGGGGCGCCCCTGTGCATAGCCATCCCGAGCCAGGCACCTCGAGGGGTGAGGGCCACTGCTGTCCACCCGTCGAGGCCGACGGTGTGACACGACTTGAAATATGTGCATCCAGACATGTAAGGTTAGACATAACGGGGTGGCGTACCCCGACCCACAGACGAAGGAGACCACCATGCCTGAGTTCTACTACTCGGCCACCGAGATGGGCCGCCAAGCCGGATTCCCATCCCCGGCCAGCTGGACCCGCATGCGAGAGGCCATGCCCACCCCCGACTGCGTCATGGTCAGCAAGGCCCCGGCAGCCGGCTGGACCCTGAACACCTGGGAAGCGAACCTCCACAAGCAGGTCCCCGCCCGCCAAGAGCCGCTCCGCGAAGCCATCAGCCGGCTGCGCGACCGCGAGGTCGAGCTGCTGCGCTCCTACATGTCCACGGAAGGCTGAGCGATGAACGCGATCGAGATGAAGTGCCGCCGAGAAGCCCTCGGACTCTCCCGCGATGCGCTCGCGGACACCCTGGACGTCCGGGAGCAGAACATCACGCGGTGGGAGTTCGGGAAGAACCCGCCGCGGGACTGGGGGTGGATCGACACCGCTTTGACCCGCCTCGAGGACTACCGCGAGGAGCTCGTCGCCGGTCTGGTCGCTGAGACCCTGCAGGTCCATGGGGCCAGCGGCGCAGCGCTGATGCTCACCTACTCCGACCGCGGCTCGTTCTACCACTGGCTGCCGGAGATGGCCGAGCCGGATCTGGGCGACGGCGTCGCCCAGATCCCCGTCGAGCTGCACCGCTCGGCCACCGCCGAGGCTGCCCGCCGACTGCGCGTGGAGCACGGGGTGCAAGCCCGCATCGAGGCTGTGCCCAAGCCCGAGCACTGAGCACCGACGCGCCGGCTCGGAGAGGACCACCGCGGGCTCGACGTCGCGGCAGACCAGGTGAGGGCCTGGAAGATGAGGAGGAGACGATGAGCATCAAGAGGTGGATCTCAGGAGCTGCCGTTGCCCTGGCAGGGGTGGGCCTGCTCGGCGCCCTCGGCGCCGGCCAGCTGGAGGACTTGAGTCTGGACCGGGTCACGGTCGGAGGGAAGATCCCCGGTGCCGAGGTGCTCAACGATCTGGTGGGCACCACGCCGTCGCCGGCCGGAGACCGTCAGGCAGGCGCGGCGCCTGCGGCTGGCCCCGCTGCCGAACAGCTTGAGCTGCTGCCCATCACCGAGTACCGACCCTCCACCGCCTACGCCCGCGAGGCCTTCGGACAACGCTGGGCGGACACGGATCGCAACGGCTGTGATCAGCGCAACGATGTCCTGCGCCGGGACCTGCGCGAGACGGTGATCAAGCCGGGCACCCACGGTTGCAAGGTGCTCGAGGGCACCCTCGAGGACCCCTACACCGGAGGGATCATCGCGTTCAGTTCCGCGGACCCCACCGCTGTGCAGATCGACCACATCGTCTCCCTCTCCCAAGCCTGGGACTCCGGCGCCGACCAGTGGAGCCCCGAGCGCCGCGAGCAGTTCGCCAACGACACGGACAACCTGCTCGCCGTCGACGGACCCACCAACCAGGCCAAGTCCGACCACTCCGCCGACGAATGGCTGCCCGCGAGCGCGGCCGCCAGGTGCGATCTGGTCGGCCGGCAGGTGAAGGTGAAGGCGAAGTGGGGGTTGAGCGTGAGCGTGTCTGAGCGGGCGGCGATGCAGCAGGTCCTGGCGTCGTGTGCGTGAGGATGGCGGCGGGGATACTGGCCTGTTGCAGGGAAGACCTGTGTGCGCGTGAGGAAGGGAGCAGTAGGTGAAGTGGATCAGGGGCGGCAGCGAGGGATGGAACCGGGCCTGGGTCAAGGCCGATGCGCAGAGACAGTTCCAGATGTTGGATGAAGACCGGGTCGGGCGCTGGTGGTTCGACCTGGCCACCGGGCACGAGATCGCGCTGGTGTTGGACGGCGGCTGGAAGATGCTCAAGAACGGTCGGCCCTACGATGCCCGCTTCCGGGTGTTCTTCCACGATGGCGTCGAGCGGGTTGTGGAGCTGACTGAGGCGCTGTTGGGTCCCAATGGTAAGGCCGGCCGGCTGGACCCGGACGCCATCGGTTTCGGACGGTACGAGAACGCGGAGCGGGAGTCGGTGCGGCTGGTGGAGGAGGCGCTGGAGGTCTAGGAGAACAAAGACATGGTGCAGGTCGCGCGCTAGGGCGTGTCTGACAATGAATCCAGGGGTCGGCTGACACCCTCGAAGACACGCCCCGGTTCCAGATGCTCTCCGACACCCAGTGGGAGTTGATCGCCCCGCTGCTCCAGACCACACGGGCCGGCAGGGCCGGCCATTCGCCGATCCCCGCACGATGTGCCTGGGGAGGGCTTCGGGCCTCCCCTGGGCCCGCGCGCCACAGGTCGTGACGGCCCCGTGAGCGGGCGTCCGATCGGACACCGACCCCAGTACGCTCACCGGCATGGACTGGATCGTGTGGGCGGCCGAGGGGCCGGCGCTGTGGGACGGGTTCTTCGGGGCGGCCGTCGGCGCAGCGATCGGCGCGCTCGGCTCGGGGGTTGTTGCATGGTCGGTGGCGAGGTTCACCGTGCAGGCGGCAGACCGGACGGCGCGGAGCACGCGGGCAGCAGAAGCCGTAGCCGGCATGTCCGGGCAACTACACCGTCTCAGGGACCCTGATGTAGACCCTACCGACGAGAGCCAGGGGTCCCCCATGGCTGGATTCGCCGTGAGTGCGGTGCAGCTGAGCCACGCCGCGAACGAGGGACGGGTGCTAGAGGTTCTGACTCAGTGGAGGGTGAAATACCAGGACGCATGGTCGATGCACAGGTGGGCCCAGGAGATGAAGGGGAATCATGGTCATGAGGTCGGGCGCCTGACCTCGCTGGCCATGGCGTTCGAACTGGCCTTCGCGCCATCCAGGTTGGCGGCTTCTTTGGCGCAGCTCATGTCAACGGACCGGCGTGACGTGGAGCATTTCTGCGTGCAGGTGGAGCAGGCGACGGCGGACTTGGATGCGCTGGTGAGCGAGCTGGCGGAGCGGATCGATACTGCTGAGGCGCGTCTAGCGGAGAGGCCGGCGTGGAAGAGGTTCACCAGCCGCCTCGGCCTCCGTCGCGCTCATCCGCGCCCCCCGGGGGGCAAGGTGACGCCGCCGTAGTACCCGGCGTGGATGTCTCTGGGGCGCTGGCATGGGCCGTGTGTTGTGGCGTTCCTCCTGTGTGGTTGCCGGGCCCGCCCTTGTGCCGGGGGCACTGACCCGTCCTGGCAGGCTTAGGTGCGAGAGCAGGAGGACGCCGAGCGCCTGGCCGAGGACGGCACGGGCGTGTCCGGCCTGCGCCGCAAGCCCTGACCGCTCCAGCCATCAAGCGGAGGCAGGGACACTACCGGGTGTCCCTGCCTCTGTGTGTGCTACGACTCAGCGGGAGTGCTTGAAGTCCTCATCCGAGTGGGTGCGCAGCCCGTCCACGTACTGCTGCACGCGCTCGCTGGTGTAGGCCAGGTCCTCCAGGGCCGTGAACAGCCGGCGCCCGTGATCCAGCAGCAGCTGGGCCAGCAGGTAGTCCCCGCCGTGGCCCAGATCTGAGTCCGCGGGCATGCCGCCGTGGTGGATCAGGTTCGGCTCGGACGCCTCGATCGTGGCCAGCACCTTACGACGCTGCTGGGCCGCCGTGATCTTGTCGTGCTCCGAGTGCAGGCCCAGCATCTCCGGGGTGGGGCTGGGATCGAGCTGCGCGGTGGCCCACTGGGCCAGGGCGTCGTCGACCCGCGAGCGCTCGCGGCCCAGGCGGGCGGCCTCGCTCACTCGGGCGCCGTAGCGGGCGAAGACGCCGGCGTTGTGGTCGGCGATCAGGGTCAGGCGGACGAGCTCGCGCAGGGGGTCGGGGTGTTCGGCCGGGAGGCTGCTGAGCTCTTCTTCGAGGTGTCCGAGCAGGTGGATGAAGTCGCGGCCGCGCTCGTGGCGGAGGTCGCTGTAGAGGAGCTGGTACTGGTGCTCCAGCTGGTTGGGGATGGCCATGCTGCGGTAGATCCGGCGGCGACGCTGGCGCAGCTCCTGGGTCAGCAGTGTCGGGGCGTCGTCGGGTTCGGGGATGAACGGCAGGGTCTTGGCGTCCGCGGCGGTGATGACGGAGTGCTGACGGTGCTGCTGCTGCTGTTCGGTGGTGCTGAGGTGGCGGTCTGCGGTGGCCGGCGGGGCGGGGGTGTCGGCGGTGGTGGCGAGCAGCTCCTTGAGGGCGTCCATGCCCGGGCGGGCGTCGTTGAGCTTGTACCGGTCCGCGACGGTGGGGATGATCCACTGCTGATTCGTGAGCTCCTGGAGGATCTCGTCCCGGCGGGAGAACCGCGGCAACGCCTGCCGCAGGTCTTGGGCCGAGGCGGAGTGCCCGTCGGCGGCCAGGACGCTGGCAATGGTGATCAGGTGCGGGTTCAGGCTCATGGGTGGTTCCTTTCGATGGGTGGTGCCGGGTTCAGGGCTGGGGGGTACTGGTCGCCGGGAGGCTGGCGGGCACGGTGGCGGGGGCAGTGGTTGAGCACTCGGTCATGGGCATGTCCTCGTCGTTGCCGGAGTGCTCGGCCAGGATGGTGTCCGTGCCGGCCAGGCGGATCTGGCAGGTCAGCTCCCCGGGGTAGTCCAGCTGGGAGGTGCTGACGATCACCTGCACGCTCTCTCCCGGGTCGGCCTGCGTGGGAAGGATCAGGGGGTCGGCCCCGCCG
>ERZ782914.362-NODE-362-length-13820-cov-5.668798_pt1 | contig 13820 bp, 10 predicted proteins | sample MGYA00375948_ERZ782914 | MGnify/ENA primary metagenome ERZ782914 (study PRJEB29894, sample SAMN03576417) | human skin metagenome | biome: human skin; feature: left retroauricular crease; material: organic_material | host: Homo sapiens | place: Italy: Trento...
GCTGCTGCGCGCCCGCCCCCTGGCCGGCGACGACGACCTGGCCACCGACTTCCGGCGGTGGGCCGACGGGGTCCGCTACGCCGGGGACCTGACCACCGCGGACGCGCGGGAGATCCGGCGCATCAAGGCCCGTGTGGAGGCCGAGCGCCTGCCCCGCGGCGCGGACCCCTCCCGGCACGTCAAGCTCGGCCGCGGCGGGCTCTCGGACGTGGAGTGGCTGGTGCAGTCCCTGCAGCTGCGCCACGCGGGAGAGGTCGAGGACCTGCGGGTCACCGGCACGCTGCCGGCCCTGCGGGCGATCGCCCGGCACGGGCTGCTGCCCGAGGCCGAGGTCGCCGTGCTGGAGGAGGCGTGGCTGCTGGCCACCCGGATCCGCGCCGCCCTGCTGCTGTGGACGGGCAAGGTCTCGGACGTGCTGCCCACGAACATGCGCGACCTCGAGGCCGTGGCCCGCCTCAGCGGGGTGGGCACGGCCGGCGGGGAGCTCGAGGAGCGCTACCTGCGGGTGACCCGCCTGGCCCGTCAGGTGTTCGAGACCCGGTTCTACGGGCTCTGAACGACGCCGGCCCGCCACCTCGACGGGGTGGCGGGCCGGCCGTGCTCCGGTGTCGCGAGCGCCGGCTCAGGCGCGCACGACGTGCTCCCCGAGCAGCTCCAGGGTGCGTCGCCGCACGTCGGGGTCCGGCGCGGCCGTGGTCACGATCAGCTCGTCCGCCTGGACCCGCGCCGCGAAGTCGTGCAGCCACGCCGCCGTCGTCGGGCCGGTGCCCACGGCCGTGCACTCGAGCATCCCGAGCACCTGCTGACCGGCGGGGGAGTGCAGCAGCATCTCGACCTCGTCGTCGGTGAGGGTGCGGCCCCGGCCGAGCATCATCCGGATGCGCGCCCGCTGCGCGGCCTGCCACTCCCGCTCGGCCACCTCCTCGGTGTCCGCGGCGATCACGTTGGCCGCCGCGATGAAGTGCGGCTCCGCGAGGGCCTCGGAGGGCTCGAAGTGCTCCCGGTACAGGCGCGCCGCATGCTCGAGCATCTGCGGTGCGAAGTGGCTCGCGAACGCGTAGCCCAGGCCGAGCTGCGCGGCCAGCTGGGCGCCGAACGCCGAGGAGCCGAGGATGTACAGCGGCACGTTGGTGCCCTTGCCGGGGTAGGCGTCGATGCCGGGGATCAGGCTCTGGCCGGTGAGGTAGCCCTGCAGCTCGAGCACGTCCTGCGGGAAGCGCTCGGCCGCCGACGGATCCCGGCGCAGCGCCTGCAGCGTCCGCTGGTCGGTGCCGGGGGCGCGACCCAGGCCCAGGTCGATGCGGCCGGGGTGCAGCTCGGCCAGGGTGCCGAACTGCTCGGCGATCACCAGCGGCGAGTGGTTGGGCAGCATGACGCCGCCGGAGCCGAGGCGGATCGAGTCGGTGTGGGCGGCCACGTGCGCGATGAGTACGGCCGTGGCGGAGGAGGCGATGGAGGGCATGTTGTGGTGCTCCGCGTACCAGACGCGCCGGAAGCCGGCGGCCTCGGCGACGCGGGCCTGCTCCACGGATTCGGCGAAGGCTTCGCCCATCGGGGCGCCGTCGCGGACGAGGGCGAGGTCCAGCAGGGACAGCGGCAGGGGGGTGGGGGCGGTGTGCTCGGTCATGGTGCTCCTCGTGGGGCGCGGGCGTCTCTCCCCGGGTCCAGCGCGGGTCGGGGCCCCGATATTCCGGGCGCGCGGTCCGGCGTGGCCCCGGCATGCCCCCGGAACGCCGACGGCCGGCACCCTCCCGCAGGGGAGGACGCCGGCCGTGGGCGGTCGGGCGCCGTGCGGACCGGGGGTCCGCGGCGCCCGGTCCGGCGGATCAGACCGAGTAGTACAGCTCGAACTCGTAGGGGTTCGGGCGCAGGGCCAGCGGGGCGATCTCCATCTCGCGCTTGTACGCGATCCAGGTCTCGATCAGCTCCTCGGTGAACACGTCGCCGGCCAGGAGGAACTCGTGGTCCTCCTCGAGGGCGTTCAGGGCCTCGTCCAGGGTGGCGGGTGCCTTCTGGATGTCGGCGGCCTCCTCGGCCGGCAGCTCGTAGAGGTCCTTGTCGATCGGCTCGGCCGGCTCGATGCGGTTGCGGATGCCGTCCAGGCCGGCCATCAGCTGCGCGGCGAACGCGAGGTACGGGTTGCCCGAGGCGTCCGGGGCGCGGAACTCGATGCGCTTGGCCTTCGGGTTGGAGCCGGTGATCGGGATGCGGATGCCCGCCGAGCGGTTGCCCTGCGAGTAAACCATGTTCACGGGGGCCTCGAAGCCCGGCACCAGGCGGCGGTAGGAGTTCACCGTGGGGTTGGTGAAGGCCAGGACCGCGGAGGCGTGCTTCAGCAGGCCGCCGATGTACCAGCGGGCGGTGTCCGAGAGGTTCGCGTAGCCCTTCTCGTCGAAGAACAGCGGCTCGCCGCCGTTCCACAGGGACTGGTGGCAGTGCATGCCGGAGCCGTTGTCGCCGAAGACGGGCTTGGGCATGAAGGTCGCGGACTTGCCGAACATGTTGGCGACGTTCTTGACGACGTACTTGAACTTCTGCAGGTCGTCCGCCGAGTGGGTCAGCGTGTTGAAGCGGTAGTTGATCTCCGCCTGGCCCGCGGCGGCCACCTCGTGGTGGGAGCGCTCTACCTCGAGGCCGACCTCGGCCAGGACCGAGCAGATCTCGTCGCGCAGGTCGGCCTGCTTGTCCGTGGGGGAGACGGGGAAGTAGCCGCCCTTGAGGCCGGTCTTGTGGCTCAGGTTGCCGCCCTCGTCCTCGCGGGAGGCGTTCCACCAGGCCTCGTCCGAGTCCACGGCGTAGAACGAGCCGCGGGGGGAGGACTCGTAGCGGACGTCCTCGAAGATGAAGAACTCGGCCTCGGGGGCGAAGAACGCCGTGTCGGCGATGCCGGAGGAGCTCAGGTAGGCCTCCGCGCGCTGGGCCACGCCGCGCGGGTCGCGCAGGTAGGGCTCGCCGGTGCGGGGGTTCACGATGGAGAAGTTCATCGTGAGGGTCTTGCGGACCCGGAAGGGGTCCACGAAGGCCGTCGCGACGTCCGGGATGAGCTGCATGTCGGACTCGGCGATGCCGGCGAAGCCCCGGATGGAGGAGCCGTCGAACAGCTGGCCCGTGGTGAAGAAGTCCTCGTCGACCGTGGACGCGGGCACGTTGAAGTGGTGCTGCATGCCGGGGAGGTCGGTGAAGCGGATGTCGACGAACTCGATCCCCTCATCCTTGATGTACGCGAGGACGTCCGCGGGGGAGGTGAACATGGTGCGCTCCTGTGGTCGTGACGATGGTTGCATGTCCGGCACGGCGGCGCTGGCGTGGCGGGTGTCATCACCCTACTTGCCCGGCGGCCTCCGTGGGCGTCGGTGACGCCCCACGGCGAGCCTCGCGGTCCCGCGCCGGTAGGCTGGGCCGGTGGCACGCAGAGCACCCGACCCCGCGCAAGAGCCCGAACCGACCCGCCGCGACGAGCCGCTGATCACCCGGCGCGACCTCGCCGGCTGGGTGGACGGTCCGGGCGGCGGCCTGGCCGGCGGCCGCTGGCCGGGGGACCTGCTGGGCCTGCCCGAGCACGGCCCGACCTCGATGGCCACTGCGGCCCGCCGCGCCGTCGCCCTCGTGATCGACTGGTTCCTGGCCCTGGGCGTGTCCTGGCTGCTCTTCGACTCCGACGCGATCGCCACCCTGATGGTCTTCGCCACCATGCACATCCTGGGCATCACCCTGCTGGCCACCACCGTGGGCAAGGCCGTGTGCCGCACCCAGGTGGTGCGCCTCGGCGGCCGGACCGCCCCCGTGCACCGCGTGGTGGTGCGCACGGCGCTGCTGTGCCTCGTGCTGCCGGCCGTCGTCGTCGGCCCGGACGGCCGCGGCATGCACGACAAGGTCGCCGGCACCGTCGAGATCCGCATGTGAGCGCACCGGCCCGCGCCGGACGACGCCGGATCCGACTCGACGCGAGGCCGGACACGACGAAAGGGGGGCGCCCCGCCGTGCGTCGGCGGGGCGCCCCTGTCGTCTGCGGCCGGTTCAGCGGCCGCGCATCGCGCGGCGGCTCGGGCGCACCTTGTTCGGGTCGACGCCCTTGGGGATGGGCAGCCGGTTGGTGTTGAGCGCGGTCAGACGCTTGTCCACGGCCTGGACCTCCTGCGCCGTGAGGGCCTTCTTCATGCCCTTGAGCGTGCCGGGCAGCTCGTGCAGCGGGACCTGGCCCTGGCCGTTGCCGGACTCCACCACGGTGACGGGCACGCCGGGCAGGAAGCGGCGCATGGCCTTCTCCTCCTTGACCACCAGCGCGGCGACGCGGGGGGAGGGGCCCTCCGTCACCAGCACCACGCCCGGCCGGCCCACGGCCCGGTAGACGAGGTCCTGGGTCTTCGGGTTCACGGCGGCCGGCTGCTCGGACACGATCCAGCCGCGGCCCAGCGTGGAGAGCGCGGCGCCGGCGGCGCCGGGGCGGCCCTCGAGCTGGGCGAACCCGGCGCGGCGCGCCTTCCGGTTCAGGATGACGACGGCGGCGAGCACACCGAACGGGATCGCGATCAGCAGCCACGTGATCCAGTTGTCCAGGAGGAGGCCGATGACGAGGCCGACGACCAGGGCGCCCAGGAAGGCCAGCAGCATCCACAGTCCGACCTTGGGGTCGTGCGCCTTGGTCATGGCGTAGGCCTGCTTGAGCTGGGAGATCACGCCCGGGCCCTTCGCCGCGCGCTTGTCCCGGCGCTGGGCCTTCGTCTGCTCCTTCTCGCGGAGGCGACGCTCGCGCTGCATGGCCTTGACCTCCTTGAGCGTGGCGGAGGTGGAGCCGGAGGAGGACGCGGGGGGCTGGCTGTTCTTCGTCATGACGGGGTCCAGTCTAGTCGGGCGGCTCAGGACATCTGGGCGACGACGGCGGAGGCCTCCTGGCGGGCGGTCTTCTCCCCGGCCAGGTGCGCCAGGTTCTCCGGCAGGGTCCGGCCGAGGCGCTGCATGGCCTGCGCATAGAGCTTGCCCGCGCGGTACGACGAGCGCACCAGCGGGCCCGCCATGACGCCCTGGAAACCGATCTCCTCGGCGCGCTGGGACCACTGGACGAACTCCTGCGGCTTCACCCAGCGGTCGATGGGGTGATGCAGCTTCGAGGGCCGCACGTACTGCGTGATGGTGATGATGTCGCAGCCGGCCTCGTGCAGGTCCACCAGGGCCTGGTCGATCTCGTGGTCCTCCTCGCCCATGCCGAGGATGAGGTTGGACTTGGTCACGAGCCCGTCGGCCTTGGCCATCGTGAGCACCCGGAGGGACTTCTCGTACGTGAAGGCCGGGCGGATGCGCTTGAAGATGCGCGGCACCGTCTCCAGGTTGTGCGCGAACACCTCGGGCCGCGCGTCGAACACCTGCTGGACGAGCTCCGGCACCGCGCCGAAGTCCGGCGGCAGGATCTCGACGCCGGTCCCCGGGTTGAGCGCGTGGATGCGGCGGATGGTCTCCGCGTAGAGCCACGCCGCGCCGTCCTTCTGGTCGTCACGGGCCACGCCCGTGACGGTGGTGTACCGCAGGTCCATCTCGCGGATGTTCTCGGCGACCTTCTGCGGCTCCTCCATGTCCAGGGGGCGCGGCTTGCCGGAGGTGATGTCGCAGAAGTCACACCGGCGGGTGCAGATGTCGCCGCCGATGAGGAACGTGGCCTCGCGGTCCTCCCAGCACTCGAAGATGTTGGGGCAGCCGGCCTCCTCGCACACGGTGTGCAGGCCGGCGGACTTGACCTTGTTCTTCAGGCCGATGTACTCGGGGCCCATGTGGACCTTGGCCTTGATCCACTCGGGCTTGCGCTCGACGGGCACCTCGGCGTTGCGCGCCTCCACGCGCAGCAGGCGGCGTCCTTCGGGGGCGAGGCTCATGCGGGGATTCCTTCCGTGGGGGTGACGGCGATGTACGCAGGCCCGAGCTCGTCCAGATGACGGGTGAGCACCGGCACGACGTCGGCCGGGGTGATGGTCCGGCCCGTCTCGATCGACAGGGTGGTGGTGGCGGCGTCCGTGATGCCGCACGCGATGATGCCCTCGTAGGGGGCCAGGGAGTTGGAGCAGTTCAGTGCGAAGCCGTGCATCGAGACGCCGTCGTGGATGGACAGGCCGATGGCGCCGACCTTGCGGTCCGGGCGGGCCGCGCCGTCGTCGTCCCGGTCCGCGAGGACCCAGATGCCTGCCCGCCCGTCCACGCGGACGGCCGTGACGCCGAACTCGGCGGCGGTGCGGATCAGCAGCTCCTCGATGAACCAGACGTAGTCCTTGACGTGGGCACGGTCGCGCAGCCGGACCACGGGGTAGCCGACCAGCTGGCCCGGCCCGTGCCAGGTGATCTTGCCGCCGCGGTCCACGTCCACGACGGGGGCGCCGTCCGTGGGTCGCTCTGCGTCCTCGGTGCGGCGACCGGCCGTGTAGACGGCCTCGTGCTCCAGGAGGAGGAACTCCCCGTCGGAGCGGCCGGCGACGACGTCCGCGTGCAGGGCGCGCTGGGCGTCCCAGGCGGCGTGGTAGTCCACCAGGTCGGGCGCCAGGCCGAGCACGCGCAGGGGCGGCAGGGGTGTCTCGGGCATGACGTCCACTGTAGTCCTCGGGCCCGGACCTGTGGACAACCGCCGTGACGCTCGGGGACATGCGGCACCCTGGGGTGGAACGGACGGCGCGGCGGAGAGGGGAGCCGGATGCGGGACTGGGACGAGGCGGACGGCGGCGCGGCGGGACGCGTCGGCGGCGGGCCGCAGACGGAACCGGGGAGGTCGTCGGAGCCGGGCACGGCTGCGCCGCGCGCCCCGGGCTGGGACCCCGTCCGGCTGCTCGGCGCGGGCGCCCAGGCGGAGGTCTGGCTCGTCGAGGACGGTCGGGGCGTCCGGTCCGCTCTGAAGGTGCCCCGTGCCGGCGCGGCGCCGGACACCCTGGTGGCGGAGGCGCAGGCCGGACGGGTCGCGCATCCCCATCTGCTGCGCGTGCTCGGCGTGGTGGAGACGGACCGGGGCCTCGGGGTCCTCACCGAGCACCGCGCGGCCGGCACGCTGCAGGACATGGTGCAGCGGGTCGGGCCCCTGAGCCCGGGGCAGACCGTCACCGTGCTCGTCCCGATCGCGCAGGCTCTCGCGTGCCTTCACCGCGAGGGGGTGGTGCACGGCGACGTGTCCCCGGCGAACGTTCTGTTCGGCGTCGACGGCAGCCCGGCCCTCGCCGACCTCGGCGTCGCCCGGGTGGTCGGCGGGGCGTCGGGGGCCGGGGCGACGCCGGGCTTCGCAGCCCCCGAGGCGCTCGCCGCGGTGCAGGGGTCCGGAGCAGAACCGGGAACGGCGCCCGCAGTGGGGGCGCCGAGTGACGTCCATGCGTGGGCCGCCCTGGGCTGGTACGCGCTCACCGGTCGCGCGCCGGGCGCCACCGGGCATCGGGCGCCGCTGCCCGTCCTGGTCCCCGAAGCGTCCCCCGAGCTCGCGCTGCTGCTCGATGCGGCGCTCTCCCCGGACCCGGCGGCGCGGCCGAGCGCGGAGGAGGCCGCCGCCGCCGTGTATGCGACGGCCCGGCCCGAGCCGGTCCCGCTCGGGGAGGCCGCCCCCGCCGAGGTGGCGCACCTGCTGCCCACGGTGCTGCCGGGCTCCGGGCCCACGCGGCGTCGCCGGGGACGACGCGCGGCCTCGGGACGGCGCACGCTCGCGAGCCGAAGGGTGGCGGCGCCCCGCCGGGGCGTCCTCGTGGCCGCCGGGCTGGCCACCGCGCTGGCCCTGGGTGGTGGCACCGTCGGGCTGTGGTGGCCGGCGTCCCCGGGCTCGGCGACGGAGGGGGTGCCGGAGCCGGCGGGCGTGGTGCCGGCCGGCACCTCGGTGGACGCGGCGGGCCCGGCGGACGGGACGCCGGCGAGGGTGCCGGACACGGGTGCCCCCGGCGAAGACGCCGCCGGGGAGGACGCCGTCGACGTGGGCGAGGCGCTGGCCGCGGTCGGCCACGCCCGGACGGCCGCGCTCATCGACCCGGAGCCTGCGCGACTGGACGCCTACGCCGTGCCCGGGGGACCGGCGTGGGAGAACGACCGGGATCTGCTGCGCCGGCTGACGGACGAGGGGTTCGCCTTCTCCGGCCTCGAGGTGACGGTGGAGCAGGCCGGACCCGCCCGGCGGGCCGGGGACGACGCGCTGCGTGTCGACGCCGTGCTCCGGACGTCGGCCCACACCGTGCTAGACCGCGCGGGACGCGTGGCGGCGCATCGGGAGGCGACGGCCGAGGAGGTCGTGCTGGTCCTGCGCAGCGGCCACGGAGAGGGCCCCGAGGGGCGGGACGGCGGCGCGGCGGGTCGGACGTGGCGGGTCGAGACCGTCGATCCGCGCTGACCCCGGGCCCGGATCCAGCGCCGGAGGCCGGCGGTCCAGACGGGGGGACGCCGCGGGCCCCGGGGAGAAGCTCCCCGGGGCCCGCGGCGTGGTGCGGCGTCAGCCGCCTGGGCTGATCACTGCCAGAGGACGGCGACCAGGATGTTCACCAGGCCCAGACCGCCCACCGCGTGGGCCAGGCCCGTGGGCACGACCTCCCCGCGGTTGGACTTGCGGCGGCCGATCAGGGCGGCCACGAAGACGATGACGCCGATCAGGAACTTGACGCCCAGCTTCATGTGGTTCGGCTCCCCGCTCATGGCGAGGCCGAAAAGCACCACGCCGGAGACGATCATGCCCACGGAGCCCCACCACTGCGAGGTGGTGACGGTCGGGTTGCGGAAGTGCGCGAACCAACCGCCCACGATCGCTGCGGCGGACACGATGTGCACGGCCACCAGGATGCTGTGCAGGATATCCACAGTCCTTCTCCCTTTCCGTCAGAGACCAAGCTCGTCGGCGAACTGACCGCCCTCGAGACGCTGACGCAGCGTCGTCAGGAAGCGGCCCGCGTCGGCCCCGTCCACCAGGCGGTGGTCGTAGGTCAGGGACAGGTACATCATGTGGCGGATGGCGATCGAGTCGTTGCCGTCCGCGTCGGTCACCACCATGGGGCGCTTGACGATCGCACCGGTGCCCAGGATCGCGACCTGCGGCTGGTTGATGATCGGCGTGTCGAACAGCGCGCCCACGGAGCCGATGTTCGTGATCGAGAACGTGCCGCCCGAGAGCTCGTCCGGCGAGATCTTGTTCGTGCGGGTGCGCTCGGCCACATCGGCGATCTTCTGGGCGAGGCCCGTCAGGTTCAGGGAGCCGGCGTCCTTGATGACGGGCACCAGCAGCCCCTTCTCCGTGTCCACGGCGATCGCGATGTCCTCGGACGCGTGGTACGTGATCTCCTTGTTGTCCTCGGAGAACGACGCGTTCAGCTTGGGGTGCTGCTTGAGGGCCTCGGCGACCGCCTTGGTGATGAACGGCAGGTACGTCAGGTTCACGCCGGCCTGCTGCTGGAAGGAGGCCTTGGCCTTCTTGCGCAGCTGCACGATGCGGGTGACGTCCACCTCGTGCACCTGGGTCAGCTGGGTGGACAGGTCGAGGGACTCGCGCATGCGCTGGGCGATGACCTGGCGGATGCGCGGCGCCTTCTCCACCTCGCCGCGGACCGAGGGGTCCACGGAGGAGCTCGCGGCCGGGGCGGACGCAGCGGCCGGGGCCGACGACGGGGCGGCAGCCTCGGAGGCCTGCTCGGCCGGAGCCTCGGACCCGCCCGCGGCGGCCTGCGAGGCCAGCGCGGCGGCGAGCACGTCCTGCTTGCGGATGCGGCCGCCGACGCCCGTGCCGCGGACCGTGGACAGGTCCACGTTGTTCTGGTGGGCCAGGCGGCGCACCAGCGGGGTCACGTAGCCCTGGCCGGGCTCGGTGGCGGCGGGCGCCTCGGCGGACTCGCCCTGCGCGGAGTCGCGCTCAGCGGACTCGCGCCGGGAGGCCTCCTCGGACGGGGACGCCTCGGGCGTCTTCTCCGACTTCTCGGCGCCGGCGGCCTCGGCGGCCTCCTCGGTCTCCTCGGGGGCCTCGGCCTCGGTCGCCTTGTCCTCGATCTCCTCGGCGGACGCCTCGTCCTGACCGGAGGAGCCCTCCGCCGGGGCGGAGCCGCCGCCGGCGGAGCCGGAGCCCACGAGCGCGAGGACGGCGCCCACCTCGACGGTGTCGTCCTCCTCCGCACGGATCTCCAGGAGGGTGCCCGCCACGGGGGAGGGGATCTCGGTGTCGACCTTGTCGGTGGAGACCTCGAGCAGCGGCTCGTCGACCTCGACCTCGTCGCCGACGGACTTCAGCCAGCGGGTCACGGTGCCCTCGGTCACGGACTCGCCCAGCGCCGGCAGGGTGACCTCGGAGGCCTCGCCGCCGGCCGACGGGGCCTCGTCCGAGCCCTGGTCGGTGGAGGCGCGCTCCTCCGGGGCCGGCTCGCCTGCGGGCTCCTGCTGGGCGTCGTCCTGCTGCGCCTCCTCGACGGCGGGCTCCTCTGCCGAGGCGTCGTCCTCCGACGCGTCGGCGGAGCCGCCGCCGATCGTGGCCAGCGGGGCGCCGACCTCGACCGTGTCGTCCTCCTCGACCAGGATCTCCTCGAGCACGCCAGCCACGGGGGACGGGATCTCGGTGTCGACCTTGTCGGTGGAGACCTCCACCAGGGGCTCGTCGACGGCGACCTCGTCGCCGACGGCCTTGAGCCAGCGGGTCACGGTGCCCTCGGTGACGGATTCGCCCAGGGCGGGCAGGTTCACGGTTTCAGACATGGTTCCGATGCTCCTCATGAGGGGTGGGCGCCGGGGGCGCCCACCCGGGGTTGCGAGGTGGGCCCGACGCACGGACCCGGGATGGTCAGTGCGGTGGGTCAGCTGTGCAGCGGGTGGCCGAACAGGGCCATGGCGGCCTCGCCCAGGGCCTCGTTCTGCGTGGGGTGCGCGTGCAGGAACTGGGCGACGTCCTCGGGGTAGGCCTCCCAGTTCACGATGAGCTGCGCCTCGCCGATCTGCTCGCCGATGCGCTTGCCGATGCCGTGCACGCCCACGATCGGGCCGTTCCTCTGACGGATCATCTTGATGATGCCGCCGGTGCCGAGGATCGAGGACTTGCCGTTGCCGGCCAGGTTGTACTCGGCGACCTCGACGTTGTCCTTGCCGAACTTCTCCTCCGCCTTGGGCTGGGTGTAGCCCACGGACATGATCTCCGGCTCGGTGAAGGTGACCTTCGGGATGTTGATGTCCTCGACGACCATCGGCTTGTTGCCGGCGATCTCCTCGGCCACGAAGATGCCCTGCTGGAAGCCGCGGTGCGCCAGCTGCAGACCGGGGACGACGTCGCCGACGGCGTAGATGTTGCCGACGCCGGTGTGCAGGCGCTCGTCGGTGAGGACGAAGCCGCGGTCCATCTTGACGCCCTGCTCCTCGTAGCCGAGGCCCTCGGTGTTCGGGCCGCGGCCGACGGCGACGAGGCAGACCTCGGCCTCGAACACCTTGCCGTCCGCGAGGGTCACCTTGACGCCCGAGTCCGTCTCCTCGACCTTGTCGAAGAACGTGCCCAGGTTGGTCTTGATGCCCTTCTTCTTGAACTCGCGCTCGAGGACCTTGATGATCGCCGGGTCCTCGTTGGGGACCAGGGTCTTCAGGCCCTCGATGATGGTGACGTCGACGCCGAAGGAGTTCCACAGGGACGCGAACTCGGAGCCGATGACACCGCCGCCGAGCACGATGGCCGACTTCGGGGTGTAGTCCAGCTCGAGGGCCTCCGTGGAGGTCATGATCTTCTTGGAGATGGGGAGGCCCATGGTCTTGGCCACGGAGCCGGAGGCCAGCACGATGTTCTCCGCCGTGTAACGGGTGCCGTCGACCTCGACCTCGTTCTTCGAGACGAGCTTGCCCTCGCCCTCGATGACCTGGACCTTGCGCATCTTCAGCAGGCCGGCCAGACCCTTGTGCTTGCCGGCGACGATGCCGTCCTTGTAGTCGCGCACCTTCGCCATGTCCACGGACTCGAGGGTCGCGTTGACACCGAACTTGGCGGCGTTGCGGGTCTCGTCGGCCACCTCGGCGGCGTGCAGGTAGGCCTTCGTGGGGATGCAGCCCCAGTGCAGGCAGGTGCCGCCGACCTTGGACTTCTCCACGAGGGCGACGGACTTGCCGTACTGCACGGAACGCAGGGCTGCGGCGTACCCGGCGGAGCCACCGCCGAGGACGAGGACGTCGAATTCCTGAGCGGTTGCCTTGTCGGCCACGGTGTTGCTCCTTGGTGCTGGGATCGGTGGATCGTGGTGGTGGTGCGTCACCGTCATCCCCGGCCGCCGGCGGCGGGCCGCGCGGCCGGGGACGCGGTGGACATCGGGACCAACCTTACCGGGCACGCCCCTCGATGAGACCCACCAGGGTCCGCACCATCACGCCGGTGGCATCCTGCGGGGTGTAGCCGTACGCGGCCGACTCGTTGAAGGAGGGGCCGGCGATGTCGAGGTGGGCCCAGGGGGTCCGTGCGGCGTCGTCGTCCTGCGGCCGTCCGGCGTCGACGAATTCGCTCAGGAAGGTGGCGGCGGTCATCATGCCGCCGAAGCGGTCGCCCATGTTGGAGATGTCCGCGACGCGCGAAGTGAGCGAGGCGCGCAGCTGCTCCGGCAGGGGCATGCCCCACGCGAGCTCCCCGGCGGCGTCGGCCGCGGCGACGACCTCGTCGCGCAGCGCGTCGTCACCCATGACGCCGGTGTGGCGCACGCCGAGGGCGACCAGCTGGGCGCCGGTGAGGGTGGCCACGTCGAGCACCGCGTCGGGGCGCTCGTCGGTGGCCGCCACGAGGGCGTCGGCCATGACGACGCGGCCCTCGGCGTCTGTGTTCATGACCTCCACGGTCTTGCCGCCGTACATCGTGATGACGTCGGACGGGCGGATGGCGGTGCCCGAGGGCATGTTCTCGGCCAGCGCCAGCCAGCCGGTCACCTTCACGGGCACGTCCAGGGCCGCGGCGGCGCGCACGACGGCGAAGACGGCGGCGGCGCCGGCCATGTCCGACTTCATCGTCATCATCGAGGCGGCGGGCTTCAGCGAGATGCCGCCCGTGTCGAAGGTGATGCCCTTGCCCACCAGCGCGATGTGCGCGGCGGCGTCGGCCGGCGCGTGCTCGATGCGCACGAGCCGCGGCGGGCGGGAGGAGCCCTGGCCGATCGCGAGGATGCCGCCGAAGCCCTCGGCGCGCAGGCGGTCCTCGTCCCACACGTCCACGCTCACGGACGAGTCCGCGAGGTCCTCCGCGACGGCGTCCGCGAACGTGGCCGGGTAGAGGTGCGAGGGGGCCGTGTTCACCAGGTCGCGCACGGCGCAGACCGCGTCGCCCACGACGGCGGCCCGGCGCAGCACGGGGTCGGCGTCCGCGGCGGCGAGCGGGGTGACGACCTCGAGCTCGCGGACGGGACGGGACGAGTCCGCCTCGGCGCGGGCGCGCTCGGACTTCTGGGCGGTGAAGGCGTACGCACCCAGGACGGCGCCCTCGGCGACGGCGGCCAGTCGGGCCGGGGTGTCGGCCGGCAGGGCCAGGGCCACGGCGTCGGTGCCGGCCAGGGAGCGCACGGCAGCCCCGACGGCGCGGCGCAGGGACTCGTCCGAGGCCTCGCCGTCGTCGTCCAGACCGCCGACGCCGGCCAGGACCAGCAGCGGCACCGGCACGCCGCCCAGCCCCGGGAGGCGGTGGACCTCGTCCTCGGCGCCCCGCACGCCCAGCAGCTCGAACGAGGCCTCGAGGGCGGTGGCCGCCTCGGCCGGCAGCGCGTCCGTCAGGAGCACGGGGCCGTCCGGGCCGGTGCCCACCCCCACGACGAGGGCGGAGGCGGTCAGGTCCTCCAGGGCGCGGGCGGTCAGGGTCGGGCGGTCCAGGGTGATCACGGACGGGCCTCTCTTCCGGGGGTGGGGGGATG
>ERZ782914.367-NODE-367-length-13706-cov-6.247601_pt1 | contig 13706 bp, 14 predicted proteins | sample MGYA00375948_ERZ782914 | MGnify/ENA primary metagenome ERZ782914 (study PRJEB29894, sample SAMN03576417) | human skin metagenome | biome: human skin; feature: left retroauricular crease; material: organic_material | host: Homo sapiens | place: Italy: Trento...
GATTTATATTTAATAATATTATCCTAAAAGAGCCGATTAGCAGAAAATTAGCATAAGGCCCTTTAATTATTAATTTCTTTTAGTTTATTTAAGAACAGCTCCTGCAAAGGGTTAAATAACAATGGCTCCTGATACATTTGCTACTCCTTTTTTGGGGGATTCAGTAATGTTTGTATTTGGAGTTTTTTGCTTTAACTGCGTTTTTATTGTCTTTTTTATCCTTACAAGACATGAAAAACAAGACATGAAAAGTTCACGATATTTTTCATAGTAATCTTAGAATTCTTCCTTGACTTTATTGTCATTTGCATTTATCAAAAGCCTAGAAAACATTGACATTTTAATATTTTCGCTTATAATCTTTATGTTACAAACCACTAGTCAAAGTAGTGGATATGTGTGGTACTAATGAAAGGAAAATATATGAGTGAAGCTACTATAGCAGCAATTTCTACTCCAACTGGTACTGGTGGTATATCCATTGTTAGGATGAGTGGAGATAAGAGCAAGGAAATAATAGATAAAATTTTTCATCCTCTAGTTGGAGGTCCTATAAATAGAAAAAAGGATAACCGCAAGATGAGGTATGGAAATATTGTGGATGGTGATGAAATAATAGATGAAGTTATGGTTTCTTTTATGGCGGCACCCGCCACATACACACGTGAGGATATTGTAGAAATTAACTGTCACGGATCATTTATTTCAGTAAAAAAGATTTTAAACTTAGTTTTGGATCTAGGAGCTGTTTTGGCCCAGCCTGGTGAATTTACTAAACGTGCTTTTTTAAATGGTAGAATAGACCTATCTCAAGCAGAGGCAGTATTAGATATTATCAATTCTACTAACGATATGAGCCAGGCCCAAGGCATAAATCAACTTCAAGGGTCTTTAAAAAAAGAGATTGAAAATATTAGAAAATCTCTACTTGAAGCCCTATCCCGCTTGGAATATTCTATAAATTTTACAGAAGATGGAGAAGACCTAGAGCCAGATGAGATAATTAAATATATGGAAGATGCTAAAGTCTCCATAGATAAATTATTAAACACTTCAAATAAGGGAAAAATTATAAAAGATGGAATAAATACAACCATCATAGGTAAACCCAATGTGGGCAAATCCTCGTTACTAAATGCTCTCTTAAAGGAAAATCGTGCTATTGTTACAGATATTCCGGGTACAACGAGAGATTTGATTAGTGAATATATAAATCTTGGATCTTTTACCTTAAAGATAAACGATACAGCAGGTATCCGAGATACAGAAGACCTAGTAGAAAAAATGGGCGTAGATAAGTCAATCGAGCTTTCTCAAACCAGTGATTTAATCATAGCTATTTTTGACACATCAAGAGAATTTGACTTAGAGGATGAAAAAATCTTAGATCTTATTAAAAATAAAAATACCATTTTTATTTTAAATAAGGTCGATTTGGATAAGAAATTCGATAGGTCAAAATTGCCTATAAATCTTCCTGTTATTGAAAGCTCTATGACAGAAAATATAGGAATAGATAAGTTAGAAGAAACTATAACAAATATTTTTGATACTAGCCAAATCAACCGTGAGTCAATTTTGATTACAAATACCCGTCATGAAAGATTATTAAATTCTGCAAGAGAAAAATTAGCTTCTTCTTTAACTGACATAAAGTTAGGCATACCTCTAGATGCAGTTGAAGTCGACCTAAGAGCTTCTTATGATGACTTGGGATTAATAATAGGACAATCTGTTTCTGATGAAATAATGGATAAAGTATTTAAGGAGTTTTGTGTTGGAAAATAAATATGTACAAAAATCCTATGATGTAGTTGTAATTGGAGCAGGTCATGCAGGTTGTGAGGCTGCCCTTGCTGCTGCAAGGCTTAATATGTCTACTCTAATTCTTACAACAAGTCTAGAATCAATTGCCGATATGCCTTGTAACCCAAACATAGGTGGAACAGGAAAAGGTCACTTGGTTCGTGAAGTCGACGCTTTGGGAGGACAAATGGCTAAGGTAATAGATAAGACTTTCATACAATCTAGGATGCTAAATACAAGCAAGGGGCCAGCTGTACACTCACTAAGGGTCCAAGCTGACAAGAGAAAATATCACGAAGAAATGAAAAAGGTTTTGGAAGATAACGAAAATATTGACATATTCGAACAAGAGGTAGATAAGATTAATTATGAAGATGGGAAAATTGTTTCATGTGAAACAATTGAGGGAGCAATCTTTCCTTGTAAGGCTATTATCGTTTGTACAGGAACATATCTTAATGGGAAAATTTTAATTGGTGATTTTGAAAAAGTCTCTGGACCTCATGGTCTTTCTGCTGCTACCTACCTATCAGCTTGTCTAGAGGAGATGGGATTTTTTCTAAGACGTTTTAAGACAGGTACTCCAGCTAGAGTTGATAGAAAGACAATAGATTTTACCAAGACAGAAGTTCAAGCAGGTGATAGCGAGGTTATTCCATTTTCTTTTGCAAACGAGGGAGAAGATTTTTCAGATAAAAAACAAGAAAATTGTTATTTAACTTATACAAGGCCTGATACTAAGAAGATTATTATGGATAATATTGACCGTTCACCAATATATGGAGGTAAGGTAAAAGGCATTGGCCCTCGCTACTGTCCTTCTCTAGAAGATAAGATGATTAGATTTGCTGAAAGAGATACTCATCAAATATTTTTAGAACCGGAATCTTTATCAACAGATGAGATTTATGTTCAAGGTGCATCATCTTCCATGCCCCAAGAAGTTCAAATAGAATTTTATAAGACTATCAAAGGTCTAGAAAATGCAAAAATAATGCGTCCAGCTTATGCTATCGAATACGATATGATAGATACTCGTGAACTTAATTTAACTTTGGAATCCAAAGCTTATTCTGGTCTATACTTTGCAGGGCAAATTAATGGTTCAAGTGGCTATGAAGAAGCAGCCAGCCAAGGACTTATAGCAGGTATAAATGCCGCCCTAAAAATCAAGGGAGAAGAAGCTTTCATCTTAGATCGCTCTGATGCTTATATAGGTGTTCTTATAGATGATTTGGTGACAAAGGGAACCAATGAGCCATATAGGATGATGACAAGTCGTTGTGAATATCGCTTGACCTTGCGTCAGGATAATGCTGATTATAGGCTAACAGAAAAAGGATATAAAATTGGCCTAGTGGATAAAGAGCGCTACCAAAAAATGCTTTTAAAGTATGAAGCAATATCCAAAGAAAAAGATAGGTTAAAATCTATTATAATGACTCCTATAAAAGATACAAATGATAAGCTAGTAGAGCTTGGGTCAAATCCACTGGTAACAGGTGTATCTTTGTATGACCTAATCAAAAGACCCGAACTAGATTATAAAAAGCTAGAAGTATTTGATCCGGATAGGCCAGAGCTTCCGAAATTCCAACAAATCCAAGTTCAAACAGAAATCAAATATGAAGGCTATATTGCTAAGCAGATGGCTGATATAGATAAGTTTAAAAAGCTTGAAGCAAAGAAATTGCCAAAAGATTTTGACTATGCAAGCATTGGTGGACTTAAAAAAGAAGCTATAGCTAAGTTAAACGAAATCAAACCTAGCTCAGTTGGTCAAGCAAGCAGGATTTCTGGAGTAAGTCCGGCAGACATCAATGTATTACTAATTAGATTAAAGACAGGAGAAGTAAGTGGATAAGAAAAAAATGTATGAAATCTATACAGATTATCTCTTGGAAGTAAATTCTCACACTAACCTAACTACTATAACTGATCGTAAAGATATTGAAATAAAACATTATAAGGATTCACTTTCAGTTTTATCTTATATAAATGAAGGTGATAAAGTTTTAGATATCGGTTCTGGTGCTGGATTTCCAGGCATACCTATCGGTATAGAAAAAAATATAGATTTAACATTAATAGATAGCGTAAACAAAAAAGTTAAGTTTATGAATGAAGTCATAGAAAAATTAAGCTTACCTAATGCGCACGCTTTTCATGCCAGGGCTGAGGATTTTGCAAAGGATAATAGAGAAAACTATGATGTTGTAGTAAGTCGTGCTGTAGCAAATTTGTCTACTTTATCTGAGTACTGCCTGCCATTTTTAAAAACTGGCGGCATATTTATTGCTCTAAAAGGTCCTAAGGCCGATGAAGAATTAGAGAAAGCTTCTAATGCAATCAAAGTTTTGGGAGGGCAAGTTAAAAAAATTGACCGCTTCATGTTAGATGACAATGAAAGAGTAAATATAATTATAGAAAAAGTTCATCCTACAAAAAAAATCTATCCACGAGGAAAAAATCTTCCAAAAAAGAATCCATTATAAACTACTCTTTTTTGTTTCACGTGAAACATTTATGGGGTATTAATTTAGCAAGAAAGGATTTTTATGGATAAATTTAAGAAATTGTTTGAAATATTAGGAAGTTTGGTACTTTTGCTATTATTGTCTATGATGGTTGGAATTATTGTAGGAGCTTTAGGTATAGATCCAAAGTCTTCTGGTATTTTTGCGGTACTCTTATCTCAGCTTGTTTTTGCAATATTTACTTACATTATCATAAGTAAGAAAAAAAGTGCTGGCGGAGCTTATGTTAGAAATAAGGGTATTTTAAAAGACTCATGGAAAATGATAATTATTGGACTAGGTGCTGCAGGATTTGGCTATACACTTTTATCATTTGTTATAAGTATTCTTGGTGAAGACAATCCAGAGGTTAAAAATTCTATTGATATACTTACCACTGGCCTTGGAGCAGATACAAATCTTCAACTAATAATCCAAGTGCTTGTTGTAGTTATCATAGCGCCAATTGTAGAAGAGTACTTATTTAGGGCATATGTATTTACTGAAAGTAAAAAGGTATTTAGTCTAACTGGAGCAGTAATTTTAAATGGTGTTTTATTTGCCCTCTATCATATGAACTTGCTTCAAGGAATAAATACGTTTTTCTTGGCTATGGTTTTATCGCTAATTTATTATAAAAGAGCGAATATTACAGACAATATAATGGTTCATATGGTAAATAATGCAGTGGCATTGTTGCCCAGCTTTATACCAGAAATAGCAGGGATTCTATCTATAATTATGATTGTTTGCGTATTCATTGGAATATATCTTTTAATAAAAATATGCAAAGAAGAAAATGGTGGATTTGATATAATAAATTACAATAATCAGCCTAAGTAGGGCTGTTTTATTTTTATACTTTTTAAACTTTGACAATTTATCATATCATTTCTTTGTGGTATACTATATTAGAAATGGAGTAAATATGGACGCACAAATTTTTTCTATAGGAACAGAAATTTTATTAGGAAACATAGTAGATACTAATTCTAAATTTATTGCTGAAAGACTTAGAGAACTTGGAATCAATTTATATAAGATGGAAACTATAGGTGATAATTTTAATAGACTGGTCGATGCTCTAAAGACTTGTGATGGCAAAGTAGATTATGTTATTACAAGCGGTGGTCTTGGGCCAACACCAGACGATATAACTAAGGAAGCTGTAGTAGAAGCTTTAGACTTAAATAATGAACTTATAGTAGATCAAAAATCTTATGACGATTTGCTAGCTTATTTTAATGGAAGCGAAAAAAAGGCTCGTGAAAATATCAAGCAAGCCATGTTTCCAAAATCTGCAGTTGTTTTAAAAAATCCAGTGGGAACAGCACCGGGTGGTATCTTTACATCAAAATCTGGGACAAAGTATATTATTATGCCTGGTCCACCTAATGAGATGGAGCACATGTTTAATAATGAAGTAAAAAAATATTTACCTCATGATGCTTACATGAAATCAGTTTTTGCAAAAATTGCTCTTTTAGGTGAGCGGGAAATGGCCCGAAGAATGGATTTGGATAGGGAAAAACCTACAATTAGTCCTTATATTACAAAAGAAGGACCGGTTCTTAGAATTACAGCAAAGGATAAATTAGAGGCGGAAGTAGATAGGAAAATAAAACTAGGAATAAAAAAAGTTTACGAAAATCTTTATCCCTTTGTAATTACTTGTGAGGATATTAAAAAAGAGCAAGTGCTAATAGATTTACTTAGAGAAAAAGATGAATACGTTTCTACAGCTGAATCAGTAACGGGTGGGTTAATAGCATCATCAATCATAGATATATCTGGCGCAAGCGATGTCATCAAGGAATCTTATGTTGTCTATTCAAATGTAGCTAAAGAAAAAAATCTAAATGTTTCACGTGAAACAATCGATAAATATGATGTAGTTAGTGCTGAAGTTGTTGACGAAATGTTAGACGGTCTTTTTGAAATAAGTAAGAGTAATCTTTGCATAGCTACAACGGGTTATGCCCACAAAGGACATGTATTTTTGGGCATATTATATAATGGAAAGAAATACATAAAAGATTTACAATTTAATGGCGATAGAAATAGAGTAAGGCTTAGAAGCAAAAACTATGCCATAGACATGGCTATTTTAATAATGAGAGGTGTATATGAAGATAATATCAGTTTTTAATCAGAAGGGAGGAGTTGGAAAGACAACTACAGTTGTAAATCTTGCTGTGGCTCTAACTAGCTTGGATAAAAAAGTCTTGGTCATAGATATCGATCCACAAGCAAATACAACTTCTGGTCTAGGCTTGGACAAATATAATATTGATGGGTCTCTTTATGAATTGTTTTATGCTAGTGAAGAGGAAGAAGAAATCCTAACTGATGAAGAAAGTGAAGATAAAATAAGTGAAGATGAAAAATCTGAATCTATAGAAGAATATGCTGGTAAAGAAGATCCAAGTAGTAGTGAAATTAATGATAATGTCGAAGTAGAAGATGATGAGGTTAAAGAAAAAGAACCAATAGATGTAAGTAGATACATAAGTCATACTAAATCAGGAGTAGACATAATACCATCAGAGTCCGCTCTTTCAGGACTTGAGGTAGAGCTTGTCGAACTTGACCCTTTAGAAAGAACTCAGCAATTAAAAGAAATAATAGCTAGTATGCCTGAATATGACTATGTTCTAATTGATTGTCCTCCATCTTTAGGACTTTTGTCAATAAATGCCCTTGTGGCTAGCAAGTCAATAATAATCCCTGTTCAAACTGAATATTATGCTTTAGAGGGTATTTCTGAGCTAATGAATACTTTTAATTTGGTAAAACAACAATTAAACACTGAATTAGAAATAGAGGGTGTCTTATTGACCATGTTTGATAAGAGAACATACTTATCCTACGAAGTAGCAGAAGAAGTTAAAAATTATTTTAAAGATAAGGTATTTAAGTTTATGATTCCTAGAAATCCAAGATTGGCTGAAGCACCAAGTCATGGTCTTTCTACTATAGAATATGATATGAATTCACAAGGAGCCTACGCTTACCTAAGCCTAGCAAATGAAATAATTGAAAGTGAGAATGTAAATGAGTAATAGAAGAGCACTAGGACGAGGACTTAATTCTCTGATTCCAGAAAATCAGAGTGAGCTAAAACCAATTTTTAATTACAATAAGACTAATGATTCTAATAAGGATGACAGAGCTTATGATAGCAAAATAAATAATGAGGTAAAGAAAATACCTATAAGTAATATAAAGGCTAGGGACGATCAACCTAGAAAATCTTTTGATGATGCAGCTTTAAAAGACCTAGCAAGTTCTATAAAAGAATATGGAATTTTAAATCCAATTGTAGTTACAAAAAAATCAGACCACTACGAAATCTTAGCTGGAGAACGCAGATATAGGGCGAGCAAACTTGCAGGGCTTGATCAAATAGATGCTATAATAAAAGACTTTGATCAAAAAGATATAGATATTTTATCTCTGGTCGAAAATATTCAAAGAGAAGACTTAAAAGCTCTTGAAGAAGCAGCTGCCTATGAAAAACTATCAAAAGATCACAAGATGACCCAAGATGAAATAGCAAAAACAGTTGGAAAGTCTAGGTCCTATATAGCAAATACTCTAAGATTATTAAAATTATATGATGTAGAAAAAAGAGCTTTAAATGAAGGAAAGATTTCACCTAGCCAAGCTAGAACTTTGCTATCAATATCTGATACAAATCAAAGAAGCATTACTCTAAATGATTTCATAAATGGTAGTACAGTTATCAGAAAGGTAGAAAAGAAAACTTCTAAAAAAACTGAGAAAAAGCCTGAAAAAGCAAGTAGTGGACCAAATATTGACGAAATTTTATTTGAAGATTTGGAAGAAAAGTTCATGGAAAAACTTGGATCTAAGGTTAAGGTAAAAAAATCAGGTAAAGCCTATAAGGTTACAGTAGATTGCTATTCAATTGAAGATGTAGAAAATATTTATGACAAACTCACAAAAACTAATTGACATGGGCGTAAAAACTCTCATAGAGCAAACGAGAGCTAAGGGAGCAAATCCAGGCGGTGGAGCCATACTAATTTTAATTTCCAATCTAGCTATAAATCTCATGCTCATGATGGATAAAAAAGATTGGGAAGAATATAAAGAAATAGCAAATGTTTCACGTGAAACAATTTTAAATTTTTCTAGTGAGCTTTCAATTCTTATGCAGGATGATGTGGATAATTTTGATAAACTAATGAAGGCCTATAAAAATGGAAAAGCAAATGAGGGTGATTTCTTAAAAGCATCAGAGTCTTTGTTGACCATGATTGATATCAATCTAAAATCCTTGGAAATTTTAGGTTTTTATCTAGAAAGTGGGAAAAAATCTATTTTATCAGATGCGCAAGTGTCAAATGAACTACTAAGAACAGCAAATTTAGCAGCGCTTCCAATTATAAAAGTAAATATTGGCGATGATGGTATAGACTATGAGAGTATAGAAGTTAGTACTAATGATCTTTATAAAAAGAATAAGTTGATAATTGAAAGAAGGAACAAATGAAAATAGTTTATGTTATCTTAGGCATCCTAGCCGTTCTAGTAATAGCAGAATTTGCTATGATTTATTCTATGAACAATAAGCTTAGACGCCAAAAACAAAGATATGATCACCTACTTAGAGGAACAAGTAAAGATGTAAATTTAGAAGAGTTATTGCTCACCTTAAACGATCAAATAGAATCTTCTAATAAGCAATTAAGATCTGTTGACCAAAGAGCTATAGAAGCAAAAGATACAACCATGGGGGCTATTTCAAATATGGCCGTTGTTCACTACAATGCTTTTGAGGGACAAACATCAGAATTATCATTCTCCCTATGTATGTTGGATAATTTTCATAATGGAATTATCCTAACCAATCTTTATAGTAATGATGGGTCTAATATTTATTTAAAAGAAATTACCAATGGACAAACTAAAGTAGATCTATCAAATCAAGAAGAAGAGGCTTTAAAACGAGCAAGGGGAATGTGAAAAGATTAACCATTATTTGTTTTATCTTTTATTTATTAACAATCCCTTGTTAATTACTAGCAATTTGGGTATAAAATATAGTAGGACTTTATTAATAGGAGGAATTATGTCAAATTCATCAATCTTAAAAATGGCTAGAGAAGCTATTGATGGAAAGAACCTTAAAATCGTTTTTCCAGAAGGTATAGATAAAAGAATTTTGGAAGCTGCAATCAAGCACAAAGAAGAAGGATTATTACATCCAATAGTTTTAGGAGATAAGGGAGAGATACAAAAAGTTGCCAATGAAAATGATTTACATCTTGGCGATCTTGAAATTGTAGACCCACATTACGATGACAACTATAGGCTATTAGTAGAAAAATTTGTCGAAGCAAGGAAAGGAAAGGCTACAGAATTAGATGCTCAGTACATGCTAAAAAAAGACAAAAACTACTATGGTGTTATGATGGTAAAAGCAGGTCTTGCTGATGGTATGGTTTCAGGTGCTATAGGTACTACAGGAAATACTATTAGACCAGCATTACAATTAATCAAAACAAAACCAGGCGTATCAAGAGTTTCTGGAATCATGGTTATGATAGGACCAAATGAAGAACAATTAATATTTGCCGATACCGCAGTAAATATTACACTTGAATCTCAAGAGATGGCAGAAGTTGCAGTAGAAACAGCAGAAACTGCAAGAGGATTTGGCATGGATCCTAGAGTTGCATTACTTTCATTTTCTACAATGGGTTCTGCAAGACATGACCTAGTTGATAAAGTAACAAAGGCTACAAGAAAAGCTAAAGAACTTGCACCAGACCTACCACTAGATGGAGAATTGCAATTTGACGCTGCTATAGATCCAATCACTGCAAAAAATAAGGCACCAAAATCAGAGGTAGCAGGTACAGCAAATGTATTTATATTCCCAGACTTACAAGCTGGTAATATAGGCTATAAGATTGCACAAAGACTTGGCGGTTATAAGGCTCTAGGACCTATTCTTCAAGGACTTAACGCACCAGTAAACGACCTTTCACGTGGATGTTCAGCCCAAGATGTTTACGAAATTGCAATAATAACAGCAAGTCAAGCGGTAAATAGCAAAATTTCTTAGACAGACGATACTATAAAGGAGACAATCGGGAGATTGCCTCTTTTTTTTCAAATAATTAAGAAATATTTATGTTTTTTGAAAACATAAAGGAGAACACCAAGGCTGTTTTGCCTATAGTTATTTTGGTATACATATTAAATTTTTTTGTCGGTGTTTCTACAAATCTTCTAATAAAATTTACCCTTGGAGCACTTGGAGTAATTATAGGCCTATCTATATTTCTATCTGGAGTTGATCTATCTGTTTCAAAGATAGGGACCATTATGGGTGATTTTTTGGGAAGATTTGATAAAATTATAAAAGTTATAATATTTGGAATCTTTATTGGTTTTATAATTTCTATTGCAGAGCCAGATTTATTAATACTTGCCAACCAAGTAAGCCAAGCAATAGGAATATCACCATTTCTTATAGTAATTATTATTTCCTTAGGCGTAGGACTTATGATTTCAATAGGCTTATATAGGATTTTTAAGGAGATCTCAATATCAAAACTTATGTGGATAATATATGCAATTGTATTTATACTAATGATTTTTACTAGCGATACTGGTCATGCTATAGCCTACGATGCTTCTGGAGCGACTACTGGCGCTATGACTACGCCATTTATAATTGCTCTAGGCCTAGGAGTTGCCAACCTAAAGGGAGATATGAACGAAGATAACTCATTCGGCTTAGTTGGCATAGCTTCAACTGGACCAATTCTTGCAGGACTTGTGATGAGTTTATCTATAGGAGATAAGCCAATGGAGATAGCTGATATGGCTCATGCATCTGCCCTAGTATCTGGTCTTAAAAACTCTACTTTTGCAATACTTCCGATTGCTATAGTGTTTTTTGCCATGAATGTATTTTATTTTAAACTATCAAAAGATGAGCTAGTAGAAATAACATTGGGACTTTTATACACCTATATTGGTCTAATAATATTTTTGACCTCGGTAGAAGGGGGCTTCATGGACTTGGCTAGAGAACTTGGACAGGGCCTAAGTGATTCGAAAATTTTGCCAGTAGTAGCTTTTGTTATGGGTCTTGTAGTAGTCCTTGCAGAGCCGGCAGTGGCAGTATTGGCCGAGCAAGTAGAAGATGTTACAGCAGGTTCCATACCTAGAAAGAATATTTTACGTGCCCTATCCCTTGGCGTTGCTTTTGCGGTAATGCTTGCTATAATTAGGATAAAATCTGATGGCTTTGCTCTATGGATGGTCATAGTACCAGGATTTTTACTAAGTTTGATCCTATCAAGAAAGGTCCCACAAATATTTGCAGGAATTGCCTTTGACTCAGGTGGAGTAGCATCTGGACCAATGACAGCAACCTTTATTCTTGCCTTTTGCCAGGGAGTTGCTGGAAATATTGCAGATGGTTTTGGAGTTATATCATTTGTGGCAATGATGCCAGTACTAACAATTATGATAATGGGATACCTATAAAGGAGGACATTAATGCAGCTTTTAAGAGTGATAATGCCACGTGGAAAAGGAAGTGAATTTATGAAAATTTTAAAGGATGATGGAGCCATGGGAATTGCTTGTTTCTATGGTTATGGATCAGCCACCAGTGCTATATTAAATGCCCTCCATACCGATAGAATAAGAAAAGAAATAGTTATGGCCATCATGGATGAGCAAAAAAGTGTGAAAATCTTGGATGATATAAACGAAAAATTAAAGCAAACAAATACAGCCATAGCATTCACATCGCCACTTGATTACAAAGGAGAAGACGAATTGAATATAGAATATGTAGCCATGTATGTAATAGTAGATAGGCAAGAAGGACAAAAAGCAGTAAAAATCGCCCAAGATAATGGGGCAAAGGGAGCAACCCTAGTCCATGGCCGAGGGGCAGGTAGACAGCAAAAGTCTATACTCCTAAATATGAACATAGAACCAGAAAAAGATATTGTAATAATGTTAGTAAAAAAAGAACTAATGAAGCCAATAAAAAATGCCATATATGAAGAAATGAATTTAGAAGATGAAAATAAGGGTATAATATATTCACTACCAGTAATGGAAGTGAGAGGATTAATAGAGCAAAATAATTAATAGCCTATATATAAGGAGAAAAAAATGCGTGAATTAGACTCAATGGAATTTGTAAATTTAGTAGAAAATGGATCTGGACTTGCTTTAGTTGATTTTAATGCAACATGGTGTGGACCATGCAAGATGCAAGCACCAATTCTTGAAGAACTTTCTGAAGAAGTATCATATGATATCTATGGTATAGATGTAGATAATTCAAGCGATATAGCATCAAAATACAATGTAAATGCAGTACCATCACTAATGATTTTCAAAGATGGAGTCCTAAAAGAAACTCTAGTAGGTTTCCAAGCCAAAGATGTCCTAGAAAAGGCAATGGGAAAATACTTATAATGAGATATGATTTAGCAATAGTAGGCGCTGGTCCAGCAGGACTTAGCGCCTTATTGAATGCAAAAATTAGGAACAAATCTGTAATAATATTTGGAAATGATTCAGCTAATCTAAAAAAGAGTGAATCTATAAAAAATTATTTGGGCTTTCCAGACCTTAGTGGATCTGATTTAAATGATGCTTTCAAAAAATCTTTAAAAAACTACAAATACGAAAAATCAAAAGAGAAAGTTCAGCAGGTGTATGCTATGGGTGACTATTTTAGCCTTATGTTAAAAAACAATGAAGTTATCGAAGCTACATCAGTGATAGTTGCAATAGGTTTAGAATTAAAGAAAGATTTAATAAATGAAGATAAGTTTTTTGCAAAAGGAGTAAGCTATTGTGCAACTTGCGATGCTAGCCTATATAAGGGAAAGAAAGTAGTTGTTATAGGCTACAATGAAGAAAGTATCGAAGAAGCAAACTTCACATCAGAAATCGTAAATGAGGTTATTTTTGTAAATATGTTTAAAGATGGCATAAAATTAAATGAATCTATAAAGCTTATAGATGGAGAAGAGCCAAGTGAATTTATAGGTGATAGCAAAGCAAATATTTTAAAATTTAAATCCGGCAAAGAGATTTCTGCTGATGGATTTTTCATAATAAGAGATTCTTCAAAACCTGCTCGCCTAGTTCCATCGATAAAAACTGATAAGGAACACATAATAATCCATGAAAATTGCAGAACGAATATTCGCGGACTTTATGCAGCAGGAGATGTATGTGGCAAGCCATATCAAATAAATAAGGCAGTAGGTGAGGGCCAAGTAGCAGGACTTGATGCTGCAAAATATATTAGCTTATTAAAAAATGACAAGTTTGATAAAGCTAGTTGGTAATACATAATATTAGAAA
>ERZ782914.372-NODE-372-length-13561-cov-6.019547_pt1 | contig 13561 bp, 12 predicted proteins | sample MGYA00375948_ERZ782914 | MGnify/ENA primary metagenome ERZ782914 (study PRJEB29894, sample SAMN03576417) | human skin metagenome | biome: human skin; feature: left retroauricular crease; material: organic_material | host: Homo sapiens | place: Italy: Trento...
CCCGCCGGGCGCCCACGACGACGGCGCCGGCCTCGTCCCCGACGGGCTGCCCGCGCAGTCGCTTGGCCAGGTCGAGCGGCCACTGCAGCACGCCGGGCAGCTGCTGGTCGCAGCCCGGCGTGAGCATCACCTTCCCGTAGGCCAGCACGCCGTAGACGCCGTGCTGCAGGCGGCCGAGCCGGTCGAAGCCGGCGTCGAACGCGTACAGGGACACACGACCCTCCTCGGGGGTGAAGCACCGCTCCGCCAGCAGCCGCGCACGCTCCACGTGCTGGTGGAAGGTGAGCACGCCCAGGTGGTGCAGGCCCAGCTCGCGCATGCGGTCGGCCGCGTGGATGACCTCGCCCTGGGTGGTCACCGGATCGGGCGCGAAGCACTCGACGCTGACGCCGGCCAGCCGCGGGTCGCGTTCCCCCGGGCCGCCGCACAGCTTCTCGTGCCCGTCCGGCCCCAGGTACGCGGAGACGAAGAGCCGGTCGGTGACGCCGGACGCGGCGAGCTCGATCGCGGCGTCATAGACGCGGGGCTGGCTGTAGAGGACGAGGAGGGCGTCCACGCGCGGTGCGTCGTCCGGGTGCGGGTCCGTCACGGCGTGCGTGGCCCATCCCGCGCCGAAGGCCAGTCCCAGCGCCGCCAGGGTCGCCACGGTGGCGCAGAGGGCCCGCGCCCACCGCGGCAGTCCACGGCGGACGCGCCCCCGGTCGGCCTGCGCGCTCATGCGCCCTCGGGGACCTGCCGCAGCACGACGGTGGAACGGGCCTGGACCTCGAGCACGTCCCCGGCACGCACGCGGGGGTGCGAGCCGCTCGGGGCGACGTGGGACGAGGTGTCCACGACGACCTCCCACTCGGCCGGGAACGTGGGCCCGGGCAGGGTGTACGGCACGGGCTCCCACCACGCGTTCATGAGGACGTAGAAGTCCCGGTAGGGCTCCTCCCCGTCCTCGTCCCCGCGGGGGAGCGTGTGCCCGTTGAGGTAGAAGCCGATCGACCGGGCCTCGGCGCGCCAGTCGTCCTCCGTCTTGGCGGTCGCGTCCGGCTCGAGCCACACGATGTCCGGCAGGGGCGCCTCGATGTCGCGGGCCGCGGGGCGGCCGTCGAAGTGGTGGCGACGGCGGAACACCGCGTGGTCACGGCGCAGCGCGATCAGGTCGCGGGTGAACGCCACGAGCGAGTCGTCCATGGCGGACCAGTCAATCCACGAGATCTCGTTGTCCTGGCAGTAGGCGTTGTTGTTGCCGCCCTGGGTGCGGCCCAGCTCGTCGCCGTGGCTGATCATGGGCACGCCCTGGCTGATCAGCAGGGTGGCCAGGAAGTTGCGGCGCTGGCGGGCGCGCAGCGTCACGATCTCGGGGTCGTCGGTCTCCCCCTCCACGCCGCAGTTCCACGAGCGGTTGTGCGCCTCGCCGTCGTTGTTGTCCTCGCCGTTGGCGGCGTTGTGCTTCTCGTTGTAGGAGACGAGGTCGCGCAGCGTGAAGCCGTCGTGGGCCGTGACGAAGTTCACGGACGCACCGGGGCTGCGCCCGTCCCCCTCGTAGAGGTCGGCCGAGCCGGTCAGGCGGGTGGCGAACTCGCCGAGGGTGCCGGGCTCGCCCCGCCAGAAGTCGCGTACCGCGTCCCGGTACATGCCGTTCCACTCGGACCACAGGCCGGGGAAGTTGCCCACCTGGTAACCGCCCCAGCCCACGTCCCACGGCTCGGCGATGAGCTTGACGGTGCGCAGCACCGGGTCCTGGCGGACCACGTCGAAGAACCCGGAGAACATGTCCGGGCCCTGCTCCCCCTCCACCCGGGTGAGGGTGGTGGCCAGGTCGAAGCGGAAGCCGTCCACGTGCATCTCGGTGACCCAGTAGCGGAGGGAGTCCATGACCAGCTGGAGGGCCTTGGGGCTGGAGAGGTCCACCGAGTTCCCGGTGCCCGTGTAGTCCATGTAGTGCCGCTCGTCGCCCTCGACGAGGTGGTAGTAGCCGGCGTTGTCCAGCCCGCGCAGGCTGAGCATGGGGCCCTTGTCGTTGCCCTCGGCCGTGTGGTTGTAGACCACGTCGAGGATCACCTCGAGACCGGCGGCGTGCAGGTCCTTCACCATCTTCTTGAACTCGCGGACCTGGCCGCCCACCTCCGAGGAGGAGGCGTAGGCGGCGTGCGGGGCGAAGAAGCCGAGCGTGTTGTAGCCCCAGTAGTTGCTCAGCCCCTTCTCCTGCAGGGTGGCGTCGTTGACGAACTGGTGCACGGGCATCAGCTCGACGGCGGTCACCCCGAGCTCGGTCAGGTGGCGGACCACCTCCGGGTGGGCCATGCCCGCGTAGGTGCCGCGCAGCTCCTCGGGGACGGCGGGGTGCAGCTTGGTCATGCCCTTGACGTGGGTCTCGTAGATCACCGTGTCCGTGAGCTCGACGGCGGGTGGGGCGTCATCGCCCCAGTCGAAGTCCTCGGCGACGACGACGCCGAGCATGCTCGTGCCCAGGTTGTCCGAGGTGTCGATGCGGTCCGGCTCGTCGAAGTCGTACGAGTGGTGCTGCTGGCCCCACTCGTAGTCGCCGGTGAACGCCCGCGCGTACGGGTCCACGAGGATCTTGGCCGGGTTGTGCCACAGGCCGCGGGCGGGGTCCCAGGGGCCGTGCACGCGGTAGCCGTAGCGCTGCCCATGCCCGATGCCCGCCACGTGGGCGTGCCATGTGGTGCCGTGCCGCTCCTCGAGAGGGATGCGCGTCTCCGTGCCGTCGTCGGCGACGAGGCACAGCTCGACCGCCTCCACCTCGCGGGAGACCGCGAGGGCGAAGTTGGTGCCGGTCTCGTCCACGGTGGCCCCGAGGGGGTACGGCTGGCCGATCTCCACTGTGTGCATGACTCTCCGGGGTCTCGTCGTGCGGCCCGCCGGGTGCGGCGGGCCTCCTCGGGGAGTCTACTGGCGCGGGCGGACGCCATCCCCGGACGCGTCGCGGGCCCGGCCGCTGTGTGGCGGCCGGGCCCGGCAGGAGAGGTCGCGGTGGCCTCAGCGGCGGATCACTCCACCGTGACGGACTTGGCGAGGTTGCGCGGCTGGTCCACGTCGTAGCCCTTCGCCGTGGCGAGCTCGAGGGCGAAGATCTGCAGCGGGACCGTGGTCAGCAGCGGCATGAGCATCGGCTGGGTCTCGGGGACCTCGAAGACGACCTCGGCCTGGCCGCGCACGGCCGCGTCGCCGCGCTCGGCGACGGCGAAGGTGCGGGCGCCGCGGGCGCGGACCTCCTGGATGTTCGAGACCACCTTGGCGTGCAGCGAGTGTCGGTCCATGGGCGAGGGCATGACCACGAAGACCGGCTGGCCGTCGTCGATCAGGGCGATCGGGCCGTGCTTGAGCTCGCCCGCGGCGAAGCCCTCGGCGTGGATGTACGCGAGCTCCTTGAGCTTGAGCGCGCCCTCCATGGCCACCGGGTAGCCGACGTTGCGGCCGAGGAACAGGACGGAGGTGGCGTCGGCCATGGAGCGGGCGAGCTCCTTGACCTGGTCCTTGGCGGCGAGGATCTCCTCGATCTTGCCGGGGATCGCCCCGAGGTCCGCCAGGATGTCCTTGATCTGGCCGCTGAACAGCTTCTTGTTCAGCTGGGCCAGGTACAGGCCCAGCAGGTAGGCGGCGGTGATCTGCGCCAGGAACGCCTTGGTGGAGGCGACGGCGATCTCGGGGCCGGCGTGCGTGTAGAGCACGGCGTCCGACTCGCGCGGGATCGTGGAGCCGTTGGTGTTGCAGATGGACACGGTGCGGGCGCCCTGCTCCTTGGCGTAGCGGACCGCCATGAGGGTGTCCATGGTCTCGCCGGACTGGGAGATGGACACCACGAGGGTGTGCGGGTCGATGATCGGGTCGCGGTAGCGGAACTCGTGGGAGAGCTCCACCTCCACGGGGATCCGGCACCAGTGCTCGATGGCGTACTTGGCCACCGTGCCCGCGTAGGCGGACGTGCCGCACGCCAGGACGATGATCTTGTCGACGGCCTTGAGCTCCTCGGGGTCGATCCGCAGTTCGTCCAGCATCAGGGCGCCGGCGGCGTCCGTGCGGCCCAGCAGGGTGTCCTGCACGGCCTGGGGCTGGTCGTGGATCTCCTTCTCCATGAAGGTCTCGAAGCCGCCCTTCTCCGCGGCCGAGGCGTCCCAGTCCACGGTGAAGCGCTTGCCCTCGGCGGGGCCGCCCCGGAAGTCCGAGATCTCGACGGCGTCGGCCGTGATCGTCACGACCTGGTCCTGCTCGAGCTCGATGGCCTCGCGGGTGAAGTCGATGAAGCCGGAGACGTCCGAGCCCAGGAAGTTCTCCCCCTCGCCCAGGCCGACGACGAGCGGCGAGTTGCGGCGCGAGGCCACCACGCGGTCGGGGTGGTCCACGTGCACGGCCAGCAGGGTGAAGGCACCCTCGAGGCGCTGGGAGGCCAACTGCATGGCGCGGGTCAGGTCCTGGCCGGCCGCGTGCCGGTAGACGTCGGCGAGGAGGTGGGCGGCCACCTCGGTGTCCGTCTCGGAGAGGAACTCGACGCCCTTGGCGAGCAGCTCCTCGCGCAGCTCGGCGTAGTTCTCGATGATGCCGTTGTGGATGAGCGCCAGCCGGCCCTCGTCCGCCACATGCGGGTGGGCGTTGCGGTCGGTGGGGCCACCGTGGGTGGCCCACCGGGTGTGGCCGATGCCGACGAGGCCGGTGGGGATGGGGTGCTCGGCGAGCTCCTCGGCGAGGTTGGCGAGCTTGCCCGCCTTCTTCCGGTGGTACAGCTGACCGCCGTCCACCACGGCCACACCGGCGGAGTCGTATCCGCGGTATTCAAGACGACGCAGGCCCTCCATCAGGACGTCGAGAGCGCCGTGCTCACGATCCGACTGGGGCTGGCCGATGTATCCGACGATTCCGCACATGCGCACGAGAATACCGGGCCGGACCCGACTTCGGCGCACGGCGGGCCGGGTCACTCCGTCCGGGACGAGAACCCCGCGGGGTTGGCCTCCTGCCAGGCCCAGAGGTCCCGCACCATCGCGGTCACATCGCGCCGGGCGTGCCAGCCCACCTCGGCGCCGATCGCGTCCACGGCGGCGCACGACTCGGCGATGTCCCCGGGCCGGCGCTCGACCACGCGGTAGGGGATGCGGCCGCCCGTGACCGCCTCGAAGGCGCGCACCATCTCGAACACGGTGACGCCCTCGCCCCGGCCGATGTTCCAGACCCGGGTCGTCGTACCGCCCCCGGTCGCCACCCGGGCCGCGAGCCATTCGAGCCCGGCCACGTGCGCCTCCGCGAGGTCCATCACGTGGATGAAGTCGCGCACGGCGCTGCCGTCGCGCGTGTCGAAGTCCGCGCCGAACACCCGCAGCTCGGGGTACGCGCCGGAGGCCACCCGCGCCACGAAGGGCATGAGGTTCGCCGGCACCCCGCTCGGGTCCTCGCCCAGCCGCCCGGAGGGATGCGCGCCGACCGGGTTGAAGTAGCGCAGCATCGCCAGCCCGCCGCCGTCGACCGTCGCGCAGACGTCGCGCAGCACCTGCTCCGCCATGAGCTTGGAGTGCCCGTAGGGCGAGACCGGGTCCGTGGCGGCGTCCTCGGCGACCGGCACCGGCGCGCGGTCGCCGTACACGGTCGCGGAGGAGGAGAACAGGACCGTGCGGGCGCCGGCCGCGAGCGCGGCCTCGGCGACGGCGGCCGTGCCGCCCACGTTCACGTCGTAGTAGGCGGCGGGGCGGGTCATCGACTCGGTGGGCGACTTCAGCCCGGCGAAGTGCACGAGTGCGGCCGGGCCGAAGTCCGCGAGCGCCCCGCGGTAGTCCTCGGGGCGGCGGATGTCGGCCACGTGCAGGCGCAGCCGCGACCCGCCCAGACGCGTTCCGGCGAGCTCGGCGACGCGCTCGAGCGACGTCGTCGTCGCCGTGACCAGGCTGTCCAGGACGAGGACGTCGTGGCCCGCCTCGAGCAGCGTGAGCACGGTATGGGATCCCAGGTATCCGGCGCCGCCGGTCACAAGAACGCGCATGGGCCGATCCTATCCGGGCCCTGTGACGTCACGTGGGGGCCCGCTCCGGGCGGGCCGCGGCCATAATGGATCGGGTGACCTACACCCCCCCGACCTCCGAGCTGCCCCTCGTGGGCCCCGAGGAGCCCGCGGACGCCGTGCCCGACGGCCACCAGCGCTCGCCCTTCGTGGAGCTGGACCGCCAGACCTGGGCCCGTCTCGCCTCGGAGATGGCGCAGCCCTTCGACCAGGCGGACGTGGAACGTCTGCGCGGCCTCGGCGAGCATCTGTCCCTGCGCGAAGTCGCCGAGGTCTATCTTCCGCTCTCGCGCCTCCTGAGCATCAACGTGGAGGCCTCCGCGGCCCTGCGCAGCGCGACCAACGCGTTCCTCGGCGAGCGGACGGGGCGCACCCCGTACGTGATCGGGGTGGCCGGGTCGGTCGCCGTCGGCAAGTCGACGACGGCGCGCGTGCTCCAGGAGATGCTGCGCCGCTGGCCGACCACGCCGCGCGTCGAGCTGGTCACCACGGACGGCTTCCTGCACCCCAACGCGGTGCTGCACGAGCGCGGCATCCTGTCCCGCAAGGGCTTCCCCGAGTCCTACGACCGCCGCGCGCTGCTGCGCTTCATGGCGGACGTCAAGTCCGGGGCACAGGAGGTGCGCGCGCCCGTGTACTCGCACATCACCTACGACATCGTGCCGGGCGAGGAGCAGGTGGTGCACCGTCCCGACGTGCTGATCGTGGAGGGGCTCAACGTGCTGGCCCCGCCGCGCACGCGGGCCGACGGCACCGCCGGGCTCTCCGTCTCCGACTTCTTCGACTTCTCGGTGTACGTGGACGCTCGCGCGTCCTGGATCCGGTCCTGGTACATCGACCGGTTCATGGGTCTGCGCTCGGGGGCCTTCGCCGACCCGCGCAGCTACTTCCACCGATACTCCTCCCTGTCGGACGCCGAGGCTCAGGCGACGGCCGAGTCCATCTGGGACTCCATCAACGGCCCGAACCTCGAGCAGAACGTGCGCCCGACCCGCGGGCGCGCCCGGCTGGTGCTCACGAAGAACGCGCAGCACGAGGTGACCCGCGTGCTGCTGAGGAAGGTCTGATCCATGCGTCGCACCCTCCCCCTCGCCGCGTTGGCCGCGCTCGCGCTGCTCGCGGCCGGCTGCGGCACGCCCGCCGCGGGCCCGTCCCCGGCGACGCCGGCTTCCGGCTCCTCGAGCGCGGCCGCGTCGTCCGGCGCCGCCTCGAGCACGGCGCCGTCGTCGGGCACGCACGCCGACCCGGCCGCCCTCGACGTCGTCGTGAACAAGACCCGCCCCGTGGCTCCGCCCGACTGGGCGCCCTCGGATCTGGTGGCCGTGACCGGCAGCGAGCTGCCCCTGCGGGCGGAGGCCGCGACGGCGGCCGGTGACCTGCTGGATGCGGCCGCGGCGGCGGACCACGACCTCACCACCCTGAGCGCCTACCGCTCGTACGACTACCAGGTCCGGACGTACGGCCACTGGGTCGACGAGCTGGGCCGTGCCGAGGCCGACCGCGTCTCGGCGCGTCCGGGGTACTCCGAGCACCAGACCGGCCTGGCGTGGGACGTGGGCGACGCCGCGACCCCCGCGTGTGACCTGGAGGCGTGCTTCGGCGACACCGCCGCGGGCCGCTGGGTGGCCGCGCACGCCGCCGAGTACGGGTTCGTCATCCGCTATCCCGCCGGGGCCGAGGACGTGACGGGCTTCGGCCACGAGCCCTGGCACCTGCGCTACGTCGGGTCCGCGGAGGCGGCCCGGGTCGAGGCGGCCGGCGGCGTCCTCGAGACCGCGTGGGGTCTGCCTCCGGCGCCCGACTACGCGGCCTGAGACGCACGATTCGCTCGACCCTGTACCGCGCCGCCTCCATCACACGTAGGATTCTCCCCATGCTTCAGGGATTCAAAGACTTCATCATGAAGGGCAACGTCCTCGACCTTGCCGTCGCCGTCATCATCGGCGCCGCCTTCAGCAAGATCGTGAACGCGCTCGTCGAGGCGGTCCTCATGCCGCTCATCGCCGCCGCCGTGGGCTCGCCGAACTTCGACTCGTTCGCCGTGCTGACGGTCAACGGCAACGACGTGAAGTTCGGCGTGCTGCTCACCGCCATCGTCAACTTCCTGCTCATCGCCGCGGCCGTGTACTTCGCCATCGTGATGCCGATGAACAAGATGATCGAGGCCCGCAACCGCCGCCTCGGCATCGACCCCGCCGAGGAGGAGGTGCCGGCCGACGTCGCCGTGCTCACCGAGATCCGCGACCTGCTCGCCGAGCGCCGCGGCGGCCCCACCTCCGGGACCACCGCCCTCTGATCTCCCCCTGTCCGACGCCGAAGGGCCCGGGACGACTCACGCGAGTCGCCCCGGGCCCTTCCTCCATGCCCTTGGCCGCGCGGGGGCCGTGCCCTCATGGACGCGACATCGTCCGGTCCACGCTGGACCCGGCGTCCGGGGCGACCTCCGAATCCTGCCGGTCCGGATCCAGGCACGGCAACCACTCCACGGGGGCGCTCTGCCGCGCGCACACGGGCGCGTCCACGGCGAGGAACGCGGCCGACCACAGGACCGCCAGCCCCGCGAGCAGCCCCGCGAACAGGGTCCAGCGGCGGGACCGGGGGGCCGCGTCCGACGTCATCGGTCCGGTCAGTCGTGCAGGCGCAGCTCGCGCTGCACGACGTCGGCCAGCACCTGGGCCTCCCGGCCGGCGGTCTCCTCGTCCGGGGCCTCGACCATGACGCGCACGACCGGCTCCGTGCCCGACGGGCGCAGCAGCACGCGGCCGGTCTCGCCGAGGCGGGCCTCCGCCTCGGCCACCGCCGCCTGGACGGCCACGTCCTCGGCGGCGCGGGACTTGTCCACGCCACGCACGTTCACGAGGACCTGGGGCAGCCGGTCCATCACCGCGGCCAGCTCGGAGAGCGGGGTGCCGGTCTCGGCGACGCGGGAGGCGAGCTGCAGGCCGGTGAGGACCCCATCGCCGGTGGTGGCGTAGTCCGAGAAGATCACATGGCCGGACTGCTCGCCGCCGAGCGAGTAGTCGCCGAGCTTCATGCCTGCCAGGACGTAGCGGTCGCCCACCTGGGTCTCGACGAGCTGGACGCCCTCCCGGCCCATGGCCAGCTTCAGGCCCAGGTTGGACATGACGGTCACGACCAGGGTGTCGTCGCGCAGGACGCCGCGGTCCTTGAGTGCCACGGCCATGACGCCCATGATCTGGTCGCCGTCGACGACCTCGCCGCGCTCGTCCACGGCGAGGCACCGGTCGGCGTCGCCGTCGTGCGCGATGCCGAGGTCCGCGCCGTGCTCGCGCACGGCCGCCTGGAGCTTCTCAAGGTGGGTGGAGCCGTAGCCGTCGTTGATGTTGAGCCCGTCCGGGGACGCGCCGATCACGACGACCTCCGCGCCGGCGGCGCGGAACGCCTCGGGCGAGCAGCCGGCGGCCGCACCGTGGGCGCAGTCCAAGACGACCTTGAGCCCGTCCAGCCGGTGCGGGAGGGTCTGCAGGAGGTGGAGGACGTAGCGGTCCTCGGCGTCCGCGAAGACGCGCACGCGGCCCACGTCCGCGCCCTGGGGCCGCCGCGGCGTCACGCCCTCGAGGTGACGGATGATCTCGTCCTCCTGCGCGTCGGTCAGCTTCTCGCCGCCGCGCGCGAGGAACTTGATGCCGTTGTCCGGGGCCGGGTTGTGGGAGGCGGAGATCATCACGCCGAAGTCGGCGTCCAGGTCCCCCACGAGATAGGCGGCGGCGGGGGTCGGCAGCACGCCCGCATCCCACACGTCCACGCCCGAGGACGCCAGGCCCGCCTGCACGGCGGCCGCGATGAACTCGCCGCTGATGCGCGGGTCCCGGGCCACGACGGCGACCGGGCGTCGGCCGGCGTCGAAGGCCTCCGCGCCGAGGACGGGCGAGGCGGCCTGGGCCAGCTGGACGGACAACTCCACGGTGAGGGTCTCGTTGGCCAGGCCACGGACGCCATCGGTTCCGAACAATCTCGACATGATCAGTCAGTGTAGGGGCCGCCCCTGCGGCCTGCATCACGGGAGAGTCACGAAATGGGCCCGGGGGCGGTAGCATCGGACCGGTCGAGCCCCCGCGGCCGCGCGCCCGTCCGCTCACATCCGCCCGGGAGGCCCCACCCCGAACCCGAAGGACCTCGATCCATGCCCGACGTGACCCCGCCCCCGCTCCCCCGTTCCTGGACGCGCCGCAGCGTGCTGGGCGGCACGGGCCTGGCGATCGCCGCCGGCGTGGCCGGCTGCGGGCGTGATGAGCAGGCCGAGCAGAGCTCGGAGGGCGACGAGCAGGCCACCCGCCTGCCCGCCCCGGACATCATCACCACCGCGCAGTGGGGCGCCATGCAGCCCAACTACTACCTGCAGACCCTGAACGAGCGCCCCTCCTACCTGGTGATCCACCACACCACCACGCCGAACGTCACGGACGGCTCCCGGGAGGCGGCGGAGAGCATCGCGCAGGTGGTCCAGAACGCACACATGGGCTCCGCGAACGACTGGGGCGACACCGGGCAGCACTTCACCGTCTCCCGCGGCGGCTTCGCGATGGAGGGCCGCCACGGCTCCCGGCACGCGCTCGAGGGCGGACAGACGTTCATGCTCGGCGTCCACGCGCTCGGTTTCAACGCGTATGCGCTCGGCATCGAGTGCGAGGGGCTGTACATGCTGAACCCGCCGCCGCAGAGCCTCTACGCCGGCCTGGTGCCGCTCGTCGCCTACATCTGCCAGCAGTACGAGCTGCCGCCGTCCCGCATCATCGGCCACCGCGACGTCACCGCCACCAGCTGCTGCGGCGACGCGTTCTACGCCAAGCTGCCGATCCTGCGCGAGGACGTCCGCCTCTCCCTGGCCTCGGGCGAGTACCACGTCTCGGAGGGCTTCGGGGCGGACAACCTCTTCGACGACGCACACGTCACCCCGGAGTACGTGGAGGAGGAGCGCGGCTGAACCCGCCCCCGCACACGACGGCGCCCCTCACCGGAAGATGAGGGGCGCCGTCGTGTGCCGCCCGGTCAGCGCACGCGCGGGAACGAGCCGCCGGAGACCTCGCCGTACTCGGCCAGCGCGTTGGCCGGGCCGCAGATCTGCGGGTCGGGGCGGTGGACGATGCGCTCGTCCTTGTCCGGGTAGGGCAGCGTGTGCAGCACATGGCGGATGGCCTCGAGGCGGGCGCGCTTCTTGTCGTTCGACTTCACGACGGTCCACGGGGCGTCGGCCGTGTGCGTGTAGAAGAACATGGCCTCCTTCGCGTTCGTGTAGTCGTCCCACTTGTCCAGGGAGGCCAGGTCGGTGGGCGAGAGCTTCCAGCGACGCACGGGGTCGGTCTCCCGCGCGGCGAAGCGGTTGAGCTGCTCACGCTGGGACACGGAGAACCAGAACTTGATGATGTGCACACCGGAGTTGACGAGCATGCGCTCCAGCTCAGGGGTCTCGCGCATGAACTCGAGGTACTGCTGCGCCGTGCAGTAGCCCATGACGCGCTCGACGCCGGCCCGGTTGTACCAGGAGCGGTCGAACATCACGATCTCGCCGCCGGAGGGCAGGTGTTGGATGTAGCGCTGGAAGTACCACTGCGAGGCCTCCTCCTCCGTGGGCTTCTCCAGGGCCACGGTCCGGGCGCCGCGGGGGTTGAGGTGCTCGTTGAAGCGCTTGATGGCGCCGCCCTTGCCGGCGGCGTCGCGGCCCTCGAAGATGATCAGGACCTTCTGGCCGGTCTCCTTGACCCAGAGCTGCATCTTCAGCAGCTCGATCTGCAGCTCACGCTTGCGTCGCTCGTAGCTCTTGCGGCTGAGCTTGGTCTTGTACGGGTAGCCCTCACGCCAGGCCTGCGGGTCCGGGGTGGGGGTCTTCTTCTCCCCGCCGAGCTTGCGGCCCAGCTCCCGGATCTCGTCCACCTCGGCGGCGTAGTCACGGGTTACGGCGAAGGGGGCCTGCGCGGCGTGCTCCGTGCCGTGCTCGCCACGGGTGCGGGGGTCGGGCGTAGGACTCGTGTTCTCGGCCACGGCGGCTCCTGAGGGTGTCTTCGACCGGACCGCGCACCGGACGGGCGAGCGGCCCGTCATGGCGTCGTCGCCATGCGTCTTCATATTACCTCTGGGTCAGGTGCCGCCGGCCCACGGAGACGGCGGACGCCCCGCCCTGCTCGTGAGGAGCGGGACGGGGCGGCGGCGGGGGCACGGTGGGGACACCGTGCGGCGCAGGATCAGCGCTTCGAGAACTGCGAGGCCTTGCGGGCCTTCTTGAGGCCGGCCTTCTTGCGCTCGATGACGCGGGCGTCGCGGGTCAGGAAGCCGGCCTTCTTGAGCGCCGGGCGGTTGTGCTCGCGGTCGATCTCGTTGAGGGCGCGGGAGATGCCCAGGCGCAGCGCACCGGCCTGGCCGGAGGGGCCGCCGCCGTGGATGCGGGCGATCACGTCGTAGGCGCCGGTCAGCTCCAGCAGCGTGAAGGGGTCGGAGACCTCCTGCTGGTGCAGCTTGTTCGGGAAGTAGTTCTCCAGGGCGCGGCCGTTGATGGTCCACTGGCCGGAGCCGGGGACGAGGCGCACGCGGGCCACGGCCTCCTTGCGGCGGCCGACGGCGGAGCCGGGCACGGTCAGGGCCGGGCGCTCGGAGGCGGCGGGGGCCTCGGCGGCGGCGGTGGACTCAGAGGTGTAGCTCGTCAGCTCCACGTCGTCGTTCTCGTTGATGCTCATGGTTCTCCTCAGGGAAGGTCTGCGTCAGTGGCCCGCCGGGGTCACTGGGCGACCTGGCCGATCTCGAAGGTCTGGGGCTGCTGGGCGGTGTGCGGGTGCTCGGCGCCCTTGTACACCTTCAGCTTGGAGAGCTGCTGGGCGGCCAGCGAGTTCTTCGGGAGCATGCCCTTGACGGCCTTCTCCACGGCGCGGACCGGGTTGGTCTCGAGCAGCTCGGCGTAGGACTGCGACTTCAGGCCGCCCGGGTAGCCCGAGTGGCGGTAGGCGCGCTTCTTCTCGAGCTTGGCGCCGGTGAGGGCGACCTTCTCGGCGTTCACGATGATGACGTAGTCGCCCATGTCCATGTGGGGGGCGAACGTCGGCTTGTGCTTGCCGCGCAGGAGGGTGGCGGTGTGGGAGGCCAGGCGGCCGAGGACGACGTCGGTGGCATCGATGATGTGCCACTGACGGTCGGCGTCGCCAGGCTTGGGAGAGTACGTACGCACGTTGTCTGCCTTCAGGGTCGGTGGTGGTCCACAGCACCTGCCCGCCGGGTCGTGATTCCGGCGCGCTCGCGCTGTCAGTTCTCCGTGCGCGCCGGTCCCCCAGGTGAGGGCTGGAAGGCGTCCGGGCCCGATGCCCCGGGGTTGCGGCGCGAGCTGAAGGCCATGCAACTGAGCCACTCGCGGCACGACGCATCCGGGTGCGGGCATGCGCAACGTCCACCCATCCTACCGAACGCGGGCCCCGGAGCCAAAAGCCGCCGCCGCGGGCGACCCCGGCTCACAGGGTCCGCTTCGCCCGGGTGCCCTCGGCGCGCCGGCGCAGCTCCTCCGCCTCGTCGGGATAGCCGACGGCGAGCAGCGTCAGCCCCCCGGGCGGGGCGAGGCGCACC
>ERZ782914.374-NODE-374-length-13475-cov-6.152310_pt1 | contig 13475 bp, 11 predicted proteins | sample MGYA00375948_ERZ782914 | MGnify/ENA primary metagenome ERZ782914 (study PRJEB29894, sample SAMN03576417) | human skin metagenome | biome: human skin; feature: left retroauricular crease; material: organic_material | host: Homo sapiens | place: Italy: Trento...
GCTCGTGAGCGAGCTGGAGTCGGCGATGCGCGGCGGCATGAGCGACCAGCACAAACTCCAGCAGGTTGCCCGACGCACCATCGGGCGCTGGGTGGCGCAGACCTACCGACGTCGCCCCATGATCGTGCCGACCATCATCGTCGTGTGAGGGTGATTCCGGCTCTGGGGGCGTCCCACTAGAGCTGTGCGTGTGACTGGCTGCGTGCGTGATGAGAGCGGGTAAGCCTCTCCTTGAGAGGCAAGACGTGCTCGAAAGCCGCATTGAAGTCCACTTGGTCGCGTTATGGTCAACCAGCGCGGCCAACACCTCGCCAGGCGCTGATCGCCAAAGGTGAGATCGATGACCTCAACCGGACCACAATCGATCGAGTAGCCGACCATGAAAAGTTCGAAGTTATCATGGTCGGAATAGGGGTAGACTTCTGCTTTAGTCAAGGTCACGGGCGAAAAGGTTTCGATGTCAATGAAGAGTTCATGCATGCGCTACAGCTCCTAAGAACATAGGTGCTGGGAAGAAGCCAAAATCCCAACGGGGAACGGCTTCCTCCCAGCGCGTGTGAGGGGGTTAGTACATTCGGTTAGTGCGGTACTTTTCTAGCTCTGCTGCGGTGTCAGCCATGAGTTGGTCGATGCGCTTGCGGTCGCGGCGGATCATCCACCGACTGACTACGAACGAGGTGAGCTCGATGAGTAGGAAAGCAATTCGAAGACCTATGAGCGCGTAGAACAGCGTGGTGTTGTTCGTTACAGTCATCTTGTCTTACCTTCTTTTCTGTAGTTACTTGGTTGCGGTGAATTTGTTGGCTGTCGACTGGGTCTCCAGTGCGGACCTCTTGTTGGAGATGGGAACGAACGTGGGCTTGCCGGCAGGTTCGACCAGGAGGTCCCCGAGTAACTCGGTGAAGCGCTTCTTGCCCAGCTTCTTTTCGAGCGCGGTGATGGTGTCGTAGATATCGGTGACGTTCACGCGGCATCACCACCACTCCGGGTAACACCGACGGCACGGGCCAGCATCATGAGGTCATCGTCTGGGCGTACGATTTCTACTGAGCGGACCTGATTGCCCGGCACGAGAACGGTGAGCTGCTGGGGGCTGCCGAGCAGCTTGCGGGCGATCCTGCTGCGGATGCTGACCTTGCGGGTAGAGACCGCAGCGTCAGGTGCGGGCTGGTCAGTCAACGTGACCTTGAGACGATGCTTGGACATCGTTTCCTCCTTGTGAATCAGATGAGCGTCGGTTTGTGCTGGCCTTCATGTAGGCCGGGCACTCATACGCCCCCGACGGGAGCCAGATCCGGACAGTTCTGCTCGATGAATTCGCGAAGCTTCTTCAGAGCCCGACTGACCGAGCGCCCGATGCTGTTCGCTCGCTTGGTCACATCGGCTTCGCCTGCATCGGGCAGCTCATCACGCGCGATCTCGACGAAGGAGAGCCGTTCAAATACGTGCAGTCGGATATGTTCGGCCTGCTTGGCGCTGACTTGAGACAGCAGCCAATCGACAACCAGCTCGCTGTCGATCTGTTCTTCGTGAACCGAGACGTTCAGATACTGGGGTCCGTCATGGACTTCGCCTTCCCAGTCGCTATAGGAGAGGTCGCCACGGTTTCGAGCGTTTTCAGCGGCACGAAAACTGCGGTAGGTGTTCCGCAGATATGCGACTTTCCACTCCGGTACGTACGTCGGGTCGTAGAGCAAGGCGAGCACCTCATCGGCGCTCAAGCCGAGCAAGTCGTCTCCAACGGGTGGGTCGACGAGCTCGATCCACGCATAGTTCTGAGCGCCGTCCTTCGAGATGGTCGAAGGCACGTAGATCTGGGTGTAGACCTTGCCGCTGACCTTCTTGGTCCGCACGGAGTAAGGGGCATGGTGTGGTTTGTGAGAGCGGTGGGACACCGTGGTCTCCGTTTCTCCACCAACTGGGTGGATTGCGGAGACAGAGCTGCGTCGGCTTGTTGTTTCAGGAGGTCATCGGGCACAAAGAAGGCGGGCACCTACCTGGAAGCCAGCAGGGAGCTGACAGTCCAGGCAGGTACCCGTCGGGCCCGACGAGTTGTCTCCTGAAATGAATGGTTGAAAAGTGAGGTCCCCAGTTAGCTACGCTGCGGACCAGATGCGACTACTTCCGCCGCTTCGGGCGCGCCTGCGCAAGCGCGGAGGCAGCGATCGCCTTCGAGCGAGCGCTACTGCGCCCGTCGCGAAGCACGGATGACGCCTGCCTCGCCACGTTCGGCGAGGTCTGCTTCGAGTTCCGCTTAGCCAACTGAGTCACCTCCTTCATGTCCCTGCCGCCAAGGATGAGTCCTTCACGTTCGTGAAGATGAATGCGTTGTTGGCGTAGCGAACCGGTATGATTGCCGTAGACGATCTACGCTCTGCCGATCCGATGCTTCAACAATCCCGCATCGGAGATTTCAGACCTGCAGGAAATTGATGGGAGCTGATGGATCGTGATAGAGAGGAGGTGCTGGTGGCTCAGATGACGCCCTTTAGGCGAGTGATCGATGTCGTGCGCCCACTGATGAAGGGCGACCGAAACCTTGGTCAATTCGCCGCCGGACTCGTTGACATGGGCATGCGACCCGGACAAGACGATTCCGGTGAAAGGACCGCGCTCCAGCTACGAAAGGTGAGCACATGGAGAGGGTTCGCCAACGGCTCTGCAAACCTTCCAAAGCAGCTTGCCAGTGAGATTTCTGGCCGATGGGATGACACCTTTTTCGCAGACAACGTGTTAGATCGGTACGAAGAACCCGCTCTGATTGATCTTGCGGACAACCTGCACCAACTCGATCCCTCAATAAACAAAGGAAACTGTGCCGAAGGGCTCGGCCGACTCCTGTACAACACGTTCCTTGAGCTCAGCGGTGCACGGACCGCAGCTTCACCCTCAGAGGAGCAGGAAGTCCAGCGCATCGAGCACTCCGGTCACCCCTACTTTGATTCGAAGACGAACCGGATCCGACTCGGAGAGTACTCCACCGCGGCAGCCGCACGGTGTGAAGTGCCCGATGAGGTGCGGGACGAGGAACTCGCGTATGTCACGCCTCTGCTCGAGGCGTACTGCGAGCAGCAATACAAGGACGGAATTCCGGTAACGATAACCGACATCCCAAAACGTCTGACAACGCATTTTCAGGATCAGCGGAAAGCGTTCTACAGCGCCGAGTGGCTCAAGGAGACGTCCTGGAATTGCTTCCACGACGGTAAAGCGGTGTTCGAAATTTGGTTGGACAACATGTACGCGGGTGTCAGCGACACCCAACTACGCGCGTACTCTTCGGCCGTTGAACGCTTGCTGGCGACATTGGAACAGGCAACCCAGGTCCAACTCGACCGGATCCCACTTGCTCAGGTCGTCGACTTGATCGACCTTTGGGTACGCAAGGGGTCTTGCCATGAGCTCGCAGCTCAACAGAAGCTGAGGTGGACCGACTGATGGCAGCTTCTCTCCTCGATACCGCGTTTGAGGCTGAACTTCGAGCGCTGGTCTTCCTCTTCCTCCTCGATGAGCCCGTGAATGCTGATTACCTCGGTGCGCTCGACACGCTTGCGATTAACCAGCGGACCTTCGGCATCGGAAGTAACAACCTCAACGGCACCCACCGTTTGGCAGCAGGAGAGCTGCGTGCACGCACTGCCCTCATGAGCCAAGCACTGAAGCAGCTCACACTCAGCCGTCTCGCCACGTTCGACACTTCTGCTGAATCAGCGGGCTTCCGAATCACCGATCAAGGAGCCCACATAGTCAATCAGCTGCGGAGTGACTATGCAGAGCGATTCTTTAACGCGGCCTTCGACACCATCGATGTAACCGGATACGCAAACACAACGCACCTGGCGAGGATCATCACCTCAGTGGAGGCTGCCTCATGACCCCGAAGTTTTGGATCAGCTCAGTCACCGTTGCGGGGCATCCTCTTAAGCCGGATTCCTCAGTCCAGTTCACTCCAGGGCTCAATGTCATCTGCGGACCGTCCAATAGCGGAAAGTCCTGGGTGCTTGACTGCATCGACTACGCCTTCGGCAAAAAGTCCAGCGAGTTCGCCCTCGACGAGTCCAATGGCTACACCGAGGTCCGGCTGCGGCTCAGGACATCCGAAGGCACCATCACCCTCAAGCGTCCCATCGGTAAGGGCAACACCAACGTCGAAGTCACTAGCACCAATCCCGGCATTGAGTCCGGCACCTACAAGAGCCGACACACCAGGAATCACCGGTCAGTAGACTCGATCTTTTTGCAGCTCATCGGCTATGAGGATCCCGAGAAGCTCATGGTCATCACGAGCCAGGACTTCAAGACCAAGGCCTTCACATGGAGGACCTTCTGGCCAGCCTGCTACGCCGATGAAGACCGAATCACGATCAAAACACCTGTTCTCTTGCCAACCCAAAACACGTCGGCGACTGCAGCCAAGTGCGCGCTTGCATCTCTCCTAACAAGCCGTGACTACGCGGCATGGGCACGAGACGAATCAACAGATACGAAGAAACTCAAGAACAACGCAGTCATTGAGTATCTTGAGCAGCAACCAGAAAAGCTTGCGACGCGTATTGAATCGATCGAGAAAGCTCTTGGCACCAGTAATGAGGACGAGATCAAGCACCGCATCAGCGAGATAAGCCAGCGAATGGACCAGGTCCAGCAGCGCATCGCCCTAGCCATGGCAGAAGGGCGACGCATCGTCGGGCAACTTCAGCAGGTACGTGAAGACCTCGCAGAATCAAGTGCTCTGGGTGCCCGCTACGAAGAGCTCGCAGCTTCCTACCAGGCACGCATCGACAGGCTCGACTTCGTCCAGCAAGGAATGCATCTACTGAGCGAGCACTCTCCGGCCCACTCATGCCCAGTTTGTGACAGGGAACTCGACCCAGCAATGCCAAATGATGTTCCGGATCCCAACCCCACAGAGCGTGACGAGCTATCGCAACGCTTGGCAGATCTCAATCAGACCTCGCGTCAAATGGGCGACGATCAAGGTGAGCTGCGGCTCGAACAGGAGGCTCTGCAGGAGCAGGCCGATCAGATCAATCAACTCATCAGAGGCGAGCTACAACCCGAACTGAACTCCTTGCGCACCGCCCTGGACAACCACACTGCGTTGGTCGCAATGCGCGCCGAACGCGACGAGCTCATGTCCCAACAGGGCCGAATCGCCGAGGAAATTAAGGGGCGCCGCGAGAAGCAGTTCACAAATGGCACCTTCAGTCCACTCGGAGAGTTCCCCGAAGGGTTCTGGACTGCGATGGGCACCAATCTGCTCGACACGCTCGGTGCGTGCGCATTCCCAGCACTCAAGACGGCCACGTTCTCACGACAGCTGTTCGACGCGACGATCAATGGCAAGAGCAAAGCCAAGCAAGGCAAGGGCTACCGTTCCTTCGTAAACACCGCCGTCATGCTGTCGCTCCGCGACTACCTCGCCAGTGACGAAGCAAGCCACAACCCCGGCCTGCTGGTTATCGATACGCCCCTTCTGGGCCTCGATGACCAGCAGCTTGACCAGGAATTGATGGACGTCCGAGAGAAGATCCCTCAGGCACTATATGAGCACTTCATCAACGTCCAAGACCAAGGCCAGATCATCATCGCTGATAACACCAAGTTCATGCCTGACCTCAACAGCATTGACAGTGCTTGCAACCTCATCCGCTTCACGAGGCGCACCGATCAAGGTCGCTTCGGATTCCTCATCGATATGACCGACGAAGACCTCAAAGATCAGGAGAATACCGATGGCAACTAGCCGAACCTTCAGCTATAAGCCGCTGTGGAAGCTCCTCATCGACAAGGACCTCAACAAAACACAGCTCCAAGACCTCGCAGGACTCAGCCCCGCCACCATGGCCAAACTTGGCAAAGGTGCAAATGTGACCACCGACGTCCTCGCACGAATTTGCGAGGTTCTCGACTGTGGAATTGCTGACATTTGCGAAGTGCTTGAAACTCCAGAGAACAACGATTGTAGGTAGCAGGATAAATGAGATCACCGAGTGAGGAGACTCCAGAGAAGCTACGTGGCGGCTTTTACACGCCAATGCATATTGCTGCATTTCTCGCCAGATGGGCAGCTGTCGGTGCAAGGCATACCCTCGAGCCGTCAGCGGGTGATGGCGCTTTCCTTAGGGCCTTGTCAGCGGTTGAGGTTCCTCCCTGTGAGGTCACGGCGGTAGAACTGGATCGCATTGAGGCAAACAAAGCGCAACAGAGTCTCCAGGGTCTTTCTGGGAGGATTCTCCATCAAGACTTTTTGGACTATGAGCCAGATAAGCCAATAGACTCAATCATTGGAAACCCGCCGTTTATTCGCTATCAGTACCTCAACGCCCATACTCAACTAAAAGCTCAAGCTCTCTATAGCAATCTGGGGTTGCGTTTTACAAAGCACACAAATGCATGGGTTCCTTTTCTCATAAAGTCTTTGTCGGAGCTCCAGCCTGGTGGAAGGCTGGCAATGGTTGTTCCTGCAGAGCTACTAAACGTTCTTCACGCGGGCGCAGCGAGGGAGTACCTTCTTCGGACTTGCGAAACCGTATTAATTATCGACACAGATGCCTTGCTATTTGATGGCACGCTCCAACGGACTGTTCTGCTGGCTGCCGTACGCCGAAGAGAGGGGTTCAAGGGCAAACCGTCAGTCGCGTTCGAGAAGATCAGTTCCACTTCCCTGATGAGTTTGTCACTAACCGACGTGTATGAATCCGCGCGTTTCATCGATCGTGAGGTGAGCTCGGACAAATGGATGGATGGACTGCTTACTAACCAAGAGCGTGAAGCTCTGAGGCTTGTGGCGAACCATTCAAGTGTCAAACAGTTTTCGGATCTTGCTACCGTTCAGGTGGGTATCGTCACCGGCGCTAATTCATTCTTTGTAGTCAATCGGTCATTGGCCGACAAGTTCAACCTCGCGCAATACGTGCGTCCGATGTTCGGAAGGAGCTCACACGTACAGGGGCTTTCCTATACCAACGCGGACCATCAAAGGAATCTAGAGGCAGATTTACCCTGTCTGTTTCTCGATTTAAACTCTTATCGGTGGGAAGAACTTACGCCTGGCGTGCAAGAGTATCTGCGACTCGGTGAATCGCAAGGCCTGCATTTGCGCTACAAGACCCGAATACGTGATCCATGGTGGCATGTTCCGTCCATCTACTCGACCGATATCGCCCTCCTAAAACGCGCAAACGAAGCACCTCGTCTTATCTCGAATGAGAAGAAAGCGCTGACTACTGACACAGCATACAGAATTCAGTCGAAGATTCGACCTGACCTCTTGGCCGCAAGTTGGCTGAACTCGTTAACGCTTCTTGCCTGTGAACTGAATGGAAGAACCTACGGAGGGGGAGTTTTAGAGCTTGTGCCGAGCGAGATACGAAAAACCCCTATCCCAATAAGTGGTGATGGAGCAGATTTCAGCAAACTCGATCTAGACCTTCGTAATGGAAAGCCCATCCAAGAAATACTTAAACAGCAGAATGACAGTACTGCGCTCTCAACAGGCATTGACCGAGATGCACTGCTTCTCCTCGAAGGAGCGAGGCAGAAAATGGTGACTCGGAGAACACGGAGGACATACTGATGACAGTCGAAGCACTCAGGTCGCTCATCGATGCCTTTAAATCGGGCGAAAGCACATACTTGTCACACAGTGGTTACACGGAAGCTGAAACGCGCCTGGAATTCATTGATAAGTTCTTCTCTCTACTCGGGTGGGATGTATATAACAATGCAACACTCCACCCCTCAAAACGAGAAGTTGTCATTGAAAGAACAACCCAGAATAGCCAGCGCCCCGATTATGCCTTCCGCATCAGCGGCGTGCCTAGGTTCTATGTTGAGGCAAAGAAGCCAGCAGTAGATATCCGCATGGATCTCGGCTCCATATTTCAAGCTCGACGGTACGGATACACAGATGAACATGCGATTGTTGTATTGACAAATTTTCGCCAACTGTCGATCTATGATGCGACGATTCCGGTCGATGAACACAAGGATCAGCCAGAGACAGGACTGCTTTTTAGCTGTGGGTACTCTGAGTATGAGACTCGGTTGGAGACAATCAGAAAGTACCTATCCCGGGAAGCCGTTGGTAGTGACGCTTGGAATGAGTTGGTTGCTGGGCACCGTCCCGTAGAGTTCCTTCCAGCCGGTACTAGGTTCCTCCAGCACCTACAGCAGTGGCGGCTCGAACTTGGAGCAAGCATTGTCGCAAAGAATGACGATCTTGGCGAGAGTGAAGTTAATGACATCGTCCAACTGATCATTAACCGATTCCTCTTCATCCGGATGTGTGAAGATAGAGGCCTCGAACTTGAGAACGAGCTTCGTCAGGCAGCAGCAAACGATGTTGTTGAAATTGATGAATTGTTTGCTCGCATGGATCGTCGATACAACACGGGACTTTTTGAACAACAACCACACACGAAAAGCCCTTTGTCTCTTGTTGATGGCTCTACGCTCAGGCAGCTGATAGATCGGCTTTATGCCCCTACTTCGCCTTTCTCATACGCCGTTCTGGACGCTGATTTCCTCGGGCGCGTGTACGAGCAGTCGCTCTCTGAAGGGTTACGAATCGCTGAAACTCCTGGTAAAGACCGGAAGGTAACTCTCCAGCCTAAGTCTGAGTATCTACACCGTGATGTTGTTACAACCCCACAGCCGCTTGTTGACGCAGTTGTTGAACGAACAATTCGTGAGTTGCCCAGCAGCACTATTCGACCCCGCATCTTGGATTTTGCAACTGGATCTGGACGATTCTTGGTGGCGGCCTTTAGAAAGCTTGTTGACGCAGTCATTGAACGCAGAATGGCGGACAACAACCTGAGTGCCCTAGTTAAACGGGGAGAGAACGATTATGGAGTACCGTTTGCTGACAAGGTTTCTATAGTAACTAATCAGCTTTATGGGATTGATATTGACTTTAACGCTGTTGAAGTCGCGCGGTTCAGCCTTTTGGTTGTTTTGCTGGAAGGTGAGACGTTAGAGACGCTTCCTTCGGGCGGGTCGATTCTCCCTAACCTTGCAAACAACGTAATTCATGGAAACAGTCTCGTTCGTCCATCTCCTGAATACCTTGATTGGTTAGATGAACCGATCTACGCGCTAGACCTTTTGTCAATGGGGTTTGATGAGTTTGATGCTGTTGTCGGAAATCCCCCATATGTTTCCACCGAAGACATGCGGAAAATCAACGTGCGAGAGTTCGGTATTGTTGAGAGTTCGTACACAACTCTTGCCCGTCAATGGGACAAATACTTTGCATTTGTTGAGTTTGGCGTCGGTAAGCTCTCGCGCGACGGTGTAATCGGTGTTGTTATACCCAACAAGTGGATGACAGTTGTGTCGGCGTCGATGTTCCGAAAGATGTTGGCTTCTGAGGTCCATGTGAATTGGCTACAGAATTTTACTTATCACTCGGTGTTTGAGGAGAAACAAATCTACGTCTGCGGTCTCGTAGCAAGCAGACACCCGCGCGAGTTCATGGAGTATGCAGAGCCAACATCGATCGACGACGTATCTGCTGCCACTCCAATGCACTCCTTAATGAGGGATAAGTGGCTCCCAACTCCGGTAGCGGATCCTTGGGTCTTGCCTGCAGATCGCCAACAGGAGGCCACTTTAACGGCGATTCATGCCGATTCCATACCGCTGGGGGAAATCGTCGAGGCTAGAAACGGGCTTCAAACATCTGCAAATGATGTGTTTCTTATTAAGAAGCCCATCGAGAATCCCGATGGCACGGTTACTTTTGACGCGAAGCTTCGTGGAAGTAAGACCCTGCGGCGGTGGACAATTGAGCGCGATCTGCTGATTCCCTATCTCGATGACTCTAAAGGCGTACAATCTTTCCGTTACGTCAGTAGTGACGCTTTTTTGCTCTTTCCATACGAAGATAATGCGGAACGAGCCTCAGGAAAATCACTGATTTCTGAATCAGTGATGCGCAGTGACTATCCTTTAACCTATGAATACTTACTGAGTTGTAAAGAGCGCCTGTTGAGACGTGACAAGGGGGCGCAACGACAGATGCATGACGGAGGGGCTTTCTATGCCTACGGTCGTGGACAAGCGCTAGGGTATGCGACCCAGCACCCCAAGATTTTCTACTCAGTGAATCAGCGTGGAGATAAGTACGGCTTTGACGATCAGGGTATAGCTTTCCAGTCAGGGGGCACAGCAGGCGAAGTAGCGCTATTCCCACGCAGTTCAGATTACCATTTGGACTTTATTTTGGGCCTCTTGGCGCAGCCCGAGATCGAATTGTTCTTGCGTAAGCGGGGTAGCCCATTTAGAGGTGGATTTTTCGCGAGAGGCACTGATGTCATATCCGCAGTTCCTGTTCCTGTGCTTGACTTCGAGTGTTCAAATGATGTTGCTTTTCATGAGGGAGTTGTTGCAAAGGTTCGCGCTATTCGCAAACTGGAGTCATCATCACTTTCAAACACCCGACGTCAGGCAGAGGTCTTAGCTAGAAGAATCCGACAAGAGAAAGAAGTGTTGATGAGGCTGTTCAAGGAACGGTGGAAATTGAGCTAATCACTGCAGAGTTTTGTGCTGTCCTCCTGTTTCTTTTGTTCCTGCGGGGCTCGAGCGCGGTCGTCAACAGTTAGCACTTGCCAGCATCGCCTATCACCATTCGAACAGTTGGCACTCCCTGAGACGATCGTCATGCAGCAGTTCATTAATCCCGGAAATCTTCCAGGCTGAGCCGACTGCACGAGGACACAGCCAAGGAAGCCGACGGCATTGCCCGAAAGTGGCTGGTGGGCAAGTGCGTGGAACGCAAGAACCTCACCGATAGATAGCTAGCTGATTATGACAAGACCGAAGACATGTCACTCTCACCAGAGCACACCCCTGCTCACCGTGCTCCCTAAAGCGCAGGTTGAGACCGAGAAGCGCGACACATTCGGTACCGAGCGTGACCTGCCTTTCAGCAGGACGCACCTGTTCACATCGGAGATCAGGGATTTCGCAGAAGGGCACACAGTGACACTGCGCGCGAACATCGTTGCGCGCGAGATCCTGACTGGTTCACCTCTCTACAGATGCCAGTCGGGGTTGCGACGTGCCGGGAACTTAGCGTTTCAGCAGGCTAATCTACAATCAGCAGTACTGGAACAAATTCCCAGGTCATAGCCGGTAATGACGCTATCTGATGGAACCGCTCCGCACTGGGGTCTTGTATCCATCGTGACTGGTTGTGCGACCCGTTCACCGGCGCCGGGACGTTCATCGTGCGGCTGCTCGAATCGGGGATCATCCGGCCCGAGGACGTGGCGCGCAAGTATGACCGGGAGCTGTGGGCCAACGAGATCATGCTGCTGGCCTACTACATTGCATGCGTCAATATCGAGACGACGTACCAGGCCCTCACCCAGGCCCGGATGGACGAGATTGCGGACCAGCAGCGCGCATCGGGTCTGGCGGCGGACGCCGATCCCACGCCCGGAGCCGAGACTCTCAAGGCCGGGACCACCGACGCCGAGCAGTCTGAGACCAAGCAGTCCGGGGTAGGGCAGCAGTCCGAGGGGCGGGCCTCGCAGGAGGCTCCGAGCGCCCGGTACACGCCCTTCCCGGGTGCCACGCTCACCGACACCTTCCAGATCACCGAGAAGGGGGATCGGGCCGACACCTCGTTGATCCCGGCGAACAATGAGCGCATCGAGAGGCAGTTGGCGGCTCCGATCCAGGTGATCGTCGGCAATCCGCCGTACTCGGCCGGCCAGTCCAGCGCCAATGACGACAACGCGAACCTGCACTATCCGACCCTGGACGCCCGGATCGGGCAGACCTACGCCGCTCGTTCCACGGCCACGAACAAGAACAGCCTCTACGACTCCTACATTCGCGCCTTCCGGTGGGCGAGCGATCGAATCGGCGAGCAGGGAGTGGTGGCCTTCGTCTCCAACAATGGCTGGGTGGACGGCAACACCGCCGACGGCATCCGCAAGACCCTGGTGGACGAGTTCACCCAGATCTGGGTGTACAACCTGCGCGGCAATGCCCGCACGTCTGGGGATACGCGTAAGAGGGAGGGCGGTGGAGTCTTCGGACTTGGTGCCCGAACCGGGGTGGCGGTCCTCATCGCCGCCAAACAGCCCGGTGTCGCGGGATGCCAGCTGCACTACCACGGTGTGCCCGACTACCAGTCGCGTGAGGAGAAGCTCGCCGACATTGACGAGGCCACCTTGGCGTCGGTGCCGTGGCGCTCGATCATCCCGAACGAGGCCGGTGACTGGATCAACCAGCGCAATGCCATCTTCGACACGTTCCCACCGCTGGGGGCCAAGGGCAAGAAAGAAACCATGTGCCCGATCTTTCAGCTGTTCTCTGCAGGACTGAAGACCAACCGTGATGCCTGGTGCTACAGCTTCAGTCGCGCATCGGTCAGCGGGAACATGAGCCGGATGGTCGAGAACTACAACGCACAGGCGGTGGGTGACGACATCGACAATGATCCGACCAAGATCAGTTGGAGCCGGGGACTTCTTGCCGATGCCCGCAGGGGACGCATCCACGAGTTCAAGAAGGATCGCATCTACCTCGGGGCGTACCGGCCATTCACCAAGCAGTACGTCTACTTCGACAGGCCTCTCAACGACATGGTGTACCAGCTGGAGAAGATTTTCCCGACGCCGCAGCATGAGAACGCTGGCTTTTGTGTCATCGAATCTGGTGCTCGATCACCATTCAGCGTCTTGATGCAAAATGCGTTGCCCGACAGCAAAACCTATGTAGACGCTGCCCAGTTCTTCCCCCGCTGGACCTACGAGAAGGTCTCTGCAGACGATGGGCTCTTTGCGGCCTCGTCCGGGGAGGTTGACGAGTACGGCTATCGTCGCATCGACAACATCACCGATGAGATCCTTGCCGTCTACCGGGAGAAGTTCGGGCCGCAGGTGAGCAAGGACGACATCTTCCACTACGTCTACGGGGTGCTGCACTCCCAGCAGTACCGGGAGGTGTTCGCCGCCGATCTCAAACGGATGCTGCCGCGCATCCCGCTGGCCGCCTCGTCGGCTGACTTCCAGGCGTTCGCCGATGCCGGCCGCGCACTTGCCGATCTGCACGTCAACTACGAGACGGTCGATCCCTACCCGCTCCACGAGTCCACGCATCCGCTCGATGTCGACGAGTGGGAGCTGTATCGCGTCACCAAGATGCGGTGGGAGGACAAGACCACTCGGAAGGCCATCATCTACAACGGCTACCTCACGCTGAGTGACATTCCCGACGCCGCGCACGAGTACCGGCTTGGTTCCCGCTCCGGCCTCGAATGGCTCATCGACCGCTACCAGGTGAAAACCGACAAGGCCTCCGGCATCGTCAACGACCCCAACGACTGGTGCCGCGAGCACGACGATCCCCGCTACATCGTCGACCTCGTCAAGCGGGTCACCCGGGTGTCGGTCGAGACGATGGACATCGTCCAGTCGCTGCCGGAGCTGCCCATCTCATCGGATTTGGGTTCT
>ERZ782914.377-NODE-377-length-13301-cov-40.031104_pt1 | contig 13301 bp, 10 predicted proteins | sample MGYA00375948_ERZ782914 | MGnify/ENA primary metagenome ERZ782914 (study PRJEB29894, sample SAMN03576417) | human skin metagenome | biome: human skin; feature: left retroauricular crease; material: organic_material | host: Homo sapiens | place: Italy: Trento...
GTGCCGTCATACGCACTGTGTCCAGCCTGCCACACCGCTCAACGAGGTCCGGTGGCGGCATTGGCACAGGCCCGCTGGGACACGCCGCGACAGGCACGACGTGGAATGCCTCACAGCTGTTCACCAGTACTTGTCATGAGGGAGGTGAACCACTGCTCAACGTTCTGGGCTGCCATCTCGTCATCGCAGTACACGACGACGGTGTCGTTTCCTGACACGCACCCCACCACGCCGGGGATGTCCGTGCTGTCAAGTGCTGAACCAACCAGATTGCCTGCTCCAGCGGTGCATTTGAGCAGTACCTGCCAGGAGGGGCGGGTCACCTGCAGCAGGAAACTGCGACACACCCGATCCAAGGTTCCGGGGGCACCGTTGAACGGGTCGTGGGGACCGGGACGGGAGCCGGTCTGCTCGGGGACCCGGTAGGTGAGTGCCCCATCGGCGTCCACCGTGCGCATCACCTGCAGTTGGAACAGATCGCGGGACAGAGTCGCCTGACTCACGTCGATCCCCTGCTTGGCAAGCATGTCACGTAGGACGGTCTGGGAGTGGACATCCTGGTGCCTCAGTATGTTGACGATCTGGTAGTGACGCTGCTTGCGTGACGTCTGCGCCATGACACCTCCATACCCCTCAATGCAGTCATGGTACCTGCCGGCTCAGCTGGTCGAAGTTTTGTGAGGCTTGCCGCATCGTCGTGACCGACGACCCCTGCGAACCACGCGTCAGACCATGAGTGACTGGGCAACCAACAACCCACCGCCCCACACCAGGACGAAGACGACCATGGGCCACACGAATCGCAGCCAGTGCGAGTACTTGATGTCGAGCATCTGCAGGGTTGCCATGACCAGGCCGGTCGGTGCCAGGAACAGCATGGCGTACTGACCCCACTGGTAGGCACACACGACGATGGAGCGAGGCAGATTCACGGTGTCGGCCAGAGGGGCCATGATCGGCATGGCAAGTACTGCCAGGCCCGAGGAGGACGGCACGACGAATCCCAGCACGAAGAACACCACGAGCAGGGTCAGGACGAAGGCCGGGCCGGGCATGCCGGTGACCAAGGACGTCGAGGCCTGCAGCATGGTGTCAGAGATGAATCCCTGCTCCAGGATGAGGTTGATGCCCCGAGCCAGTCCGATGATGAGGGAGACGGCGACCAGGCTCGACGAACCGTCGGAGAATGCGTCGACCAACTGTTTCTCACTGAGTTTCTCACTGCCGGTGCGGCTGAGCAGCATGATGATGATCGTGAGTGCCAGGAAGGACGCTGCCATCTGGGGGAACCACCAGCCCCAGTTGATGACTCCGACCACCATGAGGGGGAAGGCGGCGATGAAGAGGATGAGGCTCACCTTGCGTCGCCAGGTGAACCTGCCAACCGTCTCGTCGGTGACGTCCATGCCCCACTGCTTGTCAAAGCTCTCCCGGTCCTCCAAGGTGTAGGAGAAGGTGGGATCCTCCTGCACCCTGCGGCAGTACCAGCGCAGGTAGCACACGACGGCGACGGCTCCTCCGGCCAAGCCGATGAGACGCCAGTTCATGCCGTCGGTGAGCGGGATGCCTGCGGAGTTGGTCGCGATGGCCGAGGAGAACGGGTTGATCGTGGAGAAACATGTTCCCACCGACCCGGCGAGGAAGATGGCGCCGACCACGACGATGGAGTCATAACCCATGAGGATGAATATCGGCGCGATGATGGGGTAGAAGGCCACCGCCTCCTCCTCCAGCCCGCAGGTGGACCCGCCGAGAATCATGAGCAGGCTCACGGCCAGTACGAGGATGAACTCGTGCCCCTTGGTCACCTTCGTCAGCCGCAGCAGACCGGTTTCGAAGGCACCCGTGGCCCGCACCACGCCAATCATGCCGCCGAGTACGAGGATGAAGACGATGATGTCCACGGCATCGATCGTTCCGTTGACCATGCCCGTGACGATGTCAGAGGCTCCAGCGGGGTGTTGCTCCAGACGCTGGTAGGTGCCGGGGATGGACACCGGCTTGGTGATGGCTCCGCTGGTGAAGGACTCGATGGGGATCCTCACGTGCAATCTGTCCAAGGACCCCTGGGTTGCGGGCACCGAACTCGTCCTGCCGTGTGGATCGGTGATCTGCAGCTGGGAGGCACCGGTTTCATAGGCCAGTTTGGAGTAACTGCCTGCTGGGACCAGCCAGGTGGCGATGACGGCGAGGATCGTCAGGACGAAGAGGATGGTGAATGCCGAGGGGACGTGGAGACCACGTCTGTGATGAGTGACCTCCGGATGGTCTGCGGGGGCGGGCACCTCGGTGTCGGGTGACTGTCCCCCGGATCCTTTCGGCAGGCTGGCAGTGTCTTGCTGTTGCAGGTGGCTGCTCAGGAGTGTCGTCTTGCTGCTGGTCATCGTGTCTGCAGAGGCATCCTCGTCGTCATGAGGAGCTGTCGTGCTCGACTCCATCGTCGGTTCCTTCGGTCTGGCTGGTGACGCATGTCACCGGTGGCCTCCGCCGTGGTGAGGGCGGAGATATACAAATACTGAGTAATTATAAGGTGGTGGATTCGGTAGTGTTCGGGTCCGTTTCGGGCTGTTGCCTGGGGATGACGATCCCAGGTCGAGGTGGCCTGGGAGGCTGGTGGCCCGAGGACGGCATCCAGCTGGCTGCACGTCCCTGGACCACCGGGCTCAACCACCAGGGCTCACTCATGTGGAGAATCAGGGCTCGATGAGCGTGCCGGCCCGTCCAGCGACGATGTCGCCGATGTCCTCCAGGGAGCCGATGACGGCACGCTGCCCGGTCCTGCGGACGAACCGGCAGGCGGCGCGCACCTTTGGCCCCATGGAGCCATCGGCAAACTGTGACCTCTCGAGGTCGGACGGCTTCGCATGGTCGATACGTCGTTGCTGGGGCGTTCCCCAGTCGGTGTAGACGCCGTCCACGTCGGTGGCGATGACCAACAGCTCGGCGCCGGTTTCCCGGGCGAGGATCGCCGCACACAGATCCTTGTCGATGACGGCCTGCGCACCGGTGTACAGACCGGTCGAGGAATCCCGGATCACTGGCACGCCACCGCCTCCGCAGCAGACCGGGATGATTCCGGCGTCGACGACTGCTCGGATCGACTCCGCCTCGACGATCTTGAGTGGATCGGGGCTGGCCACGACCCGACGCCAGTACTCGCCGTCCGGCTTGACCGTCCACCCGAACTCCTCGGCCTTGGCGTTGGCCTCCTGCTCGGTGTACACAGGGCCGATGAACTTCGTGGGATTGGCGAAGGCCGGGTCGTCCTCGTTGACGAGCGAGGTCGTCACCAAGGAGACGAAGTCGCGGTCGGGAAGCTTGTTGCGCAGCTCCTGCACGACCATGTAGCCGACCATGGCCTGACTTTCGGCGCCCAGCACGTCCATGGGATACATGGGCACGTCGGTGTAGGCGTTGTTCTGCAGGGCGAGCAAACCCACCTGTGGGCCGTTGCCGTGCGTGATGACGAGGTCATTGGCGTCGGCGATCCGGGCAATACGTTCAGCAGCGACGATGACGTTGCTGCGCTGATTGTCTGCGCTGAGGCTCTGCCCGCGGCGCAGCAGGGCATTTCCGCCCAGTGCGAGTGTGATTCTCATCTTCTCATCTCCGCGTCAGGACAGGGAGGAGACGAGGACAGCCTTGATGCTGTGCATGCGGTTCTCGGCCTCCTCGAAGGCGATGTTGGCGTCGGACTCGAAGACGTCCTCGGTGACCTCGATACCGTTGGCCAGGTGCGGGTACTGCTCGGCGACCTCGCGGCCGACCTCGGTCTCGCAGTTGTGGAAGGCTGGCAGGCAGTGCATGAACAGGACGTCTGGGTTGCCGGTGCGCTCCAGCAGCTTCGAGTTGATCTGGTAGGGCAGCAGGATGTCAATCCGCTCGGCCCAGGACTCGACGGGCTCACCCATCGACACCCACACGTCGGTGCACACGAAATCGGCATCCTTGACGCCCTCGTCGACATCGGCGGTGACACTCACCCGGGATCCGGAGGTCTTGGCGTTGTCAGCGGCCATGTCGAGGACCTCGTCGGTGGGACGTAGTGAATCGGGAGTGACGATGCGTACGTCCATGCCGAGTTTGCTGCAGATGAGCAGTAGGGAATTGGCCATGTTGTTGCGGCCGTCACCGAGGTAGGCAAACTTCACCTCGGACAGGGGCTTGGAGGTGTGCTCCTGGATGGTGAGGATGTCGGCGAGCATCTGGGTGGGGTGGTACTCGTCGGTGAGGCCGTTGAAGACCGGCACGCCGGAGTAGTCGGCGAGGATCTGCACGTCCTTCTGCGAGAAGCCGCGGTACTCGATGGCGTCATACATGCGTCCGAGCACGCGAGCGGTGTCCTTCATGGACTCCTTGTGACCGATGTGCGATCCGCTGGGTCCCAGATAGGTGACATGGGCACCCTGATCGTGGGCAGCGACCTCGAAGGCGCAGCGAGTGCGGGTGGAGGCCTTCTCGAAGATGAGGGCGATGTTCCTGCCGGTGAGTTGTGGTTGTTCGATGCCGGCGTACTTGGCCCGTTTGAGGTCTCGAGCCAGGTCGAGCAGGTAGTGCACCTCGCGTGCCGAGTGGTTGTTGAGTGACAGCAGGTCCCTGTCCTTGAGGTTGAACGCCATCGTTCTCTCCTTGTCTTCCTCATGTCGCTCGCGTCAGTGCCGGTGAACGACTTCGTGTGTGATGACGTCGCCATATTAATGGCAGGGGAGTGGTTCCTATGGCGAAACACCTAGCCAGAAAGAGGTGATGAGAATATTTTTCGATCCCGGTGGATACATTTCATACCAGAGGGTGAATATTCATTCGTTGCGTGACAGGTGTACATAGATCATCCGTGCACGATGATGCGTCACGGTGAATGCTGTTTCCGAAGTGGGGGAGGAAGTGGAGGATCAGTTTTCATCGGTACGTCTCACGTCATGTGCCACCTGATGAAAAGGAGGCTTGGCAGATGAGCGCGTCGGCGATCCGACGATGCGGACGTGGTGGGATGCAGCTCTGGTCGCGATCTTGTGTGGTGGGCTGTGACATCTGTGCCAAGATGACGCCATGATGCAGTTGCGGGTGGTCACCACTGAGGAAGGCACCGATGATGTGCTGCGCCTCCTGTCGCAGGCCGAGGGGGTCACCTTTCCGCAGGTCTACCGTGGTGTCGTCGTCGAGCCACCTGGCAACGTCATCGTGGCTGGGGTCACTCGAGAATCGGCTGATCCCGTCATTGACGCCATTCGCAACCTTGGCGTGGGGGAGACCGGGCTCATTGCACTCAATGAGTCCGAGACATGGATCTCAGAGCCAGGTCTGGTGGCTGAACTCACCACACCGGGCTCGGAGGCCGACGCCATGGTCTGGCCGACGATCATCAAACGTGCCTACGACGAGTCCGAACTCAACTGGACGTTCATCAGTACATTCATCCTGTCGACGTTGCTTGCCGGTATCGCGATCATCACCGACTCCCAGATTCTCACCGTGGGGGCCATGGTGCTCGGCCCGGAGTTCGGGGCCGTGGTGGCTCTCGCCCTGGCGCTGGTGAGACGCCGCCCACACCTGTTTGCCCTGGCCGCACGAGCTCTGGCGATGGGTTTCGTGGTGAGCACTCTCACGACTGCTCTGGTGACCAAACTCGGATCCGTCATGGGGTGGCTCTCGGCAAGCTCCATCCGTGCGAACCGGCAGGCCACGTCATTCATCTACCACCCGGATCGATGGTCACTGGCCGTGGCTCTCATCGCGGGAATCGTCGGTGTCCTGGCGTTGACGTCGTCACGTACCGGTGGGTTGAGTGGTGTGTTCATCTCGGTGACGACGATCCCGGCGGCAGCCAACATCGGCGTCGCGCTGGCATTGGGGGAATGGGACGAGATACGTGGCTCGCTGGTGCAGCTGGCCGTCAGCCTGGTTGGAATGACCTTTGCCGGGTATCTCACCCTGCAGTTTCAGCAACAGGTGTGGTCACGCCTGGCTCGACACCGGCTCAAGAGGTATGGCCGATCGACACGGTGGAGCGTCGATCGGTACCGACCGTGAGTTGATCGGCTGGCTGCACGTGGGTCGCGATCGTTGGCGAGACCGGCTGACGTCGTTGGTGGGAATTGCTGGCGTGCTCTGGGTTTGGCTGGTGTGTTCAGGATTTGTTGCTGGTTGCAGGGACAGTTGCCAGATGGTTGCACGGGCGCGCGATGCTGGGCCGCGGGAACGGGTGTGGTGAAAGTTGTGGGGAAAATAGTGAGTCCTGCGCGGTGGAGTGGCGGGGAGATGATCGACGATTCAGCGCTGGGCAGGGCTGTCCAACCACGCGAAATGTCATAATGTATCTTATCGGACAAAGCGACTCATCAAGCATTTCCATGATGCTGGCCTAGATGCCGTGATCGCTCCCGAGGCGCAGTCCCCGATCATCACAGCGTTCGGTTACCCAACGCCCGATTTCGACTTCGCTGCGTTCTACGAAGACCTCAAGCAGGAGGACTTCGTCTCGCGGCATCCGCACACATGTTCGGCTAGCTCTCGCCTTACCTTCCATACTTGTCGCACCAACTGGATAGACTGGCGTCACCAGCTCACCAGCTCACCAGCGGAAGGGTTCGTATGGCTCCGCAGGGTTTTCAGGACAAGGTCGCGTTCGTGTGGAAGGTGGCTGACAAACTGCGCGGCACGTTCAAACAGCACGAGTACGGCTCGGTGATGTTGCCGCTGCTGGTGCTGCGACGGATGGACGCCGTGTTGGAGCCGACGAAGGCCAAGGTCGTGGAGGCTGCTGAAGGCCTGGTCGACATCACCCCGGGTCAAGAACGTGCAGGCATCAGTCCAGCCACCCTGTCTAAACTCGGACGCGGCGGCAACGTCACCACCGACGTCCTTGCCCGCATCTGCGAAGCACTCGACTGCGACATCGCCGACATCTGCGAGGTCGTCCCCACCGACCTGAAGGGAGAGACCGACTAGATGACCGCTCAACGCCTGCAGCTCACCTGGTACAACAAGGACAAGGCTCTCATCCCAACCGAGACCGGCAAGTACGGCTACACGTGGGTTGACCCCTCTGATCCGCGTTACTGCGAAACCCACACCCTCGTCTACGACGACTACGTGCAAGGCAGCCAGACACCAAAGTCTGATGAGTTCGCCTACTCCGAACGAGCCGACCTTGAACCCCAGGAAGACAGCTTGCTCATTTTAGGCGAATCCGGCGACGTTCTCGAGGCCCTTACGCGCGTACCTGAACTGGCCGAGAGATACGTCGGGCAGGTGAAGCTCATCTACATTGATCCGCCCTTCAACACCGCGCAAACATTCGCCAGCTACGAAGACAACCTCGAGCACTCCATCTGGCTCACCATGATGCGCGACCGGCTCCTGCACTTGAAGAAGCTGCTTGCCGACGACGGCTCGATCTGGGTGCACCTCGACGACGTCGAAGTCCACCGCATGCGCGTGCTGATGGACGAGGTGTTCGGGGCGGGAAATTACGTCGCGGAAGTTATGTGGCATAAAACCACAAGTTCAAAGAACGATAATTCCGCGATCTCCATGGATCATGATGTCATTCTTGTATATAAGAAGTCGACAGAGCCTTCATGGAATGGGCTTGAGCGCTCTGCAGCCAGCGAAGCCGCATATTCCAATCCTGATGATGACCCAAGAGGCAGGTGGCGCGAAGACAATTACAAGATGAAGAACGGCTCCATCTATCCAATAGTGCACCCTCTAACTGGGGAACTTGTCTACCCTCCATCTGGTCAAATGTGGCGCTTTTCGCAGGAAACACATAAGTGGCATGTCGCCGATAATCGCATTTGGTGGGGAAAGGAGAACAACTACCGGATACCGAAGGTGAAGCGGTTTAGAAGTGAGGTTTCAGATTCACGTGTCCCAAGCAGCGTCTGGGGTAAAGACGAGACAGACACAAATCGTAGAGCTAAACAGCATCTTGCTGCGTTGTTTCCGGGGCTGGAGTTTTCCACCCCGAAGCCGGAGCGTCTCCTCGAACGCATCATTCACATCAGCTCGAACCCTGGCGACATCGTGTTGGATGTGTTTGCTGGGTCGGGGACGACGGCAGCGGTAGCACAGAAGATGGGTCGGCGTTGGGTGACGTGTGAACTGCTGGAGTCGACGTTCACGACATTCACTCGTCCCCGTCTGGAGATGGTGGTCCGTGACCAGGATCCGGGTGGGATCACGCGGACGAAGGGTGAACGGATCGACGCGACGGAGGACGGCTTGCCTGAGGGGGTCTCGCCCGAGGACGCTGCGAAGTTCACAAGCGTACTCAACAAGCTGATCGCCGACAACCCGGAGGCAAAGAAGCACCCATTCACCAAGGCCTTGAAGGCTGCATCTAAGACAAAGCGCACCAAGGAGGTACTCAACTGGCGTGGTGGCGGCGGCTTCCAGGTCGCCCACCTCTCGCCTGCGTGTTTCGACTACACCCCTGAACTGGACCGGGTGATGCTGACTGCGGCCGCGACCGGACAGACTCTGATCGAGTCGGTGGCTGCCAACCTCGGGTTCACACTGTTGCACCCGGATGATGACTATATTTTTGATGCCCGCCGTGGCAATGCCTTGTTGAAGGTGGTGGAGGGTGCGGCCACGACCGAGATCGTTGACTGGCTTGCTTCCCAAATCCAGCCCGGCGAGACAATCGTGCTAGCCGCCACCACGGTGATGGACGGCGTGCGCCAGCATCTGCGCAAACTGGTGAAGGGGTCGCGGGTGGTCGCATTGCCCGATGATGTGTTTCGGTACAGCGAAGGTGGTGACCAGTGATGGCGAACAGGCTCAACATCAGTTTTGACTCCGACATGCTGGAGTCGATCAGTGCCGAGTTCGACCTGCGTGCTCCGAACAAGGAAGCGCTGCGCCAGCTGGTCTTCACTCTGGACGGCGACTACAACCCGGCTGTAATGCAGGTGCTCAACCTAGCCACCGGGGTGGGCAAGACCTATTTGATGGCCGCCTTCGTGGAGTATCTGCGCCGCCAAGGGGTCGGCAACGTCGTCATCGTCACCCCGGGCAAGACCGTTCAGGCGAAGACGGTACAGAACTTCACGCCCGGCTCGCCCCGCTACATTACCGGCGCCGCTGTGCCACCCGAGGTGGTCACCCCACAGGATTATTCGGCGTGGATTGCCCGGCAGAACAGTCCAGCCCAGCTCGCGTTCGGGCGGGAAACCCCGATGCTGGCGTTCATCTTCAACATCCAACAGTTGATCGCACCGAAGGAGGCCGAGGGCGATACCCACGGAGCCACGCAGGAGGCGATGCGCCGCAAGCCGCGCCGGTTTGACGAGAACGCCGGCGTGCTCTTCGACTACCTTAAGAGCCTCGACGATTTGGTGGTGATCGCCGACGAATCCCACCTCTACGGGTCGAGTGCGGTGGCGTTTAACGCGGCGTTGAAGGAGCTTGACCCGGCGGCGGCGATCGGTTTGACCGCGTCGGTGGACAAGAAGACCGATCATGTTATCTACGAGTACCCGCTCTACCGAGCCATCCAGGACAAGTACGTCAAGGCTCCCGTGTTGGCGTTCCGCAAGACCGGCTACGGCACCGATGAAGCTTCCGAGGAGCAGCAGTTGCGGGACGCGCTGCAGTTGCGTGCCCTCAAGCAAGCCTACTACGACTCCTACGCGGCAACTCAGAACCGCCCCCATGTGAACGCGGTCGCATTCGTGGTCTGCTCGGATGTGGAGCACGCCACCCAGGTCGCCGAGCTGCTGCGCACGCCTGAATACCTCGGCCGGGAAGAGGCTGTGCTGCAGGTGGACTCCAAACACGAAGACGAGTTGACTCAGCGGCGTCTCGACCAGCTCGACCTCCCCGAATCGCTGACGCTGGCAGTGGTCAGTGTCAACAAACTCAAAGAAGGCTGGGATGTCAAAAACATAGCGGTCGTCGTGACATTACGGGCAATGGCCTCCGAAGTGCTTACCCAGCAGACCATGGGGCGTGGCCTGCGTTTGCCGTTCGGGAAGTACACGGGAGTGTGGCAGATCGACCAACTCGACATCATCGCTCACCAGTCCTTCACCGAATTGTTGAACGCCGAGAACGTGCTCCAGCAGTTCGGCCTGAACGAAGCCGTCCCCGAGCCGGACAAGGCCAAGGTGGAGGAGGCAATCCGCAAAGCCGCCGAACAATCCAATTCGGATACAGGCACAGACTCGACCGGCGGTCAAGCATCGACTACGACTATTCCGTGGCCTGGTGCTGATACCAGTGGTGAGGGTACCGGTGGCGTAGTACCGCAGCCGGGCACCGTTCCCGTCAACGGTGGTGACGAAGGTCTGGGTTTGCCCGGTGTCGGGGCTCGTACCATCACCGAGGAGGAGGATGAGCCCACCTGGGAGTTGGTTTCGATCGGACGGAACCCGAGCTTTGCTGACGTGTCCTACCGATTCCCGGTGACGACGATGACTGTGCAGCCGCCGCCCATTGACCTGTCCGAAATCAGTGACGCCGTGATCGAGCAAGCGGCGCGTCGGGTCACCTCTGCTGAGGACGTGCTGCTGCGCAAAGAGATCATCGCCGCCCTAGGCAAGAAACTGCGGGCGGAGGATCGAGAAAGCGCCGAAGTCGACTCCGTCCACGTCGACGACGCCGACGCCGAGGAGGCGCTGGTCAAACTGGTGATCAACATGTCGCTGGTGCCCAAAACCGAACAGACCGCCCGCTACGTCGCCACGTTCCTGGTGCCGAAGTTCATGCGCGCCGTGACGTTCACCGGCTGGACCGTCAAATCCCTCGACTCCGCCCGCGCCAAACTCCTAGCGCTGATCAAGAACTACACAACCGAGACACTGCGAGCCACCCGCGAGGTGCCGACTATTCACCCCAAGCAGATGCCCGGCACCGGCTACACGCTCCCGTTGGGTGAGAAGGTGCATGACCAGATCGAGAGCCGTGACCAGTTTGTGCGAGGCCGGGTCTACGGCGGCTGGTTCAAGTCGCTATTCGCCGAGGAATCCTTCGACTCCTTCACCGGCGAATACCAGCTTGCTCGCCTGCTCAACACGTCGCCGGGGATCGTGTGGTGGCATCGGTTGCATCCGCAAGACCAGGCGTTCGTGTATTACAACGCGAAAGACCGCTACTTCCCCGACTTCGTGGCCTTGGACACCAACGGGGTGTATTGGATCATCGAGGGCAAGGACGAGCGCGGCCGCGATGACGCCAGGGTGCAGGCCAAGCGTAAGGCTGCCGAGGCGTTGGTGCGCCGGTTGGTGGCTGAGGACGCCTACGCCGGTCAGCACTGGGGCTATCTGATCGCGTACGAGCAAGACACCGCCCGTGCTGACTCGTGGGAAGACCTGAAAGCCTTCGCCAGCCCGGTCAGCAACGCCCTGTAGCTGCGAGTTCGCCTGGCGCATCACGGGGCTCCAGCGTTGCGGGAGGTCGAAGGTGACGGCCTCGCCGGTGATGAACACGAAGCCGAGCCTGCCATCGGTGAGCATGCAGCCGCCCTCCAGCATGGCAAGGAAGTCCGGGATGTGGAGGGCGAGCTGCGTCGGCGATTCGGTCAGGAGCTTGTCGATCGCTGTGTGGAGCGTCGATGGGCGTCGCCGCACACCCACCCTTGGCGCGCAGGCTGTCCACTCCGGCTCTCCCCTGTTCAGCGGTCAGGCCGGGTCAGGCGAGAGTGATCTGCCAGGTGAGGGGCTGGGCAGCAAGACCGAACCGGTCACCGACAAGCTCTCGGCACTCATCGAGGTGATGAACGAGAAATTTGGTGCCGATCTCGACGAGTCCGACAAACTCGTCTTCGAGCAGACCCGCATGGACATCATGCGTCGAGAGGCCAAATGACTCGACGTTCCTAGAGAAGACCCGTTGTCCTTGCTGGTCGGCGGGTACTAACGTGACCCGTCATGAGCAGTGACGAACGGTTCCAGCCAGGTACTCGTGGATACAGACGTGTGACGTGGGCCCTGTTCGCCGCCGGCCTGGCGACGTTCGCCGAGCTCTACACGACTCAACCACTGCTCCCCCTGCTCAGTACGCATTTCGGTGTCACTGCCGGGTCAGCTGCGCTGTCGGTGAGCGTGACGACCCTCACCCTGGGAATCGCGCTGCTCTTCGTCGGCCCGATGAGTGAGGTCATCGGGCGCACCAAGGTCATGATGATCTCGTTGTTCGGAGCCTCGGTGATGGCCGTCGCGTGCGCCGCAGCACCGACATGGGGTTCGCTGTTGGCTTTGCGTGGTCTGTTGGGGTTCGCCGTGGCCGGGCTCCCGGCGGTGGCCGTCGCGTATCTGCGTGAGGAAGTCGCTCCCAGCGCCATGGCACGAGCCACCGGACAGTACATCGGTGGCACCGCCCTGGGCGGGATGAGTGGACGTCTGGTGGCCGGAGCGCTGGCCGACGTCGGCGGATGGCGTCTGGCCGTTGCCGGCATCGGCGTGCTCGGGTTGGTGTGTGCGATCTTCGTGCGTGCCACCCTGCCGCCCTCGCGGCATTTCGTCGCCGTCCCGTTGGATCACCGAGTGCTGTGGACCATGACCCGGCGGGTGCTCTCGGATCGGGTGCTCCTGGCGCTCTACGTGCTTCCGTTCCTGTCGATGGGTGCCTTCGTCGCGGTCTACAACGCCATGGGCTTCCGACTCGCGGCCGCACCGTACCAACTGTCGGCCGGGGCGGCCGGGCTGGTCTTCCTCATCTATCTGCTGGGCTCGGTGTCCTCGTCTCGAGCCGGTCGATTCGCTGACCGGTACGGTCACCGTGCCGTGGTTCCGTTGACGCTCGTCCTCATGCTCGCCGGGCTGCTGATCAGCCTTGCCCGACCCCTGGCCCTCGTCATCGTGGGGCTGGCCCTGTTCACGATGGGATTCTTCGGGTGCCACGGTGTCGCGACCGGGTGGGTGGTGACGCGCGCCGCGGCAAGTGGTCCGGGGGCCGGTCAGGCATCGGCCCTCTACACCTTCATGTACTACCTGGGCTCGTCGGTTGCCGGATTCATCGCCGGGATCGCATGGTCGGCCGGAGGGTGGTCACGGGTCGTCGAGTTCACCGGGGCGTTGGTCGCCGTCGGATTCGTGATCTCCATGTGGCTGCGGAGAACATCTCCACTGCCGGAGCATCGTCAACCGTGATTCCAGATCACCGCGGCATGCGTGCCACCGACGATTGCGGATGAGTCCTGGAGTGCTTGCCTGGTATGAGCGATGCGAGGCGGTGTCGTGCAGCAGCACGACACCGCCTCACGGGTTCCACACCTGTTGCCCCGCTACCTTCCGAGACGCAGGGGTGGCGCCAGATGACTCACTTGGGCTGGACGGTCCACTCCGGCGGGGTGT
>ERZ782914.381-NODE-381-length-13134-cov-8.172796_pt1 | contig 13134 bp, 7 predicted proteins | sample MGYA00375948_ERZ782914 | MGnify/ENA primary metagenome ERZ782914 (study PRJEB29894, sample SAMN03576417) | human skin metagenome | biome: human skin; feature: left retroauricular crease; material: organic_material | host: Homo sapiens | place: Italy: Trento...
CAGAATCTGAGCATCGTGTTCAGCGCGACACTCGATCTGCCGACGGAATTGGTTCTCACTCTACTGCAAGAGTGCCAGCACCTGTTCACATACCCTGAGTATCTCGTGGTGAACGACTACGCCGACGAGAATCCCCCCACAGCCCTGCCTGATCGCATCCAGTCCATGTCGCTACAACCGCCGCCCGAACCGCAGCCACGCCGCGGACACTACCAGCGGCTATCGGATGCGCCGCTGTACGACCCACGTCTCCATGCACCGCGCGCCGACGATGCGCACGATGGCAGGAGTATCGCCAGCGAGCGATCCACGTCCTCGACCCCCTTCCCTCCCCCCTCCACCGTCGCACCAAGCTGAGCTTGGCGCCTGTCTCTCGTTGTTAGTTGCTGTAGTGGAGGTTGCCTGGACGCCATGTCGACCCTCTATGTGACCGAGCCGCCGACCGACGGCAAGGTGCTGCTACACACGCCCAAGGGCGAAATTGAGATCGAGCTGTGGTCCAAAGAAGCGCCCAAGGCTTGCCGCAACTTTGTCGCACTCGCCCTCGAGGGGTACTATGATCAATGCGTGTGGCACCGCATCGTGCCCGGCTTTATTATCCAGACGGGCGATCCGACCGGGACAGGTCACGGCGGCGAATCGTTCTATGGTGCGCCATTTGAAAACGAGCGCCACCAGCGCCTCCGATTCCATCGCCGTGGCCTCGTGGCGATGGCCAATACTGGCGAACACAACACGAATGAAAGCCAGTTTTTCATCACGCTCGACGCGACGCCCGAGCTGCAAAACAAGTACACGATCTTTGGATGCGTAGGAGGCTCTACCATTTACAATGTGCTGTCGCTTGCCGACGTCGAGATATCCGCGACAGAGCCGGACAGGCCCGTATACCCGCCCAAGCTCCTGCGTGCTGAAGTGATCCACCATCCCTTTACGGACCTCGTGCCACGAATCACGCCGGCTGAGCGTCAGGCTCAGCAAGAAGCGCGCGCGTTGGCCGCTCAGCGCCAGGGCACCATGGAGCGTCAACGAAAACGACCCAAGAAGAATACCACGCTCCTCAGCTTTGGCGATGAGGAAGATGCGCCGCTCGTGACTGAAAAGAAGCCCATGAGCAGTCACGATCTGCTCCACGATAAGCGCCTCAGCAAAGCTACCATGCCGTCGAGCAGGCCAGCCGCCAAGCTGCATCCCGCGCCTGCGCCAGAGCCTACGCCCGAACCTCCGCCCAAGCTAGAGCCTACGTCCGAGCCTACGGCCCAGCCCTCGCCCGAGCTCACTACACCACGCCCATCGACTTCCTCAGCTCCCTCTCTCTCCTCCGTGAGCTCCTTGGCCGCTCTCCTGCAAGCCTACAAAAAGGACCGCGGCCACGAACATGATACCCTATCCCGTCTCGACGCATTCCAAAAACGCATGCGATCAGAGGCACCGGCGCCCCAGCGACATGCGCGCTCGCGTGAAGCAGCGAGCGAAGACGAGCAGGATATGCGCGAGTATGGCGACGACGAGGACGACGACGCAGATTGGCGGTCCCATACATTCCAGTCGGATGGCAGGCCGCTGCAGGGGAACGACCCTTTGTCCGTGCACGACTACGAAGTCGTCGATCCACGCGCCTTCAAGGGCTCCTTGCCTGCCTCGCTCAGCTCGCATCGTGAGAGACAGACACACGAAAAAGCACGCGCGCCATAGTCCCATCAGTCACATGGCTGCCCAAGTGTCTCCGGGCCCTTAGGATCCGTGCGAGGCGCATGACATCATCACCGCAAGGGCTCTTTCAGCTGACGGGCCCCGATGCGTACCGCGTCGAAGACGCCGACGAAGAAGTGTACCTGCTTCACGTACGCAGCGGGGAAAATACCGAGGGACTCGGCGTGGTCGATAGCAAACACGATACGCTGTGCGTGACGCTTCGTATATCGAGCCAGGCAGACCGCCCATGTCCCGAGGACATCCAAGTCGTGCTGCACCAAAACTGCACGGCCCTGCGATCTCGCGCTGGTGATACCGGCAGCGTAGCATGGCGCTGCAGCACGTTCTTTGCCGAGCACATGCTTCAGCAGCTCTGGGACACATGGCCCGGACCCTCGCTCTTTCACGCACAGAGCTTCTCCGCCTGCCGTGTACTGGAGCTGGGCGCTGGCACCGGTGTCCTGCCCGCCTGCCTGTTTGCGCATCCCGGCTGGCTTCATCCGTCACCGCGGCCCATCCGCTGGATCGCCACAGACCGCGCGGACAACCTGCCACTCCTCACCAAGAACGTCGGTGGCGGCCGCTACGATCATGCACAAGCTCAAGTATCTGTACGTGAACTAGACTGGCTTGACGTACAGGCTGCATCTGGCCGCGTGCTGGACCGACTACGGACAAATATTCTCTCAGCCTACGAGGGAGCCTATCCCGACCTCATCCTGTGCTTGGACTGCGTCTACAATCCCGCCCTGCACCACCCGCTCCTGTCTACACTGCATGCATTCTGTCAGCCGCAGCACACGGCAGTTCTACTGGTGATGCAGCTCCGGGACGTGGACAATACGCTCGAGTTTCTCACGTCATGGCTGTCCGCATCGTGGACCGTATACCACGTCCCCGAATCGCTGCTGCCGCCTCCCATGCAAACGGCCTACGTTGCCTGGGTGGCATGGCGCACGGTGTGAATCGGCCGAAGATGCGCGACGCGTCGCGCCGCACGCCTCCATCTCTTTCAGCCATCATGTCGGTCCGCCTGCTGGTAAAACGCAACCCTGCCTACCCCCTCGCCAAGCTGCCTGTCCGTGGCAGTGCAAAGGCAGCAGGCTACGATCTTTTCGCGTGTGAAGATGCCGTGATTCCCAAGGGCGGACGCGCCGTCGTACAGACAGGTATTCATGTGGCCCTGCCTGAGGGACACTATGGCCGTGTCGCGCCCCGCAGTGGCCTGGCCGTGAAGCACGGCATTGACGTGGGTGCCGGTGTGGTCGACTCTGACTACCGCGGCTTGCTCGGCGTCGTGCTCTTCAACTTTGGCTCCGACGATTTCCAGTGTACGTATGCACCTTGCTCACCACAGTCCACGCCGGCGACCGCATTGCACAGCTCGTCATTGAGAAGATCTCGACGCCCGATGTCGAGGAAGTGGACTCGCTCGACGACACGACACGCGGCAGCGGTGGATTCGGGTCTACGGGTGGATTCTCTAGCGCTAAGTAGGTACATACCCCCTCATCGATCCATGGATATGCGTTGTACAAACTTTTTCCCTCCCATTCATTCTACATGATCGCGGCTTAGTTGAGTGGCGTCAGAATCAGCGGCATACGGATACCTTCTGGCCACTGGCCTTCGACAAAGGCACGCCGGACAATCTGCTGACGCTGCACAAGCGTCCAGTCAGGCACCACGTCGAAGCGGAAATGAAGTACCAAGTGTGCCAACAGAACCAGCGTCTCAAGGATGGCCGTCTGCTTGCCGACACACGAGCGCGGACCAGCGAGGAAGGCAAACAGCTGACCCGGCGGCAGCTTGGCGTCAATGACACTCTTGGGCAGGTTGTCCCAGCGGTCAGGGTTAAAGTCCTGCGCATCCTCACCCCACAGGTCCTTCGAGAGCTGGATCACATTGAGAGGAATGAAGAGCTCGTGGCCCTTGGGCATCACGATCGAGTTGTACGTACCCTTGCCGTCAGCACGCTTGTACGAGCGCGAAAGCGGCACCACATCATCTTTCAGAGCCACACGAATCGTGCTGGGAATCGAGGGCATCATACGGATCGACTCCTTCACAACATTGTCGAGGTAGTGCAGCGAGTAAATATCACGCACCGGTTGCGTGTTGTAGATCTCACGCTCCTCCTCCGACAGCGAGTCAAGCTCGGCCATCTCCTTAGCATGCGCCTCCTGCACCTCCTTGCGGAGACGCTCCTGCACGTCAGGATTCATGGCGAGCAGCCACAATGCCCAGCTGTTCTGCGTAGCTGTCGTCTCGTGACCAGCAATAATCAGCGTCGTCATCTGACCCATCAACTCCTCGTTCGACATGCGCTCCGACGCCTTGAGGTCCGTCGCCATGTTCGCACGAATCATGCGCGACACAAGCGACTTGTTCCTGCCGGACGTGTCATCATCAAAGCTGTCCTTCGACACACCCTGGTTCTCAGACAGAATATCGTTGCGCAGGCGCTCCACAATGATGGCAGCTTGCTCATCCACAATGGCCCTGGCGTTGTGGATCGTCGTGCTGCGCTTCGTAGGGATCTTGCGCAACCAACTCATGCTGGGCTTCTCTGAGAGAATCAGGTACAGCGCCACCGCCATGTCCACATTCAGCACAGCCTCCATCAGCGTGTTCATCGCACCAGCAAGACGGTCCTTGTTACCATGCTCGAGCGACTGGAAGTCAAAGTCAAAGCCAATCTCGCCAATGATGTCCAGCGTCGTACGAGAAAGCCAAAACAGCACATCCACTACGGCCTGGTTCTCGGGATGCGCCAGAGCCACGTCACGATCCGATGGAGCCTGACCGGTAATCTCCGTATCCTTGGGAATTTTGCCCGTGTGGCGATCAATTTCCTGGCGCGTAATGGCCTGCAGCTTCTTCACCAGCTTGTGAGCGTGGCGATGCACAGCGGGCTGAAAGTCCTTCACGACACTCGGGGCAAAAGCAGGAGCGATAATCTTGCGCTGGCGCGCATGGTTCTGACCGTCGATCGCCACAAGACCCTCACCCAGCACGCTACGCAGGAAAGTACTCGTGTACTCAGGCTTGGGGTACTGGTAGGCACGAGATGGGCTCAGAACATGAAGCAGGGCTTTCGGGTCTGCAAGTAGCACGCGCGGCACGTTGAACGTGTGGTGGTAGCGGTACACAGGGCCCAGCTCGTTCATCCACTTAACGTGCTGCTCACCAGGCTCAGCTTTCTTGATAGCACGAAAATCACCAAACAAAATCTTCAAAGGATCCGTGCTCTTCACCTTCGGGATATGCCTCCATGGGTGAATCATCTCACCGATAGTCATGCGATACAGCGACAGAAGCAGCTGATGCGCGACGAAAATCACCGGGAGAGCCAGAGCAAGACCCGCAAGGCCCACAACAGCATACAGCGCATCCTTCACGCTGAAGAAGGGCATGTCAGTCATACTGATCCAGGGGCCAACAAGATGGTGTTGGGGGACAGGGACGAAGTGGTACGATTTCAGTTGGGAATTTCACACCGAGTCCTGGCGCGACCAGACGAGACTCCCCCACTTCAGAATCCGGCGCTTGTGACTGGCCCAATATCCAACACTGTAGACCCAGTAGGAGTCTGTGGCAACATCCACTGACATTCATGTGCTTTACGTGCACATTCAATGTCTATTCCCTTGCGTGATTGGCTCAACTACGCAAATTCTCTCCCGGGCTTGGTCAATTCTAACACGCTTAGTAGATTTTTACCGTGCGCCCGATAGCCGTGTCTGGATTGCGGGAGAGCCGCGAGATCGGGTCGTGTTCACGTGAGCTACGAGCGAGAAAAAGACCCACGCAGGAACCGAGTAACCCTGGCCCTGCATGTGTCAAGCGAAGCCAAGATGCGGCGATGGCTTTTTCGCTCGGCATTGCTGAATAATATCGACTCGTATTTTTGCACACAGTATTGATATACTGCACGCAACTTGCAGAGGGTTCACTTGCATGCGTAATCATTCGCGCTTCTGATTCAATGATTTTCCCGCCCACATGTAAAGGGCGCATTGATAACCAAAAAATATTGAACCTGCGCACTGTCCCAGCGTCAGCTGACCGCCCAAATTTTTTCTGTGCAGGGGTCCGGAATTGTAGGGAGATGGAAATTTCCGAGTCAAAGGGAAATCGCGCCAAGGCTGATTGTTCTTCGTCACCTTGAAGCATTGACATCCATATGTCGTCGCTAGTGTTAACGCCTAAGCGTTATTTGATTCTAACGAATCCAGCGACAGGCCAAGTGAACCCGCTTCTCTCTCTAGCTGAGGAGCTGGTGAACCGCGGTAACCAGGTGGTGTTCATGTCTTCGGAGCCCATTTTCAAGAAGCTCAAGAAAATCCAATCCCGCATGGGTTTCATCGTGCAGCCTGAAAGCACCCCAAGCCCAGAGTATGTCATGCGGATGCCTCTGGTGTTCTATACGCTTGGTGACAACGAAGTAGTTGCCGACTACACAGACAAGGCTGCGAAACTTTCGGACCATTTCCACGAAGTTCTCCGATCCAAGCCTGGTCAGATCTGGGCATGGCTTAGTATGTTTGCTGAGCATGTACCTGGTGCGACGGACTCCTACGGTGAGGTGGTTTTCATGATCCGCGATCTGATCGAATCACTAGACCCTGACATGATTATTGTCGACAACTTTAGCCCATTTGCTGTGGATGGTGTTCGCCTGACGAAACGTGCTTTTATCGAGACCTCTCCTGCAGCTGCCTCGGCTGTGGCAAGCAAGGTAAATATTTTCCGCAACCCTATGCCCATGAGCGGTGGTCGTTCGGCTACCGGTGGTATCTTTGTCTTTTTCCACAATCTGTTGTTCATTCTAATCTGGCTGCATTTTATCTTCTTCAATCGGCATCCTGCCCAGCGCCGTCGCTACCGCAAGGAGGTGCTCGGTCTCAAACCCACTGATATTATCTGTGACTCTATTATGACGCCAACGCCGGGCATGTTGCCTCAACAGATCGCCACCATCTCGTTTAACGTGGCCAACATGGATATATATCCTTCAGATGCGTATGATAACTCTGTGTACTTCGTGGGTCCCTGCTTTGCTCCCAAACAGCTGATGATGCCCAGTGCCCGCTCGATCCCGTCAAGCCCGGTCAACTTTTCGTTCCGCAACCTTGAATTGTCGCCTAATGTGTCCACAGCATCTACACCTACGATTGCTGATGGAAATATGCTCGAAAAGCAAATGTTGTCTGCTCATGCTGTGGCGCAGATGCAAGATCCTGTCAAGATCTGGATGGACCGTGCTATGATGGACTCAAAGCGTGTCTTGTACTTGAATATGGGCAGTATCTTCTTCTACAACAGAGAGGACTATGACAACATTGTTGTCACGCTTGAGATGCTTCACGAGCAAGTACCGGATATTCTTGTCCTTTGGAAAATCGGCAACCATCCCCAGAGTGTGCAGCCCATTCCCACGTTGGAGGAATGCAACCTGCCATCCTATATTCGTCGCGAGCACTGGATTGCCGACGTTGAAACTGTTCTTTCACATCCGGCTCTGGCCGCTTTCGTGCACCATGGTGGAGGTAACTCGTACAACGAAGCCTTGGCTCATGGTGTGCCGCAATTCTGTATTTCACAGTGGGTGGATACGCACGATATTGGATTGTACATTCAGCATTCAGGTGTGGGCCTCTGGGCAGAAAAGTCGCCCAAGTTTGACCCATCAGATATGGTTCCGAAGCTGGTGCGTCTCCTGAAGGACGACTACAAGCGGTTCCGACACTCAGCTTTGTCTTGGAAGCTAAAGTGCATCCAGGCTGGTGGCACCATTGGCACCGTTGATATTATTGAAAATTTGCTCAAGTCGTACGATTTCCCTGACAACAACAGCAAGGCTCGCATGCCAGACGCCATTTAATATGGATCATGTGTTGCGCCTGCTTTTTTTGGGTCGTATAGTGTATCGAGAAATAGAGTGGTGTTAGACTACGAAAGTAATTAATTAACGGCCTCGGTTGCAGGTGTTTTGAGTCACTCAATATTTTGCACTGCACAGTTAGTGTCGTGGCATGTACATACATGACGAAGCTGTAAAATCCTGTCCCGACCGGTCGATTGACCGACGAAGAGAGCATGCGTTAGTATTGTGCTGCGAATAAAAGTGTTGCCTAGATGGCTTGGGTGCCACACCATCACGACAAATAAGAATGCGTACCACTGCGTGGTTAGTACGTCTCGAGGGAATGCAATACGTACAGCGTGGATAATACCCTAGAAGTAAAAACATACGCGTCAGCACCGAGCAAATGTAATGCACACGTACCGGAATGTAACCAAGACAAGTCAGAAGGATATTAACTGAGGCGGTTAACCATGTGATGACGCGAATCTCACGTACTCCAAAAGTCCGAGTGGCAGCCACGCTCCAAAAACACACCAAGGGGTGGCACAAAGATGGCAGCAATCAGCTTGATCGTGTCCGATCCACTGTAACACGGTCAGTCGGGCCACAGACGCACGTAATAGGCATGGTCAATGTTGGTCGTTACGGAATAGTCGGGTGCTTGGCGGCCCCGATTCTCCGCGTCTGGTGCATGGAGTATCTTGCCATGCCATTTGCTGATACGTAATATGCTGATGTAATACGCGGCGAAACACGCCTCAATCGTACCAGTCTACAGAAAGATAAAGGTGGACCTGGTCAACTAATTATGTTGCAGAGAAATCGAGCCATGGCAAGAAAAGGGAAGAGATAGGGTTATAGGATAGGCGTGTTTTGAGCAAGGCGCAGCTTTTCTTGCTCGAGGCGCTGGTACAACAGCGTCACAGCCATCTGGATATTGGGTGGGGGACCCGTGATGGTGACAAGGCGCTCCGTGCCACTGCCGCCTGCAGCGATGCCAGCATTGCGTTCCATGATTTTGATATGACTAGCGCTTAGTTGACGAATCTCATTGATTTTCTGGCCACCCTTGCCAATGATACAGCCAACTAGATCATTTGGGATAAAGATTTGCTGCGTCTGGAAACCAGGCGTCAGCACCGAGCCGAGCACCTTGGGGCTACCACCCGCGCTCAGCATACTAGAACTCGGCGATGCCGTGCCAATAGGAGAGCCCATGAGCGAGGCGCCCAAAGCTCGGTTCATAGCAGCTGGGCGGTAAGGGAGATTATTTGCGCCGCGGTCAGGATGCTCGAGCAAAGTCGCTCCCACATAATATACGGCGATATGAAGGGCATCCGCCACACCTGTGATATTCAAGATCCGCTCGGTAGAGCCGGGCAACATAGTCTCGCCCGCATGCAAACGAGCACCGCTGGCTTCCTGGATTTCCTTGATTTTGCTGCCCTGGCGACCGATAATCGCTCCCATATGCGAGTTGGGAATAATGAAGCGGAACGAGGCAGCACGGGCACCAGGCAGGGACGGCTGGTCGAATGGCTCGTCATTGATGCGGCGCACCAGCAAGCCAAAGGCTTTGCTAACTGCATCCAAAGCACCCGATACAGTCAGAATGCGCTCTGGATTTGACGGAATGCTTTCGCTAATATTGAGGCGTGCGCCGCTTAGCTCGCGGATTTCATTGATGTGACGTCCCTGTTTTCCAATAATGACACTAGCGTCACTTGTGATAATCAATGCGCGCATCACGATAGGGCCTGGTGCTGGTGGCTGGGTATACAGCGAAGGAGACTGAGACACATTGGCAGGACTTGACAGGCTGGACAAAGCGGGTGCGGACGTGTACATGGACGGGCCCTGCTCCATGACCACACTGCCGCCAGATGCATCAAACAGCATGGGTGTGTGGGTGAGGGGCACGGACATATGAAATGGTGAGTCTGGAGCTGTGCCGCTGGTGTTGCTGGGTGTATTCGAAGTGGCAGTTGAAGAAACAACATTTCCTTGCACGTGGGTGGACGCGCTGCTGTTGCCCATGGCAACATCTGCTGCATGTTGTTGAGTAAGTTGATCGATCGTATTGACGTCACTCATCGTGGGTTAGCTCGTTAGGTCGAGCGAAAGGAATGAACAGGGAGGAGTGACAGGGGAGAATTTGGTTGCCAAGAATGAAATCAAGGGAAAAGTATGGGGGCTGTGTAAATGGTAGAACAACCGCTCAGCACCGTAATAATCAGGAAGAATCTTGAGCCTAAATGTACCACAATAGGCTTGCTAGCTGCTGCTGAAGAGAGGCGTAGAAGGGGAAAGGCGAGGAGGTCGACAAAAACGATACGGGAAACGCCAAGCCCTTGGCCCCTAACGCGGACGTGTCGAGCAATTCGACTGTCGAATGCGTCTTCGAACGCCGCTGTATCTCATGCGTGGGGATGCGGACAAAACGTGAATGATGCATATTCTGCACGTGCTTTCTCTAAGAACCTCACCAATAAAAGCAGGTCCAAGAAAATTGTCGGCCGGCCAGACCTGCCATGGCAGGAATTTCATGCCCCTGGGCTGCACTGTGGTGCAGTGGCGATGCATGCAGATACCATATGAACGCATGGCTTACACAGACTCGAGTGACGCTGTGGCACGACCGATCCGCGTCCTCCGCCTCGTTTGCGACGCACAAGGTGTGTCCAATCATAGGAATGACTCAGGTTAATTCATAGTCAAGGCAAGGACTGTGAGGTCCTGCGTGCACAGCATAAATGCAGACTGTCGTCTGCAAGGTACAGCGTCCGCGCTGGAGGTAGATCGCAGGTCCGGCCACACTGGCGCTCCTGTTTGATGACAAAGCGTGTTGGTCGTCAAGAAAGTGGCGCTCGTCGCGTAAAGCACATTGGCGATGGACCAACCACAGCTGGTGGCACCCAGCCCCGGTCAAGTTGTGGACGAAGCCAAGACAGCTGCTCCTTCACGGGATGCAGCTGATCTTGCCAAAAGTGCCGAGCGCGAAAAGTGGCGTGCTTCCTTGCGCGAGGCCAACCAGCATGCGTGGCTCCATGGTCCGCATGGATCTGGCGACAATCTCGACGCATCGCTCAAACGCAACTCGGCCTTCATTAAGCGGCTGAAGCAGACCAACTTGGCTGATGCCAAAGATGCGCTTGTCAAGGAAGTGCAACTACTGAGTCTGACCAAATACTTGGACGAACTTATACCCAGCATACCTGAGATTTTATGGAAGGCGACGACGCTCAAAGACAGATATGCAGCCATTGAGATTCTGTGTGCTTTACATGCCCGATTTGGTGGCTCTGAGTTTACTGAGCCGCTGCTCAAGGTGATGGAGCAGGAAATCGTGCCGCCACCACCTAAAAGTCAGGATGCCTCGAACGAGCAGGCGCAAAAAGAGGCTGCACTAGTCGCGCGGCAGCGATCGTTGCTTCGTGGCGTCACTGAAATGGTGCTCGTAGGCCTCGTTGGCCCCATGACGCAATCGGAGGGTGTGTGCGCACCAGGTCTGAACTGGTTATATGAGCAGCTGCGTAAAATGCTGTCCCAAGACCGCGATCTTGTATATACGTCCGTGGCCCAGGCCATATTACGCTCTTATGGCTCCCTGCTGCTTGTTCCTATGGAGACGCATGAAGCCGGCCAGCCAGGTGTGCCGATGGGCAAGCTGGCTGAGGACGCTGTGATATCCGAGGCTCAGAGCCTCAAGTTCCGCAAGCTCTTCGAGGCATATTATGCGATGTTGGCACGTCGTGCTCAGCGGGAACACGAACGACTTCAAGAGCAAGAGCAGCGCAATAGCGATGCCTATATCCGATCAGGCGTGGTGTTTGATGATCGTCAGTCGGCCTTTGAGCGCCGTGTGAATGATGTGCATACCATGATCGAAGCCATGCATGCGATGGCTACGTCGCTGCAAGTCGAGCTTCCCGAGCTGCGCGAATCGGACAAGGATCCTTCTGCGCCGCGTTTTGGTGTAAACCTTGAAGCGACATCAACACTGGCGGAGATGTCGGCCAAGATGGAGCAGGAGTACGCCTCTGGCAAGAGTCCGTGGGAGGACGAAGAGATGCGCAAGTTTTACAAAGATCTGTGCCCTTTGGACGAGTTGCTTCCCGCCTCGGTGTTGGAGGCGGCTGCTGTGTCGTCGCATGAGACCGATGCGCGGGTGCAGCAGTCCCTCCAGCACTCGCTAGATCGTCTGCCGACGATGTGCAATCAGGGCACCGTCGATGATGTGGCCATCGAACTTGGATTCCAGCTCAAGTCGATGTCGGTTCGCCGCCTGAGTGCCTCACTCCTGCATGTGCCGAAGCACCGCTGGGATATGTTACCGTACTATGCGAGGCTGATCGCGACGCTGCAGCCGTATCGACCGGGCTTGGCGGAGGCGGTTGTCGAGCATCTGAACCAAAAGTTGCGGCAGCAGCAATCGTTTCGCAAACCGGATCGGCAGCTGCAGAGCCATCTCATCATCTACCTAGGCGAGCTCACCAAGTTTGGCCTTGTGCCTGAGCACATTGTGTTTCATCTGTACAAGGTCCTGCTGGACGACTTTTCGCCGACGTCCATTGAGATGCTGGCCCTGTCCATCGAGACATGCGGACGGTACTTGCACCGCATGCCTGCCACAGGAGCCCGCATGCAGCATGTGCTCGACTTGCTGCGCCGTAAGCGCTTGGCACACAACTTGTCCGAGCAGCACACGCTCCTGCTCGACAATGCCTACTACAAGTGTGTGCCGCCTGACCGGCCGATCGTGACGTACCGCGAGCCGTCGGCTATGGAGCAGTTTATCACGCATGTATTCACACACATGCTGGGCCACGGCTCGTTTGACAGGACGCAGGCCCTTGTCAAGATGCTGAACTGGAGTGACGAGTCGATCCGTGCCCACATCTTTACGCTCTTTACGTCGCCATGGCTCCTGACGCACGACACACTGCCTCTGCTGGCGCGCTTGCTGAGTCGGATCCAGCAGTGCCACGAGGCCTTTGTCTGTGAAGTGCTTGACACACTCAGCGAGGATATCGAGGCGGATCTCTTGCACCTTGACTTTGCGGGGCATCAGCGCCGCCTGGCTCGTGTGCGGTACCTCGGTGAGTGTCACGCCTGTTTCTTAGTGAAACCGGATGCGATGCTGCAGCAGCTGTACCGTTTGTGTGTGCCACAACCTCAGCGCAAAGATCCACCCAACGACTATACGCGCGTGCGAATGGCCTGTACACTTTTGCCTTACTTTGGGAAGGCTTTCCAAAAGCCGCCGTACAAGCAGCGCTTGGATTACGTCTGTGCGGTCCTGCAGCACTACATTTTGTCGAAAGATGAGCCCCCGGTAGAGGTCGCGTACCTGCTTCAGGATTCGTTTTCACACCTGGGTGTGAGCCGCGATGGCCGCGTGAATCACAAGCGTCTGGCCAAGCGGCTACGCGAAGCGCAGCCGTACCTTGTCAAGCTCGATCTTGGTAAGCGTATGGCAGGCAAGCGACCGGTCCACAGAGACGATGGCGACAATGACGACGACAACGACGACAATGAGGAAGACGTGGGCGACGATGATCGGCTAG
>ERZ782914.382-NODE-382-length-13070-cov-7.426277_pt1 | contig 13070 bp, 7 predicted proteins | sample MGYA00375948_ERZ782914 | MGnify/ENA primary metagenome ERZ782914 (study PRJEB29894, sample SAMN03576417) | human skin metagenome | biome: human skin; feature: left retroauricular crease; material: organic_material | host: Homo sapiens | place: Italy: Trento...
CACAAGCTGGCGAGACGATCGATCGGCTGCTGGAGCGCACGGACATGTATTTGGACGAGTATGCCGGGCGGCGGCCGATCGTCCCAAAGGACGAGCCGGTGGTGCCGAGCACGGGCAAGCTACCGAAGAGTCTGCTGTTTCCCAAGATACCAAAGCCGCAGGATGCGTTCTCGCGGCGTCCTGACAATCGTGCGTGTGCGCCATGGACGAGGCAGCTACGCTTCGGCAAGCCGAATGCTCGTGTGCCGCTAGGATGGCGCGATCCAGCGTGGGACATGCCTGAGCATGCGACAGTAGAGGGGCAGTATGGGACAGAGGGTGATGCGCGTCTGAATGCGTATTATGTTGAGATTCAGCAGACGCCCATTCCTGCCTCTGCCTACCGCGTTGATGAGGCGAGGGCACCAGAGCCGCTCGATCTTGACGAGCCGGATGCATCGCTGACGTGGGTCGACTCGCTCGATAAGCTGCATGCACTCGCGGCGCATCTGGAAGAGACACGAGTGACTGAGATCGCCATTGACTTGGAGCACCACAGCCATCGGACCTACTTGGGTCTTGTGTGTCTCATGCAGATCAGCACGCGTTGGGGCGACTGGATCGTCGATACGCTCGTGGACGAGGTGCGTGAGCATGCTGAGATGCTGAATGTGTCCTTCACGCATCCTGACAAGGTGCTTGTGCTGCACGGAGCCGACCACGACATCCTATGGCTGCAGCGTGACTTGGGTCTGTTTGTCACCAACCTGTTTGACACGTTCCAAGCTGCGCGTGTGCTGCAGTTTGGTAGTCTGAGCCTTGCGTACCTGCTGCTGCGCTATACGGGCTTTGAGGCGGACAAGCGCTTTCAGACGGCCGACTGGCGCATTCGGCCGCTGCCCCGCGAAATGCTGTTCTATGCCCGCAGTGATACGCACTCGCTCCTGTATGTGTACGACTGTCTGCGTCTGGACCTTGAGCGGCATGCAGGACACGGTGCGATCACCGACGTGTTTGAGCGGAGCAAAGCGACGGCGTCCAAGACATATATCAAGGTGCCATGGGACGCGCAGGGCGACTCGCGAAGTGGATGGCGGACGCTGTGGCTGCGACTTGGCGGTGATCTCGCGCGGGCCGCCCAAGACGCGCCGCCTGGCACGCCGCTGAGCCGTGAGGAGCGTATTCTGCGGCGCCTGCATCAGTGGCGCGATGAAAAGGCACGAGAGGACGACGAGAGGCCGGCGTTTGTTCTGAGTGACGAGGTGCTGATTAGTCTTGCGCTACGTCCGCCGCTGACGCTGCCTGAGGCGCATACGCGCACGCCGATGCGTTTGCGCAAGTCTGTGCAGCGGATGCATGAGCTCGTGGATGCTGTGAAAGCAGAATGGGAGGCGTACCAGGCAGGTCTGCAGCCGACGATGCCGCAGACGGACGTGGCAGTAGACGAAGACCTCGGAGAGCGGTATGTGGGGGACGAAGAAGGATGGACAGAGGCGGGCGTGCAGGTAGGCGTGTGGGATGCCAAGGCACCGCAGAGCAGGGCAGATGCTCAGCTGTTCCGTGGACTGCACGTGTCGTCGCAGGCGGCACCAAGCACGAAGCGCAAGTCGCTTTTCGAGATGCCGTCTGCCCGGACGCCGTCGCATGCTGCTGCGACGCTGCGGCGGATCCAGTCGGAGTTTGTCCAGCGGCTCGGTAGTCTGGTCGGACGTGGGCCTGAGGGGGCTGGGGAACCTCAGGAGCCCGTGGAGCCCAAGGAGCCCGTGGAGCCCGTGGATGAGAAGCCCGTGGACGAGAAGCCTGAGGAGCCCGTGGATGAGATGCCCGTGGAACCCGAGGACGCTGCGCCGATACCACCCGAGGCGCACGAGACGACAGTCGTCAAGCACGATAGAGACAAGGATGATGATGGCATTGTGCGTGTCAGCAAACACATCAAGGGACGAGCACCCAAGACGAAAAAGAGCCTAGCGGCGCCTGTGCCGTTTGATTACGCACAAGCCACGAGTGTGCTGGATGCACCGCGGTCAGCCTCGGAGGCCTCGCTGCTGGCTCCCACAAAGGCAGCCGCCGAGCCGCGCGGTGCACGGCCCAAGAACCTCAAGCGCAGCGGACAACGCAGTGGAACATTCGCACGACGTAACAAGTAACAACGTAGACTATATACACGCGTTTACCACGAGATTTCAGGATCGCTTCCGCAGTGGGAAGTCAGGCTGTTGGTCCATTCGACGACAGGCATGGACACGTTTCGACGGGGGAAGCGGCCGGTGGGATTGTTGTCGCGAAGCATTTCGAGCATCGAGTACTTGGATCCGATCGCGAATGGCTCCGACAGCACGGGATTCTGAGTCTCGTTGAGGCGGAAGTTGAAGAAGGTCGAGCCGGCGGACCAGCCAAACACCTTAAGCTGTGTCGAGAGGTAGTCGGTCGTCCAGTCCGTCGAATTGAGAATAGAGATGGCAGAGAACTCGCCCATGAGCACGGGCGCAGGGAAGCGCTCCATCTTGTTGCCAAAGTTGCAGATGCGACTAAGCATTTCGTCTTTGTCCGTCGGCTCGGGGTTCTGGAACCAGGCAGGGTAAGGGTGATCATCGAAAATAAACGTGCCGAGCTCCTGGTCGCTTGCATAAGACTTCCAGTACTTGTATGGATTGCCCACAAAGCCGTGGTGCGCAATAAGGGGGATCTTGAACGGCTTCAGCTGCTCGATACTAAAGTCGTAGAAGTCGCGCAGGATCGAGTCGTAATCGTCATTCGAGTTGATCTTGGGCTCATTGACCGTTGTAACGCCCGCCACGACTGACTTGGCTGGATGGCTATCGAGCCAGCTCAGCAGGTTTTTCACTGTCTGACGCGAGTACTTCTGGTTCTTCGACGAATACCATTCGATCGTGTTGCCCAGGTTCGTCCGGTTGTGACCGCTCGACTGGTCGTTGTTCTGGCTGCCAGGCATGCCGTGCAGATCAATGAGTACATATATGCTCCGATTCCACGCTCCATACATAATCTCCGAGAGCTTGTCGAGGTGCGACGCATTCTGGTACGGCTCACCCACCTCCTGGGCCGAGAAGAACGGCCAGTAGCCCATGGGGATACGCAGCATATTCACACCCGCATCCTGCAGCGTGTTCATATCATCTTCCGTGAACCACGAGTCAAGGTGGTTCCGCAGCACGCTCTGCATCTTGTCGGCACCGAGATTCTTAGACATCGAGTACTCGTCCCAAGCATCGGGCCCGCCCTGTTCGACCATCCAGTCCTCATACATCCAGCGCTCCAGAAGAAACAGACCACCGAGGTTCGTTCCAAACACCTTGTTCTTCGTCGACGTCCAGTTCCACGCAGGCAACGGGTCCGGCAGCGGTGCCTTGCGCTGGCCATCGTCCGACTTACCGCCCTTGGCTTCGTCGCCGTCCTTGTCACCGTTACCGTGCTTCGATGGGCTCGACGGTTCGGCACGGTCCGGCGGTGTGGCAAGGTTGTTTTTGTCTGAGTCATCGTCGTTCGACAGACCTACTCCTAGACCAACACCCAAGGCCACACCCAGCACCACGGCGGCCACGACGGCCGCAATCAGCCATGGCAGCCACCGGAACGGACGCGAACGCGCGGCCACAGGCTTCTCGCCGTAGTCTGCATGGTCATGCGCCGGATACGATGTCGGTGGTGCGCCACCTCGGCTCGCGTTGCGAGACTCACGAGCGGCTGTAGGCGCGGATGGCGCGGCGGCGGTTTGGGAGCGTGCGGCCTGAGCTGGAGACGTAGCACCGGCGTCTGGCCCAGCAGAGGCCGGGGCCCGCTGAGCCAAAGTAGCGCGCGAGGGCGCCATAGCTGTGCCAGCTTGGTGATTAGACGGCCAAGCTGATGACGCTGCGAGGCCTGTGCCAGCTCCGACACCGGTAAGGTTGCCATGGTGAGCAGAGGATGCCCTGAGTGATGGCTGAGTGAATGGGTTCTTCGGCTTCCTGGGACTGAGAGGCGCCTCGGCGCTTTCGTCGGCCACACGGGCAGTGGTGGAAGAGCGGCGAGCGCTTTGATTCGGCTTAGCTTGCTTAATAGTGGGCGCCTGGGACACAGAGGCACCTTGTGTGCCAGGCGCGTGAGCCTGTCCTGACTTAGCCTGTCCTGACTTGGACTTGCTCGACTTCAGTGTTGAGTCGGCGAGCATAGCTTGTTGTGCAGAGCTGTCGCGTCCAAGGAGCGTCCCCGACTTGGATGGGCTCATGTTGGTGTCGTGCACGCGAGCATCGGAGTCTTTCGCGGCAGGGATACTGGGTAGGTCCTTGGGTCGAGAGTGTCTCTTGGACTGCGGCGCGAGAGGCGGAGAGCCAGCCATACGGACAGGTGGCGCATGCCCAGACGCATAGCCGTTAGGCGCTGCAGCTCCGTATGGGTTCGTCTTGATGGGCCGCGAGGCTCGCTTGCCGCCTACGACTGTGCGGTCCTGAGCATGCGCATCAGGGCCGGCCGAGTGACTAGGAGCCTGCATCGCCTTGGAAGCAGGCGAGCGCGAAGCCTCGTAATGCAGAGGCGCAGGTGGCTGACTCGGTGAGGCGGGAGAAACGGTGTTGTGGACAGTAGCGGACGACGACGAGCCGAAAGCTTCAGCGCTAGGCTGCGCGATAAAGGTGGGAGCATCATGGAAGTCCAGCGAGGCACTTGAATGCCTTGAATTGTCTTGATTCAGGGCGTCGGAGTTTTTTTCTCCGCGAAATGATATGTTGGCATTCGGACCAAAGAGGTAGTGGCCCTGGTTCGACATGGGATAGGCGCGTCGAACGGATGAATGGATTACCTATATTTTGTGTGAATGTGGGCGTTCCAGGCAGTTACTTTTTGAGGCACACACAAACTCCAGCTGTCGGTGCCAAAGAGGTTGCCGAACTGAACGAAGAAAAAAATGAAATCAACAACTGACACGCACTGCGGCGCAGAAGGCGCCACGGGCGTAAACGGAGGTCCTGTGCTTGTCCCAATCACGTGTTAGGGCTTCCGTCACAACGTCCAGCGAGGAAAGAGGCGCATTAGCACGTGTCCCTGGTGCAGCTGTCAGGGCCCTCGCTGTCAGATAGCGTAGCGCCCGTGATTGGATGCGAGTATGGAAGCCAGGGCCCACCATACATGCCAGGCAGGACACACTAGTGGGAGCAGAGTCGAAGAGCGGAGCTGCATCTCGATCGTCCGTCGCGCCCGATCACGCAGAGAAACACATTGGCATTTTACAATATAAAGGGGCTAAACAAGGAATGCAGATCAACTATGTCAGAAAGCAGCGTGGCCATTACCAGTGAATGTTCGGGTCGTCGCCACATTCGTCACTGAGGCTGTTCGTCCAGTCCTTGACAGACTTGGACGTATCGCGGTTGGGGATCGTGTCCTCGAGCAGTCTGAGCATCGAGTACTTGTTGTTGGATTCCGATGACAGACCCAGGATGCGGCGGCCTGAATCCTTCATTTTGAAGTTGAAGAACATGGAGCCGGCTGACCAGCCGTAGACCTTGAGCTGGGTTTTGACGTATCGCTCGACCCAGTCCTCCTTGTCAAGAGCTGAGATGGCCGAGAACTCGCCCATGAGCACGGGCGCAGGGAAGTTGGCCATGGAGTCGCGGAATCGGCACACGCTGCCAAAGATCTGGCCCTCGTCCGTAGGCTCAGGGCTCTGGAACCACGCAGGGTACGGATGGTCATCCAGCACAAATGTGCCGGTCTCCTGCTTCTGCGCAAAGTCGCGCCAGTAGCCGTATGGGTTGCTCACAAAGGCGTGATGCGCAATCAGCGGAATGCCGTGCGGCTTTAGTGCATCTATGCTAAAGCCGTAAAAGTCGAAGAGCTTGCCCTGGTAGTCACCGTTGTCATACACCTTGGGCTCATTCACAGTCGTGATTCCAGCCACTACAGACTTGCTTGGTTGTGAGTCAAGCCAATCAAGCATCTTGTGCACGACTTTGCGCGACAACTGCTGGTTGTGATCGCTGTACCAGTCGGCGACTTGCTTGTTGTCGTTGGACGTGTGGTTGCGGCCACTCGACTGGTCGTTGTTCTGGCTGCCAGGCATGCCGTGTAGGTCCAGGAGCACATACATGCGGCGGTCTTGCGACCACTTCATGATTTGCGAGAGCTTGTCGAGATGCGAAGCGGTCTTGTATGGCTCGCCAGCTTCGTCGGCAGAGACAAACGGCCAGTAGCCCATAGGAATACGAAGCATATTTACACCAGCATCCGCGAGCGTATCCATATCGTCTTCCGTGAACCACGAGTCGAAATGCTCGTTCAAAATGTCATACATTCCATCGCCCACGTTCTTCGACATGGTGTACTCGTCCCATGCATCTTCGCCACCTTTTTCGACCATCCAGTCTTCATACATCCAGCGCTCGAGAAGAAATAGACCACCGAGGTTCGTGCCGTAAACCTTGTCTTTCGTCCAGTCCCACTTGGGCAAGTCGCGCTTGGCGATATCCGAGTTCGCGGGCATCTTTATCGTGGCGGCCCGCACGAACAAGGTAGCGGCAAGCAAGGCCAGAAGAGCACATGGAAGCATACGGTAGAGCATGGCACTTCTCCGACACATGCAGGTAGAAACCTGAATCGTTCTAGGCGCCATCAACCCATTCTACCCCGCTTTCTATACCATCGCACGGACAGGAAAACCCTCCGCTTGGAATAAACACAGTGTGGCTTCGGAAGTCCGTTTCCTTGCATGCGCAACTACATGGGGGAAATTGCCTATAGAATATGCAGCCGATACACCGCCACATGCAGGTGAGCTCACATTAGATCGTCGATTTTCATGGGCATTTCGTCGATTTGCGTGCTGTAATATTGTTCAATATCACGCAAAGTTTTGACGTCCTCCGTGGTGACAAAGTTGATCGCCACGCCTTTCCTGCCGAAGCGGCCAGAACGACCGATACGATGGATGTAGTTCTCGCGGTTCGTAGGCAAGTCGTAGTTGATAACCAGCGACACGTTCTGGACGTCAATGCCTCGGGCCCACACGTCCGTCGTAATCAGCACGCGACTGCCGCCCTGACGGAATTCGCTCATGATAGCGTCGCGCTCTCGCTGTTGCATTTCTCCGTGCATGCTGCTAACCTGGAAATTGTTCTCGCGCATGCGGTCTGTGAGCCAGTCGACTTTTCTCCGTGTATTGCAGAAAATGACCGCTTGTGTGATCGTCAGTGTGTCGTACAGGTCGCAGAGTGTGTCAAATTTCCAGTCTTCCTTCTCAACGGCCACAAAGAACTGCTTGATACCTTCGAGCGTGAGCTCATCACGCTTCACGAGGATGCGCACAGGATCCGTCATGAATTTGGTGGTGATCTCAAGCACGTCGTGAGGCAGTGTGGCAGAGACAAGTACAACCTGGGTAGCAGGGGGCAAGTAGCGATATATGTCATAGATCTGGTCCTTGAAGCCCATGTTCAGCAGCTCGTCACTTTCGTCCATAATGAGCATCTTGATATTTTTTGTACGTAGATGCCGTCTCCGAATCATATCAAAAACGCGCCCAGGCGTGCCAGAAACAATGTGTTGGCCATACTCAAGCTTGCGAATATCCTCGCCAATAGATGTGCCGCCAATGCACGCGTGGCATTGCACGTTCATATAGTCGCCGAGTGCAAGCACAACACTCTGGATCTGTGTGGCCAACTCACGCGTGGGGCTCAATACAAGCGCCTGCGTCTCGCGAAGTGAAACGTCGATTGTCTGAAGCATAGAAATGGAGAAGGTGGCCGTCTTGCCTGTGCCAGACTGCGCCTGTGCAATTACGTCGCGGCCGCGCAAGATGGGCAAAATGGCACGTTGCTGAATAGCTGATGGCTTTTCAAAGTCTGTGGTTAGTTCTTTGCAGCAGACGTACTGTATGCATAAATGCCGCGCAGCAAGTTTTCCTTCAGTCCGAGTGCATCCTGTCGTTAGCTGTGGTCAAGCTGCACATACAAAGGTTGGAGCTATCGTGACTTCTTCGCTACTCTCGAATACAATCTGATCTGCGTGGATGTCCTGGCATAAGTGCAAGCGACATACCGTCATGGTCTGTGAGCCGATCGGCGCGTCAGGAGCCAAAGCGGACTTTTTTCTCTCACGTGGGAAAAAAAATCCACTCTGTCGTCCCACTCTTTATTGACGCCGACAATGGCGGAGACGTCCGTGTACGAGAGTGCGCGTATGACGCACGAGGAGATCGAGCAGTATGAGGACGCTCTGGTCAATACACTTAACAATCCGCCCAGGGCCTCGTCGCATCGTCTGCAGATGCAATGGCAGCTGGCGTCGTCGCAGTTATTGGACCAGATCGTGACTCGGTACGATGCGCTGCAGGACATGTATGAAGACGCGAGTGGCGAGCGCGCGCGGGAGTGGGAGGCTTTGGCGGGCGACGTGGATGATGAGGACGGCGCGATGGCCAAGTTTTACGCGCGACTAGAGCACCTCCAGGCCTACTACCAAAAATACCCTGAGCGAGCTATTTCCCTCGAGACGACCGCGACACCATCAATTCTCGGAGCACAAGACGCATCCCTCTTTGACTTTTCTATAATGGAACGCGAATTCAGTGGGGAGGAGATGGGTGGTCGTTTCCTTGATTTGTATGAGCCATACGAGATGTTTATCAACCTAAGGAACGTGCCGCACATCAGTTACCTCGAGTACTTGGCTCAGCTTGATTCGATGATGAGTGTGCCACTCGCAACGAAGCGCAGCGAGGCTTACAAGGTATACCTTACGAGGCTGCGTGGATATCTGTCAGCATTCTTGCACAAGACGCGCCCGCTGGAAGATATGGATGCGCCCGAAGCGGCGGCGCTGCGTGCCTTTGAAGACGACTGGGAGCACGGGCGTGTGCCTGGCTGGGAAACAAAGGAGGCAGCGCTGTACGGTACAGGAAATTCTGAGTCGGGTATATGGTGCGATGCGTGCCAGCGCTTCTATGCGAAGCAGACTGTGTACGATGCGCATTTATCGTCCGCACGGCATCTCAAGGCTGTGAGGCGCCTTCAGAGTGGTGAACAGCCAGCTGCGCCGCAGCCGCGTGAGAATGATATGGAACAGAAGAAGCATGCACAGCGTGCTAAGCAGATTGCGCGCGACGAGGTGCTCGTCCGAGCTCTCGCAATGGAACTGGCGTCTGTGCGGGACGAGACGCGGGCCAACATCGAGCGTAAGGCATCACTGACGGAGCGGGAGCGGGAAGAAGAAGTCGAGGCGATGGAGGCGGAGATGGACGAGGCCATGGAAACCGGCGGTGTGGGCTACGAGGATGCGGGCGAGGACGTCGAGGGTGGCGGCGGAGAAAAAACGTACAATCCTCTCAAGCTCCCGATCGGCTGGGACGGCAAGCCCATTCCATTCTGGATGTACAAACTACATGGCTTGCGCGTCGAGTACCGATGCGAGATCTGTTCGGACCATGTATACAAGGGCCGCAAGGTGTTTGAGAAGCACTTTCAAGAATCACGACATGCCTTTGGCATGCGTGCGCTAGGACTGCCGAACACGCCCGAGTTCCGTGACGTGACGCGCATTCAGGACGCGTTTGCGCTCGCAGAAAAGTTACGGCAGCAGAAGCGGCTACAAGATGTGGAAGAGGACGACACGATCGAAGTAGAGGATGAGCATGGCAACGTACGTATGACAGGGACTGACCCCAGGCATATACCCGCAAGACCTTTGAGCTGCTCCAGCGCCAGGGCCTGCTGTAGGCAGTGCTGTGTCAGCGTGCGTAATATTTGTAGAAATACCACGTCGCCAGGCAGGGCGGCCAAACGACGCGCACACGTCGCTTGGACCACGTCGTCGTTGCACGCGCCGACGACATGGGGACGCAACAGCTGGAACCCTCAGCGTCGCCGGCCTCAGTGGCTGACTCACGCACGTCTGGGTCGAGGCAGAGCAACAAAAAGCGGGCTCAGAGCCTGAATCACGTACGTTGACATGCCTTAACCTCATGCAGTTGCTGGCATTCACCTTACCACCGCGAGAGCCGCCAGCCACAGCACCTCGCCGTCCGCGCCGGCACGATGGGTTCAGACCATTTAGCAGAGAGCGTATGTGCATAAAATACTGACGCCAGGTTATGTGAATGCTCAGTTCCGTTTCGCAGTCAGGCCGTCTTTCGATAGCCGACGCCACATGCAAGATCCGGACCTCCCGTTGCCCTGGCAGGATATCGTCCAGGTGCTAGTGCCTTCGACGGCCGACACATGGATGCGGTATGGAATGTCATCGTCTGCATCGTCTGTTGATTCGACACAGGCAACGACGTGTCCCATATGCCTGTCGCCACCGACGGCGCCTCGCATGACGCGGTGCGGACATGTGTATTGCTATGCGTGCATTCTGCATTATCTCACAGTTGCCGAGAATGGTAAGGGCACGCGTGGTGTACAACGCTACGTGAAACGATGCCCAGTGTGTTGGGACGATGTGATGGCGCGTGATTTAAAGTCAGTGCGCTGGATCGATGCGCAGTCACTGGCCGACTTACATACGGCGGCGTTCCTCGATGGCCGCGGTGAGGTTGGCGACATGAGCGATATTCTTACGCTGCGCCTTATGGAGCGACCGCATGACTCAGTGATAGCTTTGCCGCGCTCCCCGCACTGGCCCGTCGACACGAGCTTGGGTTTACCGTGTACTCAGCCAGATGCGCTGGCATTCGCGCGATGTGTGTTGGCTTCGCGGAGCTTGGTAACATCGTCACTAGAGTCGGACATCGCAAGTGTCGAGAAGGACATGTCACCGCCGCATGCGTCGTTGTTGGACGAATTGAGTCTTGAGTTCCTGCGTGTGGCACATGCGCAGTTGATGGAACAATGGGAGCAGGCGCAGGCTCTGCCTGAGTCGGTAGGCACCCAGTGCGTGCCGGACGAGCAGCGTCAGGGCATGTCGTACTTCTACTATCAGGCAGCGTCAGGGCAGAACGTGTTTATCCACCCAATCGACATCAAGGTGCTTCTCTCGCATTTTGGGACATACGCAGCGTTTCCAGATACGCTCATGGTCGCTGTGCAGCACGCCGAGGAAGGCACCGTCGACGAGTCACTTCGCAAAAAGTGTAAGTACATGGCGCATTTGCCTATGTCAGCGGACGTGACGTTCGTCGAGATTGACTGGGCACGCACGTCTTCAGTGTTAGGCCCAATTCAGGGCGATATTCCGTGGAAGTCATGGAGCTCGACCCTGGCGCAACGCAGACAGCGACATCACGAAAAGGCTACGAAGGAAGAACGTGCTCGTATTCGGGCTGACAAAGACACTAAGAATACAATGCTCAAGAGCTCATCAGGAGGGGGCTCTGCAAGTGACGCAGCCCGCGATACGAGTAGTATGTCGTTTCGCGAATCGGCTATGGTTGGTGCAGAGATGTACTTTCCTATCCATCCTGGAAGGCTTGCAGATGACCCTGATGTGGTATTCCCCAGTGTAACCTCGCATCCCCCAAATCATGTGCCAAACGATGGCCCACGAACGGTGTGGGGTACTCCGGCCACTGCCACTATGCCTACGCCTTCACAAGGCGCGCGGGACGTGGATGAGGCGTGGAATGCCCTCGAGGCTCGTGCACAGGATGATGCATCAATGCCGCCTTTGGGTACGAAGCAGCGGCCAAAGCGCAAGCCCAAGCTTATTCTCACAGGAGGCGGGCGTGGCGCATTGTAGGTATAGTTGTGTGCAATATACCCCGGCAGTCATGTCATGTGATGTGCAGTGTGGAGTGGTTTCAACGTGGTGCATTCGCCGGCGACGTCATCCGCTGATGTCGCCGTGCTTCCTGCTTCTGTATGGTATTTCAATCTTGCTGGTTGAGCTTTGCGCGGTTCGTTATTCGATATTACGTAGCCTCTGTTCTGGTGGTGCGATGGCGCGCATCAGCGATAATTTCCTGTACAGGTGCCGATGACCATGTGGAAACACCGGACCAACCGGAATTTTTAAAATTGGGCCAATTTCAAAGTTCTCCACAAGTCACCGTCTCGGCTAAACACACGCAAATGCGTTATGATAATGTTGTGTCGGTGTGTCATGAAATAGCTACGTGCGTACTAATCATATAGGAAATGACCCTAGGCATGTTTGTTCAAGCCCGGTATCTTATCCTTGTTTCGAGGAATCTCGGGATTCAGTGGTTTTTTTAATCCCGGCAAGCAACTGATCTGTGTCTCATACCTGTTATCAGGACGACAATGCATATCGGTGTCCTCACCACATTCGTTGGCATAGCCCTTCTCACACCATTCTTGGTTAAGAGGCCTAGCACCTTCATAGAAATGCACACTGTTTTGTTTGTAGCGAGGGTCAGGCTTATTGTGCGTGTCCCAGCACCCCTTTGTATACTGATCACCATTGTCCTTGCGCTTCACAGGGCCGAAACCGCGCGTCTCGGGCCAATCGATATATCCGCAGGCCGTCGTATTAGGTCCAATTCGTTCCGAATAGTTCGCACCATAGACACTGCCCAAGTAGAGACAGGCCGAGTCCACACCATGAGGCGCGTACCAGATGCCGGTCGATACACCGTAAACCTCCCTTTCTACGTCCCTGGCGAAACCAAGACACATAGTTGAGCTGATAGGGAAGCATTTCATGTCGCACATAGTACCGTTCCAGTCCATAGCATTACAGTCAAATTGCGACACAAGCCAATTGTCGTTACCATAGACAGAACCCACACATGGAATGCCTTCCTTCTGCTTGTTTTCGTTCTGGAAAGTAATCCAGCCTGCACGGGCAGCAAGAGGGAAGAGAGCCGCGGCAAGATAAGCCAGTCTCATTGCCAATGTACTATATGAAGCCTGAAGTCACCTAGAAAGGTAATCATATATATATTTATTCACCACGGGACTCCGGAACCCAAACATATCCGATCACTTCATTTGATAAGCGCATCTTATCGATTAATCGAGATTATTATCGACGGGCAGAACCGACTGCTGAGGCGTGCACTACAGCATATTGTGTCCCTCACGAACTCTGACACGAATACAAGTGCGTCAACGACTAGAAAGAGCAAGACACGTTAAAACCAGTCCGATGACACAAGTGAAAACAATCCAGATCGCTGCATATATATATATATACAT
>ERZ782914.384-NODE-384-length-13001-cov-4.187780_pt1 | contig 13001 bp, 11 predicted proteins | sample MGYA00375948_ERZ782914 | MGnify/ENA primary metagenome ERZ782914 (study PRJEB29894, sample SAMN03576417) | human skin metagenome | biome: human skin; feature: left retroauricular crease; material: organic_material | host: Homo sapiens | place: Italy: Trento...
AGTTATTATAATTAATATCAACAATGGATCCCGTTTTATTCAAATTCACATCAATATAATCAGCATTTAAATTATTTAATTCAATTGCATTATAGACAGATTTGTGGGAAGATCTTTGGATCAATATTTTTTTATTTTCATAAGTTAAGGCTCTTATAGTTGATAAAATTCCAGAAGTCGATCCATTTGTAGAAATAATAGCATCATTAACTTTATATAAATAAGCTATATTATTCTCCATTTCTAAAAACAGATCTTTTGGATCATTTAAATTATCAAAACCATTTATCTCTGTTAAATCTCTTTTGTATGGTATATCATCTCTTAATAAATTAGTTCTCTTTGAACCAGGCATATGAAAAGGATAATAATTTTCCTTTAAGTATTGGTCTAATTTTTCATTAAGCATAAAAGTCACCTCTAATATTATTTTACACTAAGTTATATTAGATAATAAAGGTATAATTAGGGTATAAAGATATTTGGAGGATGGAATGGATATAAAATCAAAAATTAGAGTAATAGAAGATTACCCAATAGAAGGTATTTCTTTTAAAGATATTACCACACTTTTAAAAGACAAAGAAGCATATGAACAATCTCTAAATATGCTTGAAGCTGAGCTTAAAGATATTGACTTTGACTATATCGTAGGGATAGAATCAAGAGGCTTTATATTTGGTGCACCTCTAGCTGATAGACTTGGAGTTGGATTTATACCAGTAAGAAAACCGGGCAAACTTCCAGGTGAGATTGAAAAAGTTTCTTATGAACTTGAATATGGCGAAAATGAGCTTGAAATGCACAAAGATGCTCTTAATGAAGGAGATAAGGTAGTAGTTATCGATGATCTTATAGCCACAGGTGGATCTGCAAAAGCTTGTGCAAAACTTATTGAAACTTTAGGAGCAAAAGTAGCTGCATTTGAATTTTTAATTGAGCTTGAAGAATTAAATGCTAGAGATGTATTAAAAGACTATAAGGTTATTTCATTAGTAAAATACGATCACTAAAAAAGGCCATCTTATGATGGCTTTTTAAAATCAATTTATTTAAAGTTATGTTTTAGAAAATAAAATTTTATATTAGAAAACTTGAATAAGAAAGAAAGCACAGTATAGTTAGATTAAGGTCAGAGATGGTCAAATAGATATAAGATGGAGGCGTAAATGAAATATAGAGATTATTATGAATTATTAGGAGTGGACAAAAAAGCAAGCGATTCTGATATCAAAAAAGCCTATAGAAAGCTTGCGAAAAAATACCACCCAGACCTTCATCCAGATGATAAAGATGCACAAGAAAAGTTTAGCGAAATTAATGAAGCATATGAAGTGCTTTCTGATCCTGAAAAAAGAAAAAAATACGATATGTTTGGCAAGAATGCAAACTTCTCTGGTGGTCAAAACTTCAATCCTAGTGATTTTGGATTTGATTTTGGCAACTTTGGCAAGGGCTCTTATAGCTATTCAACGGGTGGAGATAGTGGATTTTCAGATTTCTTTGATACACTTTTTGGTGGCATAGGACGAGGTGCTTCTTCTGCAAGGACACAAACAAGACGATTTACCAACGGATCAAGCTTTAATGCAAAGAAAAAAAGTACTTTAAATGCAAAAGTAGAAATATCAATAGATGAAGCAATTAATGGTACTAGTAAAACTGTAGCTATTAAAGATGGAAATACTACAAAAAATGTTGAAATTAATATACCAAAAGGAATAAAGAATAATAATAAGATTAAAGTAAATGGTTCAAAATTTGGAGTTAATGCTTATGTTGTTGCTAAAATAATCATAAAGGAAGAAGAAAATCGTAGAGTAGAAGGCAATGACATAGTTCAAAAAGAATATATTATGCCATGGGATGCATGTTTTGGAACTAAGAAAAAGATAGACACTCTAGACGGTAGCCTTATGGTAACTATACCTTCTAATATTCATTCAGGACAAAAGGTGAGATTAAAGGGCTTTGGTTATACGGATAGAAAAGGAGAAAAGGGAGATTTAATTTTAGAATTGATAATTGATAACCCAGAAAATATCAGCGATGACGCCAAGGAATTATACAAAAAATTAAGTGAAATAGAGGGATAAATTATGGATTATAACAAATTTACACAAAAATCATTAGAAGCAATAAACGATGCAAATAGTATAGCAATAAAAAATTCAAATCCAGAAGTTAACGAAATTCACTTAAACTATGCTAGTATTGAAGATTCTGATTCTATAGTAGCTCAAGTGATAAAGACAATGGATATTGATTTTACTACTTATAGAAATGAAATAAATAATTTATTGGAAAGATTACCACAAGCTAGTGGAGGTTCTGATATATATCCTACACAAACATTTACTAGAATACTTTTAAAAAGTGAAGACGAAGCAAAGGCTATGGGAGACAGTTATGTATCTCTTGAGCATATATTTTTATCTTTGCTTAATGAAAAAACTAAGGTATCTGATTTTAATAAAAGCTATGGTTTAACTTATAAAAACTTCAAAGAATCCATAGAAAAGGTCAGACATGGTCAAAAAGTTACTAGCGATAATCCAGAAGAAACTAATAATCCTTTAGAAAAATTTGGTCGCGATCTTACTAAAGAAGCTAGAGAAGGTAAAATCGATCCAGTTATTGGCCGAGATAGTGAGATTAGAAATGCCCTAAGAATTTTATCAAGACGTAAGAAAAATAACCCTGTCTTAATTGGTAATCCTGGAGTTGGCAAAACTGCTATAGTAGAAGGACTAGCTCAAAGGATTGTAAATAATGATGTTCCGGAACCGCTTCAAGGTAGGACTATTTTTTCTCTTGATATGGGATCACTTGTTGCCGGAGCAAAATATAGAGGTCAATTTGAAGAAAGACTTAAGGCTGTTATTGAACAAGTGCAAAATTCTGACGGTCAAATAATTATGTTTATAGATGAAATCCACACCCTGGTTGGCGCTGGTAAATCAGAAGGTGCTATGGATGCATCAAATATTATGAAACCAATGCTAGCTCGTGGAGAAATAAAAGTAATTGGAGCAACTACATTAAACGAATATCGTGAATATATAGAAAAAGATGGAGCACTTGAAAGACGTTTCCAAAAAGTAATGGTCAATGAACCAAGTGTTGAGGATACTGTTAGTATTCTAAGAGGTATCAAAGATAAGTACGAAATCTTCCACGGCATTAGAATACAGGATAGTGCTGTAATAGCTGCAGCTCAGTTATCAGATAGGTATATAACTGATAGATTTTTGCCAGATAAAGCTATTGACCTCATGGACGAGGCTTGCGCGACAGTTCGTACAGAGATTGACACTATGCCTACTTATTTGGATGAAGCTAAGAGAAAATTATTACAGTTACAAATTGAAATTACTGCTCTTAAAAAAGAGGAAGATGAATCATCAAAAGAAAGGTTGAATATACTTGAAAAGGAATTAGCAGATTTATCAGAAAAGTATGATTCAGACTTTTTAAAATGGAAAGAACAGAAATCATCAATTGACGATGTAAAAAATATTAAAGAAGAAATTGATACAGTAAAAGTTGAAATTGATAAGGCTGAACGTAATTATGACTTCGAGAAACTTTCTGAACTAAGATATGGAACTCTTCCAAGTCTTGAGGAAAAGCTAAAAAAGGCTAGCGAATTATCTCAAAATGATAATGAAGATTCTATAAAAGAGATGGTAACTGATGAGGATGTAGCTGATGTAGTTAGTAATTGGACTAAAATTCCAGTATCAAAGCTAGTAGAAAGTGAAAGAGAAAAAATTTTATCTTTACCAGAAAAGCTTCATCAAAGAGTAATAGGTCAAGATCAAGCTGTAGAAGCTGTTTCAGATGCCATAGTTCGTGCTAGAAGTGGACTAAAAGATGCATCAAAACCTATAGGCTCCTTTATATTTTTAGGACCAACCGGTGTTGGTAAGACAGAACTAGCAAAAGCTTTATCAGAAGCCATGTTTGATGATGAAAATCACATGGTAAGAATAGATATGAGTGAGTATATGGAAAAATACTCTGTATCAAGACTTATAGGCGCAGCACCAGGTTATGTAGGTTATGAGGAAGGCGGCCAGCTTACAGAAGCAGTTCGTCGTATGCCATATGCAGTTATATTATTTGATGAGATTGAAAAAGCTCATCCAGATGTATTTAATATTCTTTTACAAGTCTTAGATGATGGTAGACTAACAGATAGTATGGGTAGGACAATAGACTTTAAAAATACTATTATAATAATGACTTCAAATATAGGGAGCCAATATCTATTAGATGGACTTAAAGATGATGGAACAATAGATGAAATGAATCAAAATTTAGTTGAAGAAGCTTTAAGAAATTCATTTAAACCAGAATTTTTAAATCGTATAGATGATATAGTAATGTTTAGTCCTTTAACTAGCGATCAGGTTTATAATATAATAGACTTACAAGTAGCTGACATTAGAAAGAGACTTAAAGATTTAAATATTGATTTGGATATTAGTCCCGCCGCAAAAGAATATATATTAGCCAATTCATATGATATAGACTACGGTGCAAGACCGGTAAAAAGATACCTACAAAAAAATGTAGAAACAAAATTAGGCAAGTTAATAATTGAGGGGAAAGTGAAAGCAAAGGATAAGGCCATTTTGGATGTTAGTGATGGCAACCAATTAACTTTTAAAGTAGAATAATAGGAGTTGTTGTAATTTAATATATAACTATAGTTACATCTATCATAGGAGTGCCATCCTTAAAATTTGAATTTTATTTAATAGGATAAAATAAAATTTTTTGGATAGCACTCCTATGTTTTACTTACGATTTGTTTATTTTCCAACAACTCTGTTTTCTTGATTTATATCCTATCTAAACACTATATATAGTATTCTATTTACAAATGCTACTACATGTGGTATACTTTTATAGAAATTGGAGGTATAAATATGACTGAAGTTATTAAAAGAGATGGTAGAAAAACTTCTTTTAAGACAGAAAAAATAGTTGTAGCTATTAAAAAAGCTATGAAAAGTCCAAGTGGAATTTACATAGAAAATCAAGCAGAAGAAATAGCAAATGAAATAAAAAATGAAGTGAAAAATAAAGAAGTATCCATATATGATATAGAAGAGTTAGTCTATTATAAATTAATTGAAAGAAATAATCCTGCAACGGCTAGGGCATATGAGTCCTACAAGTCTATACAAGCATATAAGAGGGAACAAAATACCTCCGATAAAGACATACTATCTTTATTAAATATGACAAATATAGATGTAATGGAAGAAAATTCCAATAAAAACCCTGTGATAGCATCTACTCAAAGAGACTTGATTGCTGGTGAAGTTGCAAAAGATATAGCTAAGAGAAAATTAATTCCTGAAGATCTTGTAGATGCTCATGAATCAGGTGCTATACATATACACGATCTAGACTATTTAATTCAACCTATTTTTAATTGTTGTTTGGTTGATATGAAGGATATGCTAGATAATGGAACTGTTATAAATGGCAAAATGATAGAAAGTCCCAAATCTTTTCAAGTAGCTTGCAATGTTATGACTCAAATCATAGCTCAAATTGCCTCAAATCAATATGGAGGCCAGTCAATTAATATTTCATGTCTAAGTCCGTATTTAAAAAAGTCTTTCAATAAAAACTTGAAATTAGCAAATGAAACTTTGGAAGATAATAAAAAAGCTGAATTAATGGCACAGGCTATGACACAAAAGGATCTTGAATCTGGCATTCAAACTATCCAATATCAAATAAATACGCTAATGACTAGTAATGGTCAAGCACCATTTGTGACCTTATTTATGCATACTGACGAGAATGATCCATATTTAGACCAAAGTGTTAAGATAATTGAAGAAATAATAAAACAAAGAATTCAAGGTATAAAAAATGAAGCGGGTGTCTATGTGACCCCAGCCTTTCCAAAATTAATATATGTATTAGATGAAAATAATATTCATGAAGATAGTAAGTATTATTATTTAACTACACTTGCTAGTAAGTGCACGGCAAAAAGAATGTATCCGGATTATATTTCTGCTAAGAAAATGAAAGAAAATTATGAGGGTAACGTATTTTCACCAATGGGCTGTAGGGCATTTTTACCTCCATACAAGGATGAAAATGGAAAGTATAAATTTGATGGTAGATTTAATATGGGAGTATGTACCATAAATCTGCCACAAATAGGAATACTTGCTAGAAATGATCAGGATAAATTTTTTGAAATCTTAGAAAAAAGATTAGAACTAGTAAAAGAAGTAGGACTCTTAAGGTACGACCACCTGTCAAAAGTAACTAGCGATAGTTCACCTATCCACTTTAGTCATGGAGCTATAGCTAGACTTCCAAAGCATACACCAATAAAGCCACTTCTTGAAAATGGCTATGCCACTGTGACAATAGGTTATATTGGTATATACGAAGCAAGTATATTAGTTACTGGTAAGTCTCATACAAGTGATGTTGGTAAAGCATTTGCAAAAAAGATAATGAATGTATTAAATGAAAAAAAAGAAGAGTGGTCAAAAGAATACGGCATAGCATTTGCTGTATATGGAACTCCAGCAGAAAGCTTAACACATAGGTTCGCATCAATAGATAAGAAAAGATTTGGTGATATAAAAGATGTTACAGACAAAGGATATTATACTAACTCATTTCACGTTGATGTTAGAGAAGAAATTTCTGTTTTTGATAAATTTGATTTTGAGAGTGAATTTCAAACTCTATCAACAGGTGGATGTATATCATATGCTGAAATACCAAATATGACAAAAAATCACCAGGCTCTACTAACCATGATAAGCTATATCTACGATCATATCCAGTATGCAGAATTTAATACTAAATCTGATTATTGTGCAAATTGCGGTTTTGATGGGGAAATTCTTTTAAATGATAAAAACGAATGGTACTGTCCAAATTGTGGGAACAAAGACCGTAGCACACTTACTGTAGTTCGTAGAACTTGTGGTTACCTTGGCGAAAACTTTTGGAATGAGGGAAGGACAAAAGAAATAAAAGCTAGGGTGCTTCATATATGAATTATGGACAAATCAGAAAATATGACATAGCAAACGGGCCAGGGATTAGGACGACTATATTTGTAACAGGTTGTAGCCTAAATTGTACAAACTGCTTTAATAAAGACTACCAAAATCCAATTTTTGGCAATAAATGGACTGAAAAAGAAGATAAATTAGTCATAAGATACCTTAGTGATCCAAATGTGTCTGGACTTACAATACTCGGTGGAGAACCATTTGAGAATGCCGATGGACTAATTAGATTATTAAAAAAAATAAAAACTGATAAATCTATTTGGATATATTCTGGATATAACTATGAATATCTAATAAAAAATGACAAAGCTTTAAAACTTCTAGGTCTTGTGGATGTTTTAGTTGATGGACCTTTTATAGAAAGTATGAAAGATTTAAATCTTTATTTTAGAGGTTCAAAAAATCAGCGCATTATTGATGTAAAGAAAAGTTTAATTAATAATGAACTTATAGTCCATGATGGGTATTAATATCATATATCAATAATAGGAGGAAGTATGGAAAATAAGAAAAAAAGTGGATTTGCTGGTATTGGGATTATTATAGCAATTGTCGCAATATTATTGTTTCTAACAGTTCCAACTTACAATAGGCTAGCAGGAACTCGCGAAGAAGTAAATGAAGCTTATGCTCAAGTACAAAATGTAGTACAAAGAAGAGCTGACTTAATACCAAATCTTGTAAATACAGTAAAAGGATATTCTGATTATGAAGGTGAAACTTTGACTAAAGTAACCGAAGCAAGAGCCGGAGTAAATAATGCATCTTCACCAAAAGAGCTAGCAGAAGCTAATGAAAAAGTATCTGAGGCTGTTCGCGATATAAACGTAGTTGCTGAAGCTTATCCTGATTTGAAGGCTAATACTCAATATACACAGCTAATGGATGAGCTAGCAGGATCAGAAAATAGAATTTCTGTCGAGAGAGGAAACTACAACAGTGTTGTTAAAAAATATAATTCAGATATTAAAAGGTTTCCAACTAATATTATTGCAGGAATTACAGGCTATGATGAGGCTGAATATTTCAAAGCAAGTGAAGGAAGTCAAAACGCACCAACCGTTGATTTTAATAAAAATAATTAGAGGGATATTATGAAAAAGGAAAAATTTGTTAGACTAAATATTATAATATGTTTGCTTATCTTCCTTTTTCCTTTTAAATCTATGGCAGCATTGCCAGCTATACCAAGTGACTTTTATTATGATGAGCTTGGTATGCTTGATTATAGTACTAAGGAAAATATTACTAAGACTAACAAAGAATTAGTAAAAAAAACTGGATCTCAAGTTATGGTAGCAACAGTAAGAAATACAAATGGGCTTGCTGCGAGAGATTTAGGCCCACAAATTTTTAATAAATGGAAAATGGGTAGTAAAGAAAAAGATAACGGTGTTTTGATACTTATAACAGAAGATGAGTTAACAGATAAAAGGGAAGTCTTCATCACTGTTGGTTATGGTATTGAAGGAAGACTTAACGACGGAAAAGTTGGCAGAATCATCGATAATTTTATGATTGACGATTTAAAGAGTGGAGAGTATTCCAAGGCAATAAACGAAGGTTTTAGTGCTATAGTTGCAGAAGTAGCTGATGAATACAATGTTAAACTTAATGGAAATTACGATTATTATCTAGATGAGGATGCTTCTTATGATGATGGGTTAAGTATTGGTACTATATTTTTTATGATAATTATATTTATTATAATTTCTAATATGTTAAGTAGATCTAGATTATATGGTGGAAATAGGAGAGGCTACTATAGATCTTATCCTCGTTACAGGAGGTATACTAATGATCCATTTGACTCCTATACCCATAGAAATTCTTCCAATCCATTTGGTGGATCTTTTGGAAGCTCATCATCAAGTAGAGGATCATCGTCAAACTTTTCTGGTGGCTTTACTAGCGGTGGAGGTAGATCTGGCGGAGGTGGAGCTGGAAGAAGTTTTTAAGGAGAGAAGATGTATGGATATTTAGCTAGCCATTTTTTTAATGACGCTATGTATAAATGGACAGAAAATTTGGCTAAAGTTATTGAAGAAAAAACTGAACTAGAATTATATGTGCCGCAAAGAAACGCGGATATAAATGATAAGAAAAATAATGATGATATAATCACAGATATAAAAATAGCCCAAGCTGACACAGCTGAGCTAAAAAAAGCAAATATATTAATAGCTTGTCTTGATGGATTAACTATAGATGATGGTGTCGCTGGTGAGGTTATGGCTCATGGAGTTATGGCTGAGATGGAAAAAGCAAATGAAGTCAATTTTCCTAGACTTATAATTGGTATAATTACTGATATGAGATATCTAGGTACAGGTGAAAATAAACTTTATAGAAATCTAATGATAGTAGGCAAGGTAAAAGAGCATGGTCATCTTGTAACAGGTTATGCAGGAGATGATTCGTATATAGACGAAGTTATAGATTATATTAATAAATTTATAAAAGAAAATAAATGAGGGGCTAAGAATTTAGCCCCAATTATTATGCATAATTTTTTACTCTTGGAATTAAGATACTTAAAACCAATATATTTATTATTGTATCAATTATCTGTTTTGGTATTCTTCTAAGCACATATATCCAATATGGATTTTTAGAATATTGTTGTAACCAAACAGAATCTAAAAATAATTTTACACCTAAAAACACAATAATGGCACTTAGAACTATTATCCGCATTAATTTTTTGTCGTAATCTTTTTTAAAGACATAGTAAGATATAATACCTGGCAGAAATCCTACCAAAAACGCTGTAAGTGTAAACCCTGGGTGAAATACTCCATCTGGATTTAACAGCATACCTACAACATCTGCGAGAGCGCCAGTTATACCTCCAAGAATTGGTCCATATATAATTCCAGAAATCATAATTGGAACATCGCCTATGCCAATTTTTTTGTTTACAGGAATCGTAATGGTAAAATATCTTCTCAATACGACTGCTAATGCTGCTAAAATTGCGATTTTAGTTAACATATTTACTGTTAGTTTCTTATTCAATTTTTCCCCCTTTCTATCAGAGGCAGCGGTTGCGATAGAAAATCATAGCCTAAGCTTCGTCTAAGAACAACAACCCATTTCTTAGCACTTAATGCTTCCTACCTACTCTGATAGTAATATGATAACATATAAGTTAAAGAATAGATACATGGAAGGAATAAAAAAATGTTAAATAAAGACTTTTTTAATAGAGATACACTTATAGTAGCCAAAGAGTTATTAGGTAAAATTATAGTAAGAAATAATAGAGGAATAGAATATAAAGCTAGGATTGTTGAAACTGAGGCCTATTTAGGAATAAACGATAGAGCAGCTCATACCTTCGGAGGAAGAAAGACCGAAAGAAATAAGATAATGTATGAAGATGCTGGAACTATTTATATTTATCAAACATATGGTATTCATTATCTGATGAATTTTGTAACATTAGATAAATCACATCCGCAGGCGGTTCTTATAAGAGCTATTGAACCAATAGAGGAGATTGATCAGATGAGTGTGAATAGATTTGGCAAAAATTATAAAGAATTAAATCCCTATCAAAAGAAAAATTTTAGCAATGGACCTGGTAAGCTTACTAAGGCTTTAGATATTGATAAGAGTCTAAATGGTAAAAATTTATTTGGCCAACAAATTTATATAATTGATGGGGGAAATGAATTTGACATTGAAACAGATGTTAGAATCGGCATTGATTATGCAAAGGAAGCCATAGACTACCCTTATAGGTTTTACATTAAAAATAATACTTACGTTTCAAAAGCAAAAAGATGAGTCTAGTCTAGCTCATCTTTTTCACTTATTATAAAACCTTGATCTAACAGAGTTTTAAACATTTTTCCTCTGCTTTTAATAATACTACCTTGTTTTTTAGGAATTTGTTTACTAAAAGAATCAGACCTGCGATTTGCCTCTCTCAAATCATAATATGTTCTCATTTCCTTATCATAATCTTTTATCATGTCATTATAATTGTCATAAACCTTATATGAATTTTCAAAAGTTTTTAAATAAATGTCAAGCCTTGGCTTTAGTTGAGGCTCTTGGTCAGGTATACCAAAAGCAAGTCCAACTGCTGGATAAGTTAGCTTTGGTAATTCTAATAGTTCTATAACCTTTTTAGTATCATTATGTATGTTGCCAAAATAATTTGTTCCAAGACCTAAACTTTCAGCCGCAACTGTAACATTTTGAGCAGCAATAATTGAATCTGTCATTGCTTGGATAAATTTATCAAAACCTATCATTTCACCATTTTCCCAACCATTTTCTTTTGCAATATTGTAATTGCGGTACAGATCAGCAACGAAAATCCATAGGTGAGGAGCTCTAGCCATGTATTCTTGATTACCATTACTGGATAACTCATTTTTTATAGCTTGGTCAGTAACATTGATTATAGAAAAAAATTGCATACCATTACTTGATGCAGACCTATTCGCTATTTTTAATAATTTATTAATTAAACTTTCATCCAATTTTTCATTTTTAAATTCTCTTATAGTTCTATGGTTTAATTGACTTTCAATTGTTGAGTTCATATTGCCTCCTTAATTATCTTTATACCTATATACCCAGCTTATGGTATATTAATTGAAGGTGATAAAATGCTTGTAAGAATTTCAGTTAGAAATCTAATAGAATTTGTGATGAGATCTGGAGATATAGATAATAGCTTTAGGGATAATGCTAGAATGATTGAAGGAATCAGAGCTCATCAAAAAATACAGAATTCCTATGGGAAAAATTATAAAAAAGAATATTTTCTAAAAAATACCACGCTTATAGAGGATGTCGAATTTAAAGTAGAAGGTAGAGCAGATGGCCTTATCAAAGATCATAATAAATACACCATTGATGAAATTAAGTCTACTACAAGAAGTTTGGATGAAATTGACGATTCCAATAAATTACACTGGGCCCAGGCTATGTGCTATGCTTATTTTTATTGTGTAGATAAAGATTTACATAATATTTTTATAACACTCACATATGTTAGTATTGAGGATTATTCCAGCAAAATTTTCAAAAAAGAATTTGACTTTGAATCTTTGCAATTATTTTATTATAATTTATTAGAATCTTATTTAAAGTTTTCTAAAATTTTAGCTGATAATAAAATAATAAGAGATAAGAGCGTAAGAGAATTAGATTTTCCTTATAATTCATATAGAAATGGACAAAGAAAACTAGCAGTAGCAGTATATACTTCAGTAATGAAAGAAAATAATCTTTTCGTAGATGCACCAACAGGCATTGGCAAAACTATATCAACAGTTTTTCCTTCTATAAAGTCTATGGGAGAAGATTTATCCGATAAGATTTTTTATCTTACTAGTAAAAATACTCAGTCTAAAGAAGCTATTAAGTCAATAAGAATCTTAAAGGATAAGGGCCTTTTTATAAAAGCATTAGCTATAACTTCTAAAGAAAAAATATGCTTAAATGATGAAGTTAAGTGCAATCCTATTGACTGTCCTTTTGCAAAAGGTCACTTTGATAGAGTAAATGACGCTCTTTTGGAGATTATATCTAAAGAGGAGATTATTGATTTTAATATAATTACTTTTTATGCAGAAAAATATAGAGTATGTCCCTTTGAGTTTGAATTAGACATCTCAAATTATGCAGATTTTGTAGTTTGTGACTACAACTATGTCTTTAATCCAACTACATATCTTAAAAGATTTTTTGATGAGATTGTAGATAGATACATATTTTTAATAGATGAAGCTCATAATCTATTAGATAGATCTAGAGATATGTATTCTTTCAGATTTAGAAAAAATCGTTTTTCGATTCTAATAGAGAAATTAGATAGTAAAAATTGCAAAACAATAATAAAATATTTAGATCAAATCATAGAAAAGTTCTATGATTTATATGCCAGCTATGGAAAAAAGTTATTTT
>ERZ782914.385-NODE-385-length-12983-cov-5.942373_pt1 | contig 12983 bp, 12 predicted proteins | sample MGYA00375948_ERZ782914 | MGnify/ENA primary metagenome ERZ782914 (study PRJEB29894, sample SAMN03576417) | human skin metagenome | biome: human skin; feature: left retroauricular crease; material: organic_material | host: Homo sapiens | place: Italy: Trento...
CAGGCACGCCGTCACTGTATCCAGCCTGTCCACTAGGATCGGGCGGGTGACTACCTCGACCTCCTCCCTCGACCTGCACGACTCCTTCAAGGCCTACGACGTCCGCGGCATCGTGGGCGAGTCCATCACGGCGGACAGCGTCCGCGCGGTGGGCGCGGCCTTCGTGGACGTGCTGGGCCTGGCCGGTCACACCGTGCTGGTCGGCGGGGACATGCGCCCCTCCTCGCCCGCGTTCATGACGGCCTTCGCCGAGGGTGCCACGCGCCGCGGCGCCGACGTCGTCACCCTGGGGCTGATCTCCACGGACATGCTCTACTACGCGGCGGGCGTGAAGCAGGCCGCGGGCGTGGTGTTCACCGCCTCGCACAACCCGGCCGAGTACAACGGCATGAAGATGGCCCAGGCCGGCGCCGTGCCCGTGTCCTCGGACACCGGCCTGTACGAGATCCGCGACGCCGCGCAGGCCTACCTCGACGCCGGGAGCATCCCCGCCGCGCAGACCGCCGGCACGGTCACGGAGCAGGACATCCTGCCCGCCTACGCCGAGTACCTGCGCTCCCTCGTGGACCTGACGGGCGTGCGCCCCCTGAAGGTCGTGGTGGACGCCGGCAACGGCATGGCGGGCAAGACCACCCCCGCCGTCCTCGGCGACGCCGCGCTGGACGCCCTGCCGCTGGAGATCGAGCCGCTCTACTTCGAGCTGGACGGCACCTTCCCGAACCACCCGGCCAACCCGCTGGAGCCGGAGAACCTCCGGGACCTGCAGGCCGCCGTCGTGGAGCACGGCGCGGACATCGGCCTGGCCTTCGACGGCGACGCCGACCGCTGCTTCGTGATCGACGAGCAGGGCACACCGGTCTCCCCCTCCGCGATCACCGCCCTCGTGGCCCGTCGCGAGATCGCCCGCGCGAAGGCCGACGGCGAGCAGACCCCCGTGGTCATCCACAACCTGATCACCTCCCGCGCCGTCCCCGAGCTCGTGGCGGCCGACGGGGGCCGGGCCGTGGAGACCCGCGTGGGTCACTCCTTCATCAAGGCGGTCATGGCCGCCGAGTCCGCCGTGTTCGGCGGCGAACACTCCGCGCACTACTACTTCCGCGACTTCTTCAACGCGGACACCGGCATGCTCGCGGCCATGCACGTGCTGGCGGCCCTGGGCGGCCAGGAGCAGCCGCTGTCCGAGCTGGCCGAGGAGTACGAGCCGTACGTGGCCTCCGGCGAGATCAACTCGCAGGTCGAGGACAAGGACGCCGCCGTGGCCGCGGTGGTGGCGCAGTTCGCCCCCGCCGTGGGCGAGGGCGCCGGCGAGGGCCAGGCCGTGCACGAGGACTTCGCCGGGGTGGCCACCACGGTGACCCGCATGGACGGCACCACGGTCGCCGCCCAGGACGGCACGTGGTGGTTCAACCTCCGCCCGTCCAACACGGAGCCGTTCCTGCGCTACAACGGCGAGGCCCGCACGGCCGCCACCATGGAGGCGCTCCGCGACGCCGTGCTGGCGATCGTCCGCGCGGAGCGCTGACCGCGGCGGCTCATCCGGCCTGGGCGAGGACGAGCGGCAGCACCCCCTGCGCGCCCGCCTCGCGCAGCACCCGCGCAGCCTCGGCGAGCGACCACCGCGAGTCGACGAGGTCGTCGACCAGCAGCACGGGGCCGTGGCGGCCGGCGTCCGGGGCGGTGCGCAGCATCTGCGCCATCGCCTCGGGGACGGCGAACCGGCCGTACACGGACCCGAGCCGGTAGGCGCTGTTGCCGCCCGGCCCGGCCGTGGGGCCGCCGCGCGCGTGCTCGAGCGAGCCGAGGAACGGCAGCCGGCCGATCCGGGCGATCCCCTCGGCGAACGACCCCACCAGCTGCGGGCGGGTGCGCGAGGGCATCGCGACGACGGCGATCGGCCGCGTCGGCCACCCCCAGCCGGCCAGGACGTCGACGGCGCCCCGCAGGACCTCCTCCGGCACCGGGGCGTCCTCCCGGTCCAGCAGGTCCCGCAGGACGGTGCCCCACCCGAGGTCCGTCAGGCGGGCGAGCGCGCGGCCCTCCTCGGCCTGCGACTCGGACGCGATGCGCCCCTTCACGGGCACGCCCAGCCGGTCCATGCCTGAGGGCCACATGCGACGGGGCTCGATCGGCACACCGGTGCGGCGCAGGGCGGCCTCCGCGCGCTCACGCGCCGCCCCGTCCGATCCCGTCGGGTACCAGGGGCCGGCGCAGACGTCGCAGCGGCCGCACGGCGCGGCGGTGGGGTCGTCCAGGGTGCGGGCCAGGAACTCCATGCGGCACCGGTCCGTGGTCTGGTAGTCGAGCATGAGCCGCTCCTCGGCCCGGCGGGCCTCGGCCACGCGGGCGTACCGCTCGGCGTCGTACGTCCACTCCCGCCCGGTGGCGCGCCAGCCGCCGCCCACCCGCTCGACCGCCCCGTCCACGGCGAGGACCTTGAGCAGCAGCTCCAGGGAGGTGCGCTTGATCCGCACGGCCGGCTCGAGCGCCGCCACGGAGAGGGCCCCGCCGTGGTCCGCGAGCGCCCCCAGCACGGCGCGCGCCTGCTCCTCGTCCGGCATGGAGGCGGTGGCGAAGTACTCCCAGATGCGACGGTCCTCGGGTCCGGGCAGCAGGAGCACGTCCGCGTGGTCCGTCCCGCGGCCGGCGCGGCCGACCTGCTGGTAGTACGCCACGGGCGAGCCCGGCGCGCCGAAGTGCACCACGAACGTCAGGTCCGGCTTGTCGAAGCCCATGCCGAGCGCCGAGGTGGCCACGACGGCCTTCACCCGGTTGGCCTTGAGGTCCTCCTCGATCTCGGCGCGACGCTCCGGGTCCGTGCGGCCCGTGTAGGCGACCACCTCGTGCCCCGCCTCGCGCAGGGCGCGCGCCGTGTCCTCGGCGGCGGAGACGGTGAGGGCGTAGACGATCCCGGAGCCCGGCAGGTCCGCGAGGTGGTCGAGGAGCCAGGCCAGGCGCGCGGCCGGGCTGGGCAGGCGCAGCACGCCCAGGCGCAGCGAGGCGCGGGCCAGGGGGCCGCGGAGCACGAACACGTCCTGCTCGGAGGCGACGCCGAGCTGCTCCACCACATCCGCCACCACACGGGCGTTGGCCGTGGCGGTGGTGGCCAGCACGGGCACCGCGCGCGGCCCCTCGGCGGGAAGCAGCCCGATCAGGTCCCGGATGCGGCGGTAGTCCGGCCGGAAGTCGTGGCCCCAGTCGGAGATGCAGTGGGCCTCGTCCACCACGAGCAGGCCCATGCGCGCCACGAGGTCCGGCAGCTGCTCGTCCCGGAACCGGGGGTTCGTGAGGCGCTCGGGCGAGATCAGCAGCACGTCCACCTCGTCCGCCGCGAGCCGGGCCCGGACCTCGTCCCACTCCGTGGCGTTCGCCGAGCTCACGGACACCGCGCGCACGCCCGCCCGGGCGGCGGCCGCGACCTGGTCCCGCATGAGCGCGAGCAGCGGGGAGACGATCAGCGTGGGCCCTGCGCCGCGGGCGCGCAGCAGCAGGGAGGCCACGAAGTACACGGCGGACTTGCCCCAGCCGGTGCGCTGCACCACCAGGGCGCGGCGGCGGTGGGCCACGAGCGCCTCGATCGCCTCGAACTGCCCGTCCTTGAATCGCGCGTCCGGCCGGTCCACGAGCCGACGCAGGACGGCCAGGGCCTCCTCGTGCAGCGCGGCGTCGCCCCCCGGTGCGGAGGTCTCGGGGAGGCGGGGGCCGGCGTCGGGGTGCGAGGTGGCGTCCATGGCGTCAGTATGCCAACCGGCCCGGACACCGCAGGCGCGGCGGCGCCGTGCACCGGTGGGATGATGGGGGGATGAAGCTGAGCGCCTACACCGACGTCTGCCTGCGGGTGCTGATGACGCTCGCGGCGGCCGAGGGGGAACGGGTCACCAGCCAGCAGATCGCGGACCGGATCCAGGTGCCCTACAACCACGTGATCAAGGCGGTCGCCGAGCTGCGCCGCCGCGGGACCATCGAGGTGCTGCGCGGTCGGAACGGCGGGGCCACGATCGCCGAGGCCGGTCTGGACCAGCGCGTGGGCGAGCTCGTGCGCGCGTTGAGCAGCCGCGACGAGGTGATCGACTGCGCCGGCCACGAGACGGGCGTCCCGTGCCCGTTCGCGGCGGACTGCCGACTGCGGGAGGCCCTCGCGCGCGCCCGGGAGGCGTTCATGGCCGAGCTCGACCTCCTGACGGTCCGTGACCTCGTGCGTCCGGGCCGAGCGGGCGCCACGGGGCCGGTCTCCCTGGGCCTGCCCGCGATGGGATCCCACGCGGCCGCGGTGTAATCTTGCATCAGCAATGCACATATAAGGCTCCCGAGGAGACCCCCATGCTGTCCGAGAAGTCCCGCCCCGTCATCGAGGCCACCGCCGCCGCCGTCGCCGAGCACATGCCGGAGATCACGCCGAAGTTCTACGCCCACATGTTCGAGGCCCATCCGGAGCTGCTGGACGGGCTGTTCTCCCGCGCCAACCAGCGCAACGGCGAGCAGGCCCAGGCCCTGGCCGGCTCGATCGTGCGCTTCGCGGTGCACCTGCTCGAGAACCCGGGCACCCTGCCCGAGGCCGTGCTCGCGCGGATCGCGCACAAGCACACCGCCCTCGGCATCACCGAGGACCAGTACCAGATCGTCTACGAGAACCTCTTCTGGGCCATCGCCGACGTCCTCGGCGACGCCGTGACCCCCGAGGTCGCCGAGGCCTGGACCGAGGTGTACTGGCTCATGGCCGACGCCCTGATCAAGCTCGAGAAGGGCCTCTACGCCAAGCAGGCCAACGACAAGATGTGGCTCGACTGGAAGGTCGTCTCCAAGGAGCCCACCGGCAACGCCGCCGTGACCTTCCGCTTCGAGCCGGCCGACGACACCCCGCAGACCCCCGGCGAGGCCGGCGGCTTCGTCTCGGTGCGCGTCAAGGTGGCCGACGGCCTGCGCCAGGCCCGGCAGTACTCGCTCTCGGACCACGCCGCCTCCACCACCGAGCGCGTGATCACCGTGAAGCTGGACGAGGCCGGCGAGGTCTCGCCCGTGCTCATCCAGAACGTGGAGGTCGGCGACGTCATCGAGCTGTCCAACCCCTACGGCGAGATCACCCCGAAGGACGACTCGGCGCCCCTCATGCTCGCCACCGCGGGCATCGGCATCACGCCGGCCGCCTCCATCCTGAGCTCGCTGGCCGAACAGGGGTCCGACCGTGAGGTCGTCGTCCTGCACGCCGATGCCTCCCTGGAGTCCGTGGCCCTGCTCGGGCAGCTCACGGAGTCGCTCTCCGCGCTGCCGAACGCCCAGGCCCACCTGTGGCTCGGCGTGGCCCCGGAGCAGGCGCCCGAGGGCATCACCGTCCACGAGGGCCGCATGGACCCCTCCGAGATCGAGCTCCCCTCCGGCGCCGAGGTCATCCTCTGCGGCCCGCTCGCGTTCATGCAGTCCACCCGCTCGAAGCTGATCGACGCCGGCGTGCCCGCGACGTCCATCCGCTACGAGATCTTCGGCCCGGACCTCTGGCTCGCCGCCTGATCCGGCCCTCCTCCGGACGTCGGGTCTCAGCCCCGGCCGGCCGCCCGCCGCGCCCCGGCGACCAGCAGCAGCGTGGCCCACATGCCCAGCAGGAAAGGCCAGGTGAACACCGGGATCGCGGTCTCCACCAGCACGTGCTGGAAGGCCAGGCTCAGCGCCACGCCGACGACGACGAGCGGCACCCGCCGTCGCCAGCCGCCGAGCCCCTGGACCACCGCGCCGAGCGCGATGGCGACGAGCACGGAGTTGTACCCCCACAGGCCCGTGGACACGTCCGTGAGCTCGTGCCCCACGATGAGACGGGCCGCGGCGAAGGAGGCCACCGCGCCGAACAGCCCGTAGAGCCCCACCCGCCAGGACCCCACGAAGAGGGCCGCCAGGATCAGCGCGCCCGGGAGGGCGCCGTCCGCCAGGACCACCTCCGCGAAGCTGTTGAGCAGCCCCAGGCCGAGACCGGGCCACGGGGACCCGGATGAGGTCAGCGGGGCGGAGGGCCCGGCGAGGTCGGCCGTGAGGAGGGTCAGCATGCCCGCGGTCAGGCAGAACGGGGCGGTGGACACCGGGAGTCCCGCGGAGCGCAGGGGCCGGGTCGCGAAGAGCCGGGCCACGAGCACGTGCACGGGGACGCAGGCCGCGGCGCCGACCACCGTGGCCAGCACGGCTGTGAGGGGGGTGGGCGCGAAGACGAGCGCCGCGGCGGCCCCCACGAGCGCGCCGTTGTAGCCCATGATCCCGTGCCGCGCCTCGTCACCGAGCACGACCGCCCGGGCCCGCAGGTCGTCCTCGGTCTCGTCGGGGTGCCGGACGGCCGAGCACAGCGCCTGCATGGCGGAGCCCAGTGCCGTCGTCACCGCCGCCCAGGGGTGCATCAGCGCCAGGGCGCCCAGGATCAGCGCGCCGCTCAGGGAGTTCTCCAGGAAGAAGATCTGGGACACCCCGCGCAGCACCGTGCGGAGGGCCGTCCCGAGGGGGCGCGGCGCACGGGGGGATCGGGACGGGGCCGTGGTCGACGTCGTCATGCCGCATCCCCCACGGGGCGGACCCGGCCGTGCCGGTGCTCGAGCAGGGCGGCGCACAGCCAGATGAGAGCGAAGACGCCGACGAGCGCCAGTCCCGCGTGGCCGAGGTCCACCTCCGCCAGCCAGGTCGTCACCGGGTCCGTCAGACCCAGCAGCTCATGGACGAACGCGCCGAGGGTGAGCACCGCGATGAACAGGGCCGAGACCGCGGACACGGAGGTGACGACGAGGTTGAAGCGGCGTCGGCGCTCGGACTGCTGCAGAGCGCTCGAGTAGAGCCGCATCATGCCCAACCCGTTGGTGGTGTCGCAGAGCGTCATGGCGGCGGTGAACGCCACCGGCAGCGCCAGCAGGGTCACCAGGGGGATGCCGGCGGCGGAGACGGACACGGCCAGCAGCAGCAGGCCGATGGTCGTGGCCGTGTCGAAGCCCAGGCCGAAGAGGAACCCGATGACGAAGATGTCCCGCGGGGAGCGCACACGGCGCAGCGGGGCCCGCAGGAGGCGCGTGACCAGACCCGTGGGCTCCTCCGCCGGGCCCGGATGCCGTACTGCGGACGCCCGACGCAGCCGCAGCGCCGAGACGCCGTTGTACACGCCGAGCAGCAGCAGGTAGCCACCGGACACGCCGGTGCCGATCAGTCCGAGCACCCGGTTCGCCGGCGACCCGTCGGCGAAGGCCCCCTGCATGAGCCCCGCCCCGGCGACGGCCAGGACCGCCGCGAGCGTCACCACGAGGGAGTGGCCCAGGCTGAACGCCAGGCCCACGCCGGCCGGGCTGCCGCCCTCGGAGACGAACTTGCGCGTCGAGTTGTCGATCGCGGAGATATGGTCCCAGTCGTAGCTGTGCTTGAGCCCCGCCCCGTAGGCGGTGACGAGCGCGGCCAGGAGCACGGGCGAGGGCGACGCTCCGCCGTACCCGCCCAGCAGCAGCGCCGCGGCGAGGACGTGGAGCGCCACCACCACTGCGTAGACGGCCGCCACCCGCACCCGGAGCGGTCGCTCTGGGGCGGCTGTGCTGTGGGGCGTCACGGCGGTCGGGACGGCATGGCTCATAGGGGGTCCTCCTCCTCGGCGGGCACGGATGATGGGGTGGGTCAGTACTTGCGCAGGGCGAGCGGGGACTGGTCCCGCCAGCGGGCACGGAGCAGGTCCGCGAGCGCGTGGTGCAGGGCGGTGATGCGGGCGGTGGAGGCGGCGAGGGAGCGCACGCTCACGCAGTCCACCCCGTGGGCGCGGCCCGTGCCCGCCCGGGTGATGCCGGAGACCGTGTCCGAGGCGTCGACGACCTCCGTGAGCTCGGCGACGAGGTCCGCGTCCAGCCGACGGTCAGCGACCAGCAGCTGCCCGGTGTGGGAGTGGCCCTCGAGCATGCCCATCCCGGTCAGGCCCTGACCCTCCGCGGGGTGGAGCCGGAGCTGGTCCACGACGAGCCGGCGGGGGTCCCCGCCGGGATCGACGGTCACCTCCGTGCGCATGCCGAGCCGGTCGTAGCGGAACGGCTCGGCGGTGGGAGACCACCCGGGGGTGATCACCTCGGCCAGCAGCACGGAGGCGGAGGGGTCCATCACCACGCGGGTGTCCTGCAGATAGGACCCGCCCCGGTACACGATCAGCTGGTCGGGCACGTACTCGAGGACGGCGCCGGGTCCCAGCCGCAGGGTCATGTCCTGCCGGGCGGGGCCCTGCGGGGTGCGGTAGACCTTCGTGGCGGACTGCGTGGTCAGCAGCAGGGAGGCGTCCTCCTCGACGTCGACCTCGATCCCGTACCGGTCGGCGCCGAAGTAGGCGCCGCCGGGGTTGATCACGGTGTAGGAGACCTGCCCGGACCGGTCCAGGTAATGGGGGCGCAGCACGCGCAGCGCCCCCTGGTGGAACTGCCGGGCAGCCACGGAGCGGCCGCCGCGGACGGCGACGCGCAGGCGCAGCTCGCCGGTGAGGCCCTCAGCCAAGGTCTGCCATCAGCACGTCGTTGCGGATCCAGTCCATGACGACGTCCAGGCCCTCGTCGGTCTTGAGGTTCGTGAAGGCGAACGGGCGGTCCTTGCGGAACACCTTCGAATCGGACTCCATGACGGACAGGTCGGCGCCCACGTACGGGGCCAGGTCCGTCTTGTTGACGATGAACAGGTCCGACTTGATCATGCCCTGGCCGGCCTTGCGCGGGATCTTCTCACCCTGGGCGACGTCGATGATGTAGATCGAGAAGTCGACGAGCTCCGGGCTGAAGGTCGCCGAGAGGTTGTCGCCGCCGGACTCCACGAAGATCACCTGCAGGTCCGGGAAACGGGCCTTGAGCTGCTCGATGGCCGCCTCGTTCATGGAGGTGTCCTCGCGGATGGCGGTGTGGGGGCAGCCGCCCGTCTCGATGCCCACGATCCGCTCCTCCGGGAGCACCGAGGTGCGGGAGAGGATCTTGGCGTCCTCGATCGTGTAGATGTCGTTGGTGATGGCGGCCATCGAGATCTCCTCGCTCATCGCGCGGGTGAGGCGCTCCACGAGCTGGGTCTTGCCGGCCCCCACGGGGCCTCCGATGCCGATGATCACGGGATCCATGGTGTTCTCCTTCTGTGTGTGTCGGTGGTGCCGGGCCGTGCCCCGCGCGGGGCACGGCCCGGTGCGGTGCGCGGGCCGCTCAGCTCATGAACATGCGGGCGCGCTGCCGCTCGTGCCGCATCTGGGCGATCTCCAGCCCCGGGGCGATGGCCCCGAGGTCGTCGGGGTGGAGGCCACGGGAGACCTCGACGGCCCGCAGGACCCACTCCTGGGCCCGGCGGACGACCCGCTGGCCCGCGTCCTGGCCCAGCGGGATGCCGCGGACGGCGTTCTGCGTCAGCGACATGACGGAGGCGTACAGGTGCGCGGCCACCGCCTCCTCGACGGGCACCCCGATCTCCCGGGCGATGACGCCCCAGACGAGGGCCTGGTGGGCGTCGAGCGTGCCCGCCTCGACCCCCTCGTGGTAGCGGCGGACCCAGTCCCCCGGGTAGGCGGGGGCGCCGATGCGCAGCAGTCGCCGCCCCATCGTGCGCCCCGCCTCGCGGATCTGGGCGGGGAGCGCCTGCGCGGTGACGAGCTCGTCCAGGTCCGCGACGGAGTCGAAGTCCTCCGCCGCGTAGACCAGGCGGACCGCCAGCGCCTCCGTGAACGTGAGCTGCTGCTCCACGAACATCTCCAGCCAGGCGGCGAAGTCCTCCTCGCCCTCGACCCGGCCGTCGCTCATGTAGGTCTCCAGGCCCAGGGAGTGGCTGAAGGCGCCCGTGGGCAGCGCGGAGTCCGTCAGCTGCAGCATCCCCAGGAGGGCGACGCCGGACGGGACGCCCGGCGTCGCCGTGGGGGTGGTCCCGGCCATGTCAGTGGGTGTGCTCGGCATGGCGGAAGGGCACGTCCATGACGCGTTCCTGCCGCTCGTGGGGCACGTCGTGGGCGCGCAGGAAGTCCTCGACGGTGTGGTCGTACTGCACCACCATCGCGTCCCGGCCGAAGGGCCCGTCCGCGTCGAAGAACTGGGCCGGCAGGTGCCGGTTGCCCAGGCTGTGCGCCACGAACGCCATCTCGCGCAGCGATCGCGCCGAGATCACCAGCACGTCCGTGGACAGCACGCGCACGATCACGGCGTTGCCGCGCTCGCCCTCGTCGTCCACGGTCAGGATGTCGCCGTCCCGCAGGTCCGGGGACCCGGCGGGCAGACGCAGCCCGTACTCGTTGCCGTGGTCGGTGCGCAGCCGCTGGATGCGCTTGACGAGGGCGGAGCCCTCGAGGTGCACCTGCTCCCGGTGGCGGTCGCCCACCAGGGCGGCGCCGGCGTCGTCGTGGACGTTGCCGAGGATCTCGGTGACGATCATGCGGTCCCCTCTCTCAGAACAGGAAGTAGCGCTGGGCCATGGGCAGGACGTCCTGCGGCTCGCACGTGACGGGCTCCCCGTCCACGCGGACCTCGTACGTCTCCGGGTCCACCTCGAGGCGGGGCGTCTCGCCGTTGTGGCGCATGTCCGCCTTGGTGAGGTCGCGGATGCCGTGCACGGCGCGGATGGTCTTCTGCAGCCCCAGGGCGCGCGGCACGCCGGCCCAGATGGACGCCTCGGACATGAAGGTGATGGCAGAGGTGTGCACGGCCTGGCCGTACGCGCCGAATGACCTGCGGTACCAGCGGGGCTGTGGCGTCGGGATGGAGCCGTTGGGGTCGCCCACGACCCCGTAGACCATCTGCCCGCCCTTGATGACCAGGTCCGGCTTCACCCCGAAGAACTGCGGCTCCCACAGCACGAGGTCGGCGAACTTGCCGACCTCTACGGATCCGACCGAGTCGGCGATGCCGTGGGCGATGGCGGGGTTGATGGTGTACTTCGACACGTAGCGCTTGATGCGGTGGTTGTCCCCCGCGGTGCCCTCGTCCTCGGGCAGCGGGCCGCGCTGACGCTTCATGGAGTCCGCGACCTGCCACGTGCGGATCAGCACCTCGCCGACGCGGCCCATCGCCTGGGAGTCGGAGGAGGTCATGGAGAAGATGCCCATGTCCTGCAGGACGTCCTCGGCCGCGATGGTCTCCTGGCGGATGCGGGAGTCAGCGAAGGCCACGTCCTCCGGCAGGTCCGCGTTCAGGTGATGCGCCACCATGAGCATGTCCACATGCTCCTCGACCGTGTTCGTCGTGTACGGCAGGGTCGGGTTGGTGGAGGCGGGCAGGATGTTCGGGTACTGCGCCAGCTCGATGATGTCCGGGGCGTGGCCGCCGCCGGCGCCCTCGGTGTGGAACGTGTGGATCACGCGGCCGTCGATCGCGGCGCGGGTGTCCTCCACGAAGCCGGACTCGTTGAGGGTGTCCGTGTGGATGGCCACCTGGACGTCGTACTCGTCCGCCACCTGCAGGGCGGTGTTGATGGACGACGGCGTGGCGCCCCAGTCCTCGTGGACCTTCAGGCCGATGGCGCCGGCACGGATCTGCTCGGCCATCGGGGAGATGGAGGAGCCGTGGCCCTTGCCGAGCAGGCCGAAGTTCATGGGCCAGTGCTCGAACGAGCGGAGCATGGTGTGGATGTTCCACTCGCCGGGGGTGATGGTGGTGGCCTTCGACGACTCGGAGGGACCGGTGCCGCCGCCGATCATGGTGGTCAGACCGGAGGAGAGCGCGGTCTCGATCTGGTCCGGGCTGATGAAGTGCACGTGGGTATCGATGCCGCCGGCGGTGAGGATCTTGCCCTCGCCGGAGATGACGTCGGTGGCCACCCCGATCACGATGTCTACGCCGTCCATGGTGTGTGGGTTGCCGGCCTTGCCGATGGCCACGATGTGCGCGTCGCGCACGGCGATGTCGGCCTTGTAGATGCCGGTCCAGTCGATGACCACGACGTTGGTGATCACCAGGTCGGGGACGCCGACGTCGCGGACGAGCTGGCTGTTCTGGCCCATCCCGTCGCGGATGACCTTGCCGCCGCCGAAGACGGCCTCCTCGCCGGGCGTGGTCAGGTCCTCCTCGACGACGGCGAACAGCTCGGTGTCCGCCAGGCGGATCGCGTCGCCGGTGGTGGGTCCGTAGAGGCTCGCATACTGCTCGCGGCTGATCTCGAAGCTCATGGTGTGTGTCCTCTCTGCGGACTCAGCGGGTCTCGTTGTCGAAGCCGGCGCGTTCCTTCAGCGGCGACGGGGCGTCGCCCGCGGCGGACTCGTGACGGGCCGGGGTGGCGGGAGCGGCGGGCGCGGCGTGGAGGCCGGCTGCCTCGTGGGGGTCGAGCGAACCGTCGACCATGTCCCGGAAGCCGTAGACGACGCGGTCGCCGCCGAGGGGGATGAGCTTGACGGTGGTCTCGTCGCCGGGCTCGAGCCGCACGGCGGTGCCGGCCGGGATGTCCAGGCGGCAGCCGAGGGCGGCCTGACGGTCGAAGTCGAGGGCGCGGTTGGCCTCGGCGAAGTGGAAGTGCGAGCCGACCTGCACGGGGCGGTCGCCCCGGTTGGTGACGGACAGCTCGACAGCCTCGCGGCCGCGGTTGCAGACGACGGGGGCGTCGGCGAGGACGTACTCTCCGGGCTTCATGGTCTCCTCCTGGGTCCGGTTCAGCGGATGGGGTCGTGGACGGTGACGAGCTTGGTGCCGTCGGGGAAGGTCGCCTCGACCTGGACCATCGAGATCATGTCGGCCACGCCCTCCTGGACGTCGTCGACGGTGAGGATGGTGCTGCCCCAGCTCATGAGGTCGGCGACGCTGCGGCCGTCGCGCGCGCCCTCCATCAGCTCATAGGTGATGATCGCGATCGCCTCCGGATGGTTCAGCTTGAGGCCGCGCTGCTGGCGACGGCGCGCCAGGTCGGCGGCCACCACCACCAGGAGCTTCTCGAGGTCCTTGGGCTGCAGATGCATGTGTGCTCCTTCATGAGGTGTGCCCGGCGGGGTCGGAACGGCCCACGTACGGGCACATGGGTCTGCCATGAGTTTGGTTGACACGAGTTATCAGGCGGCGGCAGCCGCC
>ERZ782914.389-NODE-389-length-12871-cov-34.512094_pt1 | contig 12871 bp, 9 predicted proteins | sample MGYA00375948_ERZ782914 | MGnify/ENA primary metagenome ERZ782914 (study PRJEB29894, sample SAMN03576417) | human skin metagenome | biome: human skin; feature: left retroauricular crease; material: organic_material | host: Homo sapiens | place: Italy: Trento...
TGGGAATCGACACCGCGCCATTCAACCCCAAGGATATCAGCCGGTTCATGTACTTTCGCGGTGACATGATTCGAAACACCGACACGCTGATCATTGACGAGATTTCCATGCTCCCGGCCCACCTCTTCACCAAACTGGATGCCGAGTTCAAATTCTTCCGGGGCAACAATGAGCCTTTCGGTGGTATGCAGATCATCGCTTCCGGAGACTTCCAGCAGTTGCCCCCCGTTGACCGTGACGAGGGCGTGGACAACCGATTCTGCATCCTCACCGACGCATGGAAGGATGCCGATTTCTCCTACTGTTACTTGGACCATCTCTACCGTTCCACCGATACGAAACTTTCCACCATTCTTGATGAAATTGCCCGTGGAGAAGTGAGCGAGGAATCCAAGAACATCCTCCTGTCCAAGCGTGGCAACCCCCCAAAGGGACCCTACATCCAACTGTTCACCACCAACCGCAATGTGGACCGATACAACGCGAAGAAGCTTGAGAAGAATCCCGCCGAGGAAAAAGTTTTCTTTTCGCGCGGTCAGGGTTCGGGCAAGAAGATTTCCCAGCTCATGAAGCAGCAGAGAATCCCCGGTGAAGTGACTCTCAAAGCGGGGGCAACAGTCATGCTCACAGCCAATCTCAACGACGATGGAGTAGTGAACGGCTCCATTGGTGAGGTCGTCGGATTCACCAAGGACAAATTCACTCAGAAGGAATTTGTTGTGGTCGACTTTGAAGGCCAATTCGTCTCCGTTGGGCAGTACCGTTACGACCTCAAGGAAAACGTGCGCGACGAGAAGACTGGCAAGAAGCGAGAAGTCAATGTTGCCACCGTCTACCAGATTCCCCTCAAACTCGGATATGCCATCACAGTGCACAAGTCTCAGGGGCAGACATTCAACTCCGTCGTGTGTGATCTTTCCCAATGTTTCACTCCGGGGTTGGGATACGTCGCCCTGTCTCGCGTGCGCTCCATTGACGACCTCACACTGACTGGGTTCTCCGATTCGGCCTTGGAGGTGTCCGACGAGGCGCGCGAGATTTCTGCTCAAGCCAAGAAGAAGGCAAAGGAGGGGCGGGAGGAATTCAAGACGAACATTGGACGATACATGAAGGATTTGCACCTGTGAGCTACGCTTCGCTGCACAACCACTCCCACGCAAGCCTGCTGGATGGATTCGCCACGGTTGAAGAATATTGCGACGTGGCTCAGGAAGCGGGTCTCGCCGGATTTGGTCTCACCGATCACGGGTCCATTTCCCTGCTGTACCAGTTCATCGACACGTTCCGATCAGCCGGTATCACGCCTGTTCCCGGATGCGAGTTCTACATGGCCCCACAAAACCCTCAAGGAGCTGACGTCAATCATCCGGTTTTCTATGGTCCCGGAGGTGTCAAGGCGGGGCGTAATGATGTCGCGGGTAACGGTGCCTACACTCATCTGACCGTTCTCGCAATCAATGAGACTGGGTTGAAGAATCTTTTTGCCCTGTCCAAACTTTCCGCCGAGCACAAGTATGTCAAGCCCCGTATCGACTTTGACATGCTGGCCAATCACAACGAGGGTTTGGTGGTGTTCACGGGGTGTCCTTCCTCCGAGATGTCCATTCGTATTCTCCTTGACCAGTACGACGAAGCTCAACAGTGGGTGTCTCAACTCAAGGATGTCTTTGGCTCTGAGCGTCTTTTTGTCGAGGTGATGAACCATGGAATCGGCATTGAGAAAAAGCTTGTTCCGGGGCAGTTGATGATGGCGAAGCACATGGGGTTACGTTTGGTGGCCACGGATGATTCCCACTATGCACGCCGCAGTGACGCGAAACACCATGAGGAAATGTTGTGCATCCAGTCAGGTGCAAGAATGTCTGACAAGCCCGCAGATCAAGGTGGCCGTCGATTCACGTTCGCAGGGGACCAATACTACGTCAAGTCCGCTCATCACATGTCTTCCCTGTTCCCCGAGGATGATTTTCCGGGCGCACTGTCGAATACCCTGCTTGTCACTGAGATGGCGTCTGATCTCGCTGTGACATTCAATCCGCATCTCAGGCCATACCCCAAAGTTCCCGAGGGTTTTGAATCTGATGTGGAATATGTGAAACACCTTGTCAACGAAGGTTTTGTGCGTCGGTATGGTCATGAATCGCCAGAAATGAAAAAACGGGCCATTGATCGAGTCCACAAAGAGTTCGACATCATCTATTCGTCGGACTTCATTGGATATTTTGTCACCGTTGTGGATTATCTCAAATTTGGTCAAAGTTTCTCAATTTTCGATGATCAGGGGGAAATTGTGGCCAGTTCTCTTGGTGTGGGACGTGGATCGGTCGGTGGAAGTATCATTGCATATTTTTTGGGTATCTCCGACGTTGACCCACTGAAATATGGTCTGTACTTTGAGCGCTTCCTTTCTGCCGGTCGAGGAAGTACCTATGAGATTGCCTATGACGACGGAACAACGGAAAGAGTCAATGTGTCCGACACCAAGGTAGTCGACGGTCACAAGAAGTATGTGCACCAGTTGAAGGTGGGAGACAGTGTGTGCTAGAGTGCGTATGAAGCCGGTGTGGCGGAAATGGGATACGCGGCGCACTCAAAATGCGTTGTTCCTTCGTGAACGTGCAGGTTCGATTCCTGTCGCCGGCACTTGACTTGAAACAGAATCGGAAGGGCGGATATATACACATGGAGTTGTACAAACGTTACCGACCTCAGACATGGGGCGAATTGGTGGGGCAGGACAAGGTAGCTCGGTCTCTCCAGTCGGCGGTGAAGCATGACCACGTTCCCACTGCCTATCTTTTTTCCGGGCCACGTGGATGCGGAAAAACCAGCGCTGCCCTCATTCTTGCCAAGGCCGTCAACTGCGAGAATCCTGTTGATGGCAATCCGTGCAACAAGTGTGACACATGCCGATCTATTGACAATGGGACTCAACCGGGAGTGACATATATCTCGGCGGCACAGAACAGCAGCGTCGACGGTATCAGGGATTTGGTGTCCAAGGCGCGGCTGAGTATGCCCGTGAATCGTCAGGTTTTCATTCTTGACGAGGTGCACAATCTTCAAAAGGGATTCGAGGCATTGCTGATCCCTCTGGAAGAAAAAGACATGCCTGCTTTGTTCATTTTCTGCACGACGGAGATTGACAGAGTTCCCCGTACCATTCTTTCTCGGACCCAGCAGCGCAAGTTCCGGTTGGTGGATGCCGAAACAATGACTTCCCATGTTCGTAAGATATGTGATGCGGAGAATATTGATGTCGATGTTGTCTCCGCCGTGAAGATGGGGCGTGGATCGGTAAGGGACACATTGACTGCTGTGGAGACACTTGTCAGTCAGGAAGAATTTGATCCCTCCTTTGCACGAGAGGGAGAGTACATCACTGCGCTGTCTCATACGAATGCCACTGATCTTTTGACGGTGGTGGCCAAAATTGATTCCGACGGTACCGATTTTCGCGACTTTTCCGAAATGATTTTTGAAGATTTGCGAAATATGTTGTTAGCTTGTCGAAATGTTTCAGAAGAATTGATTGGTCCGCTCCCCGTTGACGATCCACACATTCTCCACGACGGTAAGGGCATTCTTGTGGCCATGAAGGAGCTGGGAGACGCCATAACAGGCATGTCTCAAGGTATGGACGGTAGAATCATGCTCGAAATTGCCTCCATGAAAATTATGAGCACGTTGAAGAAAATGTCTCGATGAAAAGAATCAAATCCATTCAGGTCGTCAAGCCCGGTTCCAACCCAGACATTGATTCCGATTTCAATACCCACTGCCGCGACAAGGTCATTGATTATGTGGCAGAAAAATACGGTCAGGACAATGTTTCAGGAATTGTCACCTTTCAGAAAATGGCTGCAAAGGCTTCATTCAAGTCCATGTGCACCATTTACGACATTCCCTTTTCTCAAGCCAACAAGATCACCAAACTCATTCCCGATCCCATAGAGGGGGTAGAGTGCCACATGTCCGACCTTGTTGACCCGGAATCGTCATGGTATGAGGATGGAGCCGACTTCCGTTCTGCTACCAACGATCCTAAATGGAAACCTATCATCGACGGTGCCTGCGCTATTGAGGGACGTTACAAGGCAAGCGGTGTCCATCCATGCGGGGTCCTCATTTCGTCGCACCCTCTCGATGAATCCGTTCCAGTGATGCACCACAATGGCATGGGGAGGTTGGTGTCTCAGTGGACGTATCCCGAATGTGAAAGTTTGGGACTCATCAAGTTTGACTTTCTTGGCCTCGACACGATTGACATTGTGCAGCGTACTGTTCAATTCATTATGGATGAGGGTAGAACGCCGCCCCATATGCCTCGAATCATTGCGGGAGACATGGATGATGAGGATACCTACAAGCTCATTTCGTCGGGGCAGACTGTCGGGGTTTTTCAGCTGGGTTCCGATCTTGTCATGAATTATCTCAAGGACATGAAGCCAACCCGTTTTGCCGACATTGTTGCAACCACCGCTTTGATGCGTCCGGGTCCGATGGGGATGGATTCACACACACACTATGCACGCCGAAAGAATGGGTTGGAGAAGGTAGAACCTATTCACCCGGATTTTTCAGGATCGCCGTTGGATGATATTTTGGGTCCGACATATGGGTTGTGCGTGTTTCAAGAGCAAGTGATGCAGATTACCAACAGGATCGCCGGAATGACACTGGCCGAAGGTGACCAGCTCCGCAAGGCCATGGGCAAGAAAAAGCTTGATGTCATGAACAAGATGAAACCCAAATTCTTCGATGGAGCGCAGAAGAATGGATACTCGAAGAACGCCGTTGAAGTTCTGTGGGGCACTATTGAGCCGTTCAGCAAGTATGCATTCAACAAGGCTCATTCCGTCGCCTATGCCATGACTGCTTATGAGGCCGCGTTTCTCAAGTCTCACTATCCGGTTGAGTTCATGTCGTCGCTGATCACCCAGAGCATTGATGACAAGAACAAGATGAAAATGTATCTCAAGGAAGCCCGGCGGATGGGGATCACAGTAGAGGTTCCCGATATCAACAAGGCTCAACCCCATACGTCCCCTCATGGTGATGTCATTGTTTTGGGAATGTCAACGGTCAAGAATGTCAGTCCTCAAACAGCGCAGTCCATAGCCGAGGAACGTTGTCACGGAGATTTCGCCGGTGTTGAGGATGTCGCCCAAAGAACTTCCCTGAACAAACAAGCCTTCACGTCGTTGGCACTTTCGGGAGCCTTTGACAGTTTTGGTCTCACTCGATCCGCTGTGGTGTCCTCCCTTGATGCCGTGTTGTCTCCAGCTGCGCGCGATGACAGTTTTTCCTTGTTTGACGATGCTCCAGTGTCCGTCGTTGATACCAATGTTCCCGAGTATCCTCATTTGGAAAAAATGCAACTGGAACTGGAGGCAACTGGAACATATCTCACCGGCCATCCCATGTCTCGCTGCAAGGACACCACCTCCATGAACTCACGAGGAACTTACCGGGTTATGCGGGTCGTGTCCGGTGTTCGCAAGAAGGGACGTCGCAAGAGTCTGTCCATTTCCACATCGGGAGCGCAGGGGGAGGAAGAGACGATGTTCCTTTCCGATGATGTGGTGAAGGCGATGGAGCGGTGGAAGGCTCGCAACCGGGTGAAGGCAACATATGTCAACGGTGGTGCAACAATTCCCGACGATGTGAGAGAATTGGCGTGCAGCGAGGGTCCCGTTGTTCCAGAGATTGTTCCGGGCAATATCTATGATCTGACCGTGAGGTTCTACCCCGGACGTGACGACAGAAAGGATCACTACACTGTTGAGTCAATCGTTCCCGTTCCCTTGGCAGATGACGGTACGCTCCCTTTGAGATTTCGGGTGAGGCGGGGAAGGTCAAAAAATATTTCTCAAACTGTGTCAAATTTCATGAAAAAATTGGCCAAACGTTTTCCGGGCGATTGTCATGTTTATTATGCCGAGGTTGATCCTATTGCGGGAGACGATGCAGAATATTGTCGTGCTCTGATTGACGGGATGGGGCAGGGCGAAGCAGATATTGACGTTTCTTCGTCTGGTGATATTTTTGGAAGAACTCCTCAGAAAACAGCAAAAAAGAAGAATCGCCGCGAACTGCCTGATCCTCACAATATGAAACTCACTCAAGAAACAAGGAATGAGGCTTTTTTGGCGGCATATTCTGATTACGTCGATACGGGGTTCACGGTAAGGAAGTGTGTGGAGGTGGAAGAAGCGTTGAGTAACATTTTTGGTGCAGAACGTGTTGATTTCGGGCGTTTTAAGGATGAGAGTTATGGCTGAGGATTCGCTTCCCGATCTGTCCGACGAAGATTTCGAGATTCCCGCCACAGATGAACTCCCCGACATGGACAACGACGTGGACGGAGGGTTCTCATGGGATGACGGCGAGAATTGGGATTTGGCCCCGTCCGTTGAGTCGGAGCCAAAAGAAGAACCATTGCACATTGATTTGCCTCCAGTGGTTGAGCCGCAAAAGCCCTCTGTCGAGCCTGAACACGAAGAACAGAAAACAGAGGAGACAAAACCCGAGAAGGAAAAGACTCCTCAGAAGAAAAAGAAGAATTTGACGACGAATCAAAAGATGATTGTCGCTGGAATAGTGCTGCTTGTTGTGGCGTTGTTCGGTAGTGCGCATTCCATTGGTGCCAGCGACCCGGTTGTTGCCGACTATCCCGATTCGGGTCAAGTAACATTGAGTGATTTTCAGTATGATTCGGGCAAGGCATCCGCTGTGGTGACAAACACGGGGGACAATATTGCGGAAACACATCCAGTATTGGAGATGTATGCCAAGAAGCCCGGTGCCATCTTCCACGAGGCCAAAGTGGGAGAGTGCGGTGTGCCCCCTATGAAGCTGGAAATAGGGCAGTCAAAGAAAGTTTCCTGCGACATTGACAAGAGCGGTTTCGTGCAGCGTGTCACAGGCAGGGTGTGAAGGAGTTATATGTCTATTCGTAGATTCAAGTTGCCAGAGGAGTTCGTCAAGAGGTATCAGGACAAGTCTCCTCAGTGGGGTTACATGGACGAAGCCGGTAATTCGATGGGTGAGATTACATTCTTGCGCAGTTACTCTCGGTTGAAGTCGGACGGGAGCAAGGAGACGTGGGCAGAAACGTGTCAGCGTGTCATTGAGGGCATGTTCACCATTCAGCGTGAGCATTGTTTCCGCAACCGTCTTCCGTGGGATTCTGCAAAGGCCCAGAGAACAGCTAGAGACGCCTATGATCGTTTGTTCTGCTTCAAGTGGATGCCTCCGGGTCGCGGTCTGGCAAATATGGGGACAGACTTTGTTATTGACGATTGGGATGGAACGCCGCTTCAGAATTGTGCCTTTGTCTCCACCAAACACGACCTTCCTGATGCCATACACTTCCTCATGCTGGCGTCGATGAATGGCGTAGGTGTTGGTCTCGATGTGGACGGAGGCTACTGCCATCGTGTCAAGGGTGCCAACGGAACAATCGAGTGGGTGATCCCGGATACTCGCGAAGGGTGGGCAGAGGCCCTTGAGTATCTTATTGTTGCTCACTTGGAGGGGAAACCCCGCCCCATCTTTGACTATTCCAAGATTCGTCCTGCCGGTGCCCTCATCGCTCGTTTTGGTGGTACAGCTTCCGGTCCTGATGCGCTTCATGAATTGTTGGACTGGTTGGACGGTTTGTTCGATGAGCGCAAAGGTGAGGTGTTGACAACTCGTGACATTGCGGATATCGCCAATCGAGTCGGATGTTGCGTAGTGTCTGGTTCCTCTCGTCGTTCTGCTGAGCTATTGCTGGGCAATTCCACTGATGAATACTTGTCGCTCAAGGATTATGGGCACATGGAGGGCGACACATGGGTTGAGGGACCTTCTGCTGATCGTCAGACTTTTGGTTGGATGTCGAATAACTCCGTTCGCGCTACCGTGGGGCAGGATTACGACGATTTGGCCAAAAAGACGGCAGTCAATGGGGAACCGGGTTATGTGTGGATGGACACGACGCGAGCCTTTGGACGCATGAAGGACAAGCGCGATGACAAGGACTATCGCGCTGCTGGGTTCAATCCTTGCGTAGAGCAACCTTTGGAGCCTCATGAACTGTGTTGTCTTGTTGAAACCTTCCCCACTCGTGCCGAATCTGTGACGGATTATCTCAAGACTCTCAAGGTTGCCTTCCTTTATGCTAAGTCGGTTACCTTGCTTCCCACGTTCTCGGAAAAGTCCAATGCCGTTATGGCGCGTAACCGTCGTATTGGACTGTCGCAAACAGGCATCTCCACCTATGTCGAGGACCACGGTATTGCTGCATGGCGTCAGCTGTGTGATGAAGGTTACAAGGAAGTCCAACGGCTCGACAACATATATTCCGACTGGCTGTGCGTGAGACCCAGTATTCGTACAACGACGGTGAAGCCTTCTGGAACGGTTTCTTTGTTGACGGGGGACTCTCCGGGCGTGCACTGGAATCCTGCGTCTGGCTACTACATTCGTCGTGTCACCATGCCGGACAACGAGCTTTTGGCTGCGGTGCGTGAGGCTGGATACGTCGTAGAGGAGTCGGTGTACTCCAAGGGGCAGTATGTTGTGGCCTTTCCTGTGAAGTCTCCTTTCAAGCGGTCGGAGAAGGATGTGACCATTTGGGAAAAGGTGGCTTTGGCTGCGGAGGCTCAGCATTGGTGGAGCGACAATTCCGTGAGTGTGACCGTTTCCTTCGATCCTGAAACAGAAGGCAAGCATATTCCGTGGATTTTGTCTCTGTATGAGGGGCGTGTGAAGGCGTTGTCGTTCCTGCCCATGAGTACTGGTGTCTATCCTCAGATGCCTTATGAAGAAATTACGGAAGAGAAGTATCGAGAGATGTGCGACAATTTGAAGCCATTGCCGCGCGATATTGTGTATGGCAGGGGTGATCAGGCATTGGGAGAACGTTTCTGCACTACCGACGCCTGTGAGATCAAAACGTATCGCAACAACAACGAAGGACGATGATTATGGCTGAACTTTTGGCTCTGGATGCTCGGGCTGATGAAAATTTCCGCAATGCTATTGGTGGGACAATTTTCCGAACTCCCGAGGATTTTGTCGAGTATTTCAATTCGGGGTTGATTAATCGCAGTTTTGGTGAGGTCAAGGAGACTGCTTCCAAGCTTGTCGATGTGTATTCCAATGTCAAGTTGCGCGGGAATCGAATTCATTTTGTCAGCGATGAAGAGGCTTATGTCGAGAAGATCAATGAGGTCTTTTCTCGATGGATTCCCGTGGTCCGTCTCAAGGAAGCTGTTCGCGGCTTAAATGGCGTCGTTTACATCCTTCAATCTGATCCTTCCGTAGCGCACATCCGGTCGGATGAAGGGGATAGCGATGTGGACAGCGAAAAGTTGTTCGTTGATTTCTCTGATGCTCAAGCTATCTTCGACTCCTACTCCTCTCATCGGGATCGCGAACTGGAAGAAGGGACGGTAATTTTCTCTGTGTCCGACATTGAGAACATTGATACCAGCTTCTTCGAACGTATGTACCAAATTACTCCGCACTGATAGACTCACTTTCAAGTTCCCCGGCTCTCTGCTCCTCCCTGAGTGGTTTGCCGGGGTTTTTGTATGTTGCACAACGATGTGTTACCATGGACTCATCCAAAAGGAGAGGAACAATGGAAAAGATTAGTACACAGATTCAAGCTGATTTGCTGCGCGAGGGAGACAGTCACATCGTCGTGTCTGCTCATGGGAACATTTCACTTCCTAGGGGTTGCACCGATGTCATTGTGTTGTCTGGCGAGGTGGAGGCCCGAGACGCAGAGATTACAGCCCGTGGTGCCTCCGAGATTCATGCTCACGGCGAGAGTCGGGTGAGTCTTCTTGATTGGGCACAGTGCGATGTCACGGACCATACTTACGTTGAGGCATATGAACATTCCGATGTCAAGCTGCGAGACAAGTCGTTCTGTCAAGCTCATGACAATTCCCGCGTCCATGTGTATGATTCGTCGTCGTGTGAGGCGTTCGACATGTCTTCTATCGTAAGCAGCGATGAGGGGCATGTCATTGCTCATGATCGTTCGCAAAGCATCCTGTATGGCAATTCTCACGGGAGCTTCTACGACCAGTCTTCTCTCGCCGCTTTTGACAGTGCGGGGGTCAAAATTCGCGATACTGCCGTTGCGGATGTTTTTGATGCCGTGTCGGTTGTGGCCACTCAATCCAGCATTGTTCGTGTGGCCCAGAGTTACGGCAAGGACTCTCAAGAAATTTTTGCCAGTTCTCATGCGTCGGTGATTTTGTGCGACAATTCTACAGCCACGGTATCGGGAGGCCATGTGGTCAATATTGGTAGCGTGGAGGATTGGTGTGATTATCATGGACTTGACACGACTAATGGAATTGTGACTTTGTATCCTAAGTGTGGAGAGGGAGAAAAGTTCACACCCTTTAGAGACGAATCCATTGAAGCTACAATGATTCCAGTGTCGTCGTTGAAAATTGTCGATCTTAATACCGTGAAGGAGTCGTGAATCATGGATAATGTGATCAGGACCAAGAGTGATGTTGACCGCCTTATCGGGAGTGTTGCTGATGTTGTTGTTCGGGCCGATGACGATACGCGGCTTTATCTCGGCCATCGTTTCAATTCCGTTCAGGTGTATTCCGGGGGAGTTCGCGTAACCGGAAATACTTGTGTTCGCGCCTATGGAAAAGCGGATATTGATGCTTATGGACAATGCAGTGTTTATCTTTCGGAAAAGTCTCGCGCTTGTGTGAATGGGCATTGTTATGTGGAGGCTTATGACGAATCTTCAGTTTTTGCCGACGGGTTCGCTGTTGTTTGCCTAAAGGGGAACTCAAAGGCCCGTGTCCGTGGCCATGTGAATTGCGACGCCTTTTTTAACTCTCAGGTGATCGCAGAAGGAACTGCCACTGTTTCCTTGCTCAATTCGGCTACGGGAGAGTTCCACAATGATTCTCGGGGTTTCATGGCGGGCGGCAAGGCTGGATTCTTTGACCGTTCTCATGTTTTTGCTACAGGCGGAAATGTCTTTCTTTATGATTTTGCGCATGGTGATGTGTCGGGGAAGGCGGTGGTCAGGGCGTGTGACTGTTCGACGGTGAAGGCTGATAATGGCGCGCGCGTGGATGCTGGGTCGCATGTTGGTGTGGATGTTGTTCCGAATGCCTCTGTGGATGTTCGTGGTGGTCATGTTGTGGGCATTGAAACGGTGGATGACTGGCTGAGCTTTCACAATATAGAATGTGACGGGGATGGTTTGGCGAAGGTTTTTACCACCGAGGAGAACAGCACGGAGGTGTATGATCGTCGTTTGGATGATTCTTACGTACAGATTTTGATTAAACCCAATGATTTTGAAGTTTCTGGACAATGCTCCTTGCGGTGTCGTACAGATATTGACGATGCAACGGAGTTAATATATGACTAAGGATCTGGATACTGTAACCAATATGTATAGGTATCTTGATGACAACAAGGACAAACACACTCCGGAAGAATTGTCCAGTTACGCCAATACCCACTCGGAAAACAGAGACGCGGTATTTGCCTCTGGCCGATTTGATTATGCTGCCATCAACGAGGAATTACGCGCGGAGGCCATTGAGACGAGTGGTCGAAAGAATTTGCTTTACGATGATTTGACGTTGAACGATTGTATCGATTTTGTCATTGATCAGATTTTCGCAGGGGATTTTACCTATGACGATGCTGTGCGGGCCGTCAATATGCGTGACGGAGATTTTCTGCTCAAGTTGATGCACGAAGCCAAATACATTGATCCGTACCTCAATGGAGTGATTCTTGAGGACGTGGACAGCGACATTGTCAACAGCTTACGAAAATAACACAAAGTTTGACAAAGATCTTCTGGTGATGGGAATCGTTACGACACGTGTTTCCTTTTCTGTGCGGATTTTTGACTTTCATACGGTACTCTGATATTGTGAGGTACACAGGCAACAACGAAGGAGGTAGGTCATGGTGAACAATATACTAGCTGACCCTTCCTCCTCCGTGTATACCTCCAAGTTTTCCTATGAGATCTACTGGGGCGGCGAATGACCACTGAAACCGCCGTTCCGAAGTTGAGCAAGAATGATCCTGATGTCATTGTCCGGGCCTACAAATTTGCACTGAAACCGACTGCAATTCAAGAACGGAAACTTCGTCAACACACAGGTGCAGCAAGGTTTGTCTACAATTACCTCATTTCCCAGTGGCACGACGACATTCACACTCGTGCCGAAGAAAAAGAACGCGGTGTCCCTGAGAATGAATTGACGCCGTTCGCGTTCAAGCTGTCTGCCTATGATATGCACAATTATTGGAATCGCACCAAGCGTGAGTGCGCTCCGTGGTGGCTAGAAGTGTCAAAGGAGATTGGCAATGACGCGGCGGGGCGTGCCTATAACTCTATTAAGAACTGGCTTGATTCCAAGAGTGGGAAGCGCAGGGGTAGAAGAGTGGGCTTTCCCCGGTTCCACAAGCGAGGATACCACGAATCGTGTACATTCTCGACCGGGCCGCTTCGTGTCAACCCCGATCGTCATTCGGTGACATTACCTCGAATTGGGACCATCAAGACTTACGAGAACACGCGCGAATTGCAACGTAAAATCGCCAAAGGTACGGCAAGGATCATTCGGGCAACAATCTCGCGTGGGTTCAATTATTGGCACGTCTCCTTCACCGTGTACGAAAGGAAACGCATTCCCGAAACCCACCGAAACCCGGGGTCAGTCGTCGGAATCGACATGGGTGTAGGGGATCATGTCATCGTCGCGGCAAATCCTCACGGTGATGAGGTCATGCGCAGGGGACTGCCCACAACAATCTCCGACCATGACAAGAGAATTCGGCATCTACAGCGTAAAATGTCGCG
>ERZ782914.401-NODE-401-length-12612-cov-5.463009_pt1 | contig 12612 bp, 15 predicted proteins | sample MGYA00375948_ERZ782914 | MGnify/ENA primary metagenome ERZ782914 (study PRJEB29894, sample SAMN03576417) | human skin metagenome | biome: human skin; feature: left retroauricular crease; material: organic_material | host: Homo sapiens | place: Italy: Trento...
CCCACTGTGCCATGCACCGGGCCTGGGCTGTGCGTACCCATGAGGTGCGGGTCAACCGGGACACCTGCGAGACGGTCGCAAAGATTCTCCAGACGTCGGTGATCCACTGAGATGAAGGTGTGACCTCGAGGAGGCCCGATGCCCCGGACGAATGTGACGACCTACAGCATCATCATTGCCTACAATGTGTTCACGCTTGTCGGGGGCTTCGCCCTGGACTGGCCGATGGGAAATGTCCTGCTGCTCGCATGGGCTGAGACCGTCATGTTCGTCGTTGGTGGCACGGCAGCCAACGCGCGTCTGCGATGGCAGTCGCGACATGGTGGACGAAAGATTTGTGACGACTTCGCGGTGGCGACCGTTGACAACGCAACCTTGAACAGTGCTCTTGAGCACCCGGCCAGTTTCTTCTTCAGGGATCTCATCTTCTGCTTGGGTCATCTGGGTCTGGCCGGCTGGATCGCGGTATGGATAGGTGTCAGCCTCTCCGCCACGGCTTTCTGGGTTCCGTTGGGGTTGGCGGTTTTTCGGCATCTCACCGAAGAGTTCACCGATTCGTTGGCTGATCCGTACGTGCGTCGTGCCAAGGATCTGCGGGCTGCACATGACACCGATCGGAGAGTCTTCACTCAGCACTTCTTCGTCTTCGCCTCTTGGGGCCTCATGATCTTCCTGTCTGTCCACGGGCTCTCACACGTTCTTGTCCTGGGCATGGTCGGGTTGTACGTCGTGTTGAAGACCTTTGTCGAGGTGCAGATCACGTGGTCTCGAGATCACACCGTCAGCGTTGACCAAGCACGCGCTGCCCGTGTCGAGAAGCTCATGAGCGGCCACTGACGTTCCACTGCACACATTCGATCTGTCCGTCGTGCAGGGGACGCAATTTTGGGATTGCCCCCAGTTTGGTGTATCTGCCAGAGCTTTCTGTCATGCCGTCCCTGACCCCGTGTCCGTGATGTTGTCACCATCGAGCCTCAGATTCTCTGGTGGGTCTTGCTTGGGTCTTGGGGCCCACCGTCCAAGTCCGTCATCCTCCTAATATGGCAACAGTGTTGAGTGCTGTGGACGGTCCGGTCGCCGCCTGCGTGGGTGCGATGGGAGGGGTACTCGAAGGGGTGCTCATCTTGGCCTTTGTCACACCCGAGCGGTATCGGAGGTCCGACGAGGTCGATGCTCCGGTGCGCGACCGTCGTTGGGTACCCGTCTGGACGGTGCTCGCCTGCGTCGCCATTGCAGTCTCGTGGCGGACCTCCCCGGTGTTCATGACAATTCTGCTGGTCTGGATGGCGCCGATGGTCGCCGCCTGCGTCGTTGACGTTGACGTCCACCGGCTGCCGGATGTTCTCACCCTTTCGATGTTCGTGGTCCTCGCGGTCTGTTTGGCAGCACTGGCGGTGTCCACCTCATCCTGGCCGGCGTTGGGTCGTGCGTTCTGCGCTGCAGCGATCGTCCTTGTCGTCTTCCTCTTGCTCGGTCTGGTTGGTGGGGGAGCCGGTATGGGCATGGGGGACGTCAAGCTGTCTGCATCGATTGGCTTGGTCATGGGGTATTTGTCGTGGGTGCACGTCTTCTTCGCCGTGCTGGCTGCTGCTCTCATCGGTTCGGTGTGGGGACTGGGCCTGCGCATCGTTCGAGGACGTGAGGCCTCCCTCGAGTTCGCCTTTGGCCCGCACTTGGTTGCAGGAGCCCAGCTGGTTCTTGTCCTCCCCGTTGTGGCGGGAGTATGGACATGAACCTCCGGCGCAGTTTCAGGATGTCGATCCTCAATGACGTTGCCCGGATGGCTCAGCCCTCACGCGCAAGTAGGCGACCGAAGTGGACGAGCAACGCGACACCGAGCAGTCCAATACCGGCGAGCGTGACGACGAGGGCTCGGAAGGGCACGCCGACTCTCACCGGTAGGACCCACACCGCTCCGGTGTCGACTGCGAATCCTGAACAGTCCAAGGTTTCGTTGCCCTTGGTCGTTCCGAGACTCAGTACCGGGCGAAGGGCAGTGTTTTCGCGAGCTCGCTCACCGATCGACGGATCGGCGGGGGAGACTACTCTCTCCGTCGTTGAGTTGCGGGTCAGCGTACATGACAGGATGCTTTCCTGCTCGCTCGAGCCGAACTCGATGCTCTTGTCGACGAACACCGCTTGGCCCCTCGAGAGGGGCGGGGACCGATGCAGGTGGACGGTCGATCTGGGGCTCACATGGATGTCGTCGGTCTCCGGTAGGCTCCACGCTGCGATTCCCAGGGCGAGCAGGAGGACCGAGCCGATCAAGGTCACGATGGTGACGGCGAGTCTGGTTCGTTGCACGCGGCGTGAGTTTGTGAACCGCCACTTGCCCCGGCGGTGGGCTATGGTACTCGATCGATCCATCGGTGATCCTGTTCCGCAAGGTGGAGCCGACACGACCATACCGGACGGGTGGGCCTGTACCGCGAGTGTGGGGGATTCTGTTGCTGTGCCCCCTTCGCATCGGGGGCTCCCACATCGTATAAAATCCTTGTCGGTTTCGGAGAAGAAGGCCTTGAGCCAGTTCTCAGGTGTTTTGCCGGGGCTATGTGTGGTTGTGTCCCACGAATCACTTCAGCTCGATCAATCCAGTATGGCAAGGAGCCTTGTCGATCATGAGTGATGTTTTCATCGTTGCAGAACCGCACCCTTTCCGGTCGGCGCTGTCCTCTTGGCACGATGACGACCCGTTCGTGCTCGTCATGGGAATCGACGACCCCAGTGCCTTGGCTTCGTGGATGCGCACCCATGATGCCAGCGGCGTCGTGGTCGTGCATCGCAGATCTGTGGACCGGCAGGCGCGCTTGGTGGCGACCGTGGCATCTGGTGCCGTCCCACACGTTCCCGTGGTGAGGGTGGCTCATAGGGCGTCGGCTCTTGCTGCAGCCCTTGCCTCCCGAGCAGTGGCCTCCCGTCGTGGCTCCTTGGCCTCGAAGGTTGAGCAGCTTGAGTACCTTCTATCAACCTCGCGGTCCGGGGTGATCCTCTCGTCGGTTGCTGGCTTGCGGGACCCCGCTCCGGGGCTCGGTCGGCATCTGGCCTCACTCATGCCGTGGGGCGGCCCCTACACCGTCCAGTTCGCTCCAACCGTTCGATTCGGTCGGGGCCCTCATCCCGACGTGTTGTCGGACGGAGGGGTTGGCCCTTGGTCCGTGACCGACGGTGACGGGCCACTTGTCGGCTCACTCCAGTCGGCGATGGTTGAGCGTCCGGTCATTGACGTGCGAGCCGAGTACGGCAGTCGAGGTCGGGAGTTCGCCTGCCTCGGCTGGTCCAACGATAAGCGTGGGATTGCTGGACGATGCCCCGCGTGCGGTGCCTACTGTCTCTCGTCGGTGTGCCCTGTCTGTCATGTCCATGTCCTCGCTCAGGAGAATGTCGCGTGAATCCTCGTCAACGTCGTGGTCTCATTTACCTGCTCATCGCTGCCGTCGTCGCTGTGGCAACCTTCCTCACGGTGACGAAATACGTCGCCTCCGTCAACAGCCAGGTTGGTTCCAGGGTGACGGTGTATCGGGCCAAGACCGCGATCACCCCGTACACTCCCCTGTCGGAGTCCCTTCTCGAGCCGGTCGAGGTGCCTCGCCGATGGACCTCGGACTCCTCGGTGGTCAGTCTGTCGGATCTTACAGGACGCCGGATCGGGTTCAAGGTGGAGGCCGGCACCGTCATCACCCGGGACATGCTCATCGCACCATCCGACCTCAACCCGGACGAACGGGAGATCGCCATCAACGTCAACGCGGTCACCGGGGTTGCAGGTCGGGTCAAACCGGGGGATCGGGTCGACATCTACGCGGTGTTCGCCGATGTCCCCGGTCTGCCCAAATCGGTACGAGTCCTCACCCGCAACATCCGTGTCGTGTCGATCGCGGGGAAGATGAACGTTGCCGGGCAGTCAGGCAACGGCATTGCCGAGACGGAGGTCATCCCGGTGACCTTGGCCCTCACCCCCAATGATGCGACTGCGGTGACCTATGCCGCAGCTTTCGCCAAGGAAGTTCGCCTCGTGGCGCTGCCCACCGACACAGGGGCCAATCGCAATGGTGAAAAGAGTGAGTACGACGCCTCCAGCCTCGGCGGCGAGGCCGTTCCGGAGGGGAAGCGATGAGCACCGCCATCATTTGCCATACAGATCAGAACGTCGTCGGGGACCTGCAGACCGTATTGTCCGAGATGCCGGACCTCGTCGTCAGCCACGTCGTCACCAGTACCGTCGAACTACGCAAGATAGTTGACAGAGATGCTCCCGATCTCGTCCTCATCGGTGACCAGACCGGTCCCGACCCGGTCGAGGACGTGTGCCGAGCGTTCTTGTCGACCCATCCGAGCACTGCCGTCGTCCAGGTGCTTGCTCAGCGGTCGCCCCAGTTAGCCTTGCGAGCCATGGAATCGGGGGCGCGAGGGGTCATCAGCCAGCCTTTTGTCTTCGAGGACGTCTCCGAGCGTGTCTCCAATGCCTTGGAGTACGTCGAGACGATGCGCAGGGTCATCGCGGGCACTGCTGCCAAGCGTCGACGCCGTGGCCGTCTGGTGTGCGTTGCCGGAGCCAAGGGTGGGGTCGGGGCAACGACTCTCGCCGTCCACATGGCGATCGATTTCTTGCGAATCCATCCCAACTCGAGGGTGTGTGTCGTTGACGCAGACGTTGAGAAGGGAGATGTGGCCGCGCTGCTCGACATCCGCCAGTCCGTCTCCATCGCCGACATCGCCAAGGTTTCCTCGGACCTCTCTGTCGCCACGGTCATGGATGCCGTCATCCAGCACGAGAGCGGCATCCATGTCATGCTGGCCCCGAACGATGTGCGTGAGTCGGACTACATCACCCCGGAAGCCATTCACACTGTGCTGGAATTGCTTCGGTTGGAGTTTCCGCTCGTCATCGTCGACGCCGGTGGACACGTATCCCCGAGCCAGGCAGCAGTCGCTCAGATGGCCGATGAGATGGTCGTCGTGACGACGCCTGATGCCATGGTCATGCGCGCCTTCCGCAAACGGGCGGCGGCCTGGGAATCCTTGGGGGTCCGTGACGAGGCTGCGCTCAAGGTCGTCATCAACAAGGTTGACAAAAGATCGGTCTTCCCAGCCTCGGCGGTGCCCAAGCTCACGGTGGCCAACGTGCTCGACGTCATGTTGCCGTTCATGCCCAGGGCTCTTGAGGTGGCCTCGAACGATCGCGATCCACGAGCGCTCACCGAGGTGTCATGGTGGCGGCTCATCTCGGAGCTGCGACACGGGATCGGTGCAGAAGTCGACGGCGCGGAAGAGATCGCTCCCTCCTCGGCGTCGGCTCAGCGCCGACGGGTCCTTCCATGGGGCGGTCGACCGGTCGGTCCGGGGCGTAGATCAGCCAAACGAACAACCGACGAGGATGGGGATGCACAATGGCAACGGCAGTGACAACGGATTCCGGGGTTCTGCACCGGGACGACAGGGGCTCGGTGGCTCTGGAGGACATCGGCATTCTGCCGATCATCCTGCTGGTCGTGCTCGCGGGGTGGCAGATGATGGTGCTCGGCATCTCCGACGTCATGGGCGGGCGTGCAGCCGCCGCAGCGGCGCGGGAGTACGCAGTCACAGGTTCCCTTTCCTCGGCCACTGCCAAGGCTAGGCAGGCCCTGCCAGCTCCCTTTAACAACATCACCGTCAGTGGTGGTGAATCCATCACTGTGCGGTTGCGGGTGCCCGGATCACTCACTGGCGTATGGGGAGTCATGGACGTTGTCGAAACTTCGAAGAACGTCGTGGAGGAACCTCGATGAGTGCCCGTACCGAGCTTAGACATCTGCTGCGCGACGACCGAGGGGGAGCGGCCATTGAGTGCATAGGGCTTCTCCCGCTGTTCCTGATCTCGGCGATCGCCGCGATACAGATCGGCTTGGCGGGGTGGGCCTCGGTCGAGACCGAGTACGCCGCTCGCGATGCTGCACGGGCCGCAACTCTCGGGCAGGATTCAACTGCGGCGGCACAGGCCTCGCTGACCGGCCGTCTCCACGTCCAGTCGATGTCGGTCGGGGGAGCCGACAGCTGCCGGGTGAAGTTGACGGTTCGGGTGCCGTCCCTCGTCGGTTTCCAGATGGGGACGGTGACCCGCACTGCGGAGATGCCGAGGTTGCACCCATGAGGTCCTATGCAGCCTTCGAGGATTCTCGACCGGCCACTGCCCAAGCGAATGACCAGCGTGAGTCCTTGGTGTCGGTCTTCCGCCGTCTTCTCCTCGAGGAGGTTGACCTGGGTGAGCTCTCCAAGCTTGACACGGCTCAGCGCAAGGTACGCCTGGAACGGGTCATCGCCCACCTCGTCTCGCGCGAGGGAGTCATCCTATCGACCTCGCAGCGCAACCAGCTGGTACGTCGCGTCGTTGACGAGGCCGTCGGCCTGGGTGTGCTCGAACCGATCCTCTCTGATCCGGGCGTGAGCGAGATCATGATCAACGGGTACCAGACGATCTACGTCGAGCGGGCCGGTCGGCTCGAGTTGTGGCCAAGCGCCTTCAGCTCCGAGGACCAACTCATGCAGTCCATCGACCGGATCGTCTCGACCGTCAACCGCCGGGTCGACGAGTCCAGCCCCATGGTCGACGCTCGGCTGCCCCCAGATCCCCGCATGCCCCGTGGTGCCCGCGTCAACGTCGTCCTGCCCCCGCTGGCGCTCAACGGTCCGACGGTGACGATCCGTCTCTTCCCGCAGGCGTTGAGCCTGGAGACGTTGGTCGAGAAGAAGTCCCTCGACCTGATGACTGCTCGGCTACTGCGCTCCTTCGTCCAAGCTCGGCTCAACATCATCGTCTCGGGAGGTACTGGTTCGGGCAAGACGACGCTGCTCAACGCCTTGTCCAGCTTCATCGACCCCGCTGAGCGCATCGTCACCATCGAGGATGCCGCCGAGCTCACCCTCGATCAGCCGCACACCATCCGATTGGAGACCCGCCCGGCCAACGTCGAGGGAGGTGGACAGGTAACGATCCGTGATCTTGTTCGCAACTCCCTGCGCATGCGACCTGATCGCATCATCGTCGGTGAGTGCCGTGGTGGGGAGGCACTCGACATGCTTCAGGCCATGAACACCGGTCACGAAGGATCTCTCACGACCGTACACGCCAACTCACCTGAGGATGCTCTCGTGAGGCTTGAGACCCTTGCCTCGATGAGTGACGTCGACATGCCCTTTCAAGCCCTCCACGATCAGGTCAACTCCGCCATAGACATCATCGTCCAGCTCCAGCGCACCAGCGACGGTGCCCGACGGGTGACCTCCGTCACCTACGTGTCAAGTCGACGTCAGGAATCCTTCCGTCTGGAACCGATCATGGAATGGATCCACTCGGACGACAACCCCCATGAAGGTGACTTTCGCACCCACGAAATGCCCAGTGGCCTGCGGGCGCGAATGGCTGCCTCCGGAATCTCGATGAACTGACAGGAGATCGCATGACATGGTTCTGGCTCATCCTGGCCGAGGGGGTGCTCATCGTCGGGCTCGTCCTCCTGGCGATGCGTGACTTCCTGTGGACCGCAGGTCAGCGGCACCGGGCGGTCAGTGGTGGAGCACCACCCGCCGTGCTACGGCCAGGGACCGTCGTCGGCGGCCTCAACTCGCGGTTCGTGCGTACCCGCCCGGGTCGATGGCTCGCCAGGGAACTCGAACTCGGTGGGATCACGTGGCCGCCTGCCCGCGTTGCTGCTGCGACGATCCTGGTATCCCTGTTGGTGGCCGTGGTCTTCTACCGATTCCTTGCCCCCGCCTTCGCGGTGCTCGGCGTCGTCCTCGGAATGGCGGGATTGTGGGAGTTCGTGCGGCGAGCCCAGCAGCGCCGCACGGTCAGGTTCGTCAGCCAACTTCCCGAGCTCGCACGGTTGCTGGCCAATGCCAGCCACGCCGGGCTCTCCCTTCCCACCGCAATCGCGATGGTTTCCGAGGAGCTTGGTGAGCCGGCTCGCTCCGAGTTCGCCCAGGTCGAGAGCAGGTTGAAGTTCGGGGCTTCTCTGCAGTCGGCACTCGACGAGCTCACCTCCCATGTGAAGTCCCGTGAGGTGTCGGTGCTCATGTCGACCTTGGTCGTCTCGTCGCGCAGTGGTGGGTCGCTCGTCACGGCCCTGCGCAACATTGCCGATTCCTTGGAGGAGCGCAAGGAGACTCGTCGGGAGGTGACGACGATCCTGTCCCAGTCCTTGGCCACGGCATATCTCATCATCGTCATTGGTCTGGGACTGTTGATCGCTCTCAATTTTTTCAACCCCGGAACGGTGGAGCTCATGACCCACTCCCACATCGGCCGGATCTGTCTCGTCGTTGGGCTGTCGCTCTTCGCGGTGGGTTTCGTGGTCATCCGCCAGATGACGAAGGTGAAGCTGTGAGTTCCCTCATCCTTGGTTCCATCCCCGGGATCGTGGCCCTTGGCATTGTCCTCCTCGTGATGCGCGGCATCTATCTGGCTGTGTCAGACCCTTCGGAGGCTCTGGACCTGGACGAGGTGGCCCTGCTCAAGAAGGTCGAACGTGATCGACGTGCTGGCCCGTTGGAGTTCCTTGCCCTGAAGATCCTGCCTACGGTCCGCAATGCGCTTCCTGCGCGGGTTGTCTCCTGGATACAGCGTCAGGTCAATGCCGCTGGTCGACCCGACGGGATGACCGTCGACACCGTCCTCACCGACATCCTCAGGTGGGCCATCCTCGTCGTCCCGTTGGCCGTCGTCCTCTTCGCTCGTGGTATGGGTATTGTCGCCTTACTCGCCCTGCTCATACCCATCGTCATCCCCCTTGGCAAGCTCACTGGTGACGTCAAGCGGCGTAGAGAACGTATCGACGACGATCTGCCGAGTTTCATGGATGTCTTGGCCGTGACAGTCACCGCGGGCATCGGATTCCGTCGCGCGCTCAGGACGGTGTCCGAGCGATACGGGGGTCCGCTCGCCGAGGAGATCCAGCTCACCCTTCAGCACATTGACAATGGGGCGAGCATGCGTCAGGCATTCATGGCCATGCGGGACCGGACCGGTTCGGAGGCGGTGAACGAGTTCGTCTCAGCATACATTCAGTCCGAGGAGCTCGGCGCGCCATTGGTCGACACCCTCAACCACATCGCTGGCGACATGAGGCGTTCGTCGGCCCAGAAGGCACGACAGCGGGCTGCTCGGATCGAGCCGAGAGTCTCCCTCGTCACGACGGTGGTCATGGTGCCCGGTATCATCGTCCTGCTCATCGGGGGATTGCTCATCGGTACCGGCATGTTGGACCAGGTATCGGGGTTGTTCAAATGAGTACGCAGAGGGGACAGTCCCAATTCGTTGAGCTCACCCGGGCCGCTCTGGCACTTCGCCTGCTGGCTGTCTTCATCGCGTTGCTCAGCCCTTCGGGGCTGGCCATGACGCCGTTGCAGATCACTTCCATCGTCGTCATCGTCGTGATGTCCATCCTCGAATTGAGGTTCCCCCAGTATCTGTCATTGTTGGCAGTCCACCCCATGTTTGCCCTTGCCGACCTGGCCGTTGTCACCGGCTTCGTCGCCGTGGCTGGAGCGCCCGGGGCCCTGCAGCTCACGGTGCTCACGACTGCCTTCCTCGTCGGTGTGTGGGTTGACCGGATCGGAGGTCTCATCTCCATGACCCTGCTCATTGCCCTGTACTTCTTGGGTATGGATGTGCAGGTCAGGCAGGACGGCGCGACGAACCTCACCATGCCCTTCATGCTTTTTGCCCTGTGGATACTGGGTCTGGTCATGCGCAAGTCCATTGATGACGAGATGCGCAGCTACAAGATCTTGCAGGCGAGCCTTTCTGCGGCCACCGCGGCCCAGGAGCGAGCCAAGCTCGCCACCGAGCTCCATGACAGCTTGGCCAAGACGATCCAGAGCGTGGCCCTGACGACCGCGATCATTCCTGCGGCGGTGGAGTCTGCCCCGCCTCGGGCAATCGCCGCGGCACGTCAGGTGCACCAGATGAGTACCCATGCCGTGGCCGAGCTGCGCGAGGTGATGTCCGGTTTGCGTGAGAACCCCACCGACCTCATCTTCGGGGAGGCCGTCATCGGGCTCGTCAGCACGTGGCAGTGTGCCGAGAACCGGGACGTCCGACTGGCCGTCGACAGGGATCTGACCCTCCAACGTTCGGATGTGCAGTTCGAGGTGCTCGCGGCGATCAACGAGTCTCTCGACAACATCGCCCAGCATGCCGGGGCATGTGACGTCGATGTCATCGTCAGCAAGGAGGGGCCGACCCTCACCGTCGTCGTGCGCGACACTGGCAATGGGTTCTCGGAGGCCGGGTTGAGGGCTTGTCAGCGTGCTGGACACCAAGGGGTTCTCGACGTCCAACGCCGTCTCGTGCGGGTCGGTGGGTTGGCCGACGTCTCCAGCGAGGTTGGGAGAGGGACGACGGTGACGATGGTCGTTCGTGACGAGCCTCTGGAGGAGCATGGGTGACAACGAGGTGACCACGGTGCTCGTGGTCGATGATTCAGCCGTCATGCGTCTGGGATTGTGTACCCTCTTGGAGCAGGACGATGCGATCAGTGTCGTGGGGGAGGCCGAGGACGGTCACACCGCCGTTCGTTGTGCGACCGAGCTTCGCCCCGACGTCATCCTGCTTGACATTCGGATGCCCGGGCAGGATGGGCTGTCGGTCCTTCCCCAGCTCGCTGCCGGGTCGACGGTCATCATGACGACCTTCACCGACGACCTTGGCTCGATCCGACGGGCCCTGGCCGAGGGAGCCGCCGGTTATCTCGTCCACGGCACCTTCGATGCCCAATCGCTGGGGGACATGATTCGCAGTGCTCAGGGCGGTGCGATGACTTTGGCCGCCTCAGTCGTGGATGTCCTGTCGGAGCAGGGGCGTCCCCCGATGGCGGGGCGGTCGCGGGTCCCGGACCTGACCATGGGGCTGAGCACTCGCCAGGCAGAGGTCATGGATCTCATCGCGGCCGGAAAGTCGAACAAGGAGATCAGCAAGACGCTGTTCCTGGCCGAGAAGACGGTGAAGAATCACATCAACCAGATCTTTGCGACCTTGGGGGTGACGACGAGGGCCCAGGCCATCGTGCTGTGGATCAATGGTTCCGGACCCGGTGGGCTTCCCTGAGATCGGTCCGTCATGGGTCCACAGTTGGGCCTTCAGACCCTGTGATCGAACAACTGGAATTCATAATGTCGGGTATGTCAGGTGACGGGCGAAAGCCGTCCAGGCCTTCCTCCGGACATCTTGAACGGAATTATTGTTGCCACAACTGGGAGGAAGTCATCATGAACGACATGATTCTCGCCACCACCGTCCGTACACAGCTTGCCCTCAAGTCCTTGGCCGGGAAACTCCACCAGGATCGCGGTGCCAGCGCCTTGGAGTATGTTGGAATGCTGCTCGTCGGTGCGGTCATTGTCTCTGCAGTCGCGACTGCTATCCAACCGGGAACCGTCAAGGGGTGGGTCGGAAGGGCCACCGGCGTGATCGATAAAATAAATCCACAGTGATCGATAAAATAAATCCGTGATCACGGATTGACTGATTATCGGGGGAAGAAATTCCCAGGGTTAGAGAGTAGGGATCCCCGAGAAGGGTCCGGTGCGGTGGATACCAAGGTATCCACCGCACCGTTGTGGAACGAAGCTCTGGCGACATTCAGCGTCGAACATAAATGACTTCAACAACACAGAAGGGAAGGCCCGGGCCAATGCCACGCCGCCGCGAGGAGGGACAGGCCAGTACTGCACTTCTCCTGTCATTCACGTTCGCTCTGCTCTTGGTTTCGCTGATGGCGATCCCGCGGCTCGCTAAGGCCGGTACCGAACGCACTGGGCTTGACGTCGCAGCGGATGCAGCGGCCTTGGCCGGGGCACAGCGAGTCCAGGAGATGCTGCCCCAGATCGTCGCTGACCATGCCCAGTCAGGCGGTGCGATTGCCGCCGTCGGATCCGTCGGATCGGATTCGGCAATCTCCTTCGCACAACGCAATGGGTCCCACGTCGTCTTCTACCAGTACACTCCCCAGGACGGTCGAGTCACTGTCACCGTGCAGAGTGACTCGGTGCAACAGAATGGGCAGCAGAACACCGCGCGTGCGGTTGCTGACACGGGTTTCGCCTTTGGTCGGGGCTGTACGGTGGATGTTGATCAGTCAGAGCCCGCGCCAGCACCGGCTCCGGGGCAGCCGTCGCCGCCTGCCTCGGGCCATCTTCGCTGCGAAGGGGTTGACATCGAGGTGGCGGTCGATGCCGAGGGAAGGGCAGCGATCAGGCTCGACTCGGACCGGTTGAGGAGGCTCCTTCTCCAAGGCCGTGAGGCATCCCTGGTCCGGTGACGGGTATGTCGGTGAAGTGGCGGACGAGCTTGGATTGGTGGGGTATTCTCATGGCCGTGCGTGGTGTTGGGTTTGTTGGTTTTCTTTGTGGTTGTGTTGGGGTTTTTGGTTCTGTGGTGGCTCCGGCGTGGGCTGGGGAGGATTCTCCTGTTTCGGTGCCGATTGTTGATGCGGTGGCGTTGAGTCCTCATGACCGGTCCAAGCGGAGGGGTGTGGAGCCAGGGTCGGTGGTTCTGGCGTTGCATGCGGTGCGGCGTCTGCCGCAGGCCAGTGTTGTCTATTATTCCTTGACTGTTGATGGGTCTGCTCATGGGTTGGA
>ERZ782914.403-NODE-403-length-12530-cov-7.670060_pt1 | contig 12530 bp, 8 predicted proteins | sample MGYA00375948_ERZ782914 | MGnify/ENA primary metagenome ERZ782914 (study PRJEB29894, sample SAMN03576417) | human skin metagenome | biome: human skin; feature: left retroauricular crease; material: organic_material | host: Homo sapiens | place: Italy: Trento...
AGTAAGACCCAAGCTCTGGATCAAACTAGCTACAAGACCGATTCCCACGGCTAGCAGTACATCCATCGCGCACGCTGCCCGGGCCGTCGGAACGCTAGAAGAAAAAACGTCGCCGCCGTGAAGAGCGGCGTGTGTGTGGAGTAGCGTCGTTCGGTTGCCCCGATGTGGGGCGGATGCACGCCCCGATTTTTATGTACCGCCCTGGGGGGCGACGGCCGTGACGCGTACGACGACGAGACGTTGCCACCACCCCATGGGGCCATCGCCGCCACCTCCAACGGCGTCGGCATCTTCTGCAGAAGCGCGCCCTATACCTTCCAAGGCACCGCGGCGCAGCAGCAGTATGACGCAGAGCGATCCGGGCGTGCTGAGCGCATCACTTCCGTCCTCATCGCTGCGCTCCTTGCCCGCCCGATACGCCGCCTGGAAGCAATCTACCCGGGCATTCCGTGCGATGCGCCATGAGGGAAGTATGCAGGTGACGCCTCCCTCGTCTCCTATGTCGATGCAGCCTCAGCCTCAGCCCGCGTTTGAGCCACTGGATGCCATGATACCCGCTGCTCTGCAGCATGGCGAGCCTTTGCTAAAAGTGACGCAGAACAAAGTAGCGCAGCGAATGTTTCGCGTCAGCCCCGAATCAGCATCGATCCTATGGGCCAGCAAGCGCGGTAACTTGGTGCATCTGTATGCTATTCGGGACGTCCGCGTGGGTGCATCGGCCCGGTCGTATCGCCAGTCACTGCAAATTTCCGATGAGCATGAAGCACGTTGGATCTCCATCATCTATCAAAATGATCGTGCATACAAAGCTGTACATATGATTGCACTATCAGACGAATCTCTTGCGCGGTGGCGCGATACGCTGCTCCGCGTTTTGGCACAGTGGCAGGCCCTGGTCTCTGGCCGCGTGACCGCATCGCGTGCCCAGTGCGAGTGGCTACATGCCTCGTGGGATTTGGATCGAGCGTTGGATGAGCGATCACTCATGCAGCTGTGTGAGCGCATGGGCCTGCAAATCAGCCGGCCTGAGCTGCGCGCCTTATTTGTGGAAGCGGACAAAGAGCGGCGTGGTACGCTGCACTTTGAGGCATTTCAGCACTTCGTGGCCGCACTCAAGCGACGACCTGACCTAGAGGAGGTGTACCATCGACTCCAGTCACACGGTCAGCTCACACTGGCCACCTTTATGGCGTTTGTGCGCTTGGAACAGGGCGAGTGGGCATCCACCGACGAGCATGTCGCACACATATTCCAGCGCTTTCGCGTGGACACACCCGATGGGTTTTGTGCGTACATGACGTCTCGGCAACATGGTGCGTACCACGCAGCGTATTCTGAGCCGACACTCGATGCGCCTTTGAGCAGCTACTTTATTTCGTCGAGTCATAATACCTATCTGGAGGGTGGTCAGTGGAAGGGAGACAGCACAGTCGAGGGCTACGTTCGCGCCTTGCTCCGCGGTGCACGATGCGTGGAACTGGACTGCTGGGACGGGCCAAGTGGCCAGCCCCAAGTCACGCATGGACATACGCTCACCAGCCGCGTGCCACTTGACGATGTCGTTGCGGCCATTGCGCAGTATGCCTTTGTATCCTCGCCCTATCCTCTTATTCTGTCGCTCGAAGTACACAATGACCTTGCTCAGCAGGAGGTGCTTGCCTCCATTTTACGCACGCAGCTAGGCGATATGCTTGTGACGGCACCACTCGAGGACGACGTGCCGGGCGTGTTGCCGAGCCCCGAGCAGCTGCGGTACCGCATCCTTGTCAAGTGCAAGGACTATGAATGGATTCACTCACAGACGCCGAACGAAGAGGATGAGTCGATGGGCTCGTCTGAAAACGCTGATTGGGACAGCGACTCGCTCCTAGAGCAGGCGCGGCACTTGGTACGGCTTGCCAGACCGAAACGCACTGGCAAAGTGGCGCGGCCTCTGAGTGGTGAGCTTGTGCGTTTGCTCGTGTACACCATCGGCGTGCCATGCCGTGGTCTGAACAAGAAAGAGCATTACGCGGTCGAGCACATGTTTTCCCTGTCAGAGCGATCGGCCGCGCGACTCATGCGCCAGAGCTACATGGATTTGGTCAAACACAATCTCACGCACCTTACGCGTGTGTACCCGTCCATGACCAAACTGAGCCGTCTGACCTCCAGCGCCAACTTCCGCCCCGTGGACATGTGGGCGTCTGGGTGCCAACTGGTGGCCCTGAATTGGCAAACGCACGACCAAGGCATGGCCCAGAACCTAGCGATGTTCGCCAACAGTGTAGGCTACGTGCGCAAACCCGACGCACTGCGTCTGCGCTCGCACGTCAAGAACGACGGGACCCTTTGCGTATCGTGCATCCTAACCATTGTCTCAGCTCAGCAGCTTCCGAATGTGCGTGCCACGGACGAGGCTCTCTGTCCCTTTGCCACCGTCGCTCTGGACGTGCCACACGAATGGGGCCGAGATGCTGTGCGCCTATCTGTGCCACTTGATGCATCCCCCGTGCGCCAGGTCCGCACACCAACTGTACGCTCAAACGGACTGATTCCCCTCTTCCAAACGCCAGTGGGTGTCGAGATACGTATGCCTGCCGGTGTCGATACCGCTGCCGTCCTGGCTCAGCGAACACGAAAGGAGCACATTCTACGCCAGGCAACTCGCGGCCTACTGGACTTGTGTTTCGTGCATGTGCAATTGTGGGATGAGCAGGTGAATGGCGCTGTGCCCCTGGCTACAAATACGTTCAGTCTTGGCCGCGTAGGGCACGGCTACCGACATTTGCCCCTGTACGACATGCAGCTCTCGCCGCTGGTGTACTCGACCTTGTTCATTCACACGGCCTATACCCATATTACCATATAGAAGCCAAGGTGTGACTCGTCCAGCTAAACTCACTACGGACGGCGGCTATCATTCTTTAGCCAACATTTTAGCTCAGGCTCGGGAAGGCCTGCTCGTCAGCGAGGTTCACAACGGGGCCCTGTCGACCACCGCGGCTGCGGTTGCTGCGCTCACCACGGTTACCGCCGCGACCAGCGCCACGACCGCCGCGACCACCACGAGCACCGCCGCGACCACCACGCCCACTGCCGCGCGTCGACGACGTGGACTCCGAGGCGTACGAAGGCAGGTCGATCTCAACGAGCTGCTTCTCCTTGCGGGGACGAGGAGCTTGCGACTTCTTCTCCTGGCCAGCAAAGTACGACTCGCCCTCACCACGCTCAAGACGCTGGCCGTACGACTCGTCTTCCTGGACGGTGCGAGGCGCACTAGCGGCGAGCTGCGGGCGCTTCTCAGCCTGCGACTTGAGGTACTCATCAAGCGTGAGTGTGTTGTCTTGCACGGGCTGCTGAGCCTCCTTCTCGGCCTTCACATCAGCAGCGTCTTCCTTCGCGAATTCCTCCGCATCCTCCTTGGCGTCCTCCTTGGAGTCTTTCTCGAGCTTCACAGCGCTGGCACCGTCCGTGCCACCCCAGCCCTGGCGTTGCGACTTGGCCGTCTCCTCACGACCCGTGCCAGAGTGGCGGTCAAACTGACGGCCACGGCCGCGCTGAGTGCCACGGCCACCACGGCCGCCACGTCCGCGGTCGCCACGGCTGCGACGCTCAGCACGCGAGTCACGCTGCTCCAAAAGAGGAGGCTCTTCATCCATGGACGCAGGTGCCGACTTGGGAGCCGATTGACGCGGCGCACCCGGCACGTAACGCTGCTGCTGAGGCTGCTGGGGCTTCTTGACGGCGGCCTGGGACGAAGCCTGCTGCGAGGGAACGTCCTCAGCACCGTCAACGCCAAGCAGTTGGAATGGGTTGTTCGAAGCAACCGACATGATCAATATAAATCAAACCGCTCGGAAGTGGGGCAAAGACCTTTCGTGCGCTTACGCTGGTTGTACCAAGAAAAGCGCTTGGGTCGGCAGAAGAAACCCCGAATTCGCCCCAGGCTTCCCTGCTGACTTACCTTTGCGTACCGCCAGCCACTTTCGAGCTGTACATATTTACCGAAATACCACATTCAGAAGCCGCAGTCGCAAGTCACATGACGATTTTCGCTCTGACTATAAAGCACCAAGCTGTCCACACAATCGCCCACATGGCGTGCTCGCACACACATAGAATGATAGTAAAAAGGCCCGTCTATACGCGCTGGTTGATTTTGCGATAGCGCTGGCGAGAGCACCATCTACATGGGACATAACTAAGGACACAGATCGCGTATCGCGCCATGCTACGCGTGCACGAATGCTGAACGCGTCTGGGGGAATACATACGCCGATATGCACACTCGCATCACCGCACACTTATTTAAAAGGCAGCTGCGTGAGGAGCCTGAGTGTATGCGGTAGTCTCTTGCGGCTGAACCGGCGCAGCGGGCTCGGCAGCAGGAGCGGCAGCCACAGGCTGGTTGCGCGACTCGGACATGGGGGCCGAGATAGGCTCGTCGTCCTTCGGCTCAAGGATGGTGACCGCGTCGGGCAGCGGGAATGGCCGACCAGAGCGACCCTCAGGATCCCAGCCGTGCATGATCTTCACACGAAGACCAAGCACACCCTGCTTCATAAGAACGTGACGGATGGCCTCGTCAACAAAGTCCTTGGCAGGCTGACCAGTGTGGATCATGAAGCCGTCCTTGAACTTCATGGCCTTGGCACGAGCACCGCGCACCTTACCCGAAATAACAACCTCACAGCCCTTGGCACCAGACTCCATCACGTAGCGGAGCACACCGTATGCGGCGCGGCGTACAGGCAGACCACCGAGCAGCTTGTTGCGGAGCGACTCGCACTGAGCCACAGCGTGAAGACCACGGTTGGCCACCTTCTCGGCGTAAAGCTCGAGCGAGCCCTCGGGGAAGCGGAAGCGCTGGCGCACGAGCGACGTCAGCTCACGAAGGCGGCGACCCTTGTCACCAAGCACCTCCTGCGTGTGCGTAGCGCGGATGATAATTTCCGTGCGGACGTGGTTCACACGCACAAGGCAGCCCGAGTAACCCTCGGCAGCCAGCTCACGAGTGAAGAACTCGTTCAGCTCAGCCGAGAAGACACCGTCGGCAACAAACTTCCTCTTCTTCGAGATGATAGCGGACGCCATTGTACGAAATGGGTGGTCGGTGGTGTGGCAGGAAAGAACTGGTCGTGTCCGCTTGGTCCTTCGTGACCTAGAACTGCAAAAATCACCAGATCACGTGCCCACATGTGCGGTCCATACGAGAGGTATATTGCACACCTCCATTCCACTGGCCTGGTCATCGCGCCTCGCGACCAGGTCACTCTTCTCACCCTCCACTCCGGTAGTTGGTACGTATATTCCCATGGCTTGAGGGGCCAGGCTAGGACGATGGAGTGCACGACTGCACGTAAAACTGGCATCTCTTGACCGATGTGGCATCACCCTATGTGTGCGTGCCACAGAGACGAGAATCGACGCTCGGAGCCTGGCCACGCCATCCAATGATGGACGAATGCTAACCTAAACAGACGATAGGCGCCAACACATCGCTCCAGAGCCTTTTGTAAGCCATGTCAGCGTCACGACGGGACTTAAGAGCACCGAGCCGTAGTCCCTTTGGACTGCCGTGGCCGGCGTTTGAGTCATAGCCCGCCGACATCAAGGCATGTGCTTCGTCCGTGCCTGACTTTTGTCAAGAATGACGAGAGAGGGCGCGGCGAGGCTCATGTGCTGGGCTGCCATGCATCTGGGTGGCTGTGTCCCACACACCCCTAGTGCTATCTTTCGATCGTGTTTATGCGAATGGAAAGCTCGTGGCAGTCTACATAGTTGAGGCTTAGAAAAAGAACCATTTAGACGATGCGGGCCTGTGTGGGAGTTGCTTTTCGCTGTAGAGCCGCGTCAGCTCCTCGAGCTTAATCATAACCTCCTCAAGCTTAAATTTGCGTTCCTGCAGGTCAATGTGCTTACGAATAGTTGGATTTTCGCGCGCAAAGTTCACCATGTCCTCGTGCGACATATCAAAGCCAAGGCGCGCGTCAATTTCGCGTGGAAATTGGTAGAAAAATTCGGCCAGCAGCTCGATGTTGATGAACATGACCGACATATAAGTGAGTTTGTCAGCCACCACGTTCAAAAAGGTTTCAGGACAGAAAACTTGCGATTCAGGGCCTGCTTTGCATCGACGGGACTTGAGCGCTGCGATGCGCAAGCGCAAGATGTCTGAGCGTTCCTGTAAGAATCGAGCTTCGCGGGCTTTCATGAGCAAAGCGGCATTGAAACCAGGGCGTGTTGGGTCTGCTTGGTCATCCGCCTCCAGATCCAATTCGCCTGTCTCATTCGCATGCTCCATACGTTCAGCCACTCGCTTCCGCTCACGTTCTTCGAGCTGGTGGATATATTCCATGGCTCCACGCAAGCGTCGCGATCCAATGACTTTACGAAGTCGATCCTGTGCCTCGTTGCACATTTCAAGCTCATTCTGCATAAGGCGCACAGACTGTTCCCTTCCACGTTCCCATTCCCGTGGCTCCATTTCCACCTCGTACTTGAAGGGCTTAATACAGTTCTCCACCTGATCGGCAGTGACAGCAAACCGATCGCGAAGCAGCGCACTGCCAAACGTAATAATACGCTCAGCAGTCTCGGAATGGTGGTTAAATGGCTCAGCCGTAGCTAGTTGCTCCAGCTGCGACCGAATAGTGTTGGCCACAAGCTGCGTGCTCATCCTGCCAATGCCACTTTTGGTCAGCGATGAAACACTAAGATCCAACTTATTAAGCCATGCGGGATCGACGTCTTGCTGCGTGATTTTGCGATGCGAGCCAAGCTCTGTGAGAGCAGGCAGCTCTGTGTCAGACCAATATACCTGCGCCAAAATGTCCATGACTCTGTCGTCCAAGGCGTTCTTTAGCAAAAGACGCACTTCTGGCTTGCCAAAGCTATTAGCAAAAAGCTTAAAGCGCTGCTTCATTATATCCATGACCTCAGCAACGTAAGTTTCGGGTGTGATACTGCGGTCATTGTATTGAACTTTGAATTGATACGCAGCATCATCCAGTTCTGAGCGCACGATATTTGATACACCCGAGAGTGACGAGCCCATGTGCTCCTCGAGCACGACCATTAAGCGCCTGCGCAGTTGGTCGGTGCCGACAAGAGGTGCTATACCAGCGTTACGTCCACGCTTGGGCGCTTCAAACGCCTCGCGATGCTCGTCAAAGAAGCGACGCTCATATTCTTGCGTCAACTGAACCAGGGTGCGGCTGCGTGAGTAAGCAAACATGGACTGGCTCATTTGCTGTGGCGCCTTGCACACAACACCAATGTAACCGAGCGATAGAGGGTATTTGTTGTTGTTGAGGATGGCTGCGCCGACCGTGGGATCAATAAGATCCATTTTGGTAATCACGCCAATCGTGCGCATACCAAGGGGATCGACTTTGCGGCTGGCACGCAAAGCAGGCGAATTCGCAAGGTCAACGTTGGCGGCGCACACCGCGAGAATGACGTTGGGTTCTTTGATGTACTTGTTACACAAGTTCTGGATCTTTTCGCGTAGCTCTTCTGGCTGATCCATCGAGCTTAGCTGCACATAGCCGGGTAAGTCAATGAGGGAAAGATCCGGGACGTGAGGACTGTGAATGTGCAGCTCGATGGGCTTGTCTGACACACACTCTTCCTGTGGCACGGACATGTTCATGTCGTATAGTACTTTTTGGATGCGGCTAAAGTCTGTGATTTTTCCACCACCAGAGCCAGGAAACTCGCCATACTCATAGATACCATCAGCTGGCGGATGATCTTTGGGGACATGAACAAGAGTGAGTTCAATGGGCCGACGAGTAACCATGTTGTTGCCCTTGGGCAGAAATTCGTGACCCACAATTGCCTCAAGCACGCTACTCTTGCCGCTGCTTTGTGAGCCAATGACTACGATGCTTGGCAGCACAAGTTCGTCGGAGTCGTGATCAATGGTTTTGAGAATATTGCGTACTTCAATGAGCTTGCGTGTGAGAACCATGAGGTCGTCAGTATTTTCTTGCTTTTCTTCTTGCTTCTCGCCTTCCTCTTCTTCTTCCGATGACCCAGAAAGGGAGGCTGCAAAGGCGGCGGCAGCAGCGGCTAGCCCGCCACCGCCATTCTCGTCGTTCTGCGGATCGGGCTCTTCCGGAGGCTCTTCATCCCCCCCGACGGGTTGCTGGTCCCAGAACTCGGCCTTCTTGATGTCTTCCAAGCGGCCCATAAACGAGCGCAGACCACCTCGAGCAGACTCTAGCATGCTCGACGAGTACTCTGACATGGAGTCATACAGGTCCGTGGCCGTGTCGGAAGCCGACGAAATAAACCCATGAAAGGTATTCTTGAGCTCATCCATTTTACTGTGGGCATAGGCGTAAGCACCGCCTGCAGTAGCCGCACCTGCTAATGGCAACCTTAGAAGTTTTAGCATTGCTCGCGGCATGCCTGAGCGGGTACTGAGGGCCCGTGTTTGGATCTGGCGACGGGTAATGGTCGGCGTTACGGACGGCCGTATGGCCGTGCCACGCAGTGAACTACCTCCGCGTCCCGGCATTCTGTACATGAACGGACCCGCCGTTCTAGGCGGGTTCGCTGCAACGATACGCCGGAGCGGTAACATGCGGTGGCAAAATGCCAAAATTGAACGGTGGGGGGAAACCTGCCCAGTGGACTCGCATTATTTGTCTATATGTTGGTCCGCGCGCAATTTAGGCACAAGTTTGAAGCCAATGGTCAAAAGCATCGACCAAGTCACTGGCACGTTTCATAATGCGGCTGGCGTCGTGGTCCCAGCCGTCGACACGACCAGCATGCACGTATTCACGCCCAGTGATGGTAGACTGCGCACCGTATCGCACGGTCGAATCGAGGTACGATCCGGGCGCCACAGCCACGTACGATGCAGCCACGGCCCCCTTGTAGACGTCGATGGGATGATGCGGTGAGAGTGTCCAGCGGGCCAAGTAAAAGACGAGCTTCATCATGATCAGCATAAATGCAGGAATCACGCCACTGAATATGCTCGTGGCAACGATACCTGGATGCGCTGTGTAGGCTCGAGGCATATGGGTCTGTTGGCTAGACGCATAGCGCTGGTCCATGCCCAGTGCGAGGAGCTCACACTGATACTTCGTCGACTCGTACGGCCTTGGCGATGTGTGCGGGTCAATGCATTGGAGATCGTTGGCGTGAAAGTCGGCCTCATTCGCTTCAAGCGAGCCTGTCCAAATCACACGCGAGGGTTCCGTGTACGGAGACGCGATCAGCAACGGCTCGAGCTGCTTCGTCAACACATAGTGACCACCTGCATTGATCTGCCAAACCCACCCGAAGCCGTCTTGGCTCTTGTCGCCGGATCGCTGCAGCTTATACGATGGGATCGTGACGGCCTTATGCAGGTTGGTGAGTATTTCCCATGTTGCACCGAGCCAGTCAATACCCAGCCATGCAGCACCACCGGCATTCAGGATGATATGTGTGAGGTATGGCACTTTGGCTTTTACAGCTTCCACACACGCTTTGGTGCTGGCAAGACTAGCGAGGTCGAGTGGCACTGCTTCGATATGAGTGCCCTTGCAAAACGACTGGCGATATAGAGTGCGCGCGTTGCTCGTGCGTTCATCCAGCGGCATGCTGCGTCGCTCGTCCGTCTTGTCACGACGTCGAAGCAGCGCCGAGGCATTCTCTACAGCGCTCGTCGTGGCGACTTCGGCTCCAGGACTCGTATCCAGCGCTGAGGCGGGCTTTGGCACGCCGTGCTTCTCTAAGTAAGCATCATCTGTATAGTACAAGCGCTGCAAGACCGCTTGGAGGTGCAGCACAGCATCGCGTGCCTTGGCCTGATTCCGACACGCAAGAAGCATAGTGCACCCTTCGCCGGCGTGAAATGGCGTGCTTGCCGCGGCATGCACAGGCTTATCAAGCATGGCACTATCAGGCGGCACTGTGCTCGCCATCTGGATGAGAAGGCGCTCACATACGCCGAGACCCAGGCCGGCGTTGGCCCCTGTCACCAACAGAATCGGGCGAGGCATCCAGTAGAAAGTGGAGTGACTGCTGCTTGCTATGCTTCCGGTTCGTGGCCTGCTCCATGACGTGGTGTGTCCGTCTTTTCGTGATGGCGAGTGTGAGAAGAAGCGTATAGGCTGCGTGTTCTCTCACGATACGTCATTACTGCCTGTGCGACCGCACCAGCCTGAGCCGGAAAAACGCCCGGTAAAAAAACCGCGCGTGGGGATGACGGAGCCGCCACGTATCACGTCGGCGCATCACTCATCCACGTCCAAATTGACTCTCGCACAGCGTCAGGATGGCTTAAAAAAGATGTATACCAGCCTTCGTCGCTTCTATGCGCCATTATTCGACCATTCAGAGCCTGCTCTTCAACACCTCGGGGCTGACATGGCTACGAATGATGCTTTGCGCATGGAACAAGACGTATTTCAGCATGCGAATGAGTTTTCCTACAAAAGCTCGAGTATCGTAGGTGCTGCGAGTGTAATGAAGCGCTCCTCCGAGGTCCTGGCGGCGTCCGTTGCCGAAGCTGCGCAGGTTCTTTCTATCAATAAAAATGCCACGGATGAGGCTGCAAGGATTCTCGAGGCATGCACCGAGACGGGCACGGAAACCGATGTTCGGCTCAAGCGCGAGTCGCAACAACAACGTAAAAAGGGGCGCCTTACGCGCGAGCGGCTTGTCAAGGCAGGCTTTCTTTGTCCCAAGGGTGACCTGGAGCAGCTGGGCTATCTCATGGACGTGCCCAGTGAATGGGGCCCCGGAGGCGAGGCAGCCGATGCCAGTGGCGAGAAGCAGACCTGTGTACGGTGCGGTGTTGTGTTCAAGGTCGGGCCGCTTGGAGCTGTACAGAGTGCTGAGGCGTGTCATTTCCATCCTGGGCGCCCGCGTCGTGAACGGCTGGGTGAAACGACACGCTCTCGAAAGGTATTTCGATGGACATGCTGCGGTCGCACAGCCGATTCTAATGCGCTAGGTGAAGATCGATGCGCAACTGGACCGCATGTGTTCAAAGAGGAAACACCACAAGCGATGCATCGGCGGGCAGGCTACGTCCGATGGTCCGATATACCCAGCGCGGCTCAAGAGGCAAGCGAAGTACTCCCTGTAGCCGCTCTTGACTGTGAGATGAGCTATACAACGGCCGGCATGAGTGTCACACGCGTCACGCTAGTGGACGAGACGGGCGACGTTCTATTTGACGAAATGATCCGATGTCCAGAGGGGGTATCAATGATTGACCTAAATACACAGTTTTCCGGTATACAAGCTGAGATGTACGAAGCAGAAGCTGTCTTTGACTTGGACAGTGCACGCAAGACCCTGGCACAATACATCGGTCCGCACACAGTTCTCATCGGACATGGCCTCGAAAATGACTTGCATGCCCTACGGCTCTTGCACACAAATGTCGTTGATACGTGCCAACTCTTTCCCCATCCACGCGGCCTGCCCTTTCGTCTCGCACTCCGTGACTTGGTATCACAGCATCTCGGCAAGCTCATCCAGACGGGTGGCGCGAGTGTAGGCCACTCGTCCGCAGAGGATGCACAAATGACGCTTGAGCTGGTCCGCTGGAAGTGGATGAATCGGTATACTTAAGCTGACGTCTTGCGCTCTAGTTCTCGTCTCTCGCGACGCACAGCGCGTCTCATCTTGCGTCGCTCGACACGAGGCACATACGACGTGTCGCGCTTGCGTTTGGTGGGCGCCTGCTGTCTTGCCTGTTTTGCTTCCATAGCCCGCTGATCTTCGAGCAAATCAACGAGCGTACGTGGATCAATGCGCATGACGTGCGCTCCTTCACGCTCCATTTCCGTCTTGGCAAACGCCACAAAACGCGCGTGACGTCGCTTGTGATTCTTGCTCTCCAGGTGCACATCAATGCTCTTCTCACTTTTTAACAGAACAATCGGGCATGCGACACAACGAAAACGGTACGGGGATTCTGGCTGCTCATCGTCCATGTAGATGGGGCTCTCCATCGCGTGGGCCACCGTCAGGGCCGTCTCATCCTCCTCTTCCACGTCGCTATCGTCCTCTTCTTCTTCGCTATCAGCTTGTTCCTCCTCACTTTGACTATCATCATCCAGTGCTGCATCTAGTGGTACATATTCTTCGTCATTGTCGACCTGCTCACGATGTGCACTGGCCTTGCTGAGTCGCTTGAACATGGTATCGAACCAAATGCAGGTTCGGGCGCGCTTCCTCGTGTGTCTCATTTAGTCAGCAGCATCCATCGTGCTTACTCCTCATGTCCCAACACGACGCGTGGATTGATGCGCTCACGCAAGGCACACAAGAGTTTGGCGCATCGGCGAGGAAAGCAGCACAACATGTAGGAGAAACGAATATCACAAAAAAAGCACAGGACCTTGTCCGTCTCGCCCTGTTTCATGAATACGAACGTACCCCGATCAGGCGTGATCATATTGTCAAACACATTATTGGGAAAGAGGCTAGTCGCGCATTCCCTATTATATTCGCTCAGGCACAAAATATACTAAGGACGACCTTCGCGTTTGAATTGGTCGAGGCGCGTGGTCGTGGTACAGAGAATC
>ERZ782914.404-NODE-404-length-12507-cov-6.077417_pt1 | contig 12507 bp, 14 predicted proteins | sample MGYA00375948_ERZ782914 | MGnify/ENA primary metagenome ERZ782914 (study PRJEB29894, sample SAMN03576417) | human skin metagenome | biome: human skin; feature: left retroauricular crease; material: organic_material | host: Homo sapiens | place: Italy: Trento...
GGTCATGCCGTCAACTCTAGCCCGGCCCGCGCGGGCCCGTGCCGGGACCGTCTGGCACCCTTGTAGGCATCATGGATCTGACCACCGCCACCCACGCGCTGCCCCCCGGCTTCCCCGCGGACGCCACCCTGCCCACCGTCGTCGTGGAGCTGGGGCGGAGGTTCGAGGCCGCCGGCCACGAGCTCTCCCTGGTGGGCGGCCCGGTCCGCGACCTCTTCTTGGGGCGGCCGTCTCTGGACCTGGACTTCACCACGGACGCCGACCCGGACGCGTCCGAGGCCGTCGGCGCCGGCTGGGTGGACGCCACGTGGGACGTGGGGCGGCGGTTCGGGACCATCGGCTTCCGCAAGGCCGGCTGGCAGCTCGAGGTCACCACCTATCGGGCCGAGCAGTACGACCCGGCCAGCCGCAAGCCGCAGGTGGCCTTCGGCGACAGTCTCGAGGACGACCTGCTGCGCCGCGACTTCACCGTCAACGCCATGGCCCTGCGCCTGCCCGCCCTCGAGCTCGTGGACCCCTTCGGTGGCATGCAGGACCTGCACGCCGGCGTGCTGCGCACCCCCGGCGCCCCCGAGGACTCCTTCTCCGACGACCCGCTGCGCATGATGCGCGCCGCCCGGTTCGCCTCCCAGCTCGGCTTCGCCGTGGCCCCCGAGGTGGAGCAGGCCATGACCGCGATGGCCGAGCGGATCACGATCATCTCCGCCGAACGCGTCCGCGAGGAGCTCGTCAAGCTCGTGTGCGGGGCGCACCCGCGCGCCGGCCTCGACCTGCTCGTGCGCACCGGCCTGGCCGACCACGTCCTGCCCGAGCTGCCCGCCCTGCAGCTCGAGTCGGACGAGCACCACCGCCACAAGGACGTCTACACCCACTCCCTGACCGTGCTGGAGCAGGCCATGGAGCTGGAGGGCGAGTACGCGCCGTCGACCCCCGACCCCGTGCTGCGCCTGGCGGCGCTGCTGCACGACGTCGGCAAGCCGGCCACGCGACGCTTCGAGAAGGGCGGGGCCGTCACCTTCCGGCACCACGAGACCGTGGGCGCCAAGCTCGTCCGCAGGCGGCTGCGCGCCCTGAAGTTCGACAACGACACGATCAAGGCGGTGGCCCGCCTGGTGGAGCTGCACATGCGGTTCTACGGCTACGGCGACGCCGGCTGGACCGACTCCGCCGTCCGCCGGTACGCCCACGACGCCGGCGACCTGCTGCCCCGCCTGCACGCGCTGACCCGCTCGGACGTGACCACCCGCAACCGGCGCAAGGCCGAGCGGCTGGCCCACGCGTACGACGACCTCGAGCGGCGCATCGCCGAGATCGCCGAGGCCGAGGAGCTCGCCGCCGTGCGACCGGACCTGGACGGGCAGCAGATCATGGCGCTGCTGGGGATCCGCCCGGGCCCGGTGGTGGGCCGGGCGTACAACCACCTGCTCGAGTGGCGCCTCGACGAGGGGCCGCACGAGCCGGCCGAGGCCGAGGCGGAGCTGCGGCGCTGGTGGGCCGAGCAGCCGGAGGCCCAGCAGGACTGAGTCGGCGCGGCGGGCCTTCCACCCGTCGTCGGGCCGGGACCACACTGGCCGCATGGCTGAGAAGAAGACCGAGAAGAACGGCGCCCCCATGGGCCCCGGCACCTCCAGCATCAAGGACCCCGAGGTCTACGAGGCGCTGCGCCGCGAGGGCGCGAGCGAGGAGAAGGCCGCGCGGATCGCCAACGCGTCCGCCCGGGACGGCCGGGACGAGGTCGCCGAGCGCGGCGGTGAGGCCGGCTCCTACGCGGACTGGACCAAGGACGAGCTCGCGAAGCGGGCCCGCGAGCTCGACATCGAGGGCCGCTCCACCATGGACAAGGACGAGCTCATCGAGGCGCTGCGGAACCACTGACCGGCGCCCGCCCCCCGCCTCCGGGGGCGGAACCCGGTGCTTTGGGAGCGGAATACCGCCGGAAACCGCCCCCAACGCGGTGGGGCGGGCGGGGATAGCCGGAGGCTTTGGCCCATCCAGGTCCGGATGGAATGATCGACCGCTGTGAGTTCCGACCAGCGCACCGCGTCCGTGCCCCGCCATGCCCTGTCGCCCGAGGACGGCGTGCCCGCCGTCAGGGTCGGCACGCGGGTCAGCCGCGGCCCCGGCCGGGTGACCGCCCTCGACGGGCTGCGGGGGATCGCGGTGCTCGCCGTGCTCGTCTTCCACGCCTGGCCCACCTTCCTGCGCGGCGGGTTCGTGGGCGTGGACATGTTCTTCGTGCTCTCCGGCTTCCTCATCACCACCGGCCTGGTCCGCGGTGTGGACGCGGGCCGGGGCGTGGCGCTGGGCACCTTCTGGATGAAGCGCATCCGGCGACTCATCCCGGCCATGCTGATGGCGCTCGTGGGCACCACCGCGCTCGCGTGGCTGGCGGTGGACGAGTTCCCCGCGGGCCTGGGTCGCCAATGGTTCGGCGCCCTGACCTACACCAGCAACTGGGTGATGATCCTCGAGGGCGGGGACTACTTCAACCGCGCCTCGCCGCCACTGTTCGAGCACCTGTGGTCCCTGGCGATCGAGGAGCAGTTCTACATCCTCTGGCCCCTGCTCCTCTGGGGGCTGCTCCTGCTCACCTGGCCGCCGCGCAGCACGGTGAACTCGGGGCGGGTGGCGGACCGACGCCGCATCCTCGCGGTCGCGGTCGCGGCCGTGGCCTCCGCGGCGTGGATGGCCTGGGGCTCGTGGCACGGGTTCGAGCAGGCCCGCCTCTACTTCGGCACGGACACCCACGCCTTCGGCCTGCTGTTCGGCGCGTGCGTGGCGATCGGTCTGGCCCACGTGCCCCGGCCCGAGCACGGCGGCCCCGAGCCGCGGACCTCGGCCACGCGGGTGGCCGTCGCGTGGGGCGCCGTCGCGGTGCTCGCGGCGGGCTTCGCCCTGGTCGACGGCGGCCACGCGAGCACGTACCGCGGGGTGCTGGCGGGCCTGTCCGCCGTCGTCGCGTTCATCGTCTGGCACGTGGTGCAGGGTGACCGGCGCGACTCGCTCTCGCGGGCCCTGGGCAACAGGTTCCTGCGCTGGTGGGGGCGCCGCTCCTACGCCGCGTACCTGTGGCACTGGCCGCTGCTCGTGATCATGCGCGTGATGGTGCCCGTGGACGCCCCCGGGTGGGTCGAGCCCGTGGCCGCCGGCGCGATCCTGCTGCTGACCGCCCTGATCGCCGACCTGAGCACCCGGCTCATCGAGGAGCCCATCCTCCACGAGGGGTTCACGGGTGCCTTCGGTCGCTGGGGCGCAGCCGCTCGGCGGGCGTTCACGGGCGGGGCCGGGCCGATCGGCCGGCTCGCGGCCGCCGCCACGGCGCTGGGGCTCGTGGCCGTCCCCACGGCGGCCGTGGCCGCCGTGGTGCACTCGCCCGCGCAGACCCAGCTCGAGCAGGACATCGCCCAGGCGGAGGAGTCCCTCAAGGCCGCCCAGGCGGCGCAGCAGGCGGCCCGCGAGTCCCGCGCGGCGGAGCAGTCGAAGCGGGCCGAGGCCTCGGCCTCGGCCTCGCCCGGCTCGGCCGCCCCCGGGGACGCGGAGGGCTCCGCCGGCGCGACGCCCTCGCCCGGGTCGTCCGCCGAGCCGTCCGGGCTCGGGCTCGGCGACCCGGCTGTCACGCGCCCCACGTACTCCAAGGAGCAGCTCACCGCGGCCCTGCCGCCGTCCGAGCTCGGCCCGGACGTCACCCTGATCGGCGACTCCGTCTCGCTCTCGGCCACGCCCACGCTCCTGGAGCAGCTGCCGGGGATGCTGCTCGAGGCGGAGGTGGGCTACCAGATCTGGGACGCCGCGGACGAGATCGAGAAGCTCAAGGCGGACGGCCAGCTGAGCGACGTCGTCGTGGTGGCCCTGGGCGCCAACGGCACCACCCACCGGGGCGACTGGGAGAAGATCCTGGCGGCCGTCGGCGAGGACCGGCTGCTCGTGCTCGTGGTGCCGCACGGCCCGATGGACTGGATCGCGGACGTGCAGGTGCAGATGGAGGCGCAGGCCAAGGCCCACCCGGACCGGATCGTCCTGGCGGACTGGGACGCCGCGGCGAAGCAGCACGTCACGGACTTCTCCGCCGACGGCGTGCACCCCCGCGCCGACGGCCAGGCCATATACGCCCAGCTCGTCCGGCTCACCATCGAGGACCGGCTCGGCACGCGGCGCTGAGCGCGGTGGCCGGGGCGGCACGCGCCCCCACGACGACACCGGCCCGTCACCTCCACGGGGAAGGTGACGGGCCGGCGTCGTGCGCGGTCCGCGGGGACCGGGCTGGTCAGCGCTCGATGTCGCCGCGGATGAAGGCCTCCACGAGCTCGTGCGCCGCGTCGTCGTTGTGCTGCACGGGCGGGGACTTCATGAAGTAGGACGAGGCCGAGAGGATCGGCCCGCCGATGCCGCGGTCCAGGGCGATCTTCGCGGCGCGCACGGCGTCGATGATCACGCCGGCCGAGTTGGGGGAGTCCCACACCTCGAGCTTGTACTCGAGCGAGACGGGGGCGTCGCCGAAGTTGCGGCCCTCGAGGCGCACGAACGCCCACTTGCGGTCGTCGAGCCAGGCCACGTAGTCGGACGGGCCGATGTGCACGTCCTTCTCGCCCAGCTGCGCGGAGGTGTTGGAGGTGACGGCCTGCGTCTTGGAGATCTTCTTGGACTCCAGGCGCTCGCGCTCGAGCATGTTCTTGAAGTCCATGTTGCCGCCCACGTTGAGCTGGTAGGTGCGGTCCAGGGTGACGCCGCGGTCCTCGAACAGCTTGGCCATCACGCGGTGGGTGATGGTGGCGCCGATCTGGGACTTGATGTCGTCGCCCACGATCGGCACGCCCGCGGCGGTGAACTTCTCGGCCCACTCCGGGGTGCCGGCGATGAACACGGGCAGGGCGTTCACGAACGCGACGCCGGCGTCGATCGCGGCCTGGGCGTAGTGCTCGGTGGCCCGCTGCGAGCCGACGGGCAGGTAGCAGACCAGCACGTCCACCTCCGCGTCGCGGAGGGCCTGGGCCACGTCCACGGGCTCGGCCTCCGACTCCTCGATGGTCTCGGCGTAGTACTTGCCGAGGCCGTCCAGGGTGGGGCCGCGCTGGACGGTGACGTCCGCGTGGGGCACGTCCGCGATCTTGATGGTGTTGTTCTCGGAGGCGGTGATGGCCTCGGACAGGTCCAGGCCGACCTTCTTCGCGTCCACGTCGAACGCGGCCACGAACTCGAGGTCGGACACGTGGTAGTCGCCGAACTGCACGTGCATCAGGCCCGGCACCGTGTCCGTGGCCTTCGCCTCGCGGTAGTACTCCACACCCTGGATGAGGGATGTTGCGCAGTTGCCCACGCCGGCGATGGCGACGCGGATGGGGTTGGTGGCCACGGTCTGGTTCTCTCCTCGACTGTCCGGAACGGGTGCGGGCACGCGGAGCGCGCGCAGGGGGCCCACACCGTTCGGCGGGGCGCTCACCCGGGGATCAACCCCGCCAGTGTACGACCGACGACGGCGGCCCCGCCCGTCCGGTGTCTGGGGGGCTTCCTAGGATGGGGGGCATGAGACCGGCCCCCGCGCATGCCGCGACCCCCAGCGAGCCGCCCACTCACGCCGCGGACGGCGCCCCGAGCGACGCCGTGACCGCACCGGGCGCCCCCGCCGGGCGTTCCGCTGACAGCGCACCGTCCGGGGCCCTGCCCGCCCCCGGTGAGCGCGGCGGCCGCTTCCAGCTCGCCGGCGGCCTCGCGGCGAACGGCCCGGGGCGGGGGACCGGCTCCTGGGCCGGGCCCGTGGCGCTGACGGGGCTGCTGGTGGCTCTGGCCGCCGTCGTGACCGTGCTGCAGAAGTCGCCGTGCCTGCTGCACGGCTGGGGCGCTCCGGACGTCTACTACGCGGGCTGCTACTCGGACTGGGCCGCGCTCTACGGCGGGCGCGGGTTCGCGGCGGACCCGTGGGCGCCGTTCCGGGCGGGCTCCACGTTCGAGTACCCCGTGCTGATGTCCGTCGTGGGCTCGGTGGCGGCCTGGATCACGCAGGCGCTGCCGTTCTCGCCGGAGCAGGGCACGGTGGTGTTCTGGCTCGTGAACTTCGGGTTCGTGGTGGTGCTGTGGGCCGTCGTCGCGGTGCTGACCGTCCGGATGGCGGGGCGCCGGTGGACGGACGGGCTCATGGTGGCCGTGGCCCCGGGGATCGTGCTGGCCGGCACCATCAACTGGGACCTGTGGGCCGTGGCCCTGCTGGCGTGCGGCATGTACGCGTGGTCGCGCGGCCGGTCCCTGACGGCGGGGGTGCTGTTCGGCCTCGGCGCGGCCATGAAGCTGTATCCGCTGCTGATCCTGGGGCCGCTGCTGATCCTGGCGGTGCGCTCGCGGCGGTGGCGGCCGTTCCTGCTCGCGGCCGGGGGCACGGTGGCGGCGTGGGCGGCGGTCAACGTGCCGCTCATGGTCGTGAACTTCCAGGCGTGGTCCGTGTTCTTCACCTTCTCCGGCGAGCGCGGGCCGGGCCTGTCCAGCGTGTGGCACGCGTGGGACGTGACCGCCGCGCAGGCCGGGTGGGCGTTCGTGCCGGAGGACTCCCTCACCCTGCTGGCCTACGGCACCTTCGCGGTGTGCTGCCTCGGGATCTTCGTGCTCGGCGTGCGGGTGCGGCACACCCCGCGGCTGGCCCAGCTGACGTTCCTGGTGGTGGCGGCGTTCGTGCTCACCAACAAGGTGTACTCACCGCAGTTCGTGGTCTGGCTGATCCCGCTCCTGGCGCTCGCCCTGCCGCGCTGGCGGGACTTCTGGGTGTGGCAGACGGTGGAGGCGCTGCACTTCTTCGCCGTGTGGATGTACCTGGCCAAGGGGGTGGCCGAGACCCCGCCGCAGCACTCCATGGACGACTCCGTCTACGTGGCCGCGATCCTCGCGCACATGCTCGCGGTGCTGTGGCTGTGCGGGCGCGTCGTGTGGGAGATGCTGCACCCGGCCGAGGACCTCGTGAAGCGCGACCACGGCGGCCACCCGGACACCGACCCGCTCGCCGGCGCGTACGCCGCGGACTCCGGCCCGGCCCGGGGGCGCTCAGGCCGGCCGGCCGCGGTTCAGGCGTAGTCCCAGCGGTGGATCGGGCAGTCCGGGGACGACGGCGGCGCGGTCGTCCCCGTCTCGGCGGCGCCGTCCTCGCGGGGCGGCGGCGGACAGACGCACTGCGCCCCGGAGGCGGCCGTGGCCGCCTTCATCTGCTCGCGCCACATCACGTGGGGGTCGGTGGCCGGGTCCGCGGCCGCGCCGGGGTGCACCGGACGCGCGGCGCCGTCGTCGTGGGCGGGGGTGCGGGCCGCGTCCCCGTCCCGGGTGAAGCCCATCCGCACGATGGCCCAGCCGCCCACGGTCCACGCCACCAGGAGGAAGACCCCCACGGCGACGGCGATCATGATGTCCACGGCGGGCTCCTCCTGCGCTGACGGGCGGGCGATGCGGCCGGGGCCGCTTTCGGGCCAGGGTAGCCGGACGGGGTGGTGGGGCGCGGTACGGTCGGGGCATGACCCCCGTGACCCGTGACACCGTCGCCGAGCTGCCCGCCCACCTGCGGGACCTGGCCGAGTTCGTGACCGCCTCGCCCTCCAGCTACCACGCCGCGGAGGAGGTCGCACGCCGCCTGGAGGCCGTCGGCTTCACCCGCCTCGACGAGACGGTCGACTTCCCGTCGGCCCCGGGTGGCTATGTCGTGGTGCGCGACGGCGCGGCGGTGGCCTGGATCGTGCCGACGGGTGCCGGCGCGCTGGGCCGGGACGAGGGCGCTGAGGCGCGCGCGGCCGGGCCGGACGAGGCGGGGCCGAACGCCGGCGTCGTGCCGGTGTTCCGCGCGCTCGGCGCGCACACGGACTCGCCGGGGTTCAAGCTCAAGCCGAACCCGGCCACCGTGACGGCCGACGGCTGGGTGCAGGCCGGCGTCGAGGTGTACGGCGGCCCGCTGCTGAACTCGTGGCTGGACCGCGAGCTGCGCTTCGCCGGGCGTCTCGCCCTCGACGACGGCACGCAGGTGCTCGCCGCGACCGGGCCCGTGGGGCGTATCCCGCAGCTGGCCATCCATCTGGACCGCGAGGTCAACGAGGGGCTGAGGCTGAAGCGGCAGCGGCACACGAACCCCGTCGTGGGGGCGCTCGCCCCGCGCGGCGAGGACGCCGGCGAGGCGGAGGCCGACGGTCTGGCCGCCCGCGTGCCCGGTGACGTGCTGACCGCGCTCGCGGCCGCCGCCGGCGTGGACCCGGCCGCGGTGCGCGGGCACGACGTCGTGGTGGCCGACGCCCAGGCGCCCGGACTCTTCGGGCTGGCGGGCGAGTTCTTCGCGTCGGGTCGGCTGGACAACCTGAGCTCGGTGCACGCGGGCCTCGTGGCGCTCGAGTAGCTGGCGCGCGAGCACGGCGGCGGCGCCGAGGGGGCGATCGCGTACGAGGGGACCGTCGCGGACGGGGTGGCCGGTGAGGCGGCCGGCGCCCCGGTGATCCCGCTGCTCGCCGCGTTCGACCACGAGGAGCTGGGGTCGGCGTCGCGGTCCGGGGCGGCCGGGCCGCTGCTCGAGGAGGTCATGGGGCGCGTGCTCGAGGCGCTCGGCGTGGCCGGGCAGGGCCGGGCGCGGGCAATCGCGGGGTCCTGGCTGCTGTCCGCGGACGCCGGCCACCTGGTGCACCCGAACTACGCCGAGCGGCACGATCCCGTGAACCACCCGCGCGTGAACCACGGCCCGCTGCTGAAGATCAACGCCAACCAGCGCTACGCCACTGATGCCGGGGGTGAGGCCGCGTTCGCCCGCTGGTGCGGCGTGGCGGGGGTGCCGTTCCAGGAGTTCGTCTCGAACAACGACGTCCCCTGCGGCTCCACCATCGGCCCGATCTCGGCGACCCGCCTGGGCATCCGGACCGTGGACGTGGGCCTGGGCCTGCTGTCCATGCATTCGGCGCGCGAGATGTGCGGCGTGCGGGACGTGGAGCACCTGACCGCGGCCGTGCGGGAGTTCTTCCGCGGGGTGTGAGGCTGCGCGTGGGGGCGCGAGCCAGAGATTTCTGCTCCTGGATGGCCGCGAGCCAGAGATTTCGGTCGTAGAAGCGGCCGGAAAACGACTGAATCATCTGGCTCGCGGGCTCGACGCGCGGGAGGCGTCGGCGCGGGAGGCGCCCGCGCACGTGGACGCCGCGCCAGCGCCCCTTCGTCGAACTGCTAGGATTCATCAGGTTGTCTGTGTGCCGCCGAAGAGCGCGGAGCATCGCACGGACGACGAGCACAGAACCTCCTGCCGCGGAGAGACCGCGGCCGCAAGCCCAGAGGAGGTGGGTTCGCATGCGTGCTTATGAGCTGATGGTGCTGATCGACCCTGAGGTCGACGAGCGCACCGTGGAGCCGACCCTGAAGAAGTACCTCGAGGTCGTCACGAACGCCGGCGGCACCGTCGACAACATCGACGTGTGGGGTCGCCGCAAGACCGCCTACGAGATCCAGAAGAAGTCCGAGGCCATCTACGTGGTCGTCAACTTCCAGTCGGAGCCGGCCGCCACCCAGGAGCTGGACCGTCTGCTGAACCTCAACGAGACGATCCTGCGCACCAAGATCATCCGTCCGGAGGAGCAGAAGATCACCGCTGAGTGATCCTCGTACCGTGTCCGGAGGGTCTGAGAGCATCGGATCAGTCCCCGACGCCCCCACCGGAACCCCGCTGAGCAGTCCCGGATCCCCGGATCCGGTCACTGACCGGCAGAACCCCCGAAGACAGGAGTGACCATGGCAGGCGAGACCGTCATCACCGTGGTCGGCAACCTCACCGCCGACCCGGAGCTGCGCTTCACCCCGAACGGCGCGGCCGTCGCGAACTTCACCGTCGCGTCCACGCCCCGCACGTTCGACCGTCAGACCAACGAGTGGAAGGACGGCGAAGCGCTGTTCCTGCGCTGCTCGGTCTGGCGCGAGGCCGCGGAGAACGTGGCGGAGTCGCTGACCAAGGGCATGCGCGTGATCGTGCAGGGCCGCCTCAGGGCGCGCTCCTACGACGACCGGGACGGCAACCGTCGCACCAGCTGGGAGCTGGACGTGGACGAGGTCGGCCCGGCGCTGCGGTTCGCCACGGCCAAGGTCACCCGCGCCCAGCGCGGCGGCGGTGGCTTCGGCGGCGGCCAGCAGGGGGGCGGCTTCGGCGGCGCCCCGGCCGGCGGCGGCGCCGGGGGGAACAACGACGGCGGCTTCGGCGGCGCCCAGCAGGGCGGCGGCTGGGGCGGCCAGCAGCAGGGCGGCGGCCAGGCCGCGCCGCAGGACCCCTGGTCCGGCGGCGGCGGTGGCGGCGGATGGGACACCCCGTCCTCCAACGAGCCCCCGTTCTGATCCTGCACTGACCGGGCGCGGCCCCCACGGCCGCGACGGACACGGAACACCACGGACCTCTCCGTCCGGGCGCACGTCGCCCGGAGGGCCGCCCCGGCGGCCCATCCCACCCGCGACCCGGCACCGCCGGGCCGCACCGCACACGGCCCCGTGCCCCGCATGGGACGCCGCGTGATCCCATCCCGCAGAACCGTTCTGCGGGCTCCAGAGAACTCTGAAGGAGCACCACGATGGCGAAGGCTGAACTCCGCAAGCCCAAACCGAAGTCCAACCCGCTCAAGGCCGCCAAGATCACCGAGATCGACTACAAGGATGTGGCCCTGCTGCGCAAGTTCATCTCCGACCGCGGGAAGATCCGTGCCCGTCGCGTGACCGGCGTGACCGTCCAGGAGCAGCGCAAGATCGCCCAGGCCGTCAAGAACGCCCGCGAGGTGGCCCTGCTGCCCTACGCCGGCGCCGGCCGCGGCTGATCGAGCGAGCGAAGGAAGGAACACCCAGATGGCAAAGCTCATCCTGACCCAGGAAGTGGCCGGTCTCGGCACCTCCGGTGACGTGGTCGAGGTCAAGAACGGGTACGCCCGCAACTACCTGCTCCCGCGCGGTTTCGCCACCGTGTGGACCAAGGGCGGGGAGAAGCAGGTCGAGTCCCTGCAGAAGGCCCGCGCGGCCCGCGCCGTGGCGAACCTGGAGGACGCGCAGGCCCAGGCCGCGAAGCTCCAGTCCGCCACCGTGCAGCTCGAGCGCACCGCCGGTGCGGAGGGCCGCCTGTTCGGCGCCGTCCAGACCGCCGACGTCGCCGAGGCGATCGAGGCCGCCGGCCTCGGCTCCGTGGACAAGCGCTCGATCACCCTGCCGGCGCACATCAAGTCCGTGGGCAACCACGAGGCGCAGGTCCGCCTGCACGAGGACGTCATCGCGACCGTCCAGCTGCAGGTCGTGGCCGCCAAGGCCAAGAAGTGATCATCCGCTTCTGAACGCGTCGAGTACGCGTCATCCGCCCGATGATGCCCCGCCCGTTCCACTCGAACGGCGGGGCATCATCGTGTGTAGGGCGCGATAGGGTGGTGCCAACTGTTCGGTGTCCTATACACTGAACTGACGACCGGGAGGGGTTCTCAACGCCCCGTGGCTCTCGATAGGGAGCCCCCGGTTTCTTTTTCACGCAGATTCAGTCGAGACCGCTGTCCCAGTCGTGTCGCCAGACGAACGTTGGCGCGCCGTCATTTCGCCACCCCAATGTCGCTCCGGGATACCGAGCAAACTCGATCTGATGGATCTCGCGGTCAACGCTGCCCCAAGGGGCAGATCGCCGGGCGGGCCCGGCGAAACGCCCGAAGGGATAAACCTTGACCCCATATCCATTGGGATCTCCGGACGGAGAGCAGGCCGTGCTGCGCAGGAACGTCCGGACATACCCGGGGTCGTTTGAGTTGAAGTAGCGGGAGATCGCGCCCGCCGCCAAGTCAGCGACCTGAATTCCGATGCTCTCTTCGGATGGGATGAAGGCGATGGTGTCCAGGATCCGGTCATATTTCAGGAACTCGGACCCATTCCGCATCACCTCCCGTAATGCCTTGTCATCGGCCTGTTCCTCGTCCATGAGGACCAACGCATGCGTCGCGTGCTTCTTTGCGTTCATTTGAATGCGCTCGAGGAGGGGGGGTGAGGGCCTCCTTGAGTGGGTGAGCCTCCTCGCGCAATTGCCTCTGGTCTACGACAACGCACAGGAATTCGACGGAGGGCACTTGAGCTGCCTCACGCAGTGCCGAGTACACGAACGCGCGACGTTCATTCGGGTCCGTCAGCCCAGCGCGGATCATCCAATGCGGCTTGCGCGGCTTGTTGTCCTTGCTTCGCCCGACCTGATTGAACTTCAACTCGACGGGATGCCCCAGCGGCATGCCGTAACGCTCCGCCACGGCGCGGATCTTGCTGCCCAGCTCCGGGACCCGGGCAGCCTCGATGCCGAACCCTCCGAGCGCGAAGTAGGGCTTCGTGGGATCCCCACTGCGGTCGCCGGAGTCGTCGAAGTAGTAGACTCGCACATACCCTCCTCATTCCGTCTGCACATCATCCCATCCGATCCGGAGCATGAGGCGATCAGTGATCTGGTGGTCCCCTGCGCGAACCTCAGGCCGGATTCTCTTCGGGGCCTCGTGCTGTGGGGGAACATGGAGGCCATGCCCTTCGCCCCAC
>ERZ782914.405-NODE-405-length-12503-cov-6.335074_pt1 | contig 12503 bp, 8 predicted proteins | sample MGYA00375948_ERZ782914 | MGnify/ENA primary metagenome ERZ782914 (study PRJEB29894, sample SAMN03576417) | human skin metagenome | biome: human skin; feature: left retroauricular crease; material: organic_material | host: Homo sapiens | place: Italy: Trento...
GTCGTGGGGCTCGCGCTGCTCGACGATGCGGCCGCGCCGACCCGCCTGCTGGCGGCCCGCCGCAGCGCGCCCGCCCCGCTGCGGGGGCTCTGGGAGTTCCCCGGGGGCAAAGTCGAGCCGGGGGAGGACGTCCAGGAGGCGTTGCTGCGGGAGTGCCGGGAGGAGCTCGGGGTCGCCGTGCGGCTCGGCCCCGAGGTGGCGGCGCCGGAGCCGGCCGGGTGGGAGCTGCCCAACGGCGCCCGGATGCGGGTGTTCTGGGGCGTCCTGGCGGAGGAGGGGGCGAAGCCCCGAGCCCTCCAGGACCACGACCTGCTGGCGTGGCTGCCGCTCGCCGGGCCGGGCGTCCAGCACTTGGACTGGATCCCGGCGGACCGGCCGATCGTGGCCGAGGTGCTCCGTGGCGCCGCCACGGCGTTCTCGGCGGGGTGCTGAGCCGGCGCGCGACCGGCCGCGCCCCGCGCACGGGTCAGAACAGCGCGGGCTGCGCCGCCGGGGCGGAGGGCCGGGACGTCGACTGGCGCCGGGCCGTGGGACCGTCCTCACGCCGGATGCCGTGGGCGCCGCCGCGGGCCAGGCCGTGCCGTGCGGCGGCCTCCCCGGCCACCCGGGTGAGCATGCGACGGTACGACTCGGGCGCGTAGGCGGACCGGGCGTACATCTGCTCATAGCCGGCCAGCAGATCCGGGTGCTCACGGCGGATCCAGTCCAGGTACCACTCCTTCGCGCCCGGCCGCAGGTGCAGGGCGCCCGGCATGACGCGCGCGGCTCCGGCGTCCGCCAGTGCGCGCATGAGGGCGTCGATCTCGCGGTCCGCGTCCGTGAGCCACGGCAGCAGAGGCATGGCCATGACGGTGACGTCCGCACCCGCGGCGGCGAGCCGCTCGATCAGGCGCAGGCGTGCGGTCGGCGACGGCGTGCCCGGCTCGACCGTGGCGGCGATGGCGGGATCGAGCATCGCCAGGGACAGCGAGACCTGCACGGGCACCTGGCGCGAGGCCGCCTGCAGCAGGGGCACATCCCGCGCGAGTAGGGTCCCCTTGGTCAGCACGGAGAACGGGGTGCCGGAATCCGCCAGGGCCTGGATGATCCCGGGCATCAGCGCGTAGCGGCCCTCGACCCGCTGGTACGGGTCCGTGTTGGTCCCCAACGCCACCGCCTCGCGGCCCCACGTGGGGCGGGCGAGCTCGGCGCGCAGCACCTCGGCGACGTTGACCTTCACGACGATCTGCCGGTCGAAGTCGGCCCCGGCATCGAGCTCGAGGAAGGTGTGGGTGCTGCGGGCGTAGCAGTACCGGCAGGCGTGGGTGCAGCCGCGGTACGGGTTCACGGTCCAGCGGAACGGCATCTCCGAGGCGGCCGGCACCGAGTTCAGTGCGGTCTTGGCGAGCACCTCATGGAAGGTGACGCCCGCGAACTCCGGGGTGGTGACACTCCGCTGCAGGTCCGAGAGCGGCAGCAGGGCGGCGGAGCCGGCCGGTGTGCCGGCCGTCGCCCGCTGGGCTCCGCCCTCGGACCGCAGGGTCTGCGCTTCCCATCGCATGGCCAGAAGTAGAACACATATTCGAATCGACCCGCAAGCGTGTTCGAGTCCGGGCGTGGCGCGGGCGCCGAGACGCGCCTACCGTGGTCGCCATGACCTCCCGTGCACCCGCCCCGGCCGCCCGCGTCCTGCTCACGGGCTTCGAGCCCTTCGGCGGGGACGTCCACAACCCGTCGATCGCCGCCGCACGGGACGCCGTGGGCATCCTGGCGGACCGGGGTGTGACGGCCGAGGCGGTCGAGCTGCCGTGCGCGTTCGGCGCGACCGGGCCTGCCCTGACCGCGGCTCTCGACCGGGTCCGGCCGGAGGCGGCGATCGCCGTCGGGCTGGCCGGCGGCACGGCGGCGGTCCGGGTCGAGCGGGTGGCCGTGAACCTGCAGGACGCCCGGATCCCGGACAACGCGGGGGAGCAGCCCGTGGACCGGCCCGTGCGCGCCGACGGGCCCGCGGCCCTGTTCGCCACCCTGCCCGCCAAGCGTGCCGTCGCCGCGATCCGGGCGGCCGGCGTCGCCGCGGAGCCGTCCCTGTCCGCGGGCGCGTTCGTGTGCAACCACGTCATGTACTCGCTCCTCGACGCCCCCCGGCACCGCCCGGGCCGCCGGCTTCGTCCACGTGCCGTGGGACGCCGAGCACCGCCCGACGCCGGACACCCCGGCCCTGCCGGCGGCCGACCTGGCGCGCGCGGTGGCCGAGGCCGCCCTGACGGCGCTGGCCGGCGGTCCCGACCTCGAGGTCCCCGGCGGCACCCTGCACTGACCCCCGGACTCCGGGTCCGTGTCGGCGCGACCGTCCGTGCCCGTCAGCGGCGGCGCAGCAGGCCGCGGACCACGGGCCGCTCGACGTAGCCGCCCAGGGTCAGGCCCGCGCGTCGTTCGAAGACGTTGCGCGACGCCGGGTCCCCGGTCCGCCACGTCGACCACGCCGCCGCCAGCGCGTACGCCGGCAGGAAGGGCAGACCCAGCAGGAGGGCGTACTGGACTGCATGGCCGGCCTCGTGCCGCCACAGCGCGCGCGTCATGCGCAGGCCGGGGCGGGTGAACACGACGTCGCCGACCGTGAACGCGGCCCCGCCCGGGAACCGGTGCGTCCAGCCGCGGGCCTCGATCAGCCCGTGCGGTCCGGGCCGCAGTGCGCAGCCGGCGACGACGGCGCCCACCAGCCCCAGCGGCGTCGCAAGGTTCAGCAGGTTCCACAGCCCGCGCGCCCGCACGTGCGCCGGAGGCGACGGCCGGGAGGGGGCCGCGGTCATGGCTGTGCCGCGGGATCGGCGTCACCGGCGGGGGACCCGGACGCGGAGACGTCGAAGTAGAGCGGGGCATGGGCCGCGCAACCCGGGTTGAACGGCGCCCCGCAGGCCGGGCACGCGGGATCGGCGGTGGCCTCGAGGGCGAGGTAGGCGGTCACGCTCAGCTCGGTGCGGCACACCCCGCACAGCACGTGCGGCCGGTCGAAGTCGCCGGCCGGCACCGGCACGGCCGGGTGGTCGGCGAGCTCCGCGTGGCATCGGTGGCAGGACCAGTACGCGGGGCAGCAGGCGAAGCGCAGGGCGACGACGTCCCGCGCCGTGGCGTAATGGGCGCAGCGGGTCTGCGCGTCCAGGCCCACGCCCCGCAGCAGCGGGTCGGTGCCGTCGAGGGAGTCCGGGGCGGTCATGCGCCTCAGCCTAGGCCGAGCGCGCCCGGGGCGGACACTAGACTGACGGGCGTCCCACCGTCCCCCATGCGAAGGTCGTTGCCCTGATGACACCCAGCCCCGAGACCGGCGCGGAGCCCACCGCGCCCGTGGCGGAGATCTCCCCCGTGGACGCGGAGGCGGTGGAGGCCGCCGTGCAGGCCGCGCTCGCCGCGTACGAGGCCGCGGCGGACCTCGATGAGCTCAAGGCCGCCCGCCTGGCCCACACCGGGGACCGGGCCCCCCTGACTCTCGCGAACAAGGCGATCGGCGCTCTGCCCAAGGAGCGCAAGGCGGAGGCCGGCAAGCTCATGGGCGCCGCACGCGCCCGCCTGGGCAAGGCCCTGGCCGCCCGCACCGAGGTGCTCGAGGCGGAGCAGGCCGCGCGGATCCTGCGCGAGGAGACGGTGGACGTGACCACCGCGGTCCGTCGCCGCCGCGTCGGCGCCCGTCACCCGCTCTCGCTGACCATGGACCGCGTCTCGGAGATCTTCGTCGGCATGGGCTGGGAGATCGCGGAGGGCCCCGAGCTCGAGTCCGAGTGGTTCAACTTCGACTCCCTCAACTTCGCGCCGGACCATCCGGCCCGCGAGATGCAGGACACCTTCTTCGTGGCCCCGGCCGAGGCCCACCTGCTGCTGCGCACCCACACCTCCCCGGTGCAGATGCGCTCCCTGCTCGAGCGGGGCGCCCCCACCTACGTGCTGTGCCCGGGCCGCACCTTCCGCACGGACGAGCTGGACGCCACGCACACCCCGGTGTTCCACCAGTTCGAGGGCCTGGCCGTGGACAAGGGCCTGACCATGGCCCACCTGCGCGGCACCCTCGAGTACTTCGCCCGCCAGATGTTCGGGGCCGAGGCGGCCATCCGCCTGCGCCCGAACTTCTTCCCGTTCACCGAGCCCAGCGCCGAGCTGGACATCTGGCACCCCGGCGCCAAGGGCGGGCCCCGCTGGATCGAGTGGGGCGGCTGCGGCATGGTGCACCCGAACGTGCTGCGCGCCGCGGGCCTGGACCCGGAGGAGTACTCCGGGTTCGCGTTCGGCATGGGCGTGGAGCGCACGCTCATGTTCCGCAACGAGGTCCCGGACATGCACGACATGATCGAGGGCGACGTCCGCTTCTCCCAGCACTTCGGAATGGAGGTCTGATCCATGCGCATCCCCCTGGACTGGCTGCGGGAGTTCGTCCCCGTGCCCGCGGAGCACCGTGCCGAGGACGTGATGGCCGACCTCGTCCGTGTCGGCCTCGAGGAGGAGGACGTCCACCGTCCGGCCGCCGAGCTGCAGGGCCCGATCGTCGTCGGGCAGGTGCTCTCCAAGGAGCCCGAGCCGCAGAAGAACGGCAAGACCATCAACTGGTGCTCCGTGCGCGTGGTGCCCGAGGGCGCCGCACAGCCGCTCACCGGCGAGGGGATCGAGCCCTCCGGCGTGCAGGGCATCGTGTGCGGCGCCCACAACTTCGAGGTCGGGGACAAGGTCGTCGTGGCCCTGCCCGGCGCGGTGCTGCCCGGCGACTTCCGCATCAGCCCCCGCAAGACCTACGGCCACGTCTCGGCCGGCATGATCGCCTCCAGCACGGAGCTGGGCATGGGCGACGACGGCACGGACGGGATCATCGTGCTCGGCGACCTCGGGCTCGACCCCGAGCCGGGCACCGACGCCCGGGACGTCCTGGACCTGCACGGCGAGGCCGCCGAGATCAACGTGACGCCCGACCGCGGCTACGCGTTCTCGATGCGCGGCGTCGCGCGCGAGTACGCGCACGCCACCGGCGTGCCCTTCACGGACCCAGCCGCGGCCATCCACCCGCCCGCGGCCGACGACGCCGGCCCGGCCGTCCGGATCGACGACGACGCGCCGATCCACGGCGAGCCCGGGGCCACCCGCTTCGTGGCCCGCACGGTCTCCGGCGTGGACGCGACCCGCCCGACCCCGCCGTGGCTGGCCGCGCGCCTGCGCCTGGCCGGCATCCGCACCATCTCCCTGCCGGTGGACATCTCCAACTACGTCATGTGGGAGCTGGGCCAGCCCCTGCACTTCTACGACGCGGACACGCTCTCCGGCGAGATCGTGGTGCGCCGCGCGCAGGTCGGAGAGACCCTGACCACCCTCGACGGCAAGGAGCGCGAGCTCGACCCCGAGGACCTGCTCATCACGGACGACTCCGGCCCCATCGGCCTGGCGGGCGTCATGGGCGGGGCCGCCACCGAGGTCACGGACGCCACCACCACGATCGTGGTCGAGTCCGCGAACTTCGACCCGGTGTCGATCGCCCGTACGCGGCGCCGGCACCGCCTGCCCTCGGAGGCGTCGAAGCGCAACGAGCGCGGCGTCGACTGGGAGATCGCCGACGAGGCGGCCGAGCGGGCCGTGCAGCTGCTCGTCGAGCTCGCCGGCGGCACCGCCGAGCCCGGGGTCACCGACGTCGGGACGCGGCCGCAGCCGGCCGTCGTCGAGATGGCCGCCGACTTCCCCTCCGCCCTGGTGGGCGTGGCGTACACGACCGACGAGGTCGTGGAGACGCTGCGCGCCCTGGGCGCCGAGGTGGCCGTGACCGAGGCCGCCGACGGCGCCGCCCCGCGGCTGACCGTGACCGCCCCGTCGTGGCGCACGGACCTGCGCATCCCCGAGGACCTCGCCGAGGAGGTCGCGCGCCTGCGCGGCTACGACGCGATCCCCTCCGTGGTGCCCGTGGCCCCGCCGGGCCGCGGCTTCACCCGCCGCCAGGCCCAGCGTCGCCGCGTGTCGGCCGCGCTCGCGGCCGCAGGTCTCACCGAGGTGCTCGCCTACCCGTTCGTCTCCGAAGAGCAGAACCGGCGTTTCGGGGCGGACTCGGACGCGCAGGGCCAGGCCCTGGCGATGGTGACCCTGGCCAATCCGATCGCCTCCCAGTACCGGCACCTGCGCCTGTCGCTGCTGCCGGGCCTCGTCGAGACCGCGCGCCGCAACCTCGGACGCGGCTTCCGCGACCTGGCGCTGTACGAGATGGGGCTGGTCTTCCTGCCCGGCGCGCAGCTGGGCTCGGCGACGATCCCCCCGCGCGCGGTCCACCCCTCCGCCGAGGTCCTCGCCGACCTCGAGGCCGGCATCCCCGCCCAGCCGTGGCACGTGGCCGGTCTGTACGCCGGGCACGACTCGGCACCCGGGCCGGACCACACCCCGCGCCCGGTGGACTGGCAGGACGCGATCGCCGGAGCCCTCGACGTGGCCGACGTCCTCGGCGTCGAGCTGACCGTCCGGCAGGGCCGGCACCACGCGTTCCACCCGGGCCGGGTGGCCGAGCTCGTCGTCGTGACCGAGCACGGGGACCGGGTGGTGGGCGTCGCCGGCGAGCTGCACCCGCAGTGGCTCGAGGCCGAGGACCTGCCCGCCCGCACGAGCGTGTGGGAGCTGGACCTGGACGCGCTGTGCGCCGCGGCCCCCGAGATCGTGGTCGCCGCACCGCTGTCCACGTTCCCCGTGAGCACGCAGGACGTGGCGCTCGTGGTGGACGAGGCCGTCGTGGCCGGGGACGTGCGCGCGACCCTCGCCGAGGGCGCCGGGGAGCTGCTCGAGGCCGTCGAGCTGTTCGACGTCTACCGGGGCGCGGGCGTGCCGGAGGGGCGGAAGTCCCTCGCGTTCTCCCTGCGCTTCCGCGCCCCTGACCGCACGCTCACCGCGGAGGAGGTCTCCGAGGCCCGCGCCGCGGCCACCGCGCTCGCGGCGCAGCGGCACGGGGCGGTCCAGCGCTGACCGTGTCCGCCGCGACCGGCCCGTGGGGCCTGACCTCGGCCGTCCCCGCCTCGGCGGGGGCGGCCGACGCCGTCTCCGCGCTGCTCGGTCAGGTGCGCACCGCCCTGACGGCGGCCTGGGGCGTACCGGTGGGGCCGCTCGGGCTCCGGCACGCCTGCGCGAGCTGCGGCTCCGCCGCGCACGGCGTCCCCACGCTGACCGGCCTGCCCCCCGGCCGGGTCGCCCTCGTCTCGTTCACGCGCGTCCGGATGCCCGGCACTGAGGACCGGGCTCGGATCGGGGCGTGGTGGGCGCCGGCACGGCCCGCCGACGGGCTCGGCCTCGGGGTGGACGTCGAGCGGGCGGACGCCGCGGCCTTCGCGGACGAGGACGGCCTGGGCGGGGTGGGCTTCTCGACGGCGGAGCGCGCCCGGGTGCGGGAGCTTCCCAGCCCCGAGAGGCCTGCCGCGCGGGCCCGGCTGTGGACGCGCAAGGAGGCGCTCGTGAAGGCCGCCGGCACCGGCTTCACGGGCGACCCCGCCGCCGTCGACGCACTGACCGTGCCGGCCGACGTCGTGCTGGTGGACCTCACCGACCGGCTGCCGGGCGGTCTCCTCGGGGCGCTGGCGCTGCGGGGCCGCTGAGTCGACCGCGCGGGCGCCTCAGCCCGGGAACGGCGGCAGGGCGGGCCGCAGCGTCCACGCGTCGAAGAGCTCGTCCACCTGCGCTCGGCTCACCCCGGCGTGCGGGGCCCACGCGTGCACGTGCGTGCGCAGCCCCAGGGAGTCGACGGTGCCGAACCGGTGCTCCCGCACCCAGGCGCGCAGCATGGAGCCGAAGAGGTCCGCGCCGAGCAGCTGCCGCAGCGCCTCCACGGTGAGCGCGCCGCGCTTGTACACCCAGTCCTCGAACATCTCCTCCGGCCCGGGCTCGGCCAGCGCCTGCTCCACCGGGTGCGCGGCCAGCTTCTGCCAGGCCCGCCGCGCCATCGAGGTGATGCTGGACCGCCCCGAGGCCTCGGCCCACAGCCACTCGGACCAGCAGGCGAAGCCCTCGTGCAGCCACAGGTCGGACCAGCGGCCCAGGGTCACGGCGTTGCCGAACCACTGGTGGGACATCTCGTGGGCGATCAGCCGCTCGGACTCCCACGAGCCGTCCAGGTGGTTGGTGCCGAACAGGGACATGCCCGCGGCCTCGAGCGGGATCTCGAGCTCCTCGTCGGCCACAACCGCGGTGTAGTCCTCGAACGGGTACGGGCCGTAGGCGTCGATGAACGTGGCCATCATGGCCGGCTGGGGGGCAAGGGCCCGGAGGGCCCGCTGCTCGGTCCGCGGGGAGACCACGAGGCGCAGCGGCGGCAGACCTTCGGCGGGAGGGGCGGCGTCCACGAGCCGGTAGCGGCCGATCTGCACGCTGAGCAGGTAGGCGGGCACGGGCTGGTCGAGCCGCCACCGCCACGTGACCCGCGAGCCGCGCGTGCGCACGGGCGCGCCCACGCCGTTGGCGACGGGCAGGTAGCCCGCATCGCAGGTGAGGGTGATCTCCGCCGTCGAGCGCGAGGTGGGGGAGTCCACGCACGGCAGCCACGTGGAGGCGCCGTGGGGCTGCCCGGCCACGAGCACGCCGTCCGTGAGCTCCTCCCAGCCGATCGTGCCCCACGGGCTGCGCCGCAGCGTGGGCGTGCCCGCGTAGACCACGGTCAGCTCCACGAGCGTGCCCTCCGGCCGGCTCTCGCCCAGCTCCACGACGAGGCGGCTCGGGGCGCGGCCCGGCTGGGTGAACGAGGAGGCGACGGCGCGGCCGTCGACGACGGCGGCCACCCGGGACACGCGCAGCCGGTACAGGTCCAGCTCGATGCGGCGGCTCTGCTTCGTCAGGCGCACGCGCAGGACGGCGGTGCCGGAGACCCGGTTCGCGGCCAGGCGCACGTCGAGGTCCAGCGCGATGTGCTCGACGGTGGCGGCGTCGGTGCCGACGCCCGGGACGTAGGGATCGGTGCTCATGCTTCCTCTCGGGAGGGGGTGGCCGCAGCGGCGGGGTCGCCGTCGGGACGACGCCACGGGGAGACCGGGTTGCCGAGCCACCACGTGCCGGCGGGCAGCTCCTCGCCGCGCATCACGAGGGACCCGGCACCGACGGTGGTGCCGCGGCCCAGGCGAGCGGCAGGCAGCACCACGGAGTGGGGGCCGAGGGTGGCGCCGTCCTCCAGGACGACGGCGTCCAGGGACATCACGCGGTCGTGGAACAGGTGGGTCTGGACGACGCAGCCGCGGTTCACGGTGGCGCCGTCGCCGAGCTCCACGAGGTCGGCCTCGGGCAGCCAGTAGGACTCGACCCAGGCGCCGTGGCCGATGCGGGCGCCCATCGCGCGCAGGAACCAGACCAGGGCGGGGGTGCCGGCCGCGGCCCGGCTGAACCACGGGGCGGCGAGGAACTCGGTGAAGGTGTCCGCGACCTCGTTGCGCCAGATGAACGAGGACCACAGCGGGTGCTCGCCCGCGCGGATCCGGCCGACGAAGACCCGCTTGGCGAGCACGGTCAGGCCCGCCGCGACCGCGCCGGCCGCGAGCAGGACGACGCCGCCCAGGACGAAGGCCAGCGCCCACGTGCCGACCGCGATGAGGGCGGCCAGCGTCGCGCCGACGGCGAGGGACAGGGCCACGTGCAGCCACACCGGGATCGCGCGCAGCAGCTCCCAGGCGGTGCGGGCGGCCTTGAGCCGGGCCGGCGGGTCGTAGGTGAGGGCGGCGTCCGCGGTGACCTCGTTGCGGCGCAGGCGCACGGGCGGGGAGCCCATCCAGGACGTGCCCGCCTTGGTCTTGGCCGGGGTGGTGGACAGCACCGCCACGAGCGAGTCGCGGCGCAGGGTGCGGCCGCCGGGCACCATGCCGGAGTTGCCCACGAACGAGCGCTTGCCGACCTTCGCGGGGGCCACGTGCATCCACCCGCCGTCGAGGGAGTAGGAGGAGACCATCGTGTCGTCGGCGAGGAACGCGCCGTCGCCCACGCGGGTCATGCACGGCACGAGCACCACGGTGGAGGCCTCGACGCCGCGGCCCACCTCGGCGCCCAGCAGGCGCAGCCACGTCGGCGTGAAGCGGGAGGCGTAGATCGGGAAGAGCTGGTCGCGGGCGGCGTCGAGGACGCGCTCGGTGGCCCACACCTGCCAGCCGACCCGGGAGCGCACGGGGTGGTGCCCCTCCGTGATGCCGAGCGCGAGCAGGCGCACCGTGACGAGCACGAGCAGCATCTGGGTCAGGAACCACACGCCGGCCACCAGGGGGCTCGCGGCCAGCAGGCGCGCCGCGGTGGTCCCGACGGCGGCCAGCGGCCCCGCCTCCGGGGCCGGCGGCCACCAGGTCAGCGACCACGCGGCCACCGCGGCCGCCGCGGCGGCGGAGACGAGCGGAAGGAGGGAGATGAGGGTCGAGAGGACGGTCGCCATCAGGCGCCAGCCCGGGGTCTCCCGCGGCGCCTCGGCGGGGCCGCGGGACTTCACCTTGCCCACCTTGACGGCGGGGGAGCCGGCGTGGCGCTGGCCGCCGCGCACCCGCCCGGCGACGGTGGACCCGGCCTCGACGTGCGCCCCGGCGCCGACCCGGGCGCCCGGCAGGAGCGTGGAGCGGGCGCCCACGACGGCGTCCGCGCCGATGCGCACCTCGCCGAGCCGGACGACGTCGCCGTCGACCCAGTAGCCGGACAGGTCCACCTCAGGCTCGATCGCGGCGCCCTCCTCGACCGTGAGCATGCCGGTGACCGGTGGCACGGTGTGCATGTCCACGTCCTTGCCGATCCGGTTGCCCAGCAGCCGCGCGTAGGCGGGCACCCACGTGGCGCCGGCCAGCGAATAGGGGTCCACGAGGTCGCTGATCTGCTGGGCGAGCCACAGGCGCAGGTGGACGCGGCCACCGCGCGGGTAGGACCCGGGGCTCACGCCGCGCAGCAGCAGCCGGGCCGTCGCGGCGGTGAGCAGCATGCGGCCGGGCACGGTCACCACCAGCAGACCGGCCACGATCAGCACCCACCACGGCACGGTGGGCAGCCCGGGCGCGAGCCCGGAGAGCGTCAGCAGGTTCAGGGCCAGGCCGGTCCACACGCCCAGGCGCAGGGCGGGCAGGACGAACACGGGCAGCCCCACGAGGGTCTGGACCCACTGGGTGCGGTGGCGGGTGCGGTCGACGTGCCGGTCGTGCACCTCGATGCCGCGGGGGCCGTGCTCGCCCACGACGGCGGCCACGAGGGCCCCGGCGGTGGGGTTGCGGTAGACGTCCTGGACGGTCACGGCCGGGTGGCGCAGGCGCAGGCGGGCCACGAGCTGGGCAGCGGCGAGCGAGCCGCCGCCGGCCTCGAAGAAGTCGGTGTCGGCGTCCTTGGGGGGCGCGCCGAGCACGTCCGCCCACTGGCGCAGCACCCAGCCGTCGGCGGTGTCCTCGTTCGGCTGGGGCGCGTCCTCGTCCACCTCGGCGCCGGGCAGGGGCCACGGCAGCGCGTGGCGGTCCACCTTGCCGGAGGTCTTCGTGGGCAGGGAGTCCACGACGGCCAGCCGGGGCACGAGTGCGGCCGGCAGCTCCGCCGCGAGGTGCTCGCGGGCCATGTGCAGGTCGAGCTCGGCCTCGGGGTCCGCGGGCACGAGGTAGCCGACGAGGATCTGGTGGCCCGCCGGGGTGGTCTGCACGGCCGCGGCGCCGCCGTGGACGCCGGGCAGGGCCTGGAGGGCCGCGTCCACCTCGCCGAGCTCGATGCGGCGGCCGCCGAGCTTCACCTGGTCGTCGGCGCGGCCGACGAACAGCAGGCCCTCCGGCTCGAAGACCACGAGGTCACCGGAGCGGTAGGCACGCTCCCAGCCGAGGGAGGGCATGGGGGCGTACTTCTCGGCGTCCTTGGCCGGGTCGAGGTAGCGGGCCAGGCCGACGCCGCCGATGATCAGCTCGCCCGTCTCGCCCTCGGCCACGGGCAGCGTGGTCTGCGGATCGACGACGGCCAGGTCCCAGCCGTCCAGGGGCAGGCCGATGCGGACCGGGCCGAGACCCGTGAGCGGGGCCGCGCACGCGACGACGGTGGCCTCCGTGGGGCCGTAGGTGTTCCAGACCTCGCGGCCGTCCTCCGCCAGGCGCGCGGCGAGCTCGGGCGGGCAGGCCTCGCCGCCGAAGATCAGCAGCCGGACGTTGTCCATGGCCTCGGTGGGCCACATCGCGGCGAGGGTCGGCACGGTGGACACGGCGGTGATGCGCCGCTCGGCGAGCCACGGGCCGAGGTCCATGCCGGAGCGCACGAGCGAGCGGGGGGCCGGGACCAGGCACGCACCGTGACGCCAGGCGAGCCACATCTCCTCGCACGAGGCGTCGAACGCGACGGACAGTCCCGCCAGCACGCGGTCGCCCGGGGCGAGCGGATCGTCCGCCAGGAAGATCCGCGCCTCGGCGTCCACGAAGGCCGCGGCCGAGCGGTGGCTCACCGCCACGCCCTTGGGGGTGCCCGTCGAGCCAGAGGTGAAGATGATCCACGCGTCGTCCTCGAGCCCGGGGGCGCGGGCCTCCGCGGCCGGGTCCGCGGTGTGCTCGGGGTGCGGGGCGTAGACC
>ERZ782914.408-NODE-408-length-12455-cov-46.736048_pt1 | contig 12455 bp, 8 predicted proteins | sample MGYA00375948_ERZ782914 | MGnify/ENA primary metagenome ERZ782914 (study PRJEB29894, sample SAMN03576417) | human skin metagenome | biome: human skin; feature: left retroauricular crease; material: organic_material | host: Homo sapiens | place: Italy: Trento...
CCTGCCGAGCCGTCACCACGCATCCCGGATCACTCCTTGACGAACGGGGTGCCGTCGGCAGCCGGGGCACGGACCTTGCCGACGAGGCCGGCCACGGCGACGATGGTGGCGATGTAGGGCAGCAGCAGGAGCACCTGGCTGGGCATCGGGGTGCCCAACGGCCCGAGTTCGGTGGACAGCTGGGTGACGAAGCTGAAGAACAACGCCATGAGCGCCGCCTGGCCCGGCTTCCAGCGTCCCATGATGAGCGCCGCCAGGGCGATGAAGCCGTTGCCGACCGTGATGTTCTTGGAGAACGCCCCCACCGTGCCGATGGTGAAGTACGCCCCGCCCAGCCCGGCGAAGACGCCGCCGACCAGGACCGCCGACCAACGCACCGCCGTCACCGAGATGCCCACCGTGTCGGCGGCCTCCGGGTGCTCCCCCACCGAGCGGATCCGCAGCCCCCACCGGGTGCGCCACAGCAGGAACCACACCAGTGCGATGCACAGGAACCCGATGTACACCAGAACCGTCTGGTTGAAGAGGATCGGTCCGAGGAACGGGATCCTCGACAGTCCCGGGATGGCGATCGGTTCCATGATCGGTGCCGCATTGTACTTCTCGGCGTCGGTGACGAGCAGCTGGTTGAAGAGGAACCCGGTCAGGCCGCTGGCGAAGAGGTTGACGACGACCCCCATGACCACCTCGTCGACCAGATACTTGATGGTGAACAGGGCCAGCAGGGCACCCATGAGCACACCGGCCAGCACGGCGGCGACGAGGGCCGCAGCGATGGACTGGGTCATCGAGCCGACGAGGGCCGCCGTGAACGCTGCCGTGAGCATCTGCCCCTCGATGGCGACGTTGACGACGCCCGAACGCTCACACATGACACCGCACAGGGCGCCGAGGATCAACGGAGTGGCCAGCGAGATCGTTCCCTCGAGCTGACTGGAGACCTGGAAGGGCAGGCTGGCCCCGGCAGCGGCCCAGGTGAGCAGCCCGACGACGACCGTGACACCGGCGACGACTCCGGCGATGGTACCGATCCATCCGTGGGAGCGCTTGAAGGCGAAGGCCACGGCGGCGAGGGCGCACAGGATGCCGCTGACGAGCACGGTCGGCAGACCTGGCAGCTTGGCCGTTCCGAGGTCCTTGCCACTCAGGGAATCCAGGAACGAGAACTGCGCGGTTCCCGAGGTGCGAGGTACGAGAGCCAGCATGAGCACGGCCATGATGGCGATGAGGATCGACGTGGAGATGCGGTGGCTGCGGGCCTCCCGCGACTCGATCCTCGCCAGATGCACCTCCTGTGCCGAGTCTGGGGCAGGGGCAGCCTGCCCGGGGGACGAGAGCATCGTGTCACCAGTCGTCATGCCACCGCTCCTGAGTTGGACGTGGCCTGGGCGGATGTGTCCTGCGTGTGCCTGCGTCGCCTGCCGGTTCTGAGGAACGGCAGGATCGTCCGGACGAGCATCGGCGCGGCGACGAACATGACGATCACCGCCTGGATGACGCTCACGAGGTCCAAGGAGGTCTGCGCCAGGGCCTGCATACGTAGACCGCCCTGGTTCATCGCACCCCAGAACAGACCGGCCAGGATGATGCCGAACGGGTTGGAACGTCCCAGCAGGGCCACGGTGATGGCGTCGAAACCGATGGTGCCCACCAACCCGATGGACAGCTGGGTGGGGGTGGCACCCGAGATCGGTCCCAGCGCCACCTCGACCCCGGCCAGGCCGGCCAGGCCACCCGAGATGAGCATCGTGCGGACGACGACCCGGTTGGTGCGCATGCCAGCAGTGGCAGCGGCATGCGGATTCGTCCCCGCCGCCTTGATGTGGAAGCCCAACGCGGTGCGCTCCAGCAACCACCAAGTGATGACGGCAGTGAGCAGCGCCAGGAAGAAGCCCAGGTGCAGCTGGGTGCCCTCCACCCGTGGGAAGGTGGCATTCCAGTCAACGATCGGGGCGATCGGGTCGCTGCGTCCGGGCATCTGGAACGCCGTCGTGGTGAGCAGCCAGGCGAGGATGCCGCTGGCGATGTAGTTGAGCATGATGGTGACGATGACCTCGTTGGCTCCAGCACGGGCCTTGAGGGCCCCGGCGATCCCACCCCAGAGGGCACCTGCCACGAATCCGGCAAGGATGGCGAGCAACAGGTGTGGCACCAGCGCCAACCCGTGGAAGTTGAATCCCACCCAGGCAGACATCGTCGCCCCGGCGATGGCCTGGCCCTGGCCACCGATGTTGAACAGGCCGGCCTTGAAGCCCAGTCCGATGGCAAGGCCGGCGCAGATGAGCGGTGCGGCCTGGGCGGTCGTCGCCGTGATGGCCTGCCACGAGCCGAACGCCCCCTCGAACAGGGCGGAGTAGGCGGCGGAGATCTTGTCCCAGGAGTCTCGCAACGCGTCGGGGCGGGAGAACAGGTAGTTCCATTCCCGGTTGATCTCGGAGTCGGAGAACACCATGATGATCGCCGAGACGACGAAGGCCAGCACGAATGCTGCCACCGTCACCCAGAAATCGTTCCAGGGGAATCGGCGTCGTGCCGCCGGCTCGGCATCGGCCTGCCCGGCTGCTGGCCGAGACTCGGCGGGGTGTGACCCGGCCGGGGCCACCGCGTCCTGCCTGCGAGGTGCGGCCCCCTGCGCCACTGGCACACGAGTGGTCTCGGTGCTCGTGGAATCGGTTCGGTCCTCGGCTCCCTGGCCGTCGGCGTGGCGCGACGCCGACTCTGGTTGGACGGGTCGATCGCTCATCGGTTCGGCTCCTCTGATGTCGCGGTGTCGGGTTCCTGCGGGGCGACGGATTCGAGGACGGTCCGGTCGGCGGCAGGATCAGGGATCGAGGCGCCGGTGGACTCGGTGGCCTCCTCGTGGCTGAATCCAGCCATCATGAGGCCCAGGACCTCCCGTGGCGTGCCGGCCGGCACGATGCCGACGATCCTGCCGCGGTACATGACGGCGATCCGATCGGCCAGGGCCTCGATCTCGTCGAGCTCGGTGGAGACGATGAGCACGGCCGTGCCCTTGTCACGTTCGGTGACGATGCGTCTGTGCAGGAACTCGATGGCGCCGACGTCCACGCCACGGGTGGGTTGGGAGGCCACCAGCACGCTCAGCGGACGGGACAGTTCGCGTGCCAGGACGACCTTCTGCTGGTTGCCACCCGACAGGGACGACACCGGCAGGTTGATCGACGGGGTGCGGATGTCGAACTCCGCGACCCGTTCGCGGGCGTTCTCACGTATCCTGCCCAGCTGCAGGCTGCCGCCCCTGGTGTACTGCTCGACATGGTTGAGCACGAGGTTTTCTGCCACCGAGAATGTGCCGACGAAGCCGTCGCGTTGACGATCCTCCGGCACGAATCCCAGACCTGCCTTGATGGTACTGGCCGGATCGGCGTGCGTGGTCGGTCTGCCGTCGATGCGAATGGTTCCGCCGGTGGGCAGCATCGTCCCGAGCAGGGCGGACGCCAACTCGGTCTGTCCATTGCCCTGCACTCCTGCCACGCAGAGAATCTCGCCGCCTCGCACCTCGAAGGAGACATCGTCGACGACGACGGCACCGGTGTCGTCGGCCACGGTGAGGCCGTCCACCTGCAGGCGCGGGGTGGTGGTGTGCGCCTCCGGCTTGTCGACGACCAACTGCACGGCACGTCCCACCATCATCTCGGCCAGTTCGGCCTCGGTGTCGTTCGGATGGGCCTGCCCGACGATCCGGCCGCGCCGGATGACGGTGATGTCGTCGGCGATCTCACGCACCTCGCGAAGCTTGTGGGTGATGAAGACGATGGCACGTCCCTCGTCGCGCAGCATGCGCATGACGGCCATGAGCTCGTCGATCTCCTGGGGGGTGAGCACGGCGGTGGGCTCGTCGAAGATGAGGTACTTCGCGTCATTGGTGAGGGCCTTGAGGATCTCGACGCGCTGCTGGATGCCCACCGGCAGGTTCTCGACGACCGAGTCGGGGTTGACGTCGAGGTGATAGCGGTCCGAGAGCTCGGTGACCTTGCGACGGGCTCGCCCCATCGACAGCACCCCGGCCGTGGTCTCCTCACGCCCCAGGACGATGTTCTCGGCAACGGTGAAGACGTCGACGAGCATGAAGTGCTGGTGCACCATGCCGATGCCAGCCGCCATGGCCTGCCTGGGATTGGCGAAGTGCTGCTGCGTCCCGTCGATGAACACCTGCCCCTCGTCGGAGTCGAGCAGGCCGTAGAGGATGTTCATGAGGGTCGACTTGCCGGCCCCGTTCTCACCGAGCAGGCAGTGGATTCGTCCCGGAACCATGTCCAGGTCGATGTGGTCATTGGCCGTGAGGGTGCCGAATCGTTTGGTGACCCCGCGCAGCGACAGGCCGGACTCCAGCGGGGGCCGGGAAGCATCGTGCAGTGGGGACGCAGGGTTCTCATCGGTGGCAGTGGACACGCGTTCATCCTTCCATGTCCGCGCAGCTGTGGTTCCCCCCGGGGGAAGGGTGTCCCGGGGCCCGGTGCCCCGGGCCTCGGGATGGCTGGGGATCGATCACTTCAGGGGCTGGGCCGCCGAGACGATCTTGATCTTGCCGGAGGCGATGTCCTTCTCCACGGTCTTCAGCTCCTTCTTGACGTCGGCAGGAACCTTGGAGTCGAAGGTGTGGAAGTCGGACAGGCCGGTGCCCTTGTCCGCCAGGGAGCCGATGTAGGGGTCGCCGTTGAACTTGCCGTCCTTGACCGCCTTGACGGCGTCGAACACGGCCACGTCCATGCCCTTGTACACCGAGGTGATGATGTTGTCGCAGTAGGACGCCTGGGTCCTGCAGCCATCGGCGTCCACCCAGATGACGTTGGACTTGCCGCCGGAGGCCTTGACCGCCTGCAGAGCACCATTGCCCGCATTGCCGGCGACCGGCAGGATGATGTCGGCGCCCTGGTTGAGCAGGGTCTGCGCAGTGGACTTGCCACCAGCCACGTTCTGGAATGGGTCGGGCTGCGGCACGAACTGGCCGTCCTGGGACTTGGCGTTCCAGCCGAGGACCTTGACGTCCTTGCCCTTCTGCTTGTTGTAGTACTCGACACCCTGGGCGAAGCCGTCCATGAAGATCGTCACGGTCGGGATCTTCATGCCGCCGAAGGTGCCGACCTTGCCGGTCTTGGTGAGGGCGGCTGCCAGGTAGCCCGCTTCGAAGGAGGACTGGGCGGTGTTGAAGATGAGTGGCTTGAGGTTGTTGGGAGCGCCCTGGGGCTGGTCGTCGACGATGGCGAACTTGACGTTCGGGTTCTCCTTGGCGGCTGCCACGGTGGTCTTGTCGAGCAGGAACCCGACCGAGACGATGAGATCACACTTGGTGTCGACGAGGGACTTGATGTTGACGGCGTAGTCCTTGTCGCTCTTGGACTCCACCTTGGCGATCTTCACACCGAGTTCCTTCTCGGCACGCTCCAGGCCCGCCAAGGAGGTCTGGTTGAAGGACTTGTCGGTGAAACCGGCGGTGTCGGAGACCATGCAGGCCTTGACGCCGGACTTGGCCGTCGAACCGGTGTCGGACGAGGAGCTGGCCGCCGAGGTGTCCTTGGCGGGCTCCTCGTCGGGAGCCTTGGCACAGCCAGTCATGGCCATCGCAGCGCTGACGACGACCGCTGGGATGGCGAGAAACTTCTTCTTCACGGACTGTCTCCTGACTGAGAATGGAGCGATGGAACCGAACCCGAAAAACCACATCGAGCCATCAAATGTTAACCCTTCGATGATTCTTCGGCACCTCTCGGCACCTCATGACGGCTGAGTCGCCAACAGCGCATCGGCCCGCCGTGCACATCTGGCTGGTCCAGACGTGATCGCTGCATCAGGAGAGGGTTGCCCTGCCGACCTGCCCGGACGATACGCCGTCGTCATCAGCGACCACACCGGCTGGCCCACCGTCCTCGGGCTGTGCTGGCCCGGTGGCCTGCCCACTCGCCTCGTCGGCACGGGGAGCGCCGTCCCCACTGTGCGGCGTCTCGGAGACATGCGGACCTTGCGGACGCGCTGTGACGGTGGGTACCGCTCCTTCCATGGCCGCCCCGTCCAGCCGCTTCAACCGCAGCCAGGCGGCCCGACGTCCGTCCAGCTCGATGACGGTGAGCTCGACATTGGGATCCTCGTCCTCGTCGTCGGGCTGGTTGACCGGCGACAGGTGACAGCGCACCTGCTGTCCCACGGCTGGCATCTGCCCGGTCCGTGCCATGAGGAATCCGGCCACCGTGTCGTAGGGCCCCTCGGGCATCACGAGCCCCACTCGGTCGGTGAACTCCTCCAGGGTCATGAGGCCGTCGATGTCCCGGAGTCGGGTGTGCATGGCATCGGAGGGTTCGATCTCGTCGTACTCGTCGGTGATGTCGCCGACGATCTCCTCGACGATGTCCTCCAGGGTGACGATTCCCGCCGTACCGCCGTACTCGTCGAGGACGATGGCCAGGTGTGAGTTCGCCCGGCGCATCTCCGACATGGCCTTGAGCACCTTGACCGAGTCGGGTATCGACAGCACGGGCCGCACGATCTGATGCACCTTGGCGTGACGCTCGGCCGGATCCATGTCGAGGAGGTCACGGATGTGGATGAACCCGAGGATGTGATCGACGTTGCCATCGGTGACCGGGTAGCGGGAATGGGCCCCGTCCCCGACCACCTGGGCTGCCTGGGAGGCGGTGAGGTCACCGGCGAGGAAGTCCACCTCGGTGCGCGGCACCATGACCTCCCGCAGCGAGGTCTGGCCGGCATCGAAGACGTCGTCCAGGATGTGCCGTTCCTCATCGCCGAGCGTCGACGAGGACGACACCATCGATCGCAGCTCCTCGTCGGTGATGTCCTCACGAGCTGCGTGGGGGTCGCCTCCCAGGATCCTGACGAGCACGTCGGTGGACACACCGAGGAACCAGATCACTGGTCGGAACGCCGTCGCGATACCGCTGACCATGGGGGCCAGGGCGAGGGAGAATGCCTCGGCCCGTTGCATCGCCAGCCGCTTCGAGGTCAATTCGCCGATGACGATGGAGAAGTACGAAATCACCACCGTGATGACGATGAGGGCCAGGGTGTTGGCGAGTCCCGCCGACATCCCCCATCCCACGAACACGGGGGCCAGATGCTGGGAGAGCACCGAGGCACCGAACGCTGCCGAGAGGAAACCGGAAAGGGTCACGCCGATCTGGACGGCCGAGAGGAACAGATTGGGGTTCTCGGTGAGTCGTGCGATCACTCGACCGCGTTTGCCGCGAGTTGCCTCGAGTTGTTTGACCTGGGAGTCCCGCAGGCTCACCAGGGAGATCTCGGCGGCAGCGAAGACACCGCCGATGATGATGAAGACGAAGACCAGAATGATGTTGGTCGCTATGTCAGACATGTCTCGTCACCACCTGCACTGCAGGCTTGGGACTGTCGCCCTCCGAGTCGTCATGGTGCATGTGCCCAACAATAGCGGGATCACGCAACACAGCTCACGCAGCGGGCCGCCGTCACGGTGCGAACGAGTGGCCCCGTCGTCACGGCGTGACTGGATGACCCAGCAGGTCTGGGCCCCACCAGGCCGGGAGGTCGGACGCTGTGAGAACGAATACCACCTGACCCCATCGAGGACCTCGTGCAAGGAGTCACGTCACCGGCAGGACGATGTGTTGCCGCACCGACGCCGCCATGTCCGCGCCTACGCAGTGACGGACATGGCGGCGGTGCAGAGCCTCGACTCCAGCTTGGGCCACCAGGCTCACAGGGCTTCGATCAACGCATTGAGTGTCGCGGAGGGGCGCATGGCCTCGGTGGCCAGATCGTCGTCGACGTCGTAGTAGCCGCCGAGATCCACCGGCTCACCCTGGACCCCGTTGAGTTCGTCGAGGATCTGCGACTCGCGGGCGGCGAGCTCGGTGGCGATGTCACCGAACCGGGCAGCGAGCTCGGTGTCCTCGTCCTGACGGGCGATCTCCTCGGCCCAGTAGCGAGCCAGCCAGTAGTGCGAGCCACGGTTGTCGATCTGACCCAGTTTGCGTGCCGGGGAACGGTCGTTCTCCAGGAAGGAGCCGATGGCACGATCCAGGGTGGATGCCAGCACCAGTGCCGTGGCGCTGTCACTGCCCTGGCCGATGTGTTCCAGGCAGGCGCCCAGGGCGCAGAACTCTCCCAGGGAGTCCCATCGCAGGTGGTTCTCGGCCAGGAACTGGGTGACGTGTTTGGGGGCCGAGCCGCCCGCGCCGGTCTCGAAGAGTCCGCCGCCGGCCAGCAGCGGGACGATGGACAACATCTTGGCGCTGGTGCCCACCTCGAGGATCGGGAAGAGGTCGGTGAGGTAGTCACGCAGGACGTTTCCGGTGACCGCGATGGTGTCCTCACCCTTGCGAATCCGCTCCAGGGTGAACGTCATGGCGTCGACCGGGGCCAGGATGCGGAGGTCCAGCCCCTCGGTGTCGTGCTCGGGCAGGTACCTGCGCACCTTCGCAATGACCTCACGGTCGTGGGCCCGGGCCTCGTCCAGCCAGAACACCGCCGGGGTGTGCGACAGACGAGCACGTTCGACGGCCAACCGCACCCAGTCGCGCACCGGAACGTCCTTGACGCGGCTCATCCGCCAGATGTCGCCGGTCTGCACCTGCTGGCTGACGAGCACCTCGTCACCCGCACACACCTCGACGGTGCCGTCACTGGGGACGACGAACGTCGTCGGGTGGGATCCGTACTCCTCGGCCTTCTGGGCCATGAGTCCGACATTGGGCACGTCGCCCATGGTGGCCTGGTCGAAGGCACCGTGGGCGCGACAGTCGTCCAGGATGGCCGCGTACATCGTGGCGTAGCTGCGATCCGGGATGACGGCCAGGGTCTCCTGGAGCTCGCCCTCGGGATTCCACATGCGTCCGCCGTCGCGCACGACGGTGGGCATCGAGGCGTCGATGATGACCTTGTTGCCGGCGTGCAGGTTCGTGATGCCCGCATCGGAGTCCACCATCGCCAGCGCGGGGCGTGCCGCGAGCTCCTCGGCGATGGCCATCTGCACCTCCTGGGCCGTGTCGGGGGGCAGCTCCTCCAGCCGCTCCAGAAGGTCTGCCAGGCCCAGGTCGGGGTTGGCTCCCACCTGGGCGAGGTCGTCACCGTAGCGCTCGAAGACGTCGGCGAAGAACGTCTTCACGGCATGGCCGAAGAGCACCGGGTCGGAGACCTTCATCATGGTGGCCTTGAGGTGCAGGGACCACAGCAGTCCCTCCTGCTTGGCCTGGTCCAGGGTGTGGGCGTAGAAGTCGTCGAGGTCGGCCACCGACATGTACGTGGCGTCGACGATCTCCCCGTCGGAGGTCTCCAGGCCGGACGTGAGCACGGTACACGTCCCGTCGTCCGCGACGTGGACGATGTCGAGGCGCTGCCCGCGGGAGACGAAGGATTCCTCGTGGTCGTAGAAGTCGCCGTGCTCCATGTGGGCGACGCGCCCTGACGACTGTGGCGTCCACTCGGTCATGGTTCGCGGATGGGCCTTGGCGTAGGCCTTGACGGCAGCAGGTGCACGTCGGTCCGAGTTGCCCTGCCGCAGAACCGGGTTGACGGCCGAGCCAAGCACGGTGGCGTAACGAGCGGCGATCTCGCGCTCCTCGTCGGTCTGGGGGGAGTCGGGGTAGGAGGGGATGTCGTAGCCGTGCTGCTGCAGCTCGTCGATGGCCGCCTTGAGCTGGGGCACCGAGGCGGAAATGTTGGGAAGTTTGATGATGTTGGCGTCTGGTGAGCTGGTGAGTTCGGAGAGTTCGGCAAGGTTGTCGGGCACCCGGGCGTCGTCGTCCAGACGCTCGGGGAACTGGGCCAGGATCCGTCCGGTCAGGGAAATGTCGGATGTGACGACGTCAATGCCGCTGCCGTCGAGGAATCCCCGCACGATGGGCAGCAGTGAGTACGACGCGAGGGCAGGGGCCTCGTCGATCTTGGTCCAGACGATGGTTGGCACGATCTCCTCCTTGAAATGTCGGAACCGACGTCATCCAGACTACCCAAGGATCGCAACTATCTCGACATCAAGATAAAATCTTCCCCGGTGGATGGTACGCCGCATCGAGCGACCCCACGCCCGCCAGACGCCAGGTGATACTTCCCCACCACAAGTCCGGGGCCAGTATCGTCACCGACATGGCTACAGCGCATCCCACGGACGAATCTGCCCACTGTCACACCGACGGGCTCGACACGAGAACCGACACCGACGAGCTGGTCGTCACCTGGACCTGCCAGGACCGACCCGGAATCGTGCATGCGGTGACGGGGGCCTGCGTTCAGGCGGGCGGCAACCTCACCGAGCTGCAGCAGTTCGCGAGTGCCGACACCGGCAACTTCTTCATGCGTCTGCAGGTGGAGGGCGTGGAATCCGCCACCGTGATCGAGCAGGCACTGCGCGAGGTGGCCACCCGATTCGACGCCCAGCTCCGAGTGGATCGGCTGGGTCGCCCCATGCGTACCCTCATCCTGGCCACGAAAGCGCCGCACTGCCTGTCCCACCTGCTCTTCAATCGCGACACCGGTCGTCTCCCGATCGACGTCGTCAGGGTCATGGCGAATCACCCCGACCTCGAGCCGATCGCGCAGTTCCACCAGATCCCGTTCGCCTGGCAGCAGGTGACCAGGCAGACCAGGGACGCCTTCGAGACTGCCGTGCTCGACGTCGTCGACGAGTACGACGTCGAGCTCGTCGTCCTGGCGCGCTACATGCAGATCCTCTCGCCGCGGATGTGTGAGGCCCTGTCGGGACGGTGCATCAACATCCATCACTCGTTCCTGCCTGGTTTCAAGGGGGCCAACCCCTATCTGCAGGCCCACGAGCGCGGGGTGAAGCTCATTGGTGCCACGGCACATTTCGTCACGGGTGACCTCGATGAGGGGCCGATCATCGAGCAGCGAGTGGAGCGCGTCGACCACGCGCAGACCGTGCGTCAACTCACGGCCGTGGGTCAGGACACCGAGTCGACGACCCTCGCCGAGGCCGTGCGACTGTTCTGCGAGCACCGTACCTTCCTCGACGGTCGCCGTACCGTGGTGTTCCGCTGACCCTCGAGCGCCGAGCCTCGTGTCGATCGTCCGGCGGAACCGCGCCAGGCCGCAAATCCGCTCATCTCACGTCACGTTTGGTTGACACACCGGTGCAAATACCCTCCCGGCGAGCACCGAGCAGACCGCTGCGGGTACAGTCGTGGGTACAAGTGTCATCGACGACTCCAAGGAGAACCTCATGAGCACCGCCCCTGTCAAGATTGCCGTCACCGGCGCCGCCGGACAGATCTGCTACAGCCTGCTGTTCCGCATCGCCTCCGGCTCGCTGCTCGGCGACACCCCCATCGAGCTTCGTCTGCTCGAGATCACCCCTGCCCTCAAGGCCCTCGAGGGCGTCGTCATGGAGCTTGACGACTGCGCCTTCGGCAACCTCGTCAACATCGAGATCGGCGACGATCCCAAGAAGATCTTCGACGGCGCCAACGCCGCCTTCCTCGTCGGTGCCATGCCGCGCAAGGCCGGCATGGAGCGTTCCGACCTGCTGTCCAAGAACGGCGCCATCTTCACCGCTCAGGGCAAGGCCCTCAATGAGGTCGCCGCTGACGACGTCAAGGTGCTGGTGACCGGCAACCCGGCCAACACCAACGCCCTCATCGCCGCCACCAACGCCACCGACATCCCCAACGACCACTTCGCCGCCCTGACGCGTCTGGACCACAACCGCGCCAAGACCCAGCTGGCCCGCAAGGTGAATGCCTCGGTCAACGACATCAAGCACATGACCATCTGGGGCAACCACTCCTCCACCCAGTACCCCGACCTGTTCCACACCGAGGTCGGTGGCAAGAAGGCCAGCGAGCTGGTCGAGCAGTCCTGGATCGAGAACGACTTCATCCCGACCGTCGCCAAGCGTGGCGCTGCCATCATCGACGCCCGTGGCGCCTCCTCGGCCGCCTCGGCCGCCAACGCCACCGTCGAGTGCATGCACGACTGGATGCTCGGCACCCCCGAGGGCGACTGGGTCTCCATGTGTGTCGAGTCCGACGGCTCCTACGGTGTGCCCGAGGGCCTCATCTCCTCCTTCCCGGTGACCATCGCCGACGGCAAGCCCTCCATCGTCCAGGGCCTGGAGATCGACGACTTCTCCCGCGCCAAGATCGACGCCTCCGCCAAGGAGCTCTCCGACGAGCGCGACGCCGTGCGTGAGCTCGGCCTCATCTGAGGGAACTGACACACCTCTTTGAACCAGTGGGGAGTGCCCTTCCGGGCGCTCCCCACTGCCATGTCCAGAGCCTTCGTCACGATTTCTCCGCCCCAGCTCGGACTCACACGTCATACGTACCTACTGAGAACACGTCTGCCCGACTGAGGATTCCTCACAGCGTCGCGCGCAACACTCCACTGTTCTGTGGCCAAAAACTGCGACACGGCATTTCACCATGAGAAACTCACTCATTTTTTCACCAGGTGGCATCGTGCGTCGCCAGAACCACCACCCAGCCCAG
>ERZ782914.413-NODE-413-length-12376-cov-5.731434_pt1 | contig 12376 bp, 14 predicted proteins | sample MGYA00375948_ERZ782914 | MGnify/ENA primary metagenome ERZ782914 (study PRJEB29894, sample SAMN03576417) | human skin metagenome | biome: human skin; feature: left retroauricular crease; material: organic_material | host: Homo sapiens | place: Italy: Trento...
GTATTGAATCGATTCCAAAGGAATAGGACTTATCGACGTGTATCATTTTTATATTTGTTTTTGGTATGTAATCTAATTTTCTCATAGGTCAAGTATAACAGATTTTAAAGATAAATGCTTTAGGCTTTGTTATAAGTTCACTTTATTTCGTTTTAAATACCCATAATAGCAACAATTAAAGAAATTTTTCACGCTAACTATTTATAAATTCATTATTATGTTTTCATAGACAAGCATAAGTGTATAATATTAGTAAAATTAATTATAAACTTAATTGTAAAATTATACCTAATTTAGGAGGGAAATATGAAATATTTTGGAACTGATGGATTTAGAGGAGAGGCAAACAAAGATCTAAACGTCTACCATGCTTTTAAGATTGGAAGATTTTTGGGAGATTACTTTAATAAGGATAAGGGACATGCTGGGAAAATTGTCATAGGCAAAGATACAAGGCGTTCTTCATACATGTTTGAGGATGCTCTAGCAGCAGGCATCACTTCATCTGGTTCAAATGCTTACCTACTCCATGTTACAACAACTCCTTCTGTATCATATATAGTAAGAAGCGAAGATTTTGACTGTGGTGTTATGATAACAGCAAGCCATAATCCTTATTTTGATAATGGAATTAAGATTATAAATTCCAAAGGTGAGAAGATGCAAGATGAATTTTTGGAAAAATTGGAAGCATATATTGATGCTGATATCGAAGATATCCCTCTTGCTAAAGGAGAAAATATAGGAAGAACTGTAGATTTTATTGGAGGTCGTAATAGATACATAGCTTATCTAATCCAAACCGTTGATAAGTCTTTTGAGGATATCAAAGTAGGTCTAGACTGTGCAAATGGAGCAAGCTTTACCATTGCTAAACCAGTTTATGATGCACTAGGAGCAGATACTTATGTCATAAACGATAGGCCAGATGGCTTTAATATCAATGTAGATGCTGGTTCTACCCACATAGAATGTATGCAAAAATTTGTTAGAGAAAATAAACTTGATATTGGCTTTGCCTTTGATGGCGATGCAGACAGGTGTATAGCAGTAGATTCTTGCGGAAATGTAGTTGATGGCGATGCTATCCTTTATATATGTGGCAAACATTTAAAAAATGAGGGCAAATTAGAAAGTAATACTATTGTAACTACAATCATGTCTAATATTGGTCTATACAAGGCTTTAGATAATGTTGGAATTAACTATGTAAAAACTAAGGTTGGAGATAAGTACGTACACATGTCTATGGATGAAGATGACCTAGAATTAGGAGGCGAACAATCTGGTCATATTATCTTTTCAAAATATGCCAACACAGGTGATGGCATACTCACTTCTCTTAGGATAATGGAAGCTATGATTGACCAAAAAACTGACCTAAAATCATTAACTAGAGACCTTACCATATATCCACAAGTCTTAGTAAATGTAAGGGTAAAGGATAAGGAAGAAACTTTATCAAATGAAAAAATCAATGAAAAAATTGATCGAATCAAAAAAGACCTTGGAGATTCAGGAAGAGTTTTAGTGAGAGCATCTGGTACAGAACCACTAATTAGGGTCATGGTTGAGGCTAGTACTGATGAGATTGCAAGTAAATACGCAAATCAAATAAAAGATGAGATGGATAGACTTTCTTTGACTTTGTAAATGCGCGATTATAAAACTGGAAGAATAGTAAATCCCATAGAAAAAGTTCTAGTAAGTCATGGCAGGATGTATACTAAAGATAGTTTCATAACATTTGATACAAGCACACTAGAAGTCTATCCGCCAGAGATTTACTACGATAAGGATGATATCTATCTTGGCAAGATGTATGATCATGGTGTATTTATCTTAGCTGATATAGAGGAAATTATATTGGAATATATGGACCAAACATATTCAAACCATGACATTGATGATATAAGAGAATTTCTTATAAATAAAAGGATAGAATTTTACAAAAAATTAGAAGGAAATAATATTGACAAATAGTTACAAACAAGGTATTATATTCACTTGTAGGAAATATCCGTACAAAATATAGGAGGTGTTTGAATGGCAGATAAAGTAAAGTTAGCATGTACTGAATGCAAAAACAGAAACTACGATACCACAAAAAACAAAAAGACTAATCAAGAAAGATTAGAACTTAAGAAATATTGTCCTTTCTGTAAAAAACATACAATTCATAAAGAAACAAAATAGGAGAAAAAATGGCTAAGGCTAAGAAAAACGAAGGATTTTTCGCATCTACTAAAAAAGAAAGAAAGAAAATCCAATGGCCAAGCAAAGAAACTACTTTTCAGTACACAGCTTTAGTACTATTAATCAGTGCTATTACTGGCGTAGTTATTTACTTACTAGACAAAGTATTTGCTTTCCTATTAGGATTTATTCTGTAGGTGACATATGTCAGATATGAATGAATCTTTTGAAGAAAAAAAAGACATAGTTGAAGATAGTGTAGAAAAAGAAGAATCCGATTCTAATGATAAGGCAAAATGGTATGTAGTCCATACCTATACAGGCTATGAAAATAGGGTTTGTGATAAGATAAGATCAATGATTGAAAATGAACAAAACCCAGACGTAGTCGATGTAACAGTGCCTACAGAAGAATACGTAGAGATTAAAAATGATCAAAAAAAGGTAAAAACTAGAAAATTATTCCCAGGCTATGTAATGGTAAAAATGAATATAACTAACAAGAGTTGGTATATTATCAGAAACACTCAAGGAGTTACTGGATTTGTAGGCCCAGATCGTAAACCTGTGCCACTTACACCAGCTGAAGTAAGAAAATTTGGTGTAAAGGAAGAAAAAGTAGTTCTAGATTTAGACGTTGCCGTAGGGGATGATGTAAATATCATTGCAGGTCCATTTAAGGATTTTGTAGGAAAAGTTACAGAGATTGACAAAGAAAAACAAACTATCAAGGCCTTTGTAGACATCTTTGGTAGAGACACATCAATTGATCTTGAATATTCTGATATTGAAACAATCTAATTTCTAGTTAAACTGTCAAAAGTGGGAGGGTAATCCCCCGATACAACCACAAGGAGGTAAAATATGGCAGATAAAGAAGTACAAGCAGTAGTAAAATTACAAGTACCAGCAGGAGCAGCATCTCCAGCACCACCAGTAGGTACAGCACTAGGTCCACACGGAATCAATATCATGGACTTCGTACAAGCATTTAATTCACAAACAGCCGACCAAGCTGGAATGATAATACCGGTTGAACTAACAGTATTTACGGATAGAAGCTTTAAGTTCATAACAAAAACACCACCAGCACCAGTATTAATCAAAAAAGCTATCAAGTTAAACAAAGGTAGTGGTGAGCCAAACAAAAATAAAGTTGGTAAAATAACACGCGCACAACTTGAAGAAATTGCAAACACAAAAATGCAAGATCTAAACGCAGCAAGCTTAGATGCTGCAGTAAGCATGATAGCTGGAACAGCAAGAAGTATGGGAGTCACAGTAGAAGACTAGTGGGAGAGGTAACTCGATAACCACTAAGGAGGAATTAAATGACAAAAAGAGGAAAAAAATATCTAGAATCAAAGAAATCTTATGATTCTACAAAAGAATACGAATTAGAAGAAGCGTTAAAAATTGTTGAAAGTTCAGCAAAAGCTAATTTTGATGAGACAGTAGAACTTCACTTAAAACTGGGTGTAGACAGCCGTCACGCTGACCAACAAGTACGTGGTACTATCATTCTTCCACACGGAACAGGAAAAACACAAAGAATCCTTGCATTCGTAAAAGAAGATAGAATTAACGAAGCTCTCGAAGCTGGAGCAGACTATGCAGGTGGAGCAGAATTAGCTGAAAAGATTCAAAAGGAAAACTGGTTAGATTTTGACGTTGTTATAGCAACACCAGATATGATGGCAACAGTAGGTAAGGTAGCAAGAATTCTTGGACCACAAGGCATGATGCCAAACCCAAAAACTGGAACTGTAACAATGGATGTAAAACAAGCTATAGCTGAAGTAAAAGCTGGTAAAGTAGAATATAGAACTGACAAGGCAAATCTAATCCACGTTCCAACAGGAAAAATTTCATTTGGTAATGAAAAATTAGCTGAAAACATTCGTGCACTACTAACAGCAGTAGTAAAAGATAAACCAGCAGCAGCAAAAGGTAGATACTTAAGATCTGTAACTATTGCATCTACTATGGGTCCTGGTGTAAAATTATCTCCACAAAGAGCTATGGATTTAGTAGAAAGATAAAAAATATTTGCAAAATTTTAAAACTGTGATATAATATCATAGTCAAATAATTAGGCTACCAAAGACTACGCAGACCATTTGGTTTAATAATTGCGTATAGGTGGGATAAAGAAAACTTACATCCCCACCGGTGTAAGCACGGTAAGACTGTGCTTAGCTATGTTGGGGATTTTTATATACCACAAGTTAGCCTTTAGGAGGTGAAAAAGTGAGCGAAAAAGCTATAGCAGCTAAACAAGAAGTTGTTAGCGAAATTAAAGATAAGATTGAAAACGCAAAATCTACAACTCTTGTAAGTTTTGACAAAATGGACGTACAAGAAATTACTGATTTACGTAGCAAATTTAGAGAAGGTAACTCTGAATACAAAGTTTATAAAAACACTATGATGAGATTTGCTTTTGAAGAACTTGGTTACGGTGACTTAGTAAGCGAACTAAAAGGTTCAAACGCTCTTATATTCTCAAATGAAGACTCTGTAACAGGACCAAAAGTTGCAGTTGATTACAGAAAAGAAGGCGACGAACAAAAAGAAAAGCTACTTATCAAAGCAGGTTTATTAGATGGAACTATCCAATCTGGTGATCAAATGATTGCAATCGCATCATTACCAAGCAAAGATGTTCTATACTCAATGCTTGCAAATGTATTACAAGCACCAATTAAGTCTCTTGCTGGTGACCTTAATAACACAATTGCTAAAATTGCTCTTGCAGTTGATGCTGTACGTGTTAAAAAAGAAGAAGCAGGGGAAGAATCAGAAACTACAGAAGAATAATTACTTAGTAGAATGAATAATAAAAAATAATTAAGGAGAATTTTAAAATGGCAAGTGAAAAAGTAACACAAATATTAGAAGATATCAAAACTCTTACAGTACTTGAATTAAGTGATTTAGTACACGAAATTGAAGAAGAATTTGACGTAACAGCTCAAGCAGCAGTAGTAGCAGCAGCTCCAGCAGCAGGCGCAGGTGAAGCAGCAGCAGCTGAAAAAACAGAATTTGATGTAGTATTAAAATCAGCTGGACAAGCTAAAATCAATGTAATCAAAGTTGTTAAAGATGCAGCTGGTCTTGGACTAAAAGAAGCTAAAGCTTTAGTTGATGGCGCACCAGCACCAGTAGCTGAAAAAGTTTCTAAAGACGAAGCTGAAGCTCTTAAAGCTAAATTAGAAGAAGCAGGAGCAGAAGTAGAATTAGCTTAATTAATATAAACTTATAAAAGCTCTCTTTGAGGGCTTTTTTAATTTGTATTTTTACACATTTTGTAATATAATATTACCGTTGTAAACTAGGATAATAGGGAGGGGTAGGATGGAAGAAAAAATTATTGACTTAAAAGACTTAAGGCCAGAAGAAAGATTAGAAGAAGAAAAACAATTATTACTTAATAATGGTATAAGGGTATCTCACCAGAGACTTTTAATCTTAGATTATCTATCCCAAAATGATATACATCCTTCGGCAGAGACAATTTTTACTGATTTAAAAAAGATAGATCCAGTCATATCTCAAGCTACTGTCTATAACACTTTAAAGATTCTTTCTGAAAAGAACTTAGTCAAAGAGCTTGATTTAAACTTAACAAGCAAAAGATATGAGTTTGCCAGAGGTCATCATAGCCACTTTGTTTGCGAAAAATGTGGTAAAATCATAGACCTTAAGGAGATGAAACCATATAATATAAATGAACTTTCTGATTATCTTATAGAAAGCGTGGATGTTACATATAGGGGCCTTTGTCCTGATTGTAAAGATGAATAGATTATAAAGATTACACTTCCTTAGAGTGCTAGATAAGCATTTTTTGGAGGTGTTTTTTTATAAATATTGATTATGACAGTCTATTAAGTACTAATAAACAAATGACTAATTGAAGCAAGTACTTATGAATCTTTATCTTTATTGGTATAATTATTATATTAAATAAATTAGAGAAAGGCTATTATGGCATATATTAAATTAAAAAATCTAAAAAAAGAATATAAGTCTGGTAGATCTAATATACTTGCTAACGATGATATATCTTTTGACCTTGAAAAGGGCAAGCTACTAGTAATAGTTGGTGCTTCTGGTGCGGGTAAAACTACACTTCTAAATATCTTAGGGGGCATGGAAAAGCCTACTAGTGGAGAAGTTCTAATCGATGGCAAAAATTTAGCCGAATTTTCGGACATAGATCTTACAAGCTACAGGAGAAATGACGTTGGCTTTGTTTTCCAACACTATAACTTAGTGCCAAATCTTACAGCACTAGAAAATGTAGAATTATCTTCAGAGATTGCAGAAAATCCCTTAGATGCGGATGAAGTTTTATCTAAGCTTGGACTTTCTGAAAGGAAAGAAAACTTCCCATCACAATTATCTGGTGGTGAACAGCAAAGGGTAGCAATAGCAAGAGCTTTTGCTAAAAATCCAAAGTTATTGCTTTGTGATGAACCAACTGGAGCATTGGATTATGAAACAGGAAAAAATATTCTGAAGCTTCTCCAAAATGCATCTCGTTTATATAAGACTACAGTAATAATAATAACCCATAACTCACTTATAAAACCTATGGCAGATGTTGTAATAGAGCTTAGAGATGGGAAAGTTATCGAAAATTATGCCAATGACAATCCAAAATCAATAGAAGAAATTGAGTGGTGACAATGAATAAGAATTATTTTAAAAATATCATGAGGGATATTAAATACACAAAGGGCAAGGTGGCATCCATTGCTATAATGGTAGGCCTTGCTGCTCTTGTTGTGGTGGCTTTGACTATAACTGGGCCATCTATGAGAAATACCTTAAATAATTCTTTAAAGTCCTACGGTCATGCAGATATGGTAATCACTTCTACCTACGGCTTAGACTACGAGGATGAGCTAATCCTAAAAAGAGATGATGATATAGACAAGATGACTTTAGTAAAAACAGCTGATCTTCAAGATGGAGAAAATTTGATTAGGTTAAAGTCATACAATAAAGATATTCCAAAATCTGTTATAGTAAAAGGCCATATGCCAGAAAAGCCTGGTGAAGTTGCTCTTGATATAGGGCTTAGTAAAGATAAGAAAATAGGCGATAAGATTAAATTTTCCTATGTGGACAATGCTAAGACTGATGAAAAATCTATGAAAAATCTAAACTATGAGCTAGTAGGTTTTTTTAAATCGTCAGATCACTTTATGGAAGATATGAAGGAATTATCTTTTACAGCAAAAAAAGAACTAGATGGATACGGTTTTGTCAAAGAAGATGATTTTGCGATGGATAGGTATGGGGAGATCAATATATCATATAAAAGTATCAAAAATCTTGATAGAACCAGTGAAAAATACCTAGATTTTGTAGATAAAAAGCAGAAAAAAATCGAAAAATCCCTAGCAAATAGGCCAGATGAGGTCTTAAAAGATATAAAATATGATAGAAATAAGGATTTAGACGATGCTCAAAAAGAAATTGACGATGCAAAGGGAGAGATGTCTAAGGCTGAAAAACAATTAAATGATAGCAGAAAAAAGCTTAACCATGCTAAAGAAGAATATTATGAAAATAAGGAAGATTTTTATAGAAAAACTGCAGCTGCAAAAGCTAATTTAGAAAATTCTAAAGATGAGCTTAATGATGGCCAAGATGAGCTTAGATTAGCTAGAGCTACTTATAAAAATAAAGAAAAGCTTTTTGAAGAAGAAATCAGTTCAAGTGAAAATGAATTAAAAGCAATTGAAGAACACTTAACAAGTACTCAAGAAGAAATAAATCAAGCAAAAATTAAGCTTGATGAGGGTTACGAAAGATTAGATGAAGAATTTAAAGGCCCAAGAGAAGAATTAGAAAAAAACTTATCGCAACTTCAGGTAGCTAAGAATAATCTAGATACAAAAAAAGCTGAAATAGATAGATTAGAATCATTAAGTAAAGATCAAAATGACAATAATATATCGTCAGATGAAAGTGTGGAAAGTAATAGTATTAGCCGAGAAGAATTAGAAGCTATGAATGCGCAATTTGAGGCAGGATATAGAGAATATGAAGAAGGTCTTTCTAAATATAAAGATGAGAAAAATAAACTAGATAATAATTATGAAAAGCAAAGGGCAAAGCTTGATAGCTTAAAAGATGACCTAGATAAAAGAGAAGAAAATCTAAATGCTGGATATGCTAAACTAACTAAAGGCAAAGAAGAACTTACTGAAAATAGAATATCTGGACAAAGAAAACTTCGAATTGCTAAGAATAAGATTGATCAAAATGAGGCACATATTAATAAGGGTCGGGCTAATTACAATCAAGGAGTCCAAAAGCTTAACGACAAAAAGGTAAAGGGCGAAAAAGAGCTTTCAGATGCTTACAAAAAAATCCTAGACGGAGAAGAGGAGTATAAGACTAATTTTTCAAAGTTTCAAAATGAGAAGAAAGATTCCCAAAGTGAAATTGCTGATAGTGAGAATGAAATAATAGATGCCAAAGATACACTCAAAAGGCTAGCTGATCCAGAATATAATGTAGAAAATATTAACGATAACCAGGGTATCTCTACTTATTATAGAAATTCATTAAATATGGATGAGCTTACTAAAGTATTTCCAACTTTTTTCTATTTTGTTGCAATGCTTGTAACACTTACAACCATGAAGAGATTTATTGAAGAGCAAAGAACTATAAATGGAACTTTAAAGGCCCTAGGTTATACAAGTAAACAGATTAGCCAGAGATTTTACATCTATGGCATAATACCAACTCTCATTGGATCTATAATAGGAGCAATTATAGGTAGACTAGTGGTAGCTAATGTGATCATAAATGCCTATTCATCTGGTTTTGGTAATCTTGGTATAGATTATGTAAACCCACTAGGATATATATTATTTGCAGTAATATTATCTACTTTATTAGTTGCCTTAACTATTCATCTTTCATCAAAAGACACAGTAAAAGAAACTCCAGCATCACTTTTATTAGCAAAAGCTCCAAATCCTGGTAAAAAGATACTTCTAGAAAGAATGACTCCAATTTGGAAGCGTCTATCGTTTTTGCAAAAAATAACTGCTAGAAATATATTTAGATATAAGTCTAAGATGTTTATGACACTATTTGGAGTGGGCGGCTGTACTGCTCTAACATTCTTTGGCTTTGCTATGATTGATTCAATTAAAGATACTGTAAACTTACAAAAAGATACGATTAGCCACTATGATGTGGTTGCAATGGTAGATGAAAATGCCAAGGATAAAGATCTAAAAAGTTTTAATGATAAAATTAAAGATTTTAAGTCCTATCCAATCAGAATTGATGATATAAAAGTAAATTCTCATGATAAAGAGCGTGATATTAAGGTGATTGTGGCAGATACGACTGGTGATTTTGATAAGTTTATTAGCCTTTACGATTTAAAAAGAAATCCTTTAAGTCTAGCTAATGAAAAGGTCCTAATAACAGAAAAAATTGCTAAAACTTTAAATATAAGGCCAGGAGATAAGATTAAAATTTTCTATAAGGGCAAGGATTATAATTTTACGATTTCAAAAATTGTAGAAAATTATACAGGTAATTATATTTATATGGATAAAGATAAATTTGAAAAAGTGACAGGCGAAAAATTTACTGCTAATTCTACTTATATTTTGGGAAATGCAGAAAATATCATAAAAAATATAGAAGATGAGAAAGCCTTAAATGCTATTATAGATTCTACCGTAGTCTATGCGTCTATAGACGTATTGATGGCAAATCTTAACTTGGTCATAGGCGTCATTACTTTAGTATCGGTAATGCTTGCTCTAGTTGTACTTTATAATCTGATTAATATAAATGTCAGTGAGAGAAAAAGAGAGCTTGCAACTATCAAAGTCCTAGGATTTTATCCAAAGGAAGTGACAAACTATATATTTAGAGAAATATTTATCCTTACTATTTTAGGAATAATAGTAGGATATTTTCTAGGAATAGCAATGTTTAGATATGTAATAGCGGTAGTTGCCCCAAGGGATGTACTACTTTCCTACAGAGTCCATTTCACACCTTTCTTGTTAAGTGGAACGATCACAATAGCAATATCAACTCTTCTTCTTTTAATAGTTCATAAGAATCTAAAAAAGATTGATATGGCAGAAGCTATGAGTAGTGGTGAATAAGAAAAAAATGAACTCATAGTATTTTAAGTATTTTTAATAAAACTCAAGCATAGTATGAATATAAGACTTGCTAATATATTTGATTCATAATACAGGTCTTATATTCTTAGCTTGGTTTTTTTTTTACTTTCTACATTTCCTAGCAAGATTTTTGACCTTGTTTTTTTATGCAAAAGTTAAGTATAATAATAGCAAATGATAAAAAGGAGATGCTATGAAGATTATTTTAATTAGACATGGTTTGACTGAAGCAAATATGTCAAGCCTATATTCGCTTGAAAGTACAAAATTACATAAAAGTGGCTTTAATGTTTTAGTAAATACTAGACGTGCTCTTGAAAAATATCAAATAGAAACAGTATACACATCAGATTTACTTAGGAGCCAACAAACAGTTAGAATGCTAGGATTTGATAAATTTAATCCGGATCCTCGCCTAAATGAGCTAGACTTTGGAAATTTTAAAGGCCAAGCTTTTGTAGATGTTAGAACAAATAATAAGGAATTTTTCAAAGAACAAGTTCATGATCCTATGAACACAAGATATCCTAACGGAGAGTCTAGGATGGATCTTATCAAAAGAACTAGTGAATTTTTGGATGAAATATCAAAGAAAAATGAAAATGCCCTATGTATCAGTCACGGCATTGCTATAAAATCCTGCCTTTTTTGGATACTAAAAGATGTGAGCAATTGGGATAGTTTTTGGATAGAAAATGGATCAATTACAGTTTTTGATGTAAAAAGCAACATCAAACTCATAGAAAAGGTAAATAGTCTATGAGATTTATCCACCTGGCTGATGCCCATTTGGCGGATAATTCAAGTTTTGGCGACGATATAGGAGCCTTTATCAGAAAGAATACTTGGCAGTCTTTTGAAAATATCTTTTTAGCTAACAAAGATGTTGACTTTGCCTTAATAGCTGGAGACCTCTTTGAGAGGTCTTACTTTTCATCTAAAGATTTTCATAGGCTATTTAAAATTTTTGAAGATTTTTCTAAAGATATATACTATGTTACGGGAAATCACGATTATTTTGATTCTTATAATAGGATTTTCTTAGACCAAAAACCAAATAATCTTCATATTTTTACAAGTGAGAATCTTTCTATGTTTGAAAATGACAGGATTCGTGTATACGGTCTATCTTACATAGACAGGATATATGAGAAAGATTTTCCCTATAATGTTTCTTTAGATAATAACTATTTTAATATATTATTGGCCCATGCTGACTTATCTGATAAACTCACAAATTATTTATATTTGAATAAAGATAGGATAAATAAGCTTGGTTTTGACTATGTAGGTCTTGGACATATTCATAAGAGCTTTTCTTATAGAAATATTTATTATCCATCTAGTATAGAACCACGTGATTTTTCAGATACCAATAGTTACGGCTATATCTTATATGAAAATGGAAAAATTAACCATATTAATTCTAATATTATGGAATTTAGGATCTTTAACATTGATTACAGAGATTTTACCGATGAAAATCAATTGATAGCATTTATCAACAAAAATCTTTCGAATAAGGAAAATATCATAAAACTTAATATAAAAACAAATGAGGATATCAATATAAAGAAAATCCAAAATGAGCTTAAGTCTAAATATTATTTTATAGATATTGACCAAGCTTTGGATATAGATAATTTATCTAAACTTTATCCGGATTCTCTTTTGAGCAAATTTGAAGAAAGCTTAATAGAAAATAACGACGATATATCAAAGCTTGCCTTAAGATATGGTCAAGATGCCATATTGAGGAGTAAAAGATGAGTGTATATATCAAAAGTTTGTACATGACTTCTTTTGGGCAATTTGAGAATGTAAAATTAGAATTTGCGCCTACTTTTAATCTAATCTATGGAAAAAACGAATCCGGCAAGTCTACCATTGCAAGTTTCATAGAAGGTATCCTCTATGGATTTGATGATGGAAAAAGGGTCAGACATTTTAACAAAAAGCAAGAAATTTATAAGCCAAATCAGTCTTATAGATAC
>ERZ782914.414-NODE-414-length-12363-cov-6.330923_pt1 | contig 12363 bp, 6 predicted proteins | sample MGYA00375948_ERZ782914 | MGnify/ENA primary metagenome ERZ782914 (study PRJEB29894, sample SAMN03576417) | human skin metagenome | biome: human skin; feature: left retroauricular crease; material: organic_material | host: Homo sapiens | place: Italy: Trento...
CCTCGCGCCTCGCCTTCCAGCTCACCGCGCGCCCGGACGCCTCGAGTCTCGCGCCCGTGCCGCCGCCCCGCGGCCTGCGTGGCTGGTGGCAGCGTGCACTGCGCGGCGCGACGGACTGGGACGCGCCGCGCGGCTACGTGGCGTCGGCGGCCGAGCAGCGCGCGCCGCGCATGGGGCGCAGCGAGCCGTGGTTCCTCGACCGCGCCAAGTTCGATCAGCTGTTTCCGCTCGATGCGTCGCGCTACCGGAAGCGCACGTAGTCTACATACCCTGCGGCCGCGCCTGCGTCGTGTCGTACTGCCGCACGAGGTGCGCCTGGTGGTGCTCGGTCTGCGAGAACGCATAGCCCCGCGAGCGGCGCATGCGCTGCACGGCACGCACCTGGCGGATGTTCTTGCGGAACGCGTCGGTGCGTGGATGCACGTCCTGCAGCTGGTACTTTTGCATCTCCTGCACGATGTGGTACGACTTGGGGCGGTACGTGCGCTGCCAGAAGCGCCACAGCAAGTCACGTAGCAGGGACAAGACAGGCACAAACACGATCACGATCCAGAAGCGCGGCGTGCCGAGCAGGCGCGGCACGATGTACGAGTACTCCATCGACACGCCGAGCGCCGGCGCTATCGTCGCAAACACGACGAAGAACACGAGCGTGAGGCCCAGCGACCCCGGGATCGCCAGCAGCGTGTACCGCGTCCACACATTCGACACGAGCGCCGCCTTGCCGAGCACCGTCACGAGCACGGAAAAGTAGAGCGCCGTGCCCCATAGCCACTGGTACGTCGTGTGCCCCGCATGCCGGATCGTCTGCGCCTCGAACATGTACGTCACGAAAAAGAAGTTCGTGATCGAGTGGTACACCGCATTCGCCATCCAGCCGCCGATCGCGCGGCCCGTGAAGAACGGCTCATGGTACAGCTGCGGATACCGCTCGAGCATCACGGCACTCACGTACTGGTCAAAGATGCCGATCACGAGCGTCGGCAGCATCGTGAACGCCACATTGTAGAACGACTGCGACCACGACTCGTACGCCGTCTGCCCCGAGAACCCGTTGTAGAACGAGTACCAGAACAGCGTCACATACAGCGTCACCGTCTTGTAGAACGAATACAGCACCATCTTGCTCAGCCGCGCATAGCTCCAGTTGCCGTGCACCAGCAGCAGCTTGCGCAGGAACCGGAACTGGCTGATCGACACGTCCGCACTCCGCGCCGCCTGCAGCCCCTCGTGCCCACTGATGCCCACGCCCACATGCGCCGCCTGGATCATGCCCACATCGTTCGCGCCGTCGCCAATCGCCAGCAGCAGCGCGTCCGTGTACGCCTTCACGAGCTCGACCACCAGCGCCTTTTGCAGCGGCGACACTCGGCAGCACATGACCGCCTTGCACTGCGACGCCAGGCGCAGAAACGGCGCGGCCAGCGGCGCCTGCAGCGCATGCTGCAGACTGCGCCCCTCGACAATCAGCGCGAGCTCCTCCGCCGCGTCCGGATGCGCCTCGATCGTCGCGAGCTGCTGCTGGATCACCGACGCCGTGTCCGCCGCCGTCGCCTCATTCACAATCAGCAGACTCATCGACTCAGATATCAGGCGGCACGAGTACCCAATGTTGATCGCCGTCTCCTGCCGGTCCCCCGTCAGCACCCACACCCGGATACCCGCCGTCTGCAGCGTCGCAATCGTCTCCGGCACGCCGTCCTGCAGCTTGTCCTCAATCGCCGTCGCGCCCAGCAGCTCCAAGTCCCGCTCCAGCTCCTCCGCCACCGCATCCAGCGCCGCACGCCGCCCATCCAGCTGCGCCGCCGCCTGCTCGTACCGCCGCGCCCACGCCTCATACTCCCCCGCATCCAGCGCCCGCATCGCCACACACAGCGTCCGCAGGCCCTCGGACGCATACGCCTCCAGATGCTGCAGCGTCGCATCCACATGCGCACACGCCGGCGACAGGCGCGGCAGCATCACCGTATCCGCGCCCTTGCAGTACACGACAATCCGCCCACTCGGCTCACGCACCACCGTCGACATGCGCTTCCGCGCCGACGTAAACTCACACACCTGCAGCAGCTCATACGCCAGCTCCGCCCCCTGCACCTGCACATACACCGAGCGCGGCGTCCGCGTCGTAAACTCGTAGCCCAGCGCCTGCGCACCCGCGACCAGCGCGGCCTCATCGGGACTCGAGGCCTGGAACACCACTCGGCCATCGCCGCGCGCCTCAGGAATCACCGTGTGGCACACCGCCAACAGACACAGAAACGCATGCACCGCACGCGCCAGCGCATCGCCCCGCGCCAGCACGTCCGGCAGGCTCGCCCACGCGAACCGCTCCTCCGCCGCCGGCGCATCACTCACCACGTCCGCAAACGTGGCGCCCGCGATCGAGGCCTGCCGGAACTGCATCTCGTTGCGCGTCAGCGTGCCCGTCTTGTCCGAAAAAATGTAGTCAATCTGGCCCAGATCCTCCACGAGGTTCGAGCGGCGACACTGCGCAGGCGTATCGTGCGGCTCGTAGTACAGGTCCAAGTCCGAGTTGATCAGCGCCGCCTGCTGCAACTTGACCACATCCATCGACACAATCAGCGAAATGGGAATTAAGCTGTTGTACAGGATGATGAACGTCAGCACCGACTCGACAAACTGGCGCACGCCGCTGCGGCCATCGAGCTGCGGCATCAGGTACGCCGGCGCCGAGCCGATGTACACCTGCGCGCCAATACTCGACATCAGCGACAGCGCCATCAACAGCCCAAACAGCGAGAGAATGAGCGCATTCACGTGCTTTTCCACCCGCGTGCGCTTCATCGGCGTCTTGGTCGCATTCTGCAGCAGCTTGGTGTCGTGGCCCGTAAACACCACGAGGCCATACACCCACGGCGCATTGCGCAGCTGCGCGCCACGCAGCAGCAGCTGGTCAGGCCCGACGGGACGCGGTGCCTGGCCAGGCACGTCCAGCGTCCCATCGAACGTGTACAGGCTGTTGTTCGGCGCCTCGCACGACAGCGTGCCACGCAGCGACGAAACGCGCGTCGCCGACACCAGCGGCGCCGTCAGCGGCAGCGCCTGCTTCACCTTGAGATTCGTCTCGCCGTCCAGGTTCGCCGTCTCCACATACGCCAGCCCCTCCGGCTCACTGCTGCTCAGCAGCACGAGGTCCGCGGGAAAAAACTCGTCCCGCGACACCCGCACAATGTCGCCGACACGCACCTCGCGCCACGCCCGCGACACCCACGTGCCGCTGCTCACGTCGAGCACAGGCACGAGGTGCGCATTCATCTCCATGTCCGCCGTGTACCGCTGCCAGTCCTCCGAGATTTCCTTCGCCGCCGCAATCAGCAGCACGATCGCCAGCGGCACGAGCGTCGTCCACCGGTTCGTCGGCGACACGCCCGGGATCTGCTGGATACACCCGATGAACAGGAAGAACAGATTCGCATACTTCGAAAACTGCTCCACCAAAAACACCGGCACAAACGTCACGAGATTGTACTTGTTCGTCATCACCTGGTTGCTGTCATAGTCGTCGTTCACGTTCGCGGCGGCATCGTTCAGCACGATCGTGCGCTTGTCGTCACCGACCGGCAGGCCGCGCCACGAGCGCAGCTCACGGCGCAGGCGGTGCCGCAACGAGAGCAGCTGCCACTTGGCATCGGCCAGCAGCAGCCGCAGCAGCTGCGCACCGCGCGACGTCGACGCGGCTGGCCGCCGAGGCGCCTCGCGCTCAGGCTGGGGCGGCGGCGACGGCGGCCGTCGCGACGTAGGCTGGATCGCATCGTCGTCGTCATCCGCCTCGATCCGCTTGCTCGAGCCGACGGGACGCATGGGTATATCGTCGATCCAGTGCTCCTCATCCCACAGCACGTCATCGGCCGGCGCCGCCTTCGACACGCCCAGCACCGACGCGCCATCATCGGCCGGCGGCTTCATGTCGTCGCCCTCCAGCAGGTCCACATCATCGTCCAGCGCTGCGAGCACATGCGTCGGCTCGTTCCGACGCCGCGGCGCCCCAAAGAGCGTCTCGGTCTCGTCGTCGTCCATAGCGAGCCTAGACACCGCACCCCAGACGCGACGCCGTCGGATTATGTAAGAGAGAGGCGCACGCCACGCGTCCTTCGCCTCGGCCCATGGACGACGCCCGCAGCGAGGCGCGGCGTCCCGCGCGCGACGGCGAGCGGCAGCGCGGGCGGCGCATGCTCGGCCTACTCAACGCGACCCTCGCGCAGGCGCGGGAACCGCGACGGGCGGGCGAACGCCCCGCGCCCGGCCCACCACCGTCCGCCGCCCAGCAAGAGGCCATGGAGGCGGAGCGCCGCGCACACGATGCAGAGCGAGCGAGCATCCGGCGCATGAGCGCACGCGTGCACGAGCTGACCGACAAGCTCGCAGCGTACGAAGCCGCGCACCGCACTGCCCGCGCGAACAAGCGGCGGCTGTCCTCGTTTCTCGTGACGCATACGCAGCACACCACGCCACCCGAGCCCCGCGAGGCCGACGAAGTCGTCGCCACGGCAGCCGCGCGCAGCGTACCGCAAGTGCCGCTGTGCGGCGGTGATCGTCTCTATGAGGTCTACTATCTCCCGCGCAAGCTCCTGCCCGTGCAGGAAGAGGCGCTCGATGCGCAGGAAGAGCGCGTGGACGCCGAGATCGACCGCGCTGACGACGACTGGGACCGCGTGCGCGAGGCGATGCAGATGGAGTTGCAGCGCACGAAGCAGGCTCTCGAGCGGCACCACGTCGCATGGTGATCACTGCCGCTTCCGCGCCGCCGTGTAGTCGCGAAGCAGCGTGTGGTGTGGATCATAGGGACGCACACGAGCGAGGTACGGCAGGCCGCGGCCGTAGACCACGACAAAGTTGTCGGGGTGCTCGAGGTACGACATGGCCAGCACCTCGCAGGCGACGAGCAGCAGGTACGCGCCGAAGCACGTAAACACATGCCACCAGCCATGCCCCTCGAGCAGAATGGCCCACGGGTACCCGACCCAGGCGCGGGCAGCGCGCAGCTGGGCGCAAAAGATATTGTCCACGTTCCAGATACCAAAGCCGACGACGAACAGGACGGTGCCCACGAACTCGAGCGAGCGCGCCTCGTGGCGGAGCCGGCGCGCCGAGTCAGACGTGTTCAGCGGCGCCTTGGGATGCGTCAGGATATAAATCGCATGCAAAATCGACACGACCATGATGCTGGCGTAGGCCACCTGATGAAACACGGGGTCCCCATTCAACATGTACGTGACCGTGATCCACACGTTCAGGGCGAATATGATCGCCGGCAGTACGCGCCGGTCGATGCGCGTGCCGAGAAACAGCGTCTGGTCCAAAAACGACCACGTCAGGAAACTGCTCGCCCAGATCATCGGCAGCTCGTCCAGCAGCTGCGCCTCATGCTTCAGCGTCATGTGGAACAGCAGCGAGCCCACACCCACGGCACCCACGCCCAGCGCACACCCGTAAAAGCGCGCATGCAGGCGCTCCGTGTGCACACGATACATGGCATACGCCGCACACGCCAGAAACAGCGCATTCGTCAGCGAATTCACAGGCTCCGCCAAATACTTGCTCCACTGGTACTTCTGCTCACACCACAGCAGCGTACTCGTCACCTCGCCCCAGTAGCCCCCCTCCAGCTGGTGCTCCGACCGGTCCAACCAGCTCATGCTGCGCTCCCGTCGTGGTCAGAGGCAACGTGCGCGGACACTTCGTCCGATGACCCCGTGCTATGTGGAGGCTATGAAGAGGCATATGCGCCGAGCACACGCGCCTCGATCCCATCGCCGATCCAGCGGGCGTCCTTCGTGCTGACGGCGCCAATCAGCTCGAGACTCTCGCGCTCCGCCGCGTGCAGCTTCGCATGGTCCACCTGCTGGCCCGGCATCTGCGGCTGCTGCTGCATCATCGCGGCACCAGCACCGAACGCCGCCATGTCGCGCATCGAGTCGGCCGCGCGGTTGTTGCCCAGCACGAGGCGGTAGATAGCATCGAGTCCGTACAAGTTCAAAAAGTACCAGCTCAGCGACGAGACCCACGACACGTCCAGATCAGGCGTGTCGATATCGCGCTGGAGCATGATCTTGAAGCGCTGCGTGAGCGGGAAGGGCAGGCGGATCAGCACAAAGCCCGTGAAGAAAAAGTTGACCCAGCCCATAATCACCGTCTGCGGCACCATCATCAGCAGACTGCGCTTCGCCTGGTCCATCAGGTTCTCCATCATCGCATCATTCACCGGCGACTCGGGCATCTCGTCCGGCGACGTCACACGCTTCGCTTCCGGGTCCAGGTAGGAGCCGTCCGACAGCACACGCGCCAGAAACGCCTTGCGCGCGGCCACCGACGCCGGCGGAAGCACCGGGTAGTTCAAACGCAGCGCCGACGCACGCCGCATGATATTCTGCTGCCGCGCAGCCGCCAACGTCGCCAGCTTGGGCTTGCTCTCAAACAGCTGCATCAGATTGTTCCGAAACATCCCCACCAGCACCATCACCACCGTAATGGGCAGGAGCACCCAGTTACGGAGGTCGCTGTCCAACAACAGCGACTGCTGCACCGGCATCGTCAGCGTCGTCCGCCAGCGCCTCAGCGAGGCGGTCCCTGCCCCCTAGGAGGGATCACGTGATGCTCTCAAAAGGGGCCACACGCGACGCGCGTCCCTTGGCCATCCATGGTCATCCAGGCGCTGACGATCCATGGGTTCAAGTCGTTTCGCGATCCCGTCAGCATAACGACTTTCAGCCCCGCGCAGAATGTCGTCGTCGGCCGGAACGGCAGCGGTAAAAGCAACCTCTTTGCCGCGATCCGATTCGTACTTGGCGACGCGTACACGGCGTCCCTGACGCGCGAGGAACGGCAGGCGCTCCTGTTCGATGGCTCAGGCGCCGTATCCACCACGCTCTCAGCCTACGTCGAAATCACCTTCAGCAACGAGGACGGTCGCTTCCCCGTACATGCCGACCAGATCGTACTCCGCCGCACCATCAGCCTCACACGCGACGACTACATGATCGATCGCAAGAGCGCGACAAAGCAAGACGTCGCCAACCTGCTCGAGTCGGCCGGATTCAGCGCCAGCAATCCATACTACATCGTGCCACAGGGCCGCATCACCCACCTCACCAACGCCACCGACGCTGAACGCCTCGAAGTGCTCAAGGACGTCGCAGGAACGCGGGCCTATGAACAGAGACGCGCCGAAAGTCTCGACATCTTGCGAGCGACAGACACACGCTACCAAGGCTCGTCCGAGCTCCTTTCGCAGCTAGAAACGCGCCTGAAGGAACTAGCGCGCGAACAGGGCGAGCTCGAAAAGTTTTATGCCCGCGATCGCGAACGGCGATGCTTGGAATATACCATTTACCAGCGCGAGCTCGTCGACGTGTCGGACATGCTCGAAACGCTCGAGCACGAGCGCCGTCGAGAGGTAGATGAGTCAAATACCCGGCGCGAGAAATGGGCACAGCACGACCAGGCCCTCGCCGAATACGAAGCTCAACACGCCCACATTCAGCAACAGATGGAGCAACTCGCCCTCGATCAGGCCCAGCTCGAACATGAGCGCCGTGAGCTCGCCAAGGCCCAAGCGCAGCTCGACAACCGCCTCGAAGATGCAGATCCGCGCGAAACCGTTCTCCCGACCCAATTGGATGGCTTGACCGAGACCATGGCTCAACGCGAGGCGCAACTAGCCCAGCAAACGCGCGAACATACCCAGGTTATGCACGAGCTCGAAGCCAAGCGTGCAGCCTTTGAGCGCGATCGCACTCGCATGTCCGCACTCTACGCCAAGCAAGCACGCGCAGCGCGATTCCAGAGCGTCGCAGACCGTGACGCTGCCTTGCACGCCCAGATGTCCGACGTAGATCAAGAGGCCGCCGCGCTCGACCATGCCGTGAAGGAGGCGCAAGCAGCTTGCGATGCGGCGAAAGCCCAAGCCGCTGAGCTGGCAGGGCAGCGCACGTCACTCGAGAGCCATGTGGCGCAACAAGGCGCCGACCTGGCGTCTATGCAAGACGAATGGCGCACATTGCGTGACGAGCGCGACGCGCTTCTCGAGCACAAAAAGGAGCTCTGGAAGCAGGAGACAAAAACTAGTGCGCAACTCACGCATGCGCGCGACGAACTGAGCTCGGCGCAGCGCAGCTTGGTCGGTACGATGGATCGCGCGACCGCCGCAGGCTTGCAGTGTGTCGAGGCCCTCGTGGCCCGAGAAAAGATCAAGGGCGTCTATGGCCCCTTGTATCAGCTTTTCCGCGTGGATGACCGGTACAAGACGGCCGTGGAAGCGACGGCGGGCGCGTCGCTTTTCCACGTCGTGGTCGATACGGACGAGACCGCCTCGCGAATCTTGCACCTCTTGCAGCAGGAAAAGAGTGGCCGCGTCACATTCATGCCGCTCAATCGACTCCGCCCCCCGGATACGCCCTACCCCCAGGCGCCCGATGCCATTGTTATGCTCCGAAAACTTTCCTTTGACGAGCTCCTGCTCCCGGCCTTTAAGCAAGTATTTGGCAAGACGATCATTTGTCCACGACTCGATATTGCCGCGGCGTACGTCCGAAGCACGCAGGGTTTGAATGCCATCACACTCGATGGCGACCAAGTCGATCGGCGTGGTGCCCTAAGTGGCGGATACCACGATGCGAGTCGCTCGCGGTTGGACGCCGTGCGTCGTGTGCAGCGGTCGCTTGCGACAGTCGAAGCTGGCGAGCAGGCTCTCGCGCAGCAGCGCCACGAGCTCCACGAGCTGGAGCAGACTTGCACGCACAAGTACAGCGAGATGCTGCGTCTCGAAGGACAGCGACACCAATTGCATGAATCGCGCGCGGCAGCGCATCATGAGCTCACGTGGCTCCGCCGCTCTGAGACGGATGCCCACGCACGATGCGAGCGGCTCGAGCAGGTCGTGTCGCAGCGCCACGTCGAACAAACGAGCCTGGCGACGCGGCGCGCGGCACTCGAAGCCGAAATTGGCACGCCGCTGGACCAGGGACTCACGTCCGCCGAGACAGACGAATTGCGCGCCCTTTCATCACGGCAAAGCCACGACGAAGCGGCGCTCGCCCAATTGACGCGTACGTCCATGGCATTGAGTGAGTCGATCAGTGCGCTCAGCAGCGAGCTCGACGAGGTGCTTCGGCGCTCGCATGCCGAATTGGTCGAACGACTCGAGATGCCGGACGTCGGGGCGAATAGTGATGCGCTGCAACAAAGCACGGCCACCAATGCTCAGCGTCTAGTCGATGCACAGGAGCAGTACGACCGCCTCGCAGGCGAGCTGGCGGAGATCGCACAAGCCATGCATGCGATCCGCGGTCAGGACGATATGCATGCGGATGACATCGCACGGCAGCGGCACACGGCAGAACGCTTTGCGGCGCGCAAGCAGCGGATGGAGGCGCAGCGCGATCGCATCAATGAGCGCATCCGCGACTTGGGCATGCTGCCTGAGGAAGCGTTCCAGCGCTACCAGTCACGCTCGACGGAGCAGCTCGCGACGCAGCTACAAAAGGTCCGCGCCTCGCTGGACGAGGTGGCACATGTGAACAAGCGCGCCGTCGAGCAGTTTCAGGCATTTTCCAAGCAGCGTGATGCTCTGCTGCAGCGACACGCAGATCTGCAGGCATCGCACGCGTCGATCACCGAGCTCATCGACGTCCTGGACGCACGGAAACAGGCGGCGCTGGATGCTACGTGCACGCAAGTGGCGTCTCACTTTGCGGCCGTGTTTGCCGAGCTGGTCCCGGGCGGACGTGGTCAGCTGGAGCTGCATCCCGACGTGGGCGTGTCGATCCACGTCACCTTCCACCAGAACGCCATGCGCATGTCGCAGCTGTCCGGTGGTCAAAAGACGCTCGTCGCCCTCGCCCTCGTCTTTGCGATCCAGCAGAGTGATCCCGCGCCCTTTTACCTGTTTGACGAGATTGATGCGAATCTCGACACGCAGTACCGCACGGCCGTCGCCCAAAAGGTCTACACCCTGGCACGCGACGCGCAATTCATTACGACTACGTTCCGACCCGAGTTGGTCGAGCGGGCCGACAAGCACTTTGGCGTGCTGTTCGGCCCGCAAAAAGTCTCTTCTATCGTCGACATTTCTCGGGCAGAGGCACGCGATTTTGTTGAGGCCGTAGAAGCTTAGTCCACGTCCATACCACCCGCCTTTTTCTGCACACGCCGCTGCTTCGTCCGACGCCGCTTCTGCGCGGACGTCCGTGGACCCGCCAGCGCCAGCCGCTCGGCCAGGGGCAGACTGCCGAGGCGGTCCTTGAGCGACGGCGTAGCTGCGTCTTTGTTCCGCAGGATGCGTTCGGTCTCGGCGAGATACTTGGCTTCCGCCTGTGCGAGCTGGCGCAAGACAGGCAGAGGCAGCTTTTCTTCCTCAAAGCGTTCCGACACCTCGGGCTCCTTGGGCGGCGGCGCACGACGGCGCCGCGAAGGACGGGCTTCCTTCATCGTCACCTGGAGAACGCGGCCATCCGCGAGGACACCATGGTACTTTTTGCATGCAGCCTGTGCGTCCGCACGTTGCTCAAACGCAACTTCATAAGCGACGGCGTTCGCACCCAGGCTCGGTACGTGATGCTCACGCACATACACAAGCCGACCGAGCGCGTCAAACGTGAGACGAACATCCTCGGGCGACGTGCCCTTGACGAGGTTGGCAACGATCACAGGGGTCGGCTTCGGCACGGACGAGCCCTTTATGCTCACCTCGCGCGCAGCACGGCGGTTCGCGCCGCGCCGCGACGACGCATCCTGCATATCCACGTCCATCGTCGTAAACAAGGGGCGGATCGCCGGGCGCTTCACGTGGGAGAGAAAAAGACCTCCACCTACGAGTCGTTCCTATGGCTCCTCGTGCAGAGCACGTAGCGTGTCGCGCACGACCGTCACCAAGTGCGCGTGCGCGTCGACCGAGGCTGGTGTGCCCATCCTGGCATACAGAGTGAGCTTGCCAGGCAACGCCTTGTCGTGATCGTTCATGGTGGCAGCGAGGAAGCACCCTGGCTCGAGGCACATGCCACGCTGCGTGATCAACGAATGCAGGTCCTGCGCAGCGCGGGATATATCGTCGAAACTACTGCCGTGCGTCTGGACCCACTCATCCAAGTCCATGGTCTTGACTTCGTGCAAGAGAGATGCCGAGGGCGCGCACGGCGCGCCACTGGCATGGTACGCCATCACACTGCGATGACGTCGCGACGATGCCGTGCCAGACGACAACGACGAAAGCGTCGGCGAGGCACTCGTGCTCAGCGACGGCACCGACGCTTCACTCGAGTCCACAGGCGTCGAGCACCGCCACGGCTTTTCGTCCACCGCCTCGTCCGCGTGCTCAGGCTGGTCCGCTACCTGGAGCGTACACAGCACCACATCGCTCGTGGGCACCACACGCATCTGCAGGTGGAGAGAGCCATCGTCGCGCGGAAGCAGATCGTGCGCATCGCACTCCGACGATGCATGACGCACCTGCATCAACGCACGTCCCACGAGATGCAACAGCGAAGGACACGCCGGGCTCGGCGGTGCCTCCTGCGTCTTGGCCCGCAGGCGCTCAACCTCCGCACGCAAGTCTTCACACTCGCGCTCCGTCTCCATAAGCTGCGCCAGCACACCATTCGTGCGCGCCTTGAGCGACGGCGCATCGTCGCCCATAATGTTCTCCACAATCATAGTGCCGCGCTGCTGGACGACCTGCTGCAGCGTCGTACGTACATCCTCAGGCTCGTACTTGAGCTTTTCATGGAGCAGACTCGCTCCATTCGTTGGAGGTATCACAGATACACGTGACGACGACAGACCTTGAGGGTCCAGCGCATCCCACAGAAGCCAGGAAAGCCGCGCCAAGGCCCGGCACTTGCACGCCAGCTCCTCAAATTGCTCGCGCTTTCGCTGACGCGACAAGAACGCGGCCGCGCGGTTTTTCACGAGCCGCGCCTCCTTCTTCGTCAGGCCCGACGTGTCCGGCGGCACAAACAGGCTCGAGTGCTTGGCCGACGTGTCGATCACAGGGAACGGCAAACCCGACTCGGTCACCTGCGAGGCCGACGGGGGCGGTCGTCGCGCACCCGTCGAGGCCGATCGCCGCGGCGGCATGTGCGAGCGCGCACGCATGTCCGGCACATGGGGCACCTCCGTCGCGCTCACCGAACGCATCTTGGGCTCCGGTGACTCGGACGTGCGCGCCCGCTTCGGCTGCGGCGCAGACGTCCATGGACCGCCCTGGTCGTCGCGCATGAGCTCCGAGAGCGTCATCGAGGCCGCGCCCTCGGACGCTTCGCCTTTGTTGAACGCAGCGGGATCAGGCGGCACCCCACGTTGGGCAGCAGCAGGCGTGGCATCGAGCAACGCTGCTGAGCTGGGATGAGG
>ERZ782914.416-NODE-416-length-12321-cov-669.057394_pt1 | contig 12321 bp, 9 predicted proteins | sample MGYA00375948_ERZ782914 | MGnify/ENA primary metagenome ERZ782914 (study PRJEB29894, sample SAMN03576417) | human skin metagenome | biome: human skin; feature: left retroauricular crease; material: organic_material | host: Homo sapiens | place: Italy: Trento...
TACTCTAATAGCCGGTTGGACGCACATACTGTGTGCATATCTGATCCAAAATTAAGTTTTGATGCAATGACGATCGTTGGAAATCTCAACCGAGACAACGCTCAAGCCCTTTCTAAATTTATGAGTGTAGAGCCCCAAATAAGACTTTGGGATATTCTTCAAACAAAGTTTAAAGCTAAAGCACTTCAAGAAAAAGTTTATATTGAATATGACAAAGTGAAAGCAGATAGTTGGGATAGACGTAATATGCGTATTGAATTTAATCCAAACAAACTTACACGAGATGAAATGATTTGGTTAAAACAAAATATAATAAGCTACATGGAAGATGACGGTTTTACAAGATTAGATTTAGCCTTTGATTTTGAAGATGATTTGAGTGACTACTATGCAATGTCTGATAAAGCAGTTAAGAAAACTATTTTTTATGGTCGTAATGGTAAGCCAGAAACAAAATATTTTGGCGTGAGAGATAGTAATAGATTTATTAGAATTTATAATAAAAAGCAAGAACGTAAAGATAATGCAGATGCTGAAGTTATGTCTGAACATTTATGGCGTGTAGAAATCGAACTTAAAAGAGATATGGTGGATTACTGGAATGATTGCTTTAGTGATTTACATATCTTGCAACCAGATTGGAAAACTATCCAACGCACTGCGGATAGAGCAATAGTTTTTATGTTATTGAGTGATGAAGAAGAATGGGGAAAGCTTCACAGAAATTCTAGAACAAAATATAAGAATTTGATAAAAGAAATTTCGCCAGTCGATTTAACGGACTTAATGAAATCGACTTTAAAAGCGAACGAAAAACAATTGCAAAAACAAATCGATTTTTGGCAACATGAATTTAAATTTTGGAAATAGTGTACATATTAATATTACTGAACAAAAATGATATATTTAAACTATTCTAATTTAGGAGGATTTTTTTATGAAGTGTCTATTTAAAAATTTGGGGAATTTATATGAGGTGAAAGAATAATTTACCCCTATAAACTTTAGTCACCTCAAGTAAAGAGGTAAAATTGTTTAGTTTATATAAAAAATTTAAAGGTTTGTTTTATAGCGTTTTATTTTGGCTTTGTATTCTTTCATTTTTTAGTGTATTAAATGAAATGGTTTTAAATGTTTCTTTACCTGATATTGCAAATCATTTTAATACTACTCCTGGAATTACAAACTGGGTAAACACTGCATATATGTTAACTTTTTCGATAGGAACAGCAGTATATGGAAAATTATCTGATTATATAAATATAAAAAAATTGTTAATTATTGGTATTAGTTTGAGCTGTCTTGGTTCATTGATTGCTTTTATTGGTCACAATCACTTTTTTATTTTGATTTTTGGTAGGTTAGTACAAGGAGTAGGATCTGCTGCATTCCCTTCACTGATTATGGTGGTTGTAGCTAGAAATATTACAAGAAAAAAACAAGGCAAAGCCTTTGGTTTTATAGGATCAATTGTAGCTTTAGGTGAAGGGTTAGGTCCTTCAATAGGGGGAATAATAGCACATTATATTCATTGGTCTTACCTACTTATACTTCCTATGATTACAATAGTAACTATACCTTTTCTTATTAAAGTAATGGTACCTGGTAAATCAACAAAAAATACATTAGATATCGTAGGTATTGTTTTAATGTCTATAAGTATTATATGTTTTATGTTATTTACGACAAATTATAATTGGACTTTTTTAATACTCTTCACAATCTTTTTTGTGATTTTTATTAAACATATTTCAAGAGTTTCTAACCCTTTTATTAATCCTAAACTAGGGAAAAACATTCCGTTTATGCTTGGTTTGTTTTCTGGTGGGCTAATATTTTCTATAGTAGCTGGTTTTATATCAATGGTGCCTTATATGATGAAAACTATTTATCATGTAAATGTAGCGACAATAGGTAATAGTGTTATTTTTCCTGGAACCATGAGTGTTATTGTTTTTGGTTATTTTGGTGGTTTTTTAGTGGATAGAAAAGGATCATTATTTGTTTTTATTTTAGGATCATTGTCTATCTCTATAAGTTTTTTAACTATTGCATTTTTTGTTGAGTTTAGTATGTGGTTGACTACTTTTATGTTTATATTTGTTATGGGCGGATTATCTTTTACTAAAACAGTTATATCAAAAATAGTATCAAGTAGTCTTTCTGAAGAAGAAGTTGCTTCTGGAATGAGTTTGCTAAATTTCACAAGTTTTTTATCAGAGGGAACAGGTATAGCAATTGTAGGAGGTTTATTGTCACTACAATTGATTAATCGTAAACTAGTTCTGGAATTTATAAATTATTCTTCTGGAGTGTATAGTAATATTCTTGTAGCCATGGCTATCCTTATTATTTTATGTTGTCTTTTGACGATTATTGTATTTAAACGTTCTGAAAAGCAGTTTGAATAGTTATATTATATTTTGGTTTAGAACTATGAGTGGCTAGCATTTTGCCACTCATTTTTTGCGTTAGCAAAAACATAAAGGGTCTGGGATTAATCCCAGCAAGCCGGTATATTCAGAACGAAGTGGCTAGAATATACGACGCTTGCCAAACCACTTTATTACTTGATAAAAGTTTGCATATTTTATATGCTAAGTTTGTATTAAGTAATAATTTTCGAAGAAAGCGTGGTGGGATTGAATGAGCGAACAAAACAACTTTGTGGCTAGCGACGAAACTGTTGGGCAAAACCGTAAACCCAACCGTAAGGCGCCGAAACAAATTAGTTTTCGTGTGAGCGAATCCGAATATTTAAAGTTACAGCAATCAGCTGAAACTTTAAATATGAGTGTGCCTGCTTTCGTTAAGAAAAAGGCACAAGGCGCCCGATTGGTCGCACCCAAATTGGATCAAGCAACGCGACAATCGGTAGCTAAAGATTTGAATATGTTGGGTGCAAATGCCAATCAGATTGCGAAATATTGCAACCAACATCAACATGAAGCACCGAACTACGAAGCATTAGAACGTAATATCAGTGAATTACGTGAAAGGTTGAATGACATATGGGAAAGAATTTAGAAATAGTAACAAGCTTATTTGTATTAATACTTGCTATAGGCTTTTCAATTTGGAATTTTTATAACCATTCATATACAACAGCCATAATTATGTTAGTTATTGGAGTAATCAATATTGGTTATTTAATTCAAGAAATAATAGAAAAACGACGTGATGATGATGGCAACAACTAAATTAGGTAATACCAAATCGGCAAGTCGAGCAATCAATTACGCAGAAAAGCGAGCAGAAGAAAAAAGTGGCTTAAATTGTGATATAGATTATGCAAAATCATCGTTTAAGCAAACACGAGCTTTATATGGCAAAGAAAATGGTGTTCAAGCACATACAGTGATTCAATCGTTCAAGCCTGGCGAAGTAACGCCAGAGCAATGTAATCAATTGGGTTTAGAATTGGCAGAAAAGATTGCACCTAATCATCAAGTAGCCGTCTATACGCACGCAGATACAAACCATGTACACAATCATATTGTGATTAATTCAATTGATTTAGAAACTGGGAAAAAATATCAAAGCAATAAAAAACAAAGAGAGTTCGTAAAACAAAAAAATGATGAAGTATGTAGAGAACATGGATTGTCTGTACCTGAACGCAATGCAACAATGCGATATACTCAAGCCGAAAAAGGCTTAATTGAAAAAGGTAAAAGCTCTTGGAAAGATGAAATTAGAGATGCGATTGAACAATCACAAGCGACAAATTTTGAGGAGCTTGAGAGAGAGTTGAACCAATTAGACATCACAATCGATCGTGTCACAAACAAAACAATCACTTACAGACACTTGAAAGAAAATAAAAAAGTGAGAGGTAAAAATTTAGGTGAACAATTCGATAAGGGGGCATTAGAAAATGAGTTTGCGGTCGCAAATGAACGGAGAGAATTCGAACAACAGTTATCAAAACACGAGCCAACCGAAACCGAGCACAGATTTAGAGACACAGAAACGCATTTTGAACGTCCTAGAAAACTTAGAATCAAATCACGAGAAGACGACTTTGAACTTGAGTAATGACGACAAGTTATATATCACTAGATTAACTGAACGGATAAAACGCTCAAATGAGCATAAAATCAATATTGAGATTGATGATAAGTTAGGCAAATTGATACAACAAAAAATTGATAAAAACCTCGATAAAAAAATTCCAGATTTTCATTCAACGCAAACAATGGAGCGATTCAAGCAATCTTTGTTAAGTATTGAGCAGAAACAAGAAAGACTAGATGATAGCCTTGAGAGCGTACACAAATGGTCTATGTACTTTAAATCGCTATTGATGTTGTCGTTATTTGCAGTTTTATTTATTGGTGTAGTAGGAACGTTTATGGGAGGGATTTTTAATGCCTTAGGTGTTCAACATGTGTATCAAGGCTTAGAATACCAAATAAAGCACTCAGAAGGCTTTGTAGCGTTTTTGTGGCATTTAGGATATATCATACCTTATTTAATGTTAGCAGGGCTTATATGGCTTCTATTTGCTTTGAATGACAAATTTAAATATTAGCACGCATTTATGCCGAGAAAATTTTTGGTTGGAATGAGCTATGTGTTAGCTAACTATGTTAGCGAGTTGGTTGGTGGTTTGTTGGGATTAATCCCAACGAAGTACCAACTCAACAACACATTATGCTCCGTTGGTTCCAACCAAAAAGCAATTGGAATAAATATATTAAGCAGGTGGATATATGTTTTATGAAGATGAGAAAGAATTACATGCTAGGTTTCAAAAGATTAAAGATAATTTCTTTGAGACTTTAAAAGAAAAAATGCCAGTCTTTAATAAAGGCATGTGGTATTTATATATTTTAAAATTAGAATATGATTTTATCTATGTTGGTATTACTAGTGATCCACGAAAAAGAATAAGAAAACATTTTTTTGGAAAGGGAGCGAAGATAACTCAAAAATTTATGCCATTAGAAGTATTAGATATTATTGAATGTAGACCAGTAAGAGATGAAGTAGAACATGTTGAAAACATTGTTACTGAAAATTTGTTTGATGTATATGGCAGAGATAAAGTTTTTGGAGGGAAGTATTGTAATACTAAAAAATAAATAAAGACTTAGTCCAAATAGACCAAGCCTTTTGATAGTGTTATATTAATAACAAAATAAAAAAAGAAGTCGTCCACCCGAATCCGACCAAAGATTTTGTGAACGACAATCCAAAAAGAAAACATGAGTTGTTTTTTATGAATTTGTATATTTAAATACTAAACGATATTTAAATATACATCAAGATAAATATTCGGGTGGGCGACTTCTTAAATTAAATTAAGGAGTCGATTTTTTATGAGTAGAAAAGAGCAAGAAATTCATTCAAAGCAAAGCACATTACAAGAAGTTACAAATTACACCTCAACCGGATACTCTAATAGCCGGTTGGACGCACATACTGTGTGCATATCTGATCCAAAATTAAGTTTTGATGCAATGACGATCGTTGGAAATCTCAACCGAGACAACGCTCAAGCCCTTTCTAAATTTATGAGTGTAGAGCCCCAAATAAGACTTTGGGATATTCTTCAAACAAAGTTTAAAGCTAAAGCACTTCAAGAAAAAGTTTATATTGAATATGACAAAGTGAAAGCAGATAGTTGGGATAGACGTAATATGCGTATTGAATTTAATCCAAACAAACTTACACGAGATGAAATGATTTGGTTAAAACAAAATATAATAAGCTACATGGAAGATGACGGTTTTACAAGATTAGATTTAGCCTTTGATTTTGAAGATGATTTGAGTGACTACTATGCAATGTCTGATAAAGCAGTTAAGAAAACTATTTTTTATGGTCGTAATGGTAAGCCAGAAACAAAATATTTTGGCGTGAGAGATAGTAATAGATTTATTAGAATTTATAATAAAAAGCAAGAACGTAAAGATAATGCAGATGCTGAAGTTATGTCTGAACATTTATGGCGTGTAGAAATCGAACTTAAAAGAGATATGGTGGATTACTGGAATGATTGCTTTAGTGATTTACATATCTTGCAACCAGATTGGAAAACTATCCAACGCACTGCGGATAGAGCAATAGTTTTTATGTTATTGAGTGATGAAGAAGAATGGGGAAAGCTTCACAGAAATTCTAGAACAAAATATAAGAATTTGATAAAAGAAATTTCGCCAGTCGATTTAACGGACTTAATGAAATCGACTTTAAAAGCGAACGAAAAACAATTGCAAAAACAAATCGATTTTTGGCAACATGAATTTAAATTTTGGAAATAGTGTACATATTAATATTACTGAACAAAAATGATATATTTAAACTATTCTAATTTAGGAGGATTTTTTTATGAAGTGTCTATTTAAAAATTTGGGGAATTTATATGAGGTGAAAGAATAATTTACCCCTATAAACTTTAGTCACCTCAAGTAAAGAGGTAAAATTGTTTAGTTTATATAAAAAATTTAAAGGTTTGTTTTATAGCGTTTTATTTTGGCTTTGTATTCTTTCATTTTTTAGTGTATTAAATGAAATGGTTTTAAATGTTTCTTTACCTGATATTGCAAATCATTTTAATACTACTCCTGGAATTACAAACTGGGTAAACACTGCATATATGTTAACTTTTTCGATAGGAACAGCAGTATATGGAAAATTATCTGATTATATAAATATAAAAAAATTGTTAATTATTGGTATTAGTTTGAGCTGTCTTGGTTCATTGATTGCTTTTATTGGTCACAATCACTTTTTTATTTTGATTTTTGGTAGGTTAGTACAAGGAGTAGGATCTGCTGCATTCCCTTCACTGATTATGGTGGTTGTAGCTAGAAATATTACAAGAAAAAAACAAGGCAAAGCCTTTGGTTTTATAGGATCAATTGTAGCTTTAGGTGAAGGGTTAGGTCCTTCAATAGGGGGAATAATAGCACATTATATTCATTGGTCTTACCTACTTATACTTCCTATGATTACAATAGTAACTATACCTTTTCTTATTAAAGTAATGGTACCTGGTAAATCAACAAAAAATACATTAGATATCGTAGGTATTGTTTTAATGTCTATAAGTATTATATGTTTTATGTTATTTACGACAAATTATAATTGGACTTTTTTAATACTCTTCACAATCTTTTTTGTGATTTTTATTAAACATATTTCAAGAGTTTCTAACCCTTTTATTAATCCTAAACTAGGGAAAAACATTCCGTTTATGCTTGGTTTGTTTTCTGGTGGGCTAATATTTTCTATAGTAGCTGGTTTTATATCAATGGTGCCTTATATGATGAAAACTATTTATCATGTAAATGTAGCGACAATAGGTAATAGTGTTATTTTTCCTGGAACCATGAGTGTTATTGTTTTTGGTTATTTTGGTGGTTTTTTAGTGGATAGAAAAGGATCATTATTTGTTTTTATTTTAGGATCATTGTCTATCTCTATAAGTTTTTTAACTATTGCATTTTTTGTTGAGTTTAGTATGTGGTTGACTACTTTTATGTTTATATTTGTTATGGGCGGATTATCTTTTACTAAAACAGTTATATCAAAAATAGTATCAAGTAGTCTTTCTGAAGAAGAAGTTGCTTCTGGAATGAGTTTGCTAAATTTCACAAGTTTTTTATCAGAGGGAACAGGTATAGCAATTGTAGGAGGTTTATTGTCACTACAATTGATTAATCGTAAACTAGTTCTGGAATTTATAAATTATTCTTCTGGAGTGTATAGTAATATTCTTGTAGCCATGGCTATCCTTATTATTTTATGTTGTCTTTTGACGATTATTGTATTTAAACGTTCTGAAAAGCAGTTTGAATAGTTATATTATATTTTGGTTTAGAACTATGAGTGGCTAGCATTTTGCCACTCATTTTTTGCGTTAGCAAAAACAGGTTTAAGCCTCGCAGAGCACACGTATTAACGACTTATTAAAAATAAGTCTAGTGTGTTAGACTTAAACTATTAAATACACATGAAACCTTTGTGCTTAGGAGTGATTTTTATATGTCTTATTCCATTGTTAGAGTTTCAAAAGTTAAATCTGGAACAAATACAACGGGCATACAAAAACATGTTCAAAGAGAAAATAATAATTATGAAAATGAAGATATAGACCATAGTAAAACTTACTTAAATTATGATTTGGTAAATGCTAATAAACAGAATTTTAATAACTTGATTGATGAAAAAATCGAACAGAATTATACAGGCAAAAGAAAAATTAGAACAGACGCGATTAAACACATTGATGGTTTAATTACATCAGACAATGATTTCTTTGATAATCAAACGCCAGAAGATACAAAGCAGTTTTTTGAATATGCTAAAGAGTTTTTAGAACAAGAATACGGTAAAGATAATTTATTATATGCAACAGTTCACATGGACGAAAAAACACCACATATGCATTATGGCGTTGTTCCAATAACTGATGATGGTCGTTTAAGTGCTAAAGAAGTTGTAGGTAATAAAAAAGCTTTAACAGCGTTTCAAGATAGATTTAATGAGCATGTTAAACAACGAGGATATGATTTAGAACGTGGGCAATCAAGACAAGTAACAAATGCTAAACATGAGCAAATAAGTCAGTATAAACAAAAAACAGAATATCATAAGCAAGAATATGAACGTGAGAGCCAAAAAACAGACCATATAAAGCAAAAGAACGATAAATTAATGCAAGAGTACCAAAAATCGTTAAATACGCTTAAAAAGCCTATAAATGTTCCGTATGAGCAAGAAACTGAAAAAGTAGGTGGTTTATTTAGCAAAGAAATACAAGAAACTGGAAATGTTGTAATAAGCCAAAAAGATTTCAATGAATTTCAGAAACAGATAAAAGCTGCTCAAGATATTTCGGAAGATTACGAGTATATAAAGTCTGGTAGAGCCTTAGATGATAAAGATAAGGAAATACGAGAGAAAGATGATTTATTAAATAAAGCAGTTGAGCGTATTGAAAACGCAGACGATAATTTTAACCAACTTTACGAAAATGCAAAGCCACTTAAAGAGAATATAGAAATAGCGTTAAAGCTTTTAAAAATCTTACTAAAAGAGTTAGAACGAGTTTTAGGAAGAAATACCTTTGCGGAAAGAGTTAATAAGTTAACAGAAGATGAACCAAAACTAAATGGTTTAGCAGGAAACTTAGATAAAAAAATGAATCCAGAATTATATTCAGAACAGGAACAGCAACAAGAACAACAAAAGAATCAAAAACGAGATAGAGGTATGCACTTATAGAACATGCATTTATGCCGAGAAAACTTATTGGTTGGAATGGGCTATGTGTTAGCTAACTTGTTAGCGAGTTGGTTGGACTTGAATTGGGATTAATCCCAAGAAAGTACCAACTCAACAACACATAAAGCCCTGTAGGTTCCGACCAATAAGGAAATTGGAATAAAGCAATAAAAGGAGTTGAAGAAATGAAATTCAGAGAAGCCTTTGAGAATTTTATAACAAGTAAGTATGTACTTGGTGTTTTAGTAGTTTTAACTGTTTACCAGATAATACAAATGCTTAAATAAAAAAAGACTTGATCTGATTAGACCAAGTCTTTTGATAGTGTTATATTAATAACAAAATAAAAAGGAGTCGCTCACGCCCTGACCAAAGTTTGTGAACGACATCATTCAAAGAAAAAAACACTGAGTTGTTTTTATAATCTTGTATATTTAGATATTAAACGATATTTAAATATACATCAAGATATATATTTGGGTGAGCGATTCCTTAAACGAAATTGAGATTAAGGAGTCGATTTTTTATGTATAAAAACAATCATGCAAATCATTCAAATCATTTGGAAAATCACGATTTAGACAATTTTTCTAAAACCGGCTACTCTAATAGCCGGTTGGACGCACATACTGTGTGCATATCTGATCCAAAATTAAGTTTTGATGCAATGACGATCGTTGGAAATCTCAACCGAGACAACGCTCAAGCCCTTTCTAAATTTATGAGTGTAGAGCCCCAAATAAGACTTTGGGATATTCTTCAAACAAAGTTTAAAGCTAAAGCACTTCAAGAAAAAGTTTATATTGAATATGACAAAGTGAAAGCAGATAGTTGGGATAGACGTAATATGCGTATTGAATTTAATCCAAACAAACTTACACGAGATGAAATGATTTGGTTAAAACAAAATATAATAAGCTACATGGAAGATGACGGTTTTACAAGATTAGATTTAGCCTTTGATTTTGAAGATGATTTGAGTGACTACTATGCAATGTCTGATAAAGCAGTTAAGAAAACTATTTTTTATGGTCGTAATGGTAAGCCAGAAACAAAATATTTTGGCGTGAGAGATAGTAATAGATTTATTAGAATTTATAATAAAAAGCAAGAACGTAAAGATAATGCAGATGCTGAAGTTATGTCTGAACATTTATGGCGTGTAGAAATCGAACTTAAAAGAGATATGGTGGATTACTGGAATGATTGCTTTAGTGATTTACATATCTTGCAACCAGATTGGAAAACTATCCAACGCACTGCGGATAGAGCAATAGTTTTTATGTTATTGAGTGATGAAGAAGAATGGGGAAAGCTTCACAGAAATTCTAGAACAAAATATAAGAATTTGATAAAAGAAATTTCGCCAGTCGATTTAACGGACTTAATGAAATCGACTTTAAAAGCGAACGAAAAACAATTGCAAAAACAAATCGATTTTTGGCAACATGAATTTAAATTTTGGAAATAGTGTACATATTAATATTACTGAACAAAAATGATATATTTAAACTATTCTAATTTAGGAGGATTTTTTTATGAAGTGTCTATTTAAAAATTTGGGGAATTTATATGAGGTGAAAGAATAATTTACCCCTATAAACTTTAGTCACCTCAAGTAAAGAGGTAAAATTGTTTAGTTTATATAAAAAATTTAAAGGTTTGTTTTATAGCGTTTTATTTTGGCTTTGTATTCTTTCATTTTTTAGTGTATTAAATGAAATGGTTTTAAATGTTTCTTTACCTGATATTGCAAATCATTTTAATACTACTCCTGGAATTACAAACTGGGTAAACACTGCATATATGTTAACTTTTTCGATAGGAACAGCAGTATATGGAAAATTATCTGATTATATAAATATAAAAAAATTGTTAATTATTGGTATTAGTTTGAGCTGTCTTGGTTCATTGATTGCTTTTATTGGTCACAATCACTTTTTTATTTTGATTTTTGGTAGGTTAGTACAAGGAGTAGGATCTGCTGCATTCCCTTCACTGATTATGGTGGTTGTAGCTAGAAATATTACAAGAAAAAAACAAGGCAAAGCCTTTGGTTTTATAGGATCAATTGTAGCTTTAGGTGAAGGGTTAGGTCCTTCAATAGGGGGAATAATAGCACATTATATTCATTGGTCTTACCTACTTATACTTCCTATGATTACAATAGTAACTATACCTTTTCTTATTAAAGTAATGGTACCTGGTAAATCAACAAAAAATACATTAGATATCGTAGGTATTGTTTTAATGTCTATAAGTATTATATGTTTTATGTTATTTACGACAAATTATAATTGGACTTTTTTAATACTCTTCACAATCTTTTTTGTGATTTTTATTAAACATATTTCAAGAGTTTCTAACCCTTTTATTAATCCTAAACTAGGGAAAAACATTCCGTTTATGCTTGGTTTGTTTTCTGGTGGGCTAATATTTTCTATAGTAGCTGGTTTTATATCAATGGTGCCTTATATGATGAAAACTATTTATCATGTAAATGTAGCGACAATAGGTAATAGTGTTATTTTTCCTGGAACCATGAGTGTTATTGTTTTTGGTTATTTTGGTGGTTTTTTAGTGGATAGAAAAGGATCATTATTTGTTTTTATTTTAGGATCATTGTCTATCTCTATAAGTTTTTTAACTATTGCATTTTTTGTTGAGTTTAGTATGTGGTTGACTACTTTTATGTTTATATTTGTTATGGGCGGATTATCTTTTACTAAAACAGTTATATCAAAAATAGTATCAAGTAGTCTTTCTGAAGAAGAAGTTGCTTCTGGAATGAGTTTGCTAAATTTCACAAGTTTTTTATCAGAGGGAACAGGTATAGCAATTGTAGGAGGTTTATTGTCACTACAATTGATTAATCGTAAACTAGTTCTGGAATTTATAAATTATTCTTCTGGAGTGTATAGTAATATTCTTGTAGCCATGGCTATCCTTATTATTTTATGTTGTCTTTTGACGATTATTGTATTTAAACGTTCTGAAAAGCAGTTTGAATAGTTATATTATATTTTGGTTTAGAACTATGAGTGGCTAGCATTTTGCCACTCATTTTTTGCGTTAGCAAAAACA
>ERZ782914.417-NODE-417-length-12314-cov-6.566115_pt1 | contig 12314 bp, 11 predicted proteins | sample MGYA00375948_ERZ782914 | MGnify/ENA primary metagenome ERZ782914 (study PRJEB29894, sample SAMN03576417) | human skin metagenome | biome: human skin; feature: left retroauricular crease; material: organic_material | host: Homo sapiens | place: Italy: Trento...
GATCGCGGCCTCCGGCAACAACGCCACGATCCTGCACTGGATCCGCAACACGGGCGCCGTGCGCCCGGGTGAGCTGCTGCTGCTCGACGCCGGCGTCGAGGACGACTCCCTCTACACTGCGGACATCACCCGCACCCTGCCCGTGTCCGGCACGTTCACGGACGTGCAGCGTCGCATCTGCCAGGCGGTCCTCGACGCCGCGGACGCCGCCTTCGCGATCGTGCGCCCCGGCATCCGGTTCCGCGAGCTCCACGCCGAGGCCATGCGGGTGCTCGTCGACCGCCTCGACGGCTGGGGCCTGATGCCGGTCTCGGCCGAGGTCGCGCTCTCGGACGAGGGCCAGCACCACCGGCGCTGGATGCCCCACGGCACCTCGCACCACCTCGGCCTCGACGTGCACGACTGCGCGCAGGCCAAGCGGGAGCTCTACCTGGACGGCGTGCTCGAGCCGGGCATGGTCTTCACGATCGAGCCGGGTCTGTACTTCAAGGAGGAGGACCTGGCCGTGCCGGAGGAGTACCGCGGCATCGGCGTGCGCATCGAGGACGACATCCTCGTGACCGAGGACGGGGCCGAGAACCTCTCCGCGGCCCTCCCCCGCACCCCGGACGAGATCGAGGCCTGGATGGCGCGGCTCCAGGCGTGATCCGGCGCGGAGGGCGCGCCTAGGGTTCGGACCATGGGTATCGACCTGACCACCGAGCTCACCGCCCTCCGCGACCGCCTCCTCTCCGCCGAGGCGGAGCACGCCGACCTCATCTCCCGCGTCCGGGACCGCCACCGGGCCTCGGCCCGGAACCTCGTGCACTACGTCGCCCTGCGCGGCACCGACCTGCGGCCGCTGCAGGAGGCACTGAGCGACGCCGGCCTGTCCTCGCTGGGCCGCATGGAGGCCGGCGTGCTCGGCCACGTGGACGCGGTGCTGGCCGCCGCCCGCGCGCTCGACGGCGACCTCGCCACCGCACCCGAGGATGACGCCCTGACCTCCGCCGAGGGCCGCGCCATCCTCGCCCGCAACGCAGCGAGCCTGCTCGGTCCGGCCCGCGGCGACCGGGACGCGCGCATCATGGTGACGATGCCCTCCGAGGCCGCCACGGACCCGGAGCTCGTGGCCCGGATCGCCGAGGCCGGCATGGACCTGGCGCGCGTGAACTGCGCCCACGACGACGAGCAGGCGTGGGCCGCCATGATCGCGGCGGTCCGCCGGTGTGCCGGTGCGGACCGGCCCGCACCCCTGGTCGCGATGGACCTGGCCGGGCCGAAGGTGCGCACGGGCCCCATCGAGCCGGGCCCGCGCGTCGTGAAGGTGAAGCCGACCCGGGACCCCTCCGGGACCGTCACCGAGCCCTCCCGCGTGTGGCTCACCGCCGGGACCCGCGACGCCGTGGCCGCGGCGGACGGGCCGGACGGCGCCGTCGTCGTGCCGCTCGCGGACCCGGAGGGGAAGACCCTGGCGGTCCTGCAGCGCGGCGACGAGATCGAGCTGACCGACGCGCGTGGCGCACACCGCAGGCTCGAGGTCGGGCAGGTGGACGGCGAGGGTGTGCTCGTGCGGGCGGAGAAGACGGTCTACTGGGCGACGGGCACGGCACTGACGACGCCGCACGGTCCGCTCGAGGTGGGACCGCTGCCCCCGCTCGAGCAGTCGATGCGCGTGCACGAGGGCGAGCAGATCGTGCTGACCCGCTCGCTCGAGCCGGTTCCCGCGGTCGATGCGCCGCCCTACCGGATCGGCCTCACCCTGGCGCAGGCGTTCGCGGACGCGGCTGTCGGCGACCGGGTCTCCCTCGACGACGGACGGATCGGCACGCGGATCACGGCGGTGTCCGACGATGAGATCACCCTCGAGGTGACCCAGGCCGGCCCGCGCGGGGCGAAGCTCAAGGCGGAGAAGGGCGTGAACTTCCCGGACACGCACCTGGACATCCCGGCCCTCACGGACGAGGACCTCGCCCACATCCCGTTCGCGGCCCGCCACGCGGACATGGTGAACATGTCCTTCGTCCGCTCGGCCGAGGACGTGGCCCAGCTGATCGACGCGCTCGAGGCCGAGGACGCGCCGGACGTGGACATCACGCTGAAGATCGAGACGGTGGAGGCCTTCCGGCAGCTGCCGCGGATGCTGCTCGAGGCGATGCGCTGGCGGGACGTCGGGGTGATGATCGCCCGTGGCGACCTGGCGGTGGAGGCCGGCTTCGCACGCATGGCCGAGCTGCAGGAGGAGATCCTGTGGCTGTGCGAGGCCGCGCACGTGCCCGCGATCTGGGCCACCCAGGTCCTCGAGTCCCTCGCCAAGACCGGCCTGCCCTCACGGGCGGAGATCACGGACGCCGCGATGGCGCAGCGGGCCGAGGCCGCGATGCTGAACAAGGGCCCGTACATCGACCGCGCCGTCACCGTCCTCGGCGACATCCTGGGCCGGATGCACGGTCATGCGAGCAAGAAGCGCGACATGCTCCGGCGGCTCGAGTCCTGGTCCCTCTGACGGGGCTCAGCCGCGCGGTTCGTCCTGGGGCCGGGGCGGGTGGCCGCCGCGCGCCTCGATGAGCTTGGCGACCTCCTCCGGCGGCAGGGTCACGCCGTAGGAGCGGTCCAGGCCGGTGGGCGCGGGGTCCGCCTCCGGGACGGGCCGGGCCGGCGCCTCGGGCCCGCCGGGGGCCGGCGCCGCGTGGGACCCGCCCGACGACGGCGCGGGGGCTGGGGTGGCCTGCACGGACCCGTCCTCGGCCTCCGCGGCGGGGGCGGGCGCCGGCTGCGACGCGCGGGCGGCGTCGGGGCCGCGGCACCGCCCAGGCCCAGCTCCTGGCGGGCGCGGGCGGCGTGGTCGAACGCGACCACGAGGTCGAAGGCCGTGGGCACGACGGCCTGCGAGGACGCGAAGCCGTGCTGCCCCCGACGCATCGCGAAGCCGATCACGCCGAAGATCAGCCACACCGCCAGGCCCAGCAGCATGGAGGTGAGGATCTGCCCCGGGCCGGCCTCGGGGGCCAGCAGGTAGAGGAACACGCCGATCAGTCCGCCGAAGAACACGCCGCGCACACCCGCGGACAACGCCACCTGGGCGTAGTTCAGCCGGCCGCGCACCCGCTCCACGACCCGCAGGTCCTTGCCCACGATCGACACGGCGCTCACGGGGAAGTCCGTGGCGGCGAGGCGGTCCACCTGATCGCGCGCCTGCGCGTAGGTGGCGTAGGTGGCCAGCAGCTCGCCGCGGGGCAGGCCCTGCTCGGCTCCGGGCTGAGGGTTGGGCATCATGATCGACATGGACCCATTGTGCCCGGCCCGGTACCCGGGCGGGCGGGGGTCCGCCGTCCGCGGACACGGAGCCGCGGCCCGGTACGCCGTAGGCTGGGTCGGTGAGCTCCCCCAAGATCTTCGTGGCCCGCCTGCTGGGCCTGGACGTCTTCGACCCCCTCGGCGACCGCCTGGGTCGGCTGCGCGACGTCGTCGTGCTGGACCGCGGCCCCGCCGCGGCCCCGTTCGCCACCGGCCTCGTGATCGAGGTCCCCGGCAAGAAGCGCGTCTTCGTCCCGATGACGCGGGTGACGTCCATGGACTCGGGCCGGATCATCACGACCGGGCTGATCAACCTGCGCCGGTTCTCCCGCCGTGGCGCCGAGCAGATGGTGGCCGCCGACCTCTTCGACCGGAAGGTGCGCCTCTCCGACGGGTCGGGCGAGGCCTTCCTGGAGGACATCGGGCTGGAGCAGCAGCGCAACGGCGACTGGCTGGTCTCGGACCTGTACGTGCGACGCATCGTCGGCCGCGGACCCTTCGGCCGCGCCCAGCGGGGCGAGCACCTCCTGCTGAACTGGGACGAGGCCCGCTGGACGGCGCAGGCCGACCCGCAGGGGGCCACGAGCTTCCTCGCCGCGCACGAGGACCTCAAGCCCGCCGACCTGGCGGACATGCTCCACGACATGTCGGAGAAGCGCCGCGTCGAGGTCGCCCGCGAGCTGCAGGACGAACGCCTCGCGGACGTGCTCCAGGAGCTGCCCGACGACGACCAGGTGCAGATCCTCTCCCAGCTGGACATCGACCGCGCCGCCGACGTCCTGGAGGAGATGGACCCGGACGACGCGGCGGACCTGCTCCACGAGCTGCCCGACTCCCAGCAGGAGCTGCTGCTCGAGCGCATGGAGCCGGAGGACGCCGAGGACGTCCGGCGCCTGCTCGAGTACGAGGAGGGCACCGCGGGCTCGCTCATGACCCCCGTGCCGGTCATCCTCCCCCCGGAGGCCACCGTGGCCGAGGCCATGGCGACCATCCGGCAGCAGGAGATCTCCCCCGCGCTGGCCTCGCTCGTGATCGTGGCCCGGCCGCCGTTGGAGACGCCGACGGGCCGGTTCCTCGGTGTCGTCCACTTCCAGCGCCTGCTGCGGTACCCGCCGCCGGAGGCGATCGGCAACATCATGGACAAGGACCTCGAGCCCGTCTCGGACCTCGCCCCCATCGCCCACGTGACCCGCGAGCTCGCGACCTACAACCTCACGTGCATCCCCGTGGTGAACGAGCAGGACCGCGTCGTCGGGGCCGTGAGCGTGGACGACCTGCTCGACCACATCCTGCCCGACGACTGGCGGGCCATGGACCTCGACGACGCCGAGACCCGCCCCACAACCTGACCCCCGCGGCCCGCCGCCGCACGACACCGGAGGTGTGAGCATGACCCAGACCGCGCGAGACCTGCGCCCGGGCCGCGGCACCGGCCTGGATACCCCCCTGAGCGCCAGCGGGCGCCGCGTGCCCCGGCTGGCGCCGAACCCGGACGCCTTCGGCGAGGCCACCGAGGGCATCGCCCGCTTCATGGGCACCCCGCAGTTCCTCGTCTGGATGACGCTGTTCTGCGCCGCCTGGCTGGGCTGGAACACATTCGGCCCGATAGCGTGGCGGTTCGACTCCGCCGAGCTCGGCTTCACCGCGCTCACGCTCATGCTCTCCCTCCAGGCGTCCTACGCCGCACCCCTGCTCCTGCTCGCGCAGAACCGCCAGGACGACCGGGACAAGGTCGCGCTGCGCGAGGACCGTGACCGCGCCGAGCGCAACCTCGCCGACACCGAGTTCCTCACCCGCGAGATCTCCGGTCTGCGGCTGGCCGTCCAGGAGGTCGCCACCCGCGACTTCGTGCGCGGCGAGCTGCGCGGCGTCCAGGACGACCTCAAGGACGACCTCCGCGAGGCGCTGCGCGCCGAGCTGCGGGAGGAGATCCGGGAGGAGATCCGCGCCGAGCTGCGCGCCGGCATGCCGGGCGCCGAGGCCCAGCCCCGCAAGAGCAAGAAGACCAAGGGCCGCGGCCGGGACGCGCGGCGCAGCGACGCCGGCGCCGAGCCCACGACCACCACACTCGCCACCCTCGCGGCGCAGGAGGCCCGCGAGGCCGGGGGGTCCGGTCCGGTGACCGGTCCCGCCGGCGGTGCGGGCCCGGTGGACGGGGGCGGCCGATGAGCGCCCTGGGCCTGCCCGTGCCCGAGGTCCGCACCGACCTCGAGCGCCGGGTGCTGGAGCGGCTCGCCACGGTCCAGGACCCCGAGATCCGTCGCCCGATCACCGACCTCGGCATGGTGGAGTCGGTCGTGGAGACCGCCCCGGGAGTCGTCGAGGTCGCGGTGCTGCTCACGATCGCCGCGTGCCCCCTGCGCGGGACGATCCAGACGGACGTGGCCGCCGCCGTCGCCGACGTGCCCGGCTGCGGGTCCGTGGACGTCCGCGTCGGGGTCATGGAGCCCGAGCGCCGCCTGGCGCTGCAGGACGCCCTGCGCGCGACCCGGCCGGCGAACCCGTTCGGGAAGGACACGCTCACGCGCGTCCTCGCGGTGGCCTCCGGCAAGGGCGGCGTGGGCAAGTCCTCGGTCACGGCCAACCTCGCGGTCGCGCTCGCCGCGCGCGGGCTCGCCGTCGGCCTGATCGACGCCGACGTGCACGGCTACTCCATCCCCGGGCTCCTGGGCGTGACCGCCACCCCGACGAAGCTGGACCGGATGATCCTGCCCCCCGTGGTGCGGGACGTGAAGGTCATCTCGATCGGCATGTTCCTCGACGCGGACCGGCCGGTGGCCTGGCGCGGGCCGATGCTGCACCGCGCGCTCGAGCAGTTCGTCACGGACGTGCACTGGGGCGACCTGGACGTGCTGCTCGTGGACCTGCCCCCGGGCACCGGGGACATCGCGATCTCGACGGCGCAGCTGCTGCCCGCCTCGGAGCTGCTCGTGGTGACCACGCCGCAGCACGCCGCCGCGCAGGTGGCCGCGCGCGCCGGTCAGCTGGCGGAGCAGACGGGGCAGACCGTGGCCGGCGTCGTGGAGAACATGGGGCCGATGACCCTGCCGGACGGGACCGTCCTGGATGTGTTCGGGACCGGCGGCGGCGCCGAGGTGGCGGAGCGGCTGTCCGGGGTGCTGGACACTCAGGTGCCGCTGCTGGGCACCGTCCCCCTGGACCCGGCGCTGCGCGCGGGCGGCGACGCCGGCGACCCCGTGGTGGTGTCCGCGCCGGAGAGCCCCGCGGGCCGGGCGCTGACGCAGATCGCGCAGCGGGTGGCCGTGCGGCCGCGTGGGCTGGCCGGGCGGCGCCTGCCGTTCACCCCTCGCTGACCTCGGGTGCCGGCGCCCCGGCCGGAGCCCCCGACGCGCGCGACGGCGTCAGGTCGCGTCGACGTCGAAGGGGGCGGGCGCCAGCCCGAGCAGCTCGAGCGGGTCCGGTTCGGTCTCGACGGCGGCAGGACGCTCGTCGGCGAGGGCCTCGGCGCGGCCGGAGGCCATCAGGGCTGCGGCGGCGCCGCCCACGGCGACCGCCCCCGCGGCGGTCGCGGTCGACCAGGTCTGTGCGGCGGCGCCGGACTCCGCGGAGGCGGTGCTGCCGGCCCCGGCGGGGCGGCGGAAGAGCGTGCGCGGATCCATGTCCGCCAGGTCTTGGCGGGTGAGGCCGCCGTGCACGTCCTCGGCGCTGACGCCCGTCGCCTGCGCCGCCCGGGACGCGGGCGTGGACGAGCCGCCGGCAGGCTCGCGGAGCGCGTCGCGGATGATGCGGCGCGGGTCGTACTGGCGGGGGTCGTACTTGCGCCAGTCCACCTCGTCGAAGTCCGCGCCGGTCTCCTCCTTGAACTGCGCCTTGGCGCCCTCGGCCTTGTCGCGCATGACGCGCAGCCAGTCGGTGAAGGCGCGCGTGTACTCGGGGAGCTTCTCCGGCCCGAGGATGACGATCGCGAGCACCGCCAAGATGATGAACTCGCTGCCGTTGATACCTAACACCTTCCGAACTCTACTAGAGCGGCACCGCCCCACAGCCCGGAGCCGCGCGGGCGGGGCGGCTCAGCCGCGGGGGCGCGGCACGGCGTCCGCGATGCGTTCGAGGCCTCGCTCGAGGCGCTCCTCGACGGCGTCGCCGCCGCCCAGCTCGAGCACCCGCGCCCGCTCGGAGACCAGCAGGTGGGTGAGGACCGCGTCGGCGCGCTCGTCCGGCAGGCTGGCCTCCACGCGGTAGGCGGCCTGCGGCGTGGTCAGCTCGGCCGTCCAGCCGTCCTGCTCCCCCGCCGGGACGATCCGGTAGACGCCACCGCCGGCCAGCCGACGCTCCTGCGCCCCCGTGCTCAGGGGCGCGGTCGAGGCACAGCCCCCCGGGGTGGCTCCCACGATCCGGGGCCGGCACTCGCGGACAGTCACGGTCGGCTCGTCCCGACCCCAGCCGACGACGACCTCCACGTCCTCGGCCGTCTGGGTGGTGTCCACGGTGAGCGGCTCCAGGCCGGCCCCCACGAGGGAGGGCACCGTCCAGCCCTGACCCCGCAGCTCCGCGACGGTGCCGCGCCGGTCCGTCGACGCGGTCCCTGCTGCCGGCAGGGCGACGGTGTCCGTCGGGGTCGGGGCCGTGCGCACGGCCGTGGTGCGGGGCGCGCCGGCCACCCAGACCGCGGTGAACAGCCCGCCGAGCAGGACGACGAAGGTCAGCAGCCCCACCACGAGGCGGCCGGAGACGCCGCGGGCGCGCAGCACCGGGGCGACGACGGCGCCGGCCGGACGCTGGTGCACCGTGCGGGCGGCGTCGAGCACGCGGGCCCGGGCCTGGACCGTGGCGCGGCACTCGGGGCAGCGGTCCAGGTGGCGGGCGATGCGCGCCCGGGACGCGGCGGGGAGGGCGCCCTCGAGGTAGGCGTCCATGTGGCGCTGGGTGTGTCGACGTCCCATGCGGCCACCTCCTCGGTCCTCGCGTCCTCGGCCCGGCGACCGGCCTCCCACACGGCGGGAGCCGGTTCGTGCCGTGTCCCATCATCGGCCCGCCTCCTGGGAGAACACTGGGTCGCGGCCGCGTGCCGGCCCGTACACTGGCCCGCGTCGCCCGTGCCGCGGGCGAGGTCCCGTCGTCGTCGTCCCGGAGTCAGCCATGAGCGCCCTGCAGCCCCAGCCCACCGACAAGCACGCGTCCTGGGCCTGGTCGGAGAGCCGGGCCACCGAGGACGACGTCGTCCTGCGCGCCCGCGAGCGCGCCGCCGAGCTGGACGTGCCGCCGGTGAGCGAGGGGACGGCGGCCCTGTTGACGGTGCTGGCGGCCACGCGTGCCCCCACGGCGGTCGTGGAGGTGGGCACGGGCGCCGGCGTCTCGGGCCTCGCCCTGATGCGCGGTCTGCCCGAGCGCACGGTCCTCACCACCGTCGACCCGGACGCGGAGGCCCAGGGTGCGGCCCGCGAGGCGTTCTCGGAGGCCCGTCTGCCCACGAGCCGCACCCGCATGATCACGGGACGCTCCCGGCTCGTCCTGCCCCGGCTCACGAGCGGCGCCTACGAGATGGTCCTGGTGGACGGGGACCCGGCCGCGCGTCAGTTCGACGTCGAGCAGGCCGCGCGCATGCTCGCCCCCGGCGGCGTGCTCGTCGTGGTGGACGCCCTCGACGGCGACCGCGTTCCCCGGCCCGCCGTGCGCGACGAGTCCACCGTGTCCGCCCGGGCGGTGGACCGCCTCATCCGGGAGGACGAGCACTGGCTGTCCGCCGTCGTCCCCTCCGGCACGGGCGTGCTGATCGCGGTGCGCCGCTGATCCGCGTCGAAGGGGTCCGGGCTCAGGCCTGGATGACGCCCTCGAGGCACTCCTTGAGCTCGCGGGCCTCGTCCGCGTTGATCTCCAGCACGAGACGGCCGCCGCCGTCGATCGGCACGCGCATGATCAGGCTGCGCCCCTCCTTGGTCACTTCCATGGGACCGTCCCCGGTGCGGGGCTTCATGGCGGCCATTGCGACTTCCCTTCTGGATGATGTTCCCGTCACGGCGTCCGGCGACCGCGGGAGCGGGCGCTGTCCGGACGCCTCCGGCGCCCCCGCACGCAGGCGTGCGCGAGGCCGGTCACATCACCATTATCGCGGATTCCGCGTGCTCGCGCCAAACGATGGCCCGCACCGAGCCCGGCCCGCGACTCAGGCGCGCCCCGCCGGATCGCTCCGGGACGGGTCGGCGGCCTCGAGCTCGGCCACCCGGGCCCGCAGTGCGGTCGCCTCGTCCTCGCTCCGCGCGAGGGCGTCCCGCAGCCGCAGCAGGACGGCGTCCACCTGGTCCCGCTGGTAGCCGGGCACCGCGAGGGCCAGCCGCAGCAGGTCGACATCCGCCGCGCGTGGCCGCTCCGGCAGCAGGACGGGGTGCCCGGGCGTCTGTCCGGCCGGGTCGTCGGCCCGGAGCGTGAGCCGGCCCGTGAGGGCGGCGGCCAGGGCCGCCAGCACGACGACGAGCACGGCCACCAGGACGGTCCACTGCGGTCCGCTCACGTGTCGGCCCTCCCCGCCGAGCGGAGCACGCACGCGACGGCCTCCTCGGCCGTGTCCACGACGTGGAAGAGGTCCGGGTCCTCGGGCGAGATCATGCCGCGCTCCACGAGCGTGCCGCGGATCCAGTCCACGAGCGGGCCCCAGAAGCCGCGGTCCACGAGGACCACGGGGAAGCGGGTGACGGTGCCGGTCTGCACGAGGGTGAGGGCCTCGAAGAGCTCGTCCAGGGTGCCGAGGCCGCCGGGCAGCACGATGAACCCCTGCGCGTACTTGAGGAACATGACCTTGCGGACGAAGAAGTAGCGGAAGTCCACGCCCACGTGCACCCAGGGGTTCAGGCCGGTCTCGAACGGCAGATCGATGCCCAGGCCCACGGACTCTCCACCGGCCTCGTGGGCACCCCGGTTGGCGGCCTCCATGGTGCCGGGCCCCCCGCCGGTGATGACCGTGTACCCGGCCTGGGCCAAGCGGCTCCCGACCTCGTGGGCCAGGGCGTACTCGGCGCTGCCCTCGGGCGTGCGCGCCGAGCCGAACACGGAGACCGCGGGTCCCAGACCCGCGAGGGTGCCGAAGCCCTCGACGAACTCCGCCTGGATGCGCAGGACACGCCAGGCCTCGGACGTCGTCGAGGCGACGTCGGCGGTGGGGCGCGCGGCGTCGCCGGGCCGTCGGCCGTCGAGGAGGAGCTGGTCGAACGTGGGGGTGTGCGCCGCGTCCCCGCGCAGGACCTGCCCGCCGCGGCGGACGCGCTGGGGCGCGGCGGCGACGTCGCCCGAGGGGTGCTCATGTGGGGCCATGGCGTCAGCCTAACGAGCCGGCGGGCCGCCAGGGCCGGTGTCGCACGGCGCACCGCACCGGGTGTGGCGTGCGCTATATTCCACTGGCATGACGCAGATCACGCCTGAGCAGCCCCACGGCGCCCACCTCCCCGACGAGGCCGGCATGCAGCGCCGTCGCGGCGCCGCGGGCGATGACCTGATCGTCCTCGAGGGCGTCAACAAGCACTTCGGCGACTTCCACGCCCTCCGCCAGATCGACCTGCGGATCCCGCGCGGCCAGGTGGCGATCGTCCTCGGCCCGTCCGGCTCCGGCAAGTCGACGCTGTGCCGCACGATCAACCGGCTCGAGACCATCGACGACGACGGCGGCCGCATCCTGATCGACGGGCGGCCGCTCCCCACCGAGGGCAAGCAGCTCGCCCAGCTGCGCGCCGAGATCGGCATGGTCTTCCAGTCCTTCAACCTCTTCGCGCACAAGTCGATCCTGGAGAACGTGACCCTCGGGCCCATCAAGGTGAAGGGCAAGCGCCGGGCGGACGCCGAGCGGCACGCCATGGAGCTGCTCGAGCGCGTGGGCGTGGCCCAACAGGCCAGGAAGATGCCGGCCCAGCTCTCCGGCGGGCAGCAGCAGCGCGTGGCCATCGCCCGCGCCCTGGCGATGGAGCCGAAGGCCCTGCTCTTCGACGAGCCGACCTCCGCCCTCGACCCCGAGATGGTGCAGGAGGTCCTCGACGTCATGGTCCAGCTCGCCGAGGGCGGCATGACCATGGTCGTGGTCACCCATGAGATGGGCTTCGCCCGCAAGGCCGGGGACCGCGTGGTCTTCATGGCCGACGGCGCCATCCTCGAGGACGCCGACCCCGACACCTTCTTCACGAACCCCCGACACGAGCGCGCCCAGGACTTCCTGGGCAAGATCCTCGCGCACTGACCCCGTCCCCCGTCGCACCCCACCGCACCGAACCAGAGGAGAGCACCATGCTCCGCACGAAGCTCCTGACCCTGTCCGCCGTCACCGCCGCGGCCGCCCTGTCCCTCACCGCCTGCGCCCCCTCCTCGTCGCAGGGCGGCGGTGGCGACGCCGCCGGCTCGTCCTCGGCCGGCGAGTCGACGTCGTCCGGCTCCGGCGAGAGCCTGCGCATCGGCATCAAGTTCGACCAGCCGGGCCTGGGCTACCGCGAGGGCTCGGCCCAGCCCACCGGCTTCGACACGGACGTGGCCCGCTACGTGGCGGACAAGCTCGGCGTGGCCGAGCAGGACATCGAGTGGGTCCAGACCCCGTCCGCGAACCGGGAGAACGCCCTGGAGAACGGCGAGGTCGACATGATCTTCGCGACGTACTCCATCACGGACGCCCGCAAGGAGCGCGTCGACTTCGCGGGCCCATACTTCGTGGCCGGCCAGGACCTGCTGGTCCGCGCGGACGACACCGCGATCACCGGCCCCGAGTCCCTCGACGGGAAGAACCTCTGCTCCGTCACCGGCTCCACCTCGGCCCAGAAGATCAAGGACCAGTTCGCCTCCGGCGTGAACCTGGTGGAGCAGGGCGGCTACGCCGAATGCGTGACCTACCTCGAGTCCGGCCAGGTGGACGCCGTGACCACGGACGACATCATCCTCGCGGGCTTGGCCGCCGCCGATGCCAACAAGGGCAAGTTCAAGGTCGTCGGCAGCACCTTCACCACGGAACGCTACGGCGTCGGCCTGCCGAAGGACTCGGAGCACTGCGAGGACATCAACGAGGCCATCAAGGAGATGAAGGACTCCGGCGAGTGGAAGAAGGCCCTCGA
>ERZ782914.418-NODE-418-length-12293-cov-5.455548_pt1 | contig 12293 bp, 10 predicted proteins | sample MGYA00375948_ERZ782914 | MGnify/ENA primary metagenome ERZ782914 (study PRJEB29894, sample SAMN03576417) | human skin metagenome | biome: human skin; feature: left retroauricular crease; material: organic_material | host: Homo sapiens | place: Italy: Trento...
CCACCACCCCCACCTTCGTGCCGTCCGCCCGGTCGCAGGTGCCGCCGTTCACGGTGATGAGCATCCTCGGCCGGGTCGCCGCACTGCGTGCTGCCGGCCACGACGTCGTCAGCCTGTGCGCGGGGGAGCCGGGCGGGGGCGCCCCGCCCGCCGTCGACGCCGCGGCCGCCGCCGTCCACGCCTCCGGCCGTGCCCTCACCTACACCCCGGCGCTGGGCCTGCCGGAGCTGCGGGCCGCCGTCGCCGGCCACTACCGCCGCTGGTACGGGCTCGACGTGCGCCCCGAGCAGGTCGCGATCACCACGGGCTCCTCGGGGGCGTTCATGCTCGGCTTCCTCGCGGCGTTCTCCCCGGGGGACCGCGTGCTCCTGCCGCGCCCCGGCTACCCCGCGTACCGGAACATCCTCGCGGCGCTCGGGGTGGAGGTGGTGGACGTGGACGTCGACGCCGGCACCCGCTACCAGCCCACGGTCGCCCACCTGGAGGCGGCGCTCGCGGAGGGCCCGGTCGCGGGGCTCGTGCTCGCCTCCCCGGCCAATCCCACGGGCACGATGGTCAGCGCCGCCGAGCTCGCCGAACTCGCCCGCTGGTGCGAGGAACGCGGTGTGCGGCTCGTCTCGGACGAGATCTACCACGGCATCGTGCACACGGACGGGCAGGGGCCCGGCGCCTGCGCATGGCGCACCTCCCGCACCGCGCTCGTGGTCAGCTCGTTCTCCAAGTACTGGGGCATGCCCGGCTGGCGGCTGGGCTGGATGCTCATGCCGGACGACCTCGCCGCCGCGGTCGACGGCCTCGCCGGCTCGGTCGCCCTCTGCCCGCCCGCCGCGGCCCAGGAGGCGGCCGTCCACGCGTTCAGCGAGGAGTCCTACGCGTTCTGTGCCGAGCAGGCCGGCGGCTTCACGGCGACGCGCGGCGTCGTGCTGGCCGCCCTGCCCCGGCTCGGCTGGGCCGACGCCGCCCCCGCCGACGGCGCCTTCTACCTCTGGGCCCGCCTCGCCCCGGGCATGCTGGCGGAGTTCGGCAGCGCCGTCGGCTACTGCGCCGCCCTGCTGGAGGAGGCCGGCGTCGCGCTGACCCCCGGCGACGACTTCGACGCCGTCCACGGGCCCGAGTCCGTCCGCCTCTCCTTCGCCGCCGGCCCGGACGCCGTCCACGAGGCGCTCGAGCGGATCGCCGCCTGGCATGCGGCGCGCGGCCTGGCCTGACGGGCTCCGCCGCGCGCCGCACCGCCCGACGCCTCAGCCGCCCAGCCGGTAGTGGCGCCCGAGCGGCGTGTCCGTGACGGCCCGGTCGCCGCGTCGAGGGCGTCACGCGCCGGTTCCCGCGACGGGGGCGCGCCGTCGGCGTCGCCGGTATGACGGGGCGGGGTCCACCGCAGTATTGCGAACCATCCGCAACAGTCTTTATTGCGAATCAGTCGCATCTTCTCGCCCTCGTGAAAGGCTCCCCGTGTCCCACTCCGCCCCGCAGCGCCGCTCCACGCGCGCCGCCGCCTTATCCGCCACCCTCGCCGCCGCGGCCATCGCCCTCACGGCGTGCGGCGGGGACGCCGCCCCGTCCGGGTCGACGTCGGCCCCCGCCTCCGCCTCGGACGGCGCCCAGTCGCCGGCGGGTGAGGCGACGGCGGCCTCCTCCGTCTCCGAGGAGGACCGCGTCGACCCGACACAGACCACCGAGGTCTCCGCGGTGACCCCGCGCATCCTGCTCTCGCACGAGGACGGGCTCACGCTGCTCGACGCCGAGTCCGGCGAGGTGGTGAGGGAGCAGGACGTCCCGGGCTTCACGCGGCTGAGCAGCGCCGGCAACGGCAAGGACGTCCTGGTGACCACCGGGAACGGCTGGGAGGTGTTCTCCACCGGCATCCAGGCCAAGGCCCACGGCGATCACGTCCACAACTACGAGTCCGCGCCCGGCATGACCGGCGTGACGTTCCCGGGTGAGCACCCCGGCCACGTCGTCACCCACAACGGCAGGACCACCCTCTTCGCGGACGGCACGGGCGCGATCCGCACCTTCGACTCGGCCCACCTGGACAAGGCGACCCCGGACCTCATGCCCGTCATGACGGAGGCCGAGACCGAGGACCCGCACCACGGCGTGGCGCTCGAGCTCTCCGACGGCACCCTCTTCACCACGCAGGGCACCGAGGACTCCCGCAACACGCTCCAGGTGATCGACCCGAAGACCGGCGAGGTCACGGCCGAGACCGACGACTGCCCCGGCAGCCACGGCGAGGCCGCGGCCCAGCCGACGGAGGCGGGCGACGTCGTCGTGATGGGCTGCGAGAACGGGCCCGTCGTGTACCGGGACGGCGAGTTCCACAAGGTGGACGTCGAGACCGAGTACCAGCGCTCCGGGAACCTGTTCGGGCTGCATGACTCGCCCATCGTCCTGGGTGATCACAAGGTCGAGGAGGAGCCGACGGAGACCGTCGAGCGGCCCACGGAGATCGCCCTCATCGACACCCGCACCGATGAGCTCACCACCGTGGACCTCGGCTCGTCCTACTGGTTCCGCTCGCTCGGCCGCGCTGAGGACGGCTCCGCGGTCGTGCTGACCTACGACGGCGAGGTCACCGTGATCGACGAGGAGACCGGTGAGGTCACCGCCGAGTACCCGGTGATCGAGCCGTGGAAGGAGAAGGACGAGTGGCAGCAGCCCGGCCCGATCCTGAAGGTGGCCGGGAACACCGCCTATGTCACCGACGCGGAGGCCCAGAAGCTCGTGGCCGTCGACCTGGAGACCGGTGAGACCGTCCTGGAGAAGGACCTGGAGTTCGCCCCGGTCGAGATGGCCGTGGTCACCGGCGAGCCGGAGTCCGTGAAGCCCGAGGAGGCCGCGGACGCCGAGTCCGGCCACGACGAGCACACCGACCACGATCACTGATCGGGCCGGACAGGGCGGCGGGGGTCAGCGCCGCGCGGCCGTGGCCCCCGCCGGAACCGGGTCCGACGCATCAGCGGGGTGTCCGAGGCGCGGGGCGGACGGCTGAAGCGCGAACACGAGCAGCGTGAGCGGGCCGACGAACGGCACCAGCCCGAGGAACAGCCACGCGCGGCTGAAGCCGGCGTCGTGGAGCCGCCGGGCGAGCAGGGCGAGCGAGGGGAGTGCGTGCGTGATCCCCACCAGGAGGACGGCCGCGTCGCGGAGGGACAGGTCCGGGGAGCCGAGGAGGAACACGTCCAGGACGGTGGACACGAAGTGAACGACGGCCTGCAGGAGCCACACGTAGAGCGCCGCGAGCCAGAAGTCGGCGCGGGAGGCGCGCCCGCTGAACTGCGCGTAGCCGGCGTAGTAGCGGCGGATGGCCTGAAGCATGTTCATGGTCCGGCCCTCAGTCCTGCCGAGGGGACGCCAGCAGCCCCTGCGCTGCGACGATCACGAGCATCGCAGCCCCCGCTGCGGCCGCCCCCGCGGGCCCGGCCACGGGATCGCCGAGAGCCGCGAGTGCGGCACCGGCGAGCCCCAGCACGGCCATCGCCCCGCCGATCCACCAGAACACCGGGGCCCGGAACGCCCGGGCGAACGGAAGGAAGTGCCCGCCCACTACGGCGGCCACCAGGGCGATCTGCGCCGTCGGGGCGTCGAGCGCGAGGGCCACCAGGCGTGTCACGGGGAGGAGCGCCAGCATCGTGACGACGGCGATCCCGTAGACGCGCAGCGCGCCGCGGGCGGGCGGCGGCACGGTGGGCAGCACCCGCCGGCGCAGCAGCACCACCACCAGGGTGAAGCTGATGAGCGAGACCGCGACGCCCCGCAGCGTGCCCTGGTGTTCGGCCGGCAGCCCCGCGATCCCGCCGAACAGGAAGGCGCCGCCGCCGACCACCCCGATCAGCCCACCCGACACCACCGGGTGCCGGAGGTGGCCGATCCCGCGGACGGGCGGGTCGTCGTCGAAGTGGGCCGGCCGCGTGGGGCGGGCCGTGGTCGTGTCCGTCATGGTTCCCCCTCGCATCACGTGTGTCATGCGTCATCCTGCCATGACGGGTGGACGGGTCAGGCCCCCTGTGGACAGGCCTCGATGATCATCAACGGGTGCTCCGCCGCGTCGAATGGGCGGCCGTGCCAGTCGCTCCAGACGCGGTCCACGCCCTCGTCCGAGTATTCGGTGCGCCATCGGTGCACGACGACGCCGTCCGCGTCCGGCGCGCTCGTCGCCTCGGACTCGACGAGGCGACCGGCCGCCGTCGTCCGTTCCGTGGTCTCCTGGTGCCAGTCCTGGCCGATCAGGTGCATCGCCACGTTCCCGCTCATGATCACCAGGTCCGCCGACGCCGGCTCGATCAGCTCCGCGGTGCCCCGCCGCCACTCGACGCGGTCCCCGCCGGCGCGCGCCCGGGCGACGCGCAGCATGGCCTCGGCCGGGTCCGGATGCATGAACGGCACCGTATCTTGAAGATGACCGCATGCACCGTCAGCTGGACCACGAGGAGTTCGACCAGCGGCTCGAGGGATGAGCCGGCGCGGTCGCCGCTGAGCCGTGCCGTGGCTCGACCCGCTCACGCCACGAAGACTCAGAAGGGGTGGCCGACCAGGCGCAGGGCGTGTCTTCTCACTGGGCACGCACCCATGGCGGCAGTTCAGTTCGTCATGCCTCGTGGTCGTGGCTGCTGTAGACCACGATCGGCGCTCCACTGGGATCACGCGTGCTCTTCCACACGGTCATGCCGAGACGTTCGGCCACGCGACGGGAAGCCATGTTGTCGGGGTTGATGATCGCGGTGACCATCGTTGCGTCGAGGGTCTCGAACGCGTATCGCAGGCAGGCAGAGGCCCCCTCGGTTGCCAGTCCCTGTCCCTGGTGTTCGGGCAGGACGTGGTAGCCGACCTCGAGGACCTCTTGGCCGTCGACGTTCTGCCAGGTCAGGCCGCAGTCACCGATGAAGTCGCCGGTGGTCCGGTGTTCGATGACCCACAGGCCGAACCCATGCTTGGCGTAGTTGTCCTTCGACCAGTTGATCCACCGCCGCACCTCGTTGCGCGACTTGGCCCGCGGGTAGTAGCGCATGACCTCCGCGTCTCCGAGGAGCCTGCACATGTCGTCGAGGTCGGCGTCGGTCATGCACCGGAACGTGAGTCGGTCTGTGGGTTGCGGGATCACCCGACGACCTTACCGACGGCACTGAACCGGCTTCTTGTCTTCGATGTGTGCGTGAAACCACCCCCGCCGCCGTCGCCGCTGAGCCGTGCCGCGGTCTGCCGCGCTCACCCCACGAAGACGCAGAAGGGGTGGCCGGCCGGGTCCGCGAACACGTACAGGGGCTCGTCCTCGTCGTCGGAGCGGTCCAGGACGAGGCGCCCGCCCAGGCGCAGCGCGCGGTCGTGGGCCGCGTCGAGGGAATCGCGGTCCGGCACGGTGAAATCCAGGTGCAGCTGCATCGGCACCTCGGGTGACGGCCACGTGCTGGGCTTCAGTTCCTCGGTGCGCTGGAATGTCAGGACGCGGCGGCCGTCGTCGTCCAGCAGCACGAGCCAGTCCGCGCTGTCCGGCTCGCGACCGTCCGCGAGCTCGTCGCCCGTGCGGTAGTGGAGGCCGAGGAGCTCGCGGTAGAACTCCGCGACGGAACGGATGTCGACGGCATCGATCACCGGCTGCTGGAGCGCAGGATGGGTGACCATGGCCACCGCTTAAGCCTCAATCCACCGAGCTGGTTCGGCAGTGGTGAGGGATTCTTCTTGGGTTGGGATTGATGGTTCCAGGCAGGACTGAGGGGCGGGCCTCGCTGCCCGGCGTGTTCCACTGGGGTTCCTCGTCTCGCGCCGGTGTCCGGCTTCGGTGGTCAGGTCATCGTGGTCGTCGGCGGCCCGTGGGCGTGGTTGAACAGCGCGGTCCACTGCTGTTGCCAGGGCCAGGATCGCGGTAGGTGCAGGGTGAGCCGGCGGGCTGAAGAGGCGATCCGGGCTGGGATGCTGACGATCTTGCGGCGGATCGTCGCCGTGGTGGCCTTGGCCAGCCCGGTACCGGTGATGGTCGCGGCAGCCCGGGTGAGGTTGAAGGCCAGCACGGCCAGCACCAGCCAGGCGGCGTTGGCGGTGAAGACCCCGGAGGGCAGGTGTGCCAGGGCGCTGTTCTTCAGGTCCGCGTTGACCTGCTCGATCACCGCATGCCCCCGGTGGGTCTTGTCCGCGGTGACGGTATCCAGGGTGCTGGTGGTGAAGAAGGCGTGGAACCGGTGCAGATCGAACAACCCCGGCTGATCCAGGTCCTTCTTGTTCAGTTCGGGGATCCGGCGCACCACCAACCGACCGGGAACCCGTTCGGACTTCTTCCGGGAGGTGAACGCGGTGAAGGGCACTTCGGCGACCTCTGCCTTGGAGATCCACCGGTCGGTGGTCTCGTCGTAGATCGCCTCCGGGTACTCGATCCCCGTCCAGGCGTTCTCGTCGATGCTGGCGACGGCCTTCTTCACGGCCGGGTCCATCCGGGCGGTAATGGACACATCAGCTCCGGCCCTGATCGCCGTAGCGATGGTGGCGTGGCCGTAGAACGCGGAGTCTGCGCGCACCAGCACCGGCGCCTGATCCATCCCGTGCAGCCGTCTGAGGGTGGCCAGGGCATCGCGGATCAGTCGCTTGGCCCCGCGTGGAGAACCGGTGGCGCCGCGGCGGAGCCGCTGGCCCAAGATCACCGGTGCTGAGGTGTTCGTGCTGGCGGTGGCCAGGATCGCGTTCAGCCCGCGCACCCCGGAGTATCCGTACCCGGAGCCCTGCTTGGCGTGTCCGTGGACCTTGATGATCGTGTCATCGACATCCAGGAACGTGTAGTCCTTCCCGCCAGGGATCAGCAGCGGGGCCTGCACGGCCAGTCCTTGCAGCAGTCGGGAGGCGACCGCGTCCAATTGGCGGACGTGACCAAAGGTGAAGGCGCGCAGGAACGAGCCCAGCGTCGAGGGGGCGTAGATCCGGTTGAACAGCTTGCCCATCGCGCCGTGGCGCAGCACGGCCAGGTCATCGATCGAGTCCGCTCCGGCGACCATGCCAGCCACCAACGAAGACACCTTGGCTCCGGCGTTGGCACCTTTGTCCGTCGGTACGCTCAACCACTGCTGGGACAGCGCAGCAAGGCCGGCGTTCTGGGCCAGTCGCATGATCGGGACCAGCCCGGCCGTCGACACAAGATTCGGATCATCGAACGACGCTGACACCGCGGCCGGGGTGTGGGAAACTTGCATCGACGGGATGCCCTCTCATCACGGTGGAACAGAACTCTAGACAAGTCCTATTCTCCCTGATCAGACGGGCATTCCGTTCTTAAAACGCCGAGCGAATCTCACCCCGCATCGGTGGATTGAGGTTAAGCGACCTCGGTGTCCGCGTCAGCGTCTCGGCCTCAGTCGACGTCGTCGCGCCCCGCACCCACCCGCCGCGCGGCCGGCACGACGGCGGCCAGCGAGACCACCGCCAGGACCTGCCACCCCGCGAGCGCCCAGCCGACCCCGAACGTCGCCCCGAGCGCACCTCCCGCGAGGGTCGCCAGCGGCACGGAGCCCCGGGTGAGGGTGCGGCGCATCGCGGTGACCCGACCGAGCGTGCCCTCGGGGCAGGCGCGGGCGGTCACGGCGGCCTGGGTGATGTTCCCGAGCAGGACCATGAACCCCCAGAGGGCGGCGCCGGCCAGCAGCCACGGCCCGGCATGAGCGCGGTCGGCGTAGGCCAGCAGGTGCAGCCCCACGGCCACGGCGCAGCCGACCGAGCCGAGGAGGATGCACCGGCGCTCGCCCAGGCGGTCGATGGCCCGGCCCGCCAGGGACGAGGCCGTCAGTGCCCCGACCGCGCCCGCGGTGATCTGGATGCCCAGGAACTCCGGCCCGAGCCGCAGGTCGGTCAGGATCCAGACCGCCTCGACCGGGGCGAAGAGGGCCATGCCCACGTTGGCGGCCACCGACGCCATCGTCAGCAGCCACAGGACCGGGGTGCGCCGCAGGACCGTCCACCCCTCCGCGGCGTCCTTCCCGAACCGGGCCCAGCGGGAGAGGACGTCCGCGACGCCGGGGTCCCCGTCGTCGTCCGGGACGTCCGCCGCGGCGGAGGGCCGCAGCCGCACCCGGAGCGCGACGATCGCCGCCGCGAAGAGGAACGCCGTCGCGATGCCGAGCACGGGTCCCGCGCCCAGCGACCCGACGAGGACGCCCGCTGCGGCGGGCACGATCAACACGAGGGCGGCGTCGGCGGACTCGAGCCGCGCCGTCAGGCGGGCGACGGCGGTGGCCGGCACGACGCGCGGCACGAGCGCGGTCTGGGTGGTCTCGGCCAGCACCGTGAGCACGCCCAGCAGGGCCATGACGGCGGCGAGGTGACCGAACGTGAGCGCGTCGAGCGCCCACGCCACGACGAGCGAGCCGAGCACCGCCGCCTTGGCGAGGCCGGTGGCCGCGAGCAGCCGCGGGCTGAGGTGTCGGTCCACCACGATGCCGATGGGCACGCCGAGCAGGAGGAATCCCAACCCGGAGAGCGTCATCAGCACGCCCATGCCGTCGGCGCCCACGCCGAGCAGGAGCACCGCCAGGACGTCCAGGGCGACGTCCGAGGCGGACCGGCCACCCGCGTCGAGGGCGTTGGAGGCGACCAGCCACCGCGCCCGTCCTTCCGGCGGCGGGTGCGTCCCAGTGTCAGGGGTGCGGGGGGCAGGCGTCTGGCGACGCGGGTCCGTGCTCACCGCCACACGTGGAGCAGGTAGCCGTAGCTCAGTGACGTCGCTGCGGGGTGCTCGGCGAGCCACGCGTCGGCGACCCCTCGCTCGAACTCCAGCCGCAGGACGGCCTCGAGGTCGGCGCGGGAGTCGAAGGTCCACGAGCTCATGACCTCGCGGGTCTCGGCCCCGATGCCGGCCCACCACTCGCGGGCGTACGTGTCCTGGCCCTGCGCCGCGGCGTTCGTGCTCGCCCGCAGCAGCTCGGCGAACTGGCCGCGCTCGGTGTCGTTGTCGATCACCACGAGCGCGCCGCCGGGCCGCAGCACCCGGGTGACCTCGTCCAGGCCGGGCCGGACGTCCCAGCGCGGGTGCGGGAAGAAGTACGCGAACCGGGCGTGCACGACGTCGACGCTCGCCTCCGGCAGCGGGATCTGCTCGGCCGAGCCGTAGAGCACGCGCGCCCCGCCGGGGCGGGCGCGGGCGGCCCCCAGCAGGCGCGCGTCCGGCTCGACGGCGATCGTCTCGGCCGCGTCGGCGTAGCGGGGCAGCCAGAAGCCGGTGCCCGCACCGAGGTCGAGCAGCGTCCGCCCGGTCCAGGGCGCCGCCTCCTGCAGCGCCGCCCAGAGGGCGCCCTCACGGTCCATGGCCGCGTTCTCGATCTCGTACAGCGCCGGGTCCACGCCCTGGTTGCCCGAGGGCCGGAAGTCGGGCAGGTCCGTGGCCGGTCCGCCCGGTGTGCTCTGTGTCATGTCCGGGAGTCTGACACACACCCCCCTCCACGCCAGTCCGTCACACAGGTCTGCCTCGGCCCGCCGCGCCCCGGAGAGGCTCCGGCCGGTCCTGGATGGCGCGGTGGCGGCTCATATGACGTGGGAGCCGGCCGTCCGCTGGACTCGCGGCGGCCCGCCGCGTGGGATGGGCTCACCACCCATCCAGAGCGGCCGAGAGATCTGGCTCGACGACGCCGCAGCAACCCGCCCGCCGCACCCGGACCCCCGGGAACGGCAGGCCCGGTGCTACCGCCAGGACCGATGGAGGAGAGCAGATGCCCCGTCACGCCACACAACAAGTCCACGCCGGCTACGAGCCCGCCGCACCCCACCGGCCGGTCGTCCCGCCAATCCACCAGACCACGGCGTTCCGTTTCCCGGACCACGCCACGGCGGCATCGATGTTCCGGCTCGAGACCCCCGGCTTCACCTACAGCCGCACGGGCAACCCGACCGTCGCCGTGTTCGAGAACCGCCTCGCCGCACTGGAGGGCGGCATCGGCGCGATCGCCACGGCCACCGGCCAGGCCGCCGTCGCGCTGTCCCTGCTGGCGCTGCTGCAGGGCGGCAAGCACCTGGTCGCCTCCAGCCAGCTCTACGGGGGCACCGTCGACCTGCTGACGGACACGTTCGCGGACTTCGGCATCGAGGTCACCTTCGCGGACCCGGCGGACCCGCCCGCGTGGGCCGCCGCGGTCCGGCCCGACACGCGCGCGTTCTTCCTCGAGGCCATCACCAACCCGCTCGCCACCCTCCCGGACCTGCCGGCGCTCGCGGACCTCGCCCACGCGGCCGGTGTGCCCGTGGTGGTGGACAGCACCCTCGCGACGCCGGCCCTCTACCGGCCGCTGGAGCACGGCGCCGACGTCGTCGTGCACTCGGCCACCAAGTTCCTCGGCGGGCACGGCGCGGTGCTCGGCGGCGCGATCGTGGACGGCGGCACGTTCGACTACGGCGCGGCGCCGGACCGGTGGCCGCAGCTGGCCCGGCCCAAGGCCCGCTACGGCGGGCAGACGCTGGTCGAGCGGCACGGCCGTGGCGCCTACCTGACGCTGGCCCGCAGCAAGTTCCTGCACGACCTCGGCCCCACCCTCGCCCCCGCGAGCGCGGCGCAGTTCATCCAGGGGCTCGAGACGCTCGACCTGCGCGTGGCCCGCCACACCGCCACCGCGCTGGCCGTGGCCGAACACCTGGCCGGGCACCCCGCCGTCGCGCGGGTGCACCACCCCGGCGTGGCCGGGCATCCCAGCGCGGCGCTGGCCGCCCGTGACTTCCCGGACGGCGTCGGCTCGGTGTTCTCCTTCGACCTGGCCTGCGGCCCCGAGGCCGTGGCCCCGTTCCTCGACGCGCTCGAGCTGTTCCAGCTGGTGGTCAACGTCGGCGACGCCCGGTCCCTCGTCTCCCACCCGGCGACCATGACGCACTGCCGCCTGACGCGGCAGCAGCGCGAGGCCGCCGGGATCGCCGAGACCACCGTCCGGCTCTCCATCGGGCTGGAGTGTCCCGACGACCTGATCGCGGACCTGGACCGTGCCCTGGCCGTGGTGTCCGCCGCCGGGCCGGCCGTCCCCGCCGCCACGCCCGCCGTCCCCGAGACCGCCGCCGTCACCCAGGAGGTGCGCTGAGATGACCGCCGTCCACCACACCACCCGCTCCGTCTCCCGTCCCGCCGTCCGCGGCTTCACCACCACCGCCGTGCACGCCGGCCAGGAGCCCGACCCGCTGACCGGCGCCGTGGTGCCGCCGATCTACCAGACCAGCACCTTCGTGCAGGACGGCATCAACGTGCTGCGCGCCGGGCATGAGTACAGCCGCGGCTCCAACCCGACGCGGAACGGCTTCGAGACCCAGCTCGCCGCCCTCGAGCACGGCGACCGGGCGTTCGCGTTCGCCTCCGGGCTCGCCGCCGAGGACGCCCTCCTGCGGGCCGTGCTGCGCCCCGGCGACCACATCGTGCTGGGCGGCGACGGCTACGGCGGCACCCACCGCCTCATCACCACCGTCCTCGAGCCGTGGGGCGTGTCCAACACCCCCGTGGACATCACCGACCCGACGGCGGTCGCCGCGGCCGTCCGCCCCGGCCGCACCGCGCTGCTGTGGGTGGAGACGCCGTCCAACCCGCTGCTGGGCATCGCGGACCTGGCCGCCTGGGCGCAGATCGCCCACGACGCCGGCGCGCTGCTGGTCGTGGACAACACGTTCGCCTCGCCCTACCTCCAGCGGCCCCTCGACCTCGGCGCGGACGTGGTGGTGCACTCCACCACCAAGTACATCGGCGGGCACTCGGACGTGCTCGGCGGCGCCGTGGTGGTGGCCGACCGCGAGTTCCGCGGCCGGGCGCTGGCCGAGGCCGTGGCCTACCAGCAGTTCGCCGCCGGCGCGGTCGCCGGCCCGCAGGACTCCTACCTCGCCGCCCGCGGCCTCAAGACGCTCGGCCTGCGCATGGACCGGCACGGCGCCAACGCCGCCGCGCTCGCGGGCTGGCTGCAGGGCCGCCCCGAGGTCGCCCAGGCCTTCTACCCCGGGCTGCCCGACCACCCGGGCCACGCGCTCGCCGCGCGGCAGATGGACGGCTTCGGCGGCATCGTCTCCATCCGGCTGGCCGGGGGAGAGGCCGCGGCCCGCGCGTTCGCCGAGGCCACCGAGCTGTTCGCGCTCTCGGTCAGCCTCGGTGGGGTCGAATCGCTGCTCTGCTACTCCTCCGAGATGACCCACGCCTCCGTGCGGGGCACGCCCCTGGCCGTCCCCACGGACCTGGTCCGGCTCTCCGTCGGCATCGAGGACGTGGCCGACCTGCAGGCGGACCTCGAGGCCGGCCTCGAGTGCGCCGCACGCGTCGCCGCCGGCCGCGGGGCGCCGTCGTCGTCCGCGGTGCCCCGTCCCGCCAC
>ERZ782914.423-NODE-423-length-12188-cov-44.927965_pt1 | contig 12188 bp, 7 predicted proteins | sample MGYA00375948_ERZ782914 | MGnify/ENA primary metagenome ERZ782914 (study PRJEB29894, sample SAMN03576417) | human skin metagenome | biome: human skin; feature: left retroauricular crease; material: organic_material | host: Homo sapiens | place: Italy: Trento...
TCGGCAGCATGGCCCGAGGGAACACGGGCAGGGCCGACCACGTACCGTGACGGGCACGACACAACACGTGGGGCCGGGAGATCCTCCCAGCCCCACGTTGACTCCCGGTCACGACATCACCCCGGGCCAGCACCTCAGGAGGTGAAGTCCTTGAGGGCCTTGCGAGCCTGGTCGAGCCAGGACTCGTAGGTGGCGATGGACTCGCGAGCCTTGGCGGCAGCAGCCGTCCTGGCATCCGCCTCTGCCTTGGCAGCGTCGGTCTTGAGCTTGTCGATCTGGGCAGTGAGCATGTCGACGGTGGCCTGGGCACGCTCCCTGGCCTGGGGATCGGTGCGTTTCCACTCAGCCTGCTCGGCGGAGTGGACCTTGCCCTCCAGATCCTTGACCCGAGCGTCGATGCTGCGCATGGCGTCGCGAGGCACCCGGCCGATCTCGTTGAACGTGGTGAGGAAGTCGCGCAGCGCCTCCTTGGCAGCCTCGACGTCCTTGACCGGCAAGATCTTCTGCTCCGCCTCGTCGAGCAACTTCTCCTTGGCCTCCTGGTTGCCGCGGTACTCCTCGTCCTGGATGGACTGGGCCTTGGCACGCGCGTCGAAGAAGACGTCCTGGATGCCGCGGAACTCCTTCCACAACTTCTCGTCGACGTCGCGCGGAGCCGGGCCAGCGGCCTTCCACTCATTCATGAGGTCACGGAAGGCCCGAGACGTGGTGCCCCAGTCGGTGGAGTCGGCGAGCGGGCGAGACCGCTCGATGATCTGTTCCTTGATCCTGCGGGCCTGTTCCCGCACGGCGTTCTGCTCGGCGAAGTGCGCCTTGCGGTGCCGGGTGAACTGGGTACGCGCCGTGGAGAATCGGTGCCACAGCTCGTCGTCGGTCTTGCGGTCGATGCGCGGAAGTTGCTTCCACTCCTCGAGCAGTTTGCGGAACCGCCCCACTCCGCCTCGCCAGTCGTTGGAGTGAAGGATCTCCTCGGCCTGGGCAACCATGCGCTCCTTGGCAGCCTTCGTCTCGGCATGGGCGGCAGCGCGCTCCTCGCGGCGAACCTCCGCCTTGGCCTCGATCGTGGGAGCCAGAGCGTCGACCCTGGCCTTGAGACCTTCCAGATCGCCGACGGCATTGGCCTGTTCGATCGACGTCGACAGCCGTGCTGCCGTGCGCTGCGCCTCGGCTGGTGCCACGGAACCCGAGGACACTCGCGACTCGAGCAGCTCGACCTCCGTCTGCAACGACGTGAACCGACGGACGAAGAACTCCATCGCCTCGGAGGGGCTGGCATCCGGCACCTGTCCGACGGACCGCTCACCAGAGGATGTGCGGACGTAGACGGTCCCGTCATCGTCGACTCGGCCGAAGGACTGCGGACCTGTATCTTGACTCATGGAGCCAATTTTGCCCGATAAAATCGGTTTGTGCTCATCGTGTCATTCGTCATCGGACCATTTTCGGAAAATTGTTACGTCCTGGCCCACGAGGAGGGCGGTGACGCCGTCATCGTCGATCCCGGAATGGGATGTATCGAGCCGCTCCAGCAGGCCCTCACCGCTCACCACCTGCGCCCAGCTGGGATGGTGTTCACCCACGGTCACATCGACCATGTCGGGGGAGCACGTGAGGTGAGTGAACTCCACGAGATCCCGTCCTACTGCCCGGTCGACGACCGTCATCTGCTCAGCGAACCGATGGAGGGACTGGCGGATTTCGCCCTGCCCCTAGTCATGAACCATTACGGCACCACCCACCTCACCGAACCCGAGACGGTTGTGGACGTGATGCCCGACACCCACCACGAGATCGCCGGGTTCGACCTCGAGTTCATCCATGCCCCGGGCCACACCCCCGGTTGTTCCATGATCCGCTTCGTGGACGAGGAGCACGGCCCGATCATCTTCTCCGGTGACGTGCTCTTCGCCGGAGCCATCGGCCGTACCGACCTGCCCGGGGGAGACCCGAACGCCATGACACGCAGTCTGCGAGACGTCGTGTGGCCCCTTCCCGATGCCACACACGTTCTACCCGGCCATGGTGGCAGCACCCAGATGGGGTATGAGAAGAAGGTCAACCCATACCTGCAATTGTGATGCGGCCTGCACTCGTGATGCGGATAGACTTGGCCCACGCGACCGCGTGATCGTCACTCGATCTGCTGGTCTGGCATTCCCGGCCCGGCGAACCGGTCGACATCCGACCCATCCACTCAACGATTTGTCTCGAAGGAACGTTCCATGGCTCGTCTCAAGCCTCTGTCCGGTTTTCCCGAATTCCTGCCCCAGGGCCAGATGGTGGAGAACCATGTGACGCACATCCTGGAGCAGACCTTCGAACTGCATGGGTTCGCACCGATCCACACCCGCGCCGTGGAGACGATGGAATCGCTCACCCGCAAGGGGGAGATCGACAAGGAGGTGTACGTCGTCAACCGGCTGCACGCCGAACCCGGCGAAAAGCCCAACCCCAACGACCACCTCGGGCTGCACTTCGACCTCACCGTGCCGTTCGCACGCTACGTGCTGGAGAACTCCGGTCACCTCTCGTTCCCATTTCGCCGCTACCAGATCCAGAAGGTGTGGCGTGGCGAACGCCCCCAGGAAGGGCGGTACCGCGAGTTCACCCAGGCCGACATCGACATCGTCGGCTCCGAGACCCTGGCCGAGCACCACGACATCGAGGCCCCGCTGGTGATGCTCGAGGCCTTGGAGCGGTTGCACACCGAGTTGGGGTTCCCGACCGTGACGATGCACGTCAACAACCGCAAGCTCTCCGAGGGGTTCTACCGCGGCCTGGGCATCGAGGAACCGGCAGCCGTGCTGCAGCGCGTCGACAAGTACAACAAGATCGGTCCGGCAGCCGTCAAGGAGCTGCTCACGGGTGAACTCGGCCTGTCCGACGAGGTGGCCGACAAGTGCGTCGCCCTGGCCGGGATCTGCACCTCCGACTCGTCGTTCATCGAGCAGGTGCGTGCCTTCGGTGTGCACAACGACATGCTGGAGGAGGGGTTGGACTCCCTGAACCGGGTGGTCGGTGCGGTGAACCGCGAGGTGCCTGGCCGCATGGTGGCCGACCTCAAGATCGCCCGCGGCCTGGACTACTACACCGGCACGGTCTACGAGACGATGCTCTCGGGGCACGAGTCGATGGGGTCGGTGTCGTCTGGTGGACGCTACGACTCGTTGGCCTCCGACGGCAAGCACACCTACCCCGGGGTGGGGATCTCGCTGGGACTCACCCGACTGCTCGCCCCGATGATCGGCAAGGGCAGCATCGCCGCGAGCCGCAGCGTGCCCAGCGCCGTACTCGTGGCCGTCAACACCGAGGATGATCGAGAGGTCTCCCAGCACATCGCCCGCCAGCTGCGCTCCCGGGGTGTTCCGTGCGAGGTGGCCCCCAAGGCAGACAAGTTCGGCAAGCAGATTCGCTATGCCGACCGTCGCTCGATCCCGTTCGTGTGGTTCCCCGGATCGATGCACGACGGGGTCCGGGGCGATGACGAGGTGAAGGACATTCGCTCCGGTGAGCAGGTGGTGGCCCGGGCCGATTCGTGGAATCCTCCGGCCGCTGACCTGTGGCCCACCGTCGTCGGCACCTGGTGACGACGACGCAATCCAGGACGATGTCGCACCTGGTGACGACGCAATCCAGGACGACGTCGCACCTGGTGACGGCGCGATCCCAGACAGAGTCGTCACGTGATGGCCGGGACCCAGCGGGTCCCGGCCTCGGTCATCGGTAGGTGTCGAGCCGCGCCCGGTGGGGATGGCACTGTCCCCAATGGGCGCGGGAACTGTGCCGGCGGGCGCGGGGCAGGACGTGGGCCGCCGTCACCTCACATGACACCGGCCTCACATGACACCGAGTGAGACGGCACCACGGGCGTCCTTGAGATCAACGGCCCCAGCCATACCGGCATGCTCGGAACCATCCTGATCCCCACCTGGCTTACCTGAGGCTGCGTCTGGACCATTCGTGGCCGAGCCGCCACCAGCGACGTGCTCCCCACGGATCGGCGCACCCTGCTCGACGTTCGTGAGCTCCTCATGCCGGTCCCGTGCCGTGGCAGCCATGAGCTTGATGCGGTTGAGCTGGTTCACCTGTGAGGCACCGGGATCGTAGTCGATGGATGCAACGTTGGCGTGTGGGTACTGCCGACGGATCTCACGGAAGATTCCGCGCCCCGTGACGTGGTTGGGCAGGCAGGCAAATGGCTGCACCACGCAGATGTTGGGCACCCCCTCCTCGATCATGTCGATCATCTCGCCCACGAGGTACCAGCCCTCTCCGGACTGGTTGCCCAACTGGACGATCTGCTGTGCCTCCTCGACGATTCGCGAGATGTGGGTGGGCACCTCGAAACGTTGGGAGGTGCCCAGGGCGGCGTCCACCGGCTTCTGGTACTGCTGGAGCACGGCCAGGAACCCCTTCTTGAGGAAGCGCTTCCACTTCTCGGTGCCAAACGTCTTCCAGTTGTAGTCGCCACTGGTGAGGGCGTTGTGCACGAACCACATGAGCCCGGGCAGAACGGCCTCGCACCCCTCGGACTCGATGACCTCGACGATGTGATTGTTGGCATCGGGATGGAACTGCACGAGGATCTCACCCAACACTCCCACTCGCGGTTTGCGTGGCTCGTCACGCAACGGCAGGGCCTCGAAGGCGTCAACGATGCCGCGCACCAGTGCGGAGTAGCTGGTACGTCGTCCCCAGGTGGGGGAGGTGCCGCCGTCCTCGAAGTGCTCCCGACAGATCGTCTGCCACCGTTGCATGAGCTCGTCGGCTGAACCGGGCACGGCCTCGTAGGGGCGGGTGCGCAGGTGGACACGCTGGATGAGGTCGCCCAGGGTGACGGCCTGGGCCATGCGATGGACGAGCGGACCGGTGAGCTTGAACCCGGGGTTGTCCTCCAGGCCCTGCAGGCTTGCCGCGATGACGGGGATCTGCCCGAATCCGGCATCCTTGAGGGCCTTGCGCAGCAGGGCGATGTAGTTCGTCGCCCGACACATGCCGCCGGTCTGGGTGAGGAACAGCGAGACGTGGTCCAGGTCGTACCTGCCAGACTTCAACGCCGAGACGAGCTGCCCGATGACGACGATGGCGGGGAAACAGGCATCGTTGTTGACCACGGCCAGCCCCCGTTCGATGTCGTCGTGGGACGCCACCTTGAGCACCTCGACCCGGTAGCCGCACGAACGCAACGCCGCCTCGGCGATGGCCGTCTGGTAGGTGGCCAGCTGGGGGACGAGGATGGTGTGGGTCTTGCGCATCTGCTTGGTGAACCGGACCGGGGAGGCCGACACCTGATGGTTCACAACCGGACGATCCTCCTGATTGGCCCGCTCCTTGGCAGCGGCCTGCAGGGAGCGCACCCGGATGCGTGCCGCGCCGAGGTTGGAGACCTCGTCGATCTTCAACGTCGTGTAGATGCGGTCGCGGGCAGCGAGGATCTCCCGTACCTGATCGGTGGTGATGGCGTCCAGCCCACAACCGAACGAGTTGAGCTGGACGAGTTCCAGGTTGCCCTGGCTGCGCACGAATGCCGCCGCCTGGTAGAGCCGGGAGTGGAACATCCACTGGTCACGCACTCGCAGTGGACGTTCCAGCAGATCGGCTCCCAGATGGGCCACCGAGTCCTCGGTGAGCACCGCCATGCCCAAGGAGTTGACCATCTCGGGGATGCCGTGATGGATCTCGGGATCGACGTGGTAGGGGCGTCCGGCCAGCACGACGCCGGGCACGTCGTGGGCACGCATGTACTCCAGTGCCTCCTCGCCCCTCCGTCGAATGTCTTCGTGGAAGGCCTCGTCCTCGGCGGTTCCAGCGGCAACGGCGCGCCGGGCCTCCTCCAGGGTGACCCCGTCTGAGGCGAAGATCTCGGTGAGACGCTCGGCGAGCTTGTCCTCATTGGCCAGGGACAGGAACGGCGAGATGAGCTCGACGCCCTGCTCACGCAGGGAGTCGACATTGGCACGGATGACCTCGGGGTAGGAGGCGACCACCGGGCAGTTGAAATGCGCGTCGGCCTGCTCCACCGAGACCCGCTCGAAGCGGATACATGGGTCGAAGATCCGCTTGACGCCGCGTTGCACGAGGTCCTCGATGTGGCCATTGGAGAGCTTGGCGGGGTAGCAGATGTTCTCCGAGGCGATCGACTCCATGCCCTTGTCGAACATCTCATGGCTGGACCGCCCCGAGATCATCACTCGATAGCCCAGCGTGGAGAGCACCGTGAACCAGAACGGGTAGTTCTCGTACATGTTGAGCGAACGGGCGATGCCCATGTCGCCACGGTACGCCTTCTTGGCGGTGAGTCGGCGATAGGAGAACAGCCGCTTGTACTTGGCCTCGAAGAGGTTGGGCAGCTCCGACTTGGGGGCTCGCTTGAGTTTGCGATTGTCCACCTGGGCGCCACGTTCGCAGCGGTTGCCCGACACGAAGACGCGACCGTCGGAGAAGGTGGAGATGGTGCGCTGGCAGTGGTTCTGGCACAGCATGCAGTCGTCGCGGTGGGTCTCCACGGCGAAACCGTCGAGCTCGCCACGGTCTCGCAGCCCCACACCAGCCGGTTCCCCGGCGTGGAACCGGGCACGTGCCGTGAGGGCAGCTCCGTAGGCACCCATGAGACCGGCCTCGGAGGGACGAACCACCTCCCGTCCGGTGAGCAGCTCGAAGGCACGCAGCACGGCGTCGTTGAGGAAGGTGCCCCCCTGCACGACGACCTTGTCACCGAGCTGGGCCGGATCGGTGAGCTTGATGACCTTGTACAGCGCATTGCGCACCACGGAGTAGCTCAATCCGGCGGCAATGTCGGCGGGGGAGGCCCCCTCCTTCTGCGCCTGCTTGACCGAGGAGTTCATGAACACGGTGCAACGACTGCCCAGATCGACCGGGTGCTCGGCGTCCAAGCTCATCGCGGCAAAACTGCGGATGTCGGTGTCCATGCCGGCGGCAAAGGTCTGCAGGAAGGAGCCACACCCCGATGAGCAGGCCTCGTTGACGCTGATGGAGTCGATGACCCCGTCGACGACGCGCAGATATTTCATGTCCTGACCACCGATGTCGATGATCGAGGTCACCCCGGGGCACAGGTGGGCCGCGGCGCGGTAGTGGGCCATCGTCTCGACCTCACCATCGTCGGCGCCCAGGGCCGCCTTGACGAGCCCCTCCCCGTACCCGGTGGTGCAGGTTCGAGCGATGACGGCCCCGGTGGGCAGTTCGTCATACAGGTCGGCGAGGATACGCACCGCGGCATTGACCGGATCGCCCTCGTTGGAGGCGTAGGAACTCGCGACGATGTTGAGGGAGTCGTCCAACACAACGGATTTGATCGTCGTCGAGCCGGCGTCCACCCCTAGGAAGAGTTCTCCCTTGGCGTGGCCGATGGGGATGCGCGGCAATTTTGCGCGAGCATGTCGGGTGCGGAAGGACGCCAGTTCCTCCTCGTCGTGGAAGAGCGGGGGCATGGACTGGTTGACGCCGGTGGCGGCCCGGCTGTGCCGGGCGACCCGTGCCAGCTCGTCGATCCCGATGGGGGTGCCGTGCGCGGTGAGAGCCGCTCCCATGGCGACGTAGAGCTGGGCACGCTCCGGGGTGACGAACTCGTCGACCTTGCCGTCGAGGATCGTGGCAAAGGCATGTCGCAGACTCGGCATGAAATGCAGCGGACCACCGAGGAAGACGACCTGCCCCCGGATCGGACGGCCGCAGGCCAGACCAGCGATGCACTGGGTGGCCACCGCCTGCATGACCGAGGCGGCAAGATCCTCGTGCTGGGCACCGTCGTTGATGAGCGGTTGCAGGTCCGACTTGGCGAACACGCCACATCGCGAGGCGATGGGGTACGTCATCGACGCGTTCATCGCCAGCTCGTTGAGTCCTGGGGCGTCGGTGTGCAGCAGGGTGGCCATCTGGTCGATGAACGCACCGGTGCCGCCGGCGCACGAGCCATTCATGCGCTGTTCCGGTACCGGCTTGAGGTAGGTGATCTTGGCGTCCTCACCACCGAGCTCCAGCAGGACGTCGGCATCGGGGTTCCAGTGCTGCACCGCAGCGGTCTCGGCCATGACCTCCTGGATGAACGGGATTCCCAGGGCATCGGCAGTGCCCAGTCCGGCCGATCCCGTCACCGATGCGATGACGCGGCGTGCGGGCAGGGCCTCAGCGGCATCGGCGAGCAGGCTGGCAAGCGCACCGGTGATGTCGGCTCGATGTCGGCGATAGTCCTCGAAGAGGATCGGGGCATCCGCACCCGGATCGCCGTCGAAAATCACAGCCTTGATCGTCGTCGAGCCGACGTCGAGCCCCATCCGCATGACCTGTGCGTCCATGTGTCCATTTCAACACCATGGAAATTGATCTGCACAATTGCACACCGAATTCCGGCGAGAAAAATCCGAGATTAGGCTGAGGGGTATGTCATCGGCATCTGCTCGCAGCGCTGGCACGTCGGATCATCTGCCAGCTGGACCACGACGAGGCCCCCGCACCGATGCCGGAGCGGCACGCTCGGCAATCCTCACCGCGGCACGCAGCCTCTTTCAGCAAATGGACTACCAGTCGGTGAGCATGCGGGCCATCGCCCGCACGGCCGGGGTGGACACCTCGTTGGTGAGCTACTACTTCGGCACCAAGCAAGAGCTCTACCTGCAGACGATCTCGCTGCCCAGCGGTCCGCATCGCATCATTGCCGAGGCCTGTGCGTCGTCGAGCATCGACGAGCTGGGGGAGACACTGGTACGTTCCTTCCTCACCGCCTGGCCCGGGCAGGGCACGGCGGATCAGGACGACCGGACGGCCGGAAACTCGATGCAGGGCATGACCCAGGCTCTGTTGCAGGAACCCGATGCGTTCCACAATCTGCACGACTTCTACCAGCACATGATCGTCGAGCCGGTTGCCCATCTGCTGGGTACGCGTTTCGACGAGCAGGAGGCCGAGGTGCGAGCCGCCCTGGCGGTCACCCAGCTGCTGGGAATCTTCATCACCCGCACCATCGTGGGACTCGACGCCCTGCGCCACCTGCCCGACGACGAACTCATCGCCCGGGAGGCCCCCATCCTCCAGACGATTCTCACCGGTCCGCTCCCATCATCGGCCCCGATCGACGACGCCTCGAGGGACGATCCCGGCCCGGCAAACACCGTGCCCCGTGACCACACCCCATGAATTCGGACTAGGCTGGGGTGCCAAAGACCGACAGGACGCACCGCTGCACACCTGAAGACACATGTGGGAGAGTTCCAAATGACGATTGCCATCAAGCTTGGCTTCCTCGATGACGCGCCGATTGTCGACGATGACGGACGGCTGACCAAACATGGTTCGGGATCCAACATCGTCGAACGACTGATGAAGATGTACCCCCATGCCGTCATCGTGGGACACGAGAACAAGGACTGCCCGGACTTCCGGCTGCGTACCCTGGACAGTCTCGACGTCAAATCGACCCTGCTCATCAATCTCGACGTCATCGACTCGGTCGGCGCCTTCCAGGTGATGCACCGCGAGGGACTCGAACCCAAGATCATGAACTTCCAGTGGCTGCCGCCGTCGCACTACCACCACAAGGTGAACTTCGCAGCGATGGGTATGTCGTACGCGCTCTTCCCCACCCTGTGCGCGGGGGAGCGCACGGCTGGTGAGGTCGTCGAACTGGCACGGCGATGGATGATCCCACCGCTGGCCCACCAGTGCCGTGTCGCCTGGGTGCAGCCCGGTATCCGTGACGACCTCCTGCGTGAGCACGTGGATCCGGAGGTCCCGACCGTCCTGTACCCGTCGATCCACCTCAACGACAACAAGCAGCCCAAGGTCTTCCTCGACATCGTCTCCGAGGTCGCCGAGCACATGCCGCTGCAGATGGAGGCCCGGCTGGGACAGCGTGACCTGGCCAGCGTCCTCGCCATGAAGATGAGCTCACCGACCTGGGCCCAGGTCGGTCCGCTCTTCGGTGAGCGCGAGGAGTACTGGGAGGCGTTGGCACGTACGACGGCCTTCCTGGCCACCGCGAAGGACGAGGCATACGGGTTCGAGTACATGGAGGCCCTGCTGGCCGGCGTCGTCGGCGTGCTGCCGCGTGCCAAGTGGAGCAGCGACATCGTCCCGGAGGCCTACCCCTACCTCTACGACAACTCGCGTCATGCCGTCGCCCTGCTCGAGGAGGTGCTCACCGATCCCAGGGCGGCCCGGGCGAAGGTCGACGAGTCGGCCGGTGGACCGATCAGCGACTGGATCCTCGAGCATCATCGCCGTTCCGGCGGCAATGAGGCCATCGCCAACCAGATCAGCGACTGGTTCCCGGAGATCTCGGCCGACTGAGAGTACGCGACGCTCATTCCCCACGCCACGTGAGCTCCCCGTGATGCGGTGCGGTGGCGTGGGGGATAGTGTGGTGGCTGGCCTGCACCGTCTATGCATGGCCCACCACACAACGGAAGGATGAATCCCGTGCTGCGAACCCACGACGCCGGAAGCCTGCGCGCCAGCGACATCGGCAAGGAGGTGACTCTCGCCGGATGGGTCGGTCACCGACGCGACCATGGCGGCGTGGCCTTCATCGACCTGCGCGACGCCTCGGGGCTTGCCCAGGTCGTCATCCGCGACGAGATCCTCGACTCCTCAGGTGCCCATGACCTGCGCAACGAGTTCTGCATCCGCGTCACCGGCGTCGTCGAGGCACGTCCGGAGGGCAATGCGAACCCGAACCTGCCGTCGGGTGAGATCGAGGTGAACATCTCCACCCTCGAGGTGCTCAACCCGTCGGCACCCCTGCCGTTCCAGATCGACGAGCACATCAACGTCGGTGAGGACGCCCGTCTCAAGTATCGTTACCTCGACCTGCGTCGTCCACGTCAGCACGAGGCCCTGGTGCTGCGCTCCAAGGTGACGCACAAGATTCGCGAGGTGCTGGACCGCCACGACTTCTACGACATCGAGACACCGACTCTCACCCGCTCCACCCCGGAGGGGGCTCGTGACTTCCTGGTACCGGCCCGTCTGGCCCCGGGCAGCTGGTACGCCCTGCCACAGAGCCCCCAGCTGTTCAAGCAGCTGCTCATGGTCTCCGGCATGGAGCGTTACTACCAGATCGCGCGATGCTACCGTGACGAGGACTTCCGTGCCGATCGCCAGCCCGAGTTCACCCAGCTCGACGTCGAGATGAGTTTCGTCGACCAGGACGACGTCATTGCCCTGGCCGAGGAGGTCATGGGGGAGTGCTGGAAGCTCATCGGAGTGGACATTCAGGCCCCGCTGCAGCGCATCACCTGGCACGACGCCATGAACCGTTTCGGCTCCGACAAGCCCGACCTGCGATTCGGCAACGAGATCACCGAGGTCACCGACTTCTTCGCCGACACCCCGTTCCGGGTGTTCCAGGCAGCCTACGTCGGTGCCGTCGTCATGCCGGGCGGTGCCTCCCAGCCACGTCGCCAGTTCGACGCCTGGCAGGAGTGGGCCCGTACCCGCGGCGCCAAGGGTCTTGCCTACATCACGGTGGCCGAGGACGGCACACTGGGTGGCCCGGTCGCCAAGAACATCTCCGAGGCCGAGAAGGCCGGAATCGCACGGAAGGTCGGGGCCAACCCCGGAGACGCGATCTTCTTCGCCGCCGGTGCCCGTACCGCCTCCCAGGAACTGCTCGGCGCAGCCCGCCTGGAGATCGGCAAGCGCTGCCACCTCTACGAACCGGGTGACTGGGCGTTCTGCTGGGTCGTCGACGCCCCACTGTTCAAGTCGACCAAGGAGGCCGAGAGCTCGGGCGACGTGGCCGTCGGCGACGGGGCATGGACCGCGGTGCACCACGCCTTCACCAGCCCCACCCCCGGCTGTATCGACACCTTCGACACCGATCCGGGATCGGCCCTGGCCTATGCCTACGACTTCGTCTGCAACGGCAACGAGGTCGGCGGTGGCTCGATCCGTATCCACCGCCGTGACATCCAGGAACGGGTGTTCAAGGTCATGGGCATCAACGCCGAGCAGGCCCAGGAGAAGTTCGGCTTCCTGCTGGACGCCTTCAAGTTCGGCGCCCCGCCACACGGCGGCATCGCCTTCGGACTGGACCGTCTGGTCATGCTCCTGGGGGGATTCGACTCCATCCGCGACGTCATCGCCTTCCCCAAGACGGGCAATGGTTTCGACCCGCTCACCGAGGCTCCCGCCCCCATCACCCCGCAGCAGCGTCGTGAGGCCGGTGTGGA
>ERZ782914.425-NODE-425-length-12120-cov-15.253626_pt1 | contig 12120 bp, 8 predicted proteins | sample MGYA00375948_ERZ782914 | MGnify/ENA primary metagenome ERZ782914 (study PRJEB29894, sample SAMN03576417) | human skin metagenome | biome: human skin; feature: left retroauricular crease; material: organic_material | host: Homo sapiens | place: Italy: Trento...
GGAGGAGGCTGCCACCACATCGGCGATGATGGTTGCCACCGGCATCAAGCCCGGCAAGGAGTTGGCCGGGACACTGCGCCTCGTCGCAGACACGGCTACACAGGCCGGAATTTCCATGGGTGACACAGGCAAGATCTTCGCCTCGGTGGCTGCCCGCGGCAAGCTGCAGGGCGACGACATGGGGCAGCTCATGGAACGAGGCGTCGCCGTTCAGGCCGCCCTAGGAGAACACCTGCACAAGTCGCAGGCAGAAGTCTCCGACATGGTGTCGAAGGGAAAGATTGACTTCAAAACGTTCTCTGCCGCCATGGAAGAATACGTCGGCGGTTCGGCAGAACGTTCTGGTGACACATTCACTGGTGCCATGAAGAACATGGGCGCTTCAGTCGGGCGCATGGGTGCCGGGCTGCTGCAAGGAGTGTTCCCCAAGCTCGCCCCTATGTTCAAAGATGTCACCAAGGCGATGAAGCCTATGGAGTTGGCATCGCAGCGTGTCGGTGAGCGCATTGGCAACAAGCTTGCCCCGGCATTTGAGTGGCTTGGCCGTGTATTCAAAGGCGGGGCTACGGTCGCCGGTATTGGTCGCCTCAAGGATGCCCTGGGTGGCCTGTGGGACATCATTGCCCGCAACGATTTTTCGGGTCGTTTCGCCAAGGCGTTCAACGTCCAGGAGGATTCCGCGCTGGTTGGCTGGCTGCTGCAGGTGCGCAACGGGTTCGCCGCCATCTTCGATCTGCTGGTGCACGGTCGCCTCGATGAGCGTGTCGCCACCATTCTCGGGGTGGACCCCTCCGACACCCTTGTCGTCGTCCTGACAGCGGTCCATGACCGGCTGGGTGCGATCCCGGAGGTGGCCGGTCGGGTGAAGCAGGCCTTCAAGGACATGTGGAGTGGTCTTGCTGCCAACGACGCCTTCGATGACAACGAAACCGTGGGCAAGCTCACTGTGTGGCAGCAGCGTGGTGCCCAGCTGCGTGAGGGCATCTCCCGGCTGTGGGGCATGTTGGAGGATTTCGCCTCCGCAGCAGTGACCCTCGTCCAGGGTGTGTGGGCTGTTGCCGGTCCGGCGATCACGGCGGTTCTGTCCGGGATTGCCAAGATCATCGGGAAGATGGTGGTGCTTGCAGGTGCTGCCGTGGCTGGTGTCGTGGTGGGCACGCTCAAGGTGTTGACGCCTCTCATGCAGAAGCTGGGTGGTCTCATGCAGCGTCATGCCGTGCTGTTGCAGGCCATAGCCGTGTCGGTGGGTGCTGCTGTCGGTGCGATCATCGCAGGCCGCAAGGCTGTGCTGGTGGTGGACATGATGGGCAAGGCGGCTGTTGGTGCGGTGAAGTCGTTCCGTGCGCTCAAGGAGGTGTTCCAGGGGTTCAAGGCGACAGCCACGGCTGTTCGGGCATTCGCTGCCGCCAACCCGCTGGGGCTGATCGTCATCGCCGTGGCAGCTGTTGCCGCCGGTCTCATCTACGCCTACACACATTCCGAGCGGTTCCGCAACGCCGTCAACGCGCTGGGCATCCGTCTGAAGAACTTCGGTGCCATGGTGGGCCGTCAGACGGCGGCAATGCGTGAACATCTGCACAATTTCGGGACGGTGGTCAAGCACGGTGCCGACGTGGTGTTCGGCGGAATCCGGGCGGCCTTCCAGGGCTTGTGGAACTGGGTGTCGAAGGTGTTCCTCGCCTGGTGGACCGGCCTCAAACTGTATCTGACGACGCCACTTGTCATCGCGAAAGCGCTCATCACCGGTAATTTCGGTGCGATCAGGGCGCAGTTCACGAAGATCTGGCAGTGGGTCAAGTCGGTGTTTGCGTTGTGGTGGCAGGCAGTCAAGCCAATCTTGGGCAGGCCGGTTGAGGCTGCCCGCGACATGATTGGCAAGGCGTGGGGCAAGATCAAGGGCTTCTTCTCCAGCGTCGGCAACTGGGTGCGTGGCGCCTGGAACAGCTCGTGGTCGACTGTCAAGGGCATCATGGTTCGCCCGATCCATGCCGCCCGCGACGCCATCCACACCGCCTTGGTCAAGATCAGGTCGTTCTTCGACGGCACCAAGAATGCCATCAAGAAGTCGTGGGACGGTCTGCGTGGCATCATGTCTGCCCCGGTGCGTTGGGTGGCCGATCGTGTCATCAACCCGATGGTGCGTTCCTACAACACGCTTGCCGGCAAGGTGGGCATGGGCAAGAAGCTCACGGAGTGGAGCTTCAAGGGGTTCCGCATCGGCGGCTACACCGGTAACGCGGGTGTGGATCAGGCGGCCGGCATCGTTCATGGCCGCGAATATGTGCTGACGGCCGAGGAGACCCACCGGCTGGGTGGCCCCGGTGGCGTGGAGGCGTGGAAGCGTGTCGCCTTGGGGCGTGGCTACCGCAGGGGCGGCTATGTGTGGCCGACCACGTCTCGTCGCCTGTCGCCGAACTATCGTCGCCATTCCGGTGTGGACATTCCCGTGCCGACCGGAACACCCTTGTTTGCCACCGAGGACGGCACCGTCTCCTATGTGGGCACTGGGCGCGGTTATGGTCGGGCCATCTTCCTCAATGGCGCAGACGGGGTGCCGTGGGTGTATGGCCATACGTTGCGCGCCACAGTGGCGACTGGCACCAGGGTGCGGCGTGGTCAGCAGATTGGCCTGTCTGACAACACTGGTCATTCGACCGGTCCTCACCTTCACATCGAGGCGGCGCGGGGCAGGTTTGCCCAGCCGTCCAACCGTGCCTACACGTTGGGTCTGCTGGGCGGCTCCATGTCGCCTGCCGGTGGTTTGGGTTTGCCTGCAACCGGTGACGGGGCGGGCTATTTCGACCCGCTGGGCTGGCTGAAGGGCAAGATCGCCGGGCCGCTGGGTCGACTGAAGGAGCTGGGTTCCGGGTTCGGTCAGGTCGTCAAGGGTATGGCCACCAGTATCGGTGATGGCATGCTGGGTGCCGCCGGAAGGTGGGCCAAAGACATGGCGTCGAGGGCCTGGGATTCGGTGGCTGCCGGCGCCGGCAAGGGGCTTGCGCTGGTGAAGGGCGCTGGACGGATTGCACGGTGGGCACCGTTCGTGGAGCGTGCCCTGCGCGTGTCTGGTATCGGCGGCGGTCCGCTCGATGTGGCCTTGTGGCTCAAGCAGATAAAAACCGAGTCCGATGGTAATCCGCGTCTGGTGCAGTCGTCTGCGCTGCGTGACATCAACGTGCGCCGGGGTGACCCTGCCCGTGGCCTCGTACAGGTTCCCGGCGTCACCTGGGCGGATTTTGGTCGTGATATGGGTCCGTTCATCCCGAACGTCTATGACCCGTTCAAGAACCTCGTCGTGGGCATGCGTGCTGCTGGCCGTCAGCACAGGCATTGGCGTCGCGTCATCGGCAAGGGTCACGGCTATCTGCGCGGCGGACGAGTGATGACTGATGAGTGGTCGCCGGTGTCCGAGGATGGCCGCCCCGAACTGGTGGTGGGGCCGCAGATGGCGCAGCTGGCCGCCGGGACGAAGGTGTTCAACGCCAACCAGACACGGCAGATGATGGGCTGGGGTGGCACTCCGAAAACCCTGGTGGTGCGCGATGTCAACGACGAGCTGATTGGCCGCATGCAGGTGGTGGCTGCCGACACCGCCGCCGACGTGTATGGCGACATGGCGAGGATTGGAGCGTTTGCCTGATGTACACGAAGGAGAAGGCCAAGTATTGGACATACATCGAGGAGCGGAAGCCCGGCATACGCAATTTTCGCAAGAAAACGTATTTGCGCACATGTGCGACGCCTGGTGATTTTTCGTGGTCGGTGCTGTGGTTCGCCAACCCGTTCCCGGCCGAGGGTGCGAACGTCTCCAAGGCGGAACTGGTGCTCCATGCCCGCCCCAACAAGGGTACGGGACGCCATGAGATCAGGGTTCAGAGGGCAGCAAAGTGGGACTGTCAGTTTTGGGACTTGTCGTGGCAGCATCGCCCTCCAGCCGTGGGCCCGCATGCTGTGTGGTCCAAGACCGGCAAGGTGGGAGATGGTGAAACGATTCGTATCGACGTCACCCAAGTGTTGCAGGAGGTTGCCTCCGGCGCCCCGTTCTACGGACTGATCCTGTGGGGCGGCGTATCTGGCGATGTGATGGCGTTTGACGGCACCGACAAGTATCCGCCGCGCTTGGAGGTGACATGGTGGACAAACCCATACGCTCCCACCGACTTGGCTCCTGCCACGAACACAGTGGTTGCCACCCCCACCCCGGTGCTGCGGTGGACGTTCTTCGACAAAGCTGGCCGCACTGACATCGCCCAGATGCAGGTGCAAACCGCTGACAGCCAAAACGCCTTCACGGTGCCCTCGTACGATTCAGGGCAGATCTCCACCACCCTGTGCGAGTTCAACCCTGCCGAACATGACGGATGGCCCAAACTGACACCAGGTGGCTCTCTGTGGTGGAGGGTGCGCATCGCCGACGGTGATGGCAGATGGTCACCATGGTCGCAGCCCGCCAGGTTCACGCATCACACAAAGCCAACCATTGAAATGCTGGCCCCACGCGAGGGCACCATCGGCGACTCGACGCCGCCTGTCGTGTGGAAGATGACACCTGGCACGGGCGGCTCGGTCAAATCGTGGCGTGCACAGATCGTTGATCTGGATGGGAACACCGTTGACGACTCGGGGATTCACCACTCGCAGGACACAACGTGGGTTCCATCGAAGCCAGTACGCTCCGGCAAGCCGTACCGGGCATGGGTGTTTGTCTACGACGAGCATCCGGGCCGCACGGGAACCCCGGGTGATCCGATCTACCGGTCTGCCAATGTTTCATTCGCCTACGATCCGGTGAACGCCACTGACACCTATACGGCGAATGCTCGTGTTGTCCAAAGGCCCGGCACCCCGTTGGTGACCATCAGCTGGCTGGCCGACGGATATCCGGACGGATTCTTCGCCTCCGTCGAAGACGAACGGTGGACCTTCCCGTCCAGCCAGCGAAGCTTTTCGATCACCACCCCGATGGCCGCAGGCCGCCATGATGTGCGCATCGGCCACATCACCAATGGGCATGAACTGGTGGAGCGGACCATCGGCGTCGATCTGAAATTCCGGGGCACATGGATCATCGATGAGTCCGACGATGCCCCGGTGTGCGTGGCAATCGTTGACGACACCGATCACGACATGACCCAGCCGGAAATCTCATCCAAGCTGGAGCCGCTTGGTGCACGTCACGCCATCGTGGTGGTGTCCGCTCAGCACGGCTATGAGGGCAAGCTGGAAGGCAAGCTCGTCAACATGGGCGACACCCCAGAGCTGCAGGCCCCGGCATTCGCGAAACGACTCATGGAGTGGAAACCGCAGGTGGGCAAACGGTTCACGATGATCATCGAGAATCTGTCATTTCAGGTGATGCTGTCCGATATTCAAATGTCGGGTGTGAACCGTGAGGCTGGCCGCATGTGGAGGGCGTCCTGTGACTTCAGGCAGGTCGACAACTGGCTGTTCAACGGGGGCATGCTGTGATCACCCGCAAACTGTCGGCCGCCGATCTGGCGGCCTATGAGCGTGGCCTGCTGTCGGACCACAAGATGCGCGTGCTGGTGCAGGTTCTCGACCTGGATCACCATGTCCAGGGCGAGGCGACCGGCGTGGTGCTGTCCGGATCGGTTGACATCGATGTTGAGCAGGATGTGATGCGCACCTGCACCATGGAGATCTCCGATCCGGGAAACCGGCTTGGCCTTGACGCCCCCGGCATTTCCCATGCAGCCCTTTACGCCGACCGCATGCTGCAGGTGCATTACGGCGTATGGTCGCATGAATATCCGCACTGGGTGGACATGCCGATTTTCGCTGGGCCGATCATGTCGCTGCGGCGCTCCCGCCATTCGATTTCGTTGACTGCCTCATCGAAGGAAGTCATGGTCAATCAGCCCCAGTCTCGGACGTGGAGGTTTGGGCCTGGAACCCCGAAAACCTCCATCATGCGTCGGGTGCTGGCCGACTGTGGGGAAACGCATGTCTCGATCCCCTCGTGGAGTGACAGGATTTCGTCGCCGTGGGTGTGCTGGTCGAGCGAGGCGCCGTGGCCAAAACTGCAGCAGTTGGCATATTCGCTGGCTTCCCGTGACCATGGCACAGACCCTTTGCTGCACTACAACGGCGCTGGTTGGGTGGTGCTCAAACCGCATTCCGAGAACACGGCGTGGAAGTTCACACGTGACACCGACATGCTTACCGAACCGGACATCACCTCGGACCTGTCGCAGGTGAAGAATTTCATTGTCGTGTCCGGGGCGAAAAACAAGAACGGCACCGTCCATGCCTATGCATCCCTGCCCGATTCACATCCCCTGTCGGCCAAATCGCTGGCCAGAGGCGGGGTGCGGCGCAATCTTCGCGAGGAGATCCAGGATGACCAGATCACGACGACGGCTCAGGCGAAACGGATCGCCCAGGCGCGCCTGGACCGCCTGGGATGGTCGTATGTGGATGTGAATTTCGATTCGCTCGTCATTCCGCACCTGGAGCCACGGGACGTGATCGACATTGCTTCCGGTGACTGGCACGAGAGAGTCCAGATCACCAAATACACGATTCCGTTGACGGCCGATGGGGTGATGTCCATTGGCCGGCACATTCACACCCGGAGGGTGACTCGAAGAACTCCGGCACGCAGGAGGCGATGAGGATGCAGCAGGGAACAGTGCGCATGGTGACCACCATCGAGGCCGGATGCATCACCACCCCTTTTGAAAACGGGCTGTTGTCCCCCGATGCCGGCGACATTGATCCTGACGGCGGCGTCCTCACCCCCAACGGCGGCACCACGCTGCTGCCCTACACGGGGGTGGAGATCATGTCGTTTGACGAATCCACCGACGAAGACCCGTATGCCACCGATGACCATTGGATCATTGCACTGGATGAGGGCGCGCCGGTCGACAAGGTGACGTGGGATGAGTCCGGGGAAACGTGGATGCAGCAGTGGCCGGCGAGCATTGAGCTGGTCGCCGATGTTGAGCTGGGTGATGGCACCGATGCGCAGGTTCTGGTGCCTCACAGTCTGCGTGCCGTCATGGACACCGGGGTGCGTGAGAAAGGCCAGGGCGAAACGGTCGTGTTCGACCTGGTGGACGGTCGATGGACGATTGTTGACATCATCGGCCGCAAGGCGACGATCGTGGGGTCCGCCATCGATGAGCAAACCAAGATCGAGATCGCCTCTGCATCGGGGGCCAATCGCAACACCTACTCTATCCGCGCCCCGGAGGGTGGCGGCGACAAACCGGGAGACGCGTGGTTTCAGCTGGCCGGTGGTCACACCATTGGCATGTGGCACTGGGACGGCAGCGCTTGGAGGAAGGATGTCATCGACGGCACATCCATCGCCAACCTCGACGCTGGCACTATCGTGTCCGGATCCCTGTCCGGCATCGACATCTACTCCCCCTCCCCTGAGGAGACCCCCAGGGTGCATATTGGATCATCCACGCTTCAAGTGGTTCGCTCCGACGGTGAAGATGGCGAGATGGCCACCATCACCCTGGGAGGACCAACAGACGACCAGATGATGCTCTATGGTGTCGATGGCGAGCCGACAGCAGGCTTCACCGCCGACGGTGGCGGCGTAGCCAAAACAATGGATGTGGCGGACACCCTCACCGTGGGCGGTCAAAACATCATCGACCTGCTGGAGCAGCTTCCGCGGGGCGTGATTGCCCGTCGGCAATTGGGCGACAAATCTGAGCTGAACGATTTCAAGTTTGGCACCTCAGATGTGGGGGTTTATGAATTCGCCCTGGATATGAAGGCCGATAGAGCCTACCGGTTTTGCCTGGCAGCGCATGTGTTCATCAACACGGCAGCACCGGTGGTGCTGCGCCTGAAACAGGAGATTGGCGATCCAACACCAGCGGCGCCCACGATCGATTCACCGCAGATTGACACGGCGACAATTCAGATGGCCGGCGGAAATGGATATTTGGTGTGGCAGCCCATGCTCCCCATATCACCCGTGGATCAAAAGGTGCGTCTACTGCTGACTGCAGCAGTAATGAAGCCAGGCGAATGGGGGCTTTTCCCATCATCTGAATATCGCACATCAAACATGTTTATCGAGGACATGGGAGTGCACGCCTCTGACTCGGACGGCCAGGTCAACTTTGGTGGCGGAATCCCCTATCAGGGTTCTGCTCCAATACCGTCACCTTCGGGTGAACCGGTTAAGCAGTACGTCAATATCTGGTATCCGTCGCAAATTCGCTGCTGGTCGGGAAATCATACGGTGGACAATTTCCTGCAGCAGGGATTCTACAATAGGGAATCGCGGTACTCGGTCATGTTGTGGTCCTCTACGCCGTCACAGGATATGGCAGGTGCCACGATACAAAATATGCAGGTGTACTTGAAGAACGAGCAGTTTTACGGTGGCTCTGGTCGGGCGATCATTGGCCAGTACAGGAAGACAACGCTACCCGATCGTCCGCAAACATCAGGCGGAGGCGCATTCTGGTCGCCGCAGTGGACGGCCGGCGCCGGCAAATGGGTGAATCTTCCGAAGTCATGGTGGGGGCCGATTGCTCGGGGTGAGATTCACGGCTTCACGCTTGGCGAGGGCTATGGCGGCACCACCAGCGGGGTTTTCGGAAAGTTCAAGTTCGACAAGTATTCGTGCATGCTGCGCGCCACATACACGAAGTGAGGTAGGGGCCATGAAGATTGATGTGTGGTCCAATTTTGGGCTGGCATTGGCTGCCGTATTGACAGCGTTGGCCACCCTTCTGGGGGCTGTTGTTCAGTCCGTGAAGACACGCAGCGATATCCACAGTATGCACCGCCAGTTGAATCATGAGATGAAACCTAATCACGGCGGCTCTCTGCGTGATTCGAACGATCGTATCGAGGAGAAGCTGGGCACGATCAGCACCTCGCTGGAAAGGCAAGCTGATGCGTTGCGCCGTGTTGAGGGTGAACAGCGTGGCATGGCGAAGGACATTGGCCGGCTGGCTGACACCGACATGGATTTGCGCCGGGACGCCCACGATGCACACACCCGGCTCGATGACCGAATCACACACCTGGAAAGGGGCACATGATGAGCATTGTGAACGATCCGACCGACCTGTCGGATGAGGAATTGTCGGAGGCGATCAGGGTGCTGCTCGATGAGCAGTCACGTCGAGCGATGGTGGCCGCCATGCCCAGACAGATCCTGGATGACATCGCCGCCTATCAGTCGATGTCCGGGCTTTCAGCCAAGCGCGCCCAGAAGCCGGATGGCACGTGGCCGGAGTGGGTGCAGCCCACCTCGGCCGTGGATGCCTATCCGAAGGATGCGCATGTCTCCCACAACGGCAAGGTGTGGCTGTCGTTGACGCCTGCGAACGTGTGGGAGCCGGGGGTGTCGGGCTGGCGCGCCGAGGCCACTCCCGATGAGCATGGTGATGTGAGGCCTGCCGACTGGGTGCAGCCCACCGGCGCCCACGACGCCTACGGCAAGGGTGACCGGGTGATGTTCAACGGGGACGTGTGGGAATCCACCATCGATGCGAACGTTTGGGCACCCGACGTCTACCCGGACGGCTGGAGAAAGGTCGAGAAATGACACATGCAGCATGGTTTCCGCCCGCCAACCGGACGGCACAAAATTATGAGTCAGCCGTGCCCAGGCCCAGACAGCAGAAGATTAACGTTTTGGTTCTGCACACGACGGAGGGTGGTGGTTGGCCGGGGTTCGGCGGTGGACGCAAGGCACCGAACCTCACTCTGAACTGCACCAGTGGGAGACCGCAGTGGAGGCAGCATTGGCCTCTGCCGTGTGCCTCGATGGCGTTGCGGCAGCCGTCTGGGTCGCCGTCGACCAACAGGATGAACGTGTGTCAGGTGGAGCTGGTGGGCACCGGCGGCTGGGCCACGAGAGCCAACCCTCACCGCGAGTACACGGTGTCCGGTTCTCACACGGATTGGACCCGGCCCGACGACATGATGCTGCGTGCCGTGGCCGATCTCATCGCATGGCTGCACCGGGAGTGGGAGCTGCCCCTCGCCGCCCCATATCCGTTTGGGGATTGGACGGGCAACCACAACCATCGCATGACCGCGGCGGAGTGGTCACGGTTCACCGGGGTGTGTGGCCATCAGCATGTGTGGGGCAACGACCACACCGATCCCGGCGCCTTTCCTATCGCCCGCTGTCTGGCGATGGCACGCGGCGGCTCCACGCCTGTCCCCCGCCCTGCCCCTGCAACCCCGAAACCCAAACCGATCGACCCAACCGAAGGAGACGAAACAATGCACGGATGCTGGTATCACCCGAACCCCAAGGACAAGAACACCCGCGTATACCTGCTGTTTAACGAGACCAGCGGCTTCTATCACGAGTTTTCCAACGGCACCGGTAGGGGCGCTTTGTCGGCTGGCTATGTGAATCCGATCGCCAAGAACTGGGACACGAAGGCTTGGCCTGAGATCACCGCCGGACACGCCAAGGCCGTCAAGCACGGCTGCGACCTGGTGCGCAAGGGGGTCTGACATGTGGCAGATTGACAAGACGATTCCCCTGTCTGCACGCCGCTGGATCTACGGGATCGCCACCGCTGTGATTCCGCTGCTCATCGCCTACGGGGTGGTCGATGACAAGACCGCCCCGCTGTGGGTGGCTCTGGTGGCTGCGGTGCTGGTGCCCGGCATGGCGACGGCTGCGACGGTGCCGTCGAACGCCTCGGTGGTGGTCGAGCCATCCGATGATCCCCAGCCAGAAGCTGTCGAGGATGGCCCTGCGGTGATCGATGAGGAGGCGGCTCCACGCCGGGCGGCTGATCCAGATGTGGATGATTTGGCATGAGCGAGCCGAAGCTCCCCTCCGAATACAAATTCGGTTTGGTGACGGCCCGGGCGATCCGGGCCGTCGGTGACATGGGGCCCGAGGATGACCCCTACCCCGACGGGCCACCGGTGAAGCTGGATAGGGCGGTGACGTTCACCCCGGCTGACCGGTGGCGTCTGGTCCCCGGCGACCCGTCGCAGCGTGTCATCCAGGAGGCGATCACCGCCGACTTCGACGCCGACGGATATTTGAGCCTGCATGGCCAGCGTGGCCTGTGGCTGTATCACGGCCTGTGGCATGTGCGGTTTGCCGACGAGCTTGGCTGGGATGGCATCGACATTCAGGTCACCACCCTGCTGGTGCCAGCCTCCGTGGCCGACGGGGATGTGCTCATCAAGCAGGGTGATCACGTCACTGGTGTGCCCCAGACCCGATTCACCGGCCCGGCAGGGCCACGGGGTGCACGAGGGGAACCCGGGCCACCGGGTCAGCCGTCCACATTCACCGGGGAGGGAAGGGGGCGACCGGACATGCCCGACACCCTCGACGCCGCCGGGCGCAGCTGGGTGGCATCTGCACCGGTGGGTGCCGTGTGGTGCTCCACCGATGGCGCCGGGGTGGGTGCATGGCAGTGGCAGAAACTCCCGTCGGGCTGGGCCGTGTCGATGGGAGACACTGGGGTGGTCAACCAGACCAGCAGCCCGGCGTTCATCTCGGCACTCACGTCGCCGGACGGCACCCTGCAGCTGTCCTCCGATGCCTTGATCACGGCGCGGCGCATCGGCTCGCTGGTGATCCTCAACACCACCCTGAAGCACACCCGGAACGTGTCGTCGGTCACCGCCGCGGGGATGCCTCTGGGGTGGCGTCCGCGGATTGCCTGTTCCACGCCGGCGCTCACGGCGTCCAGCAGGGACGTGTGCCGACTTTTCCTCAACTCTGGTGGCAACCGCTCATCCATGACTGGTGATGTCGTGGACAATCTGGAGGTGCATGCGGTGTTCGACACGGATGATCCGTGGCCGACCAGCCTCACATGATTCCATGACCCCCTGCCGAGGATCACTCTCCCCCGGAATGCCCATTCGGGTGTTCCGGGGGTCTTTTTGTGTCTCTGGAGGTGTTTTTGCAGCGTCCGGATCCGCCACAAATCCGCCACAACTTTTTCGGTGATCGGTGTTTGCCCTAGTCAAATGGGCATAGAAAGCTCCCCCGACTGGACTCGAACCATCAACATAGGGGCTACCGAGGATGTATCGCGATCCCCCACCTGACTAGGAGAAACGCTCTATGACTAGGGGTGATGCGGCGCGTCTCGGGAATCCCACGGTAGTGAACGAGGGGAA